>JGI24132J36420_10000847_pt1 | contig 14242 bp, 8 predicted proteins | sample BarGraNGADG00212_3_FD_36420 | JGI IMG/M metagenome (IMG submission 36420) | reverse complement strand
TTAGGCCATGATCTTCTTTGCATACCTGTTTGAACTACACAGTTGTATTTGGTCGCGGCTTTAATAAGAATTTCATTTTCTGCCGGATTATGACTGGTGGGTTTCTCCAGATATACATCTTTCCCTGCTTTCATTGCCATTAAAGCCGCTGGGGCATGCCAATGATCTGGTGTTGCAATAAATACTGCATCAAAATCTTTGGACTCCAACATCTTACGAATATCCTTACTGCTTTTAGGTTTATTATCGGTAATTTTTTCCACACTTGCAACGCATTTTGCAATTGCTCTTGAATCCACATCACATACATGAGTTACTTCACATCCTTTTTCACGAGCAAAACCATCTGCAAGTGCAAATCCTCTAGAGTTTACACCAATAGCACCCATTCTTATCCGTTCATTTGCTCCAATAATTTTTTTATAACTCTTGGCACTGAAGGCTGGCAATACGCCTCCTATTGATAACGCTGCAGTACTAATTGCCAATTTTTTAATAAAATCTCTTCTTGTTGTCATGATATTTTTTGCTCCTATTTAGTTTATAATTTAACATAGAGAAACTCCCTTAAAGATAATGTTTTTATTTACGAGTTCTAAATATTTCAGCTCGTTGGATTTTTGCATAACTTTTGTCAGAATAGTTCAGCTTTTGATAAAAGTTCTTCAACTTGCTTTTTTGATAAATCAAATACCAGATAGCGGCGATTATCAACTGGAACAATTGAATAATTTCTGGGGTCCTGCTGCACATTAATTTCTTTACCAGGCTTTTCCAGCAGATGTAGTTTCTCCGCATCGATTGGCAAACGGAGCTTTCCTTCGCCATGAACATGCCAATAAACAACCCAGGTTTTGCCTTTTCGTCCGAATATAAATGCCCGGACATCACCGGAGTGATTGGCAACATTGGCTACTTGCTCGTATGGGAGAAGTTCAAATTTCCCGGCTTCGTTCACCAACAATATATGTTCCTGTTTGGGATTTTTTAATTTTTCTTTTTGCTTTTCAGTAAAGAAATTCTGAATGCGGGCTTCTTCCCAGTTACGGATCACTTCCAGGTTGTTGTTGGTTCGGGGATGGGCTTTTAGTTGATCGAGTTTGCCCATCAGTGCAATGGGACAATTCCATGCAGCACCGCGACTACAAATGTATTCGTACATGTCGGGTTGCATCCCCGTTGACTTTTCGTCGGGAGCAAGGTAGTCGTTCCAGCCAAAATTGATGGAGGTAAAATCCTGAGCAATATATCTGGCTTCGGCCATCGGATATTTTCGGGTAGCTTGTCTTATGACTTCGGGGCGAAATAAATCAAAGGCATTGGCCCGACTCAGTATGTGCCAACTAAAATGTGATTTCAGGGCTCCTTCCGAAAACAGGGGAGTTGGTTTCAGACAATTGTAAACCAACAGTTGCGATTTGGAAACCGTGTACCAATACGGAGGAGGTACATCTTCGGCACCATCGAAATAGACAAACTGAAATCCGGCATCGGCATAGATTTGTCCGATCCGTTCAGCGACTTCCTTTTGAATGCTGGTGTTTTGATCAAAACGGATAAACAGAGGCCAAGTATCGACATCCAATAAACCAAACTTAAATCCTTTTTCAACGTCCTTGATTTTGGTACCCAATTCACCGCGACGGCATCCAATAAACTGGTAGGGCGGAGTAGTAGTATATTGCTGATATGAAACCAATTCGTTGCCCATTTTAAGGAAACGGCATCCCTCTTCCATGGTACATCCTTCCGGATTTTCTTCTACCTTAATGACGGTGGAACGGCGGTCGATGGAATCGGTTAGCGTGAACAGCCGGATCAAATTTAAGCGGAAATCCGGTACCGGGCTTACATACGGGTCGTTTTTCGCGGCTTTGTTGTAATGGATATGAAAGCCAGAAATCATGCCGGCTTCTTTTATTTTGCGGGTGATGGTCTGCAAATCAGCCATTCCGTTGGGATAATTCGGCCGCCAGGGAAAATGTCCCATCGATTTGGTGAAATCAGGATAATAGATGACAATAATACGAAAGCCACCCCGTTTGGCGTAGGCAATATGTTCGTCAATGTTTTCGGTGGTCACATTGCGGAGCTCATAATAAGAATATTTGTAGGCTTCGTGACGGCGGCTTTCTACTCCCAACGGAAGCTTATAATCTTTTTCCAACCGGTCGATACGATCCAACAGCTTGTCTTTACGAGTAGTGATAAGTGCAGCACCAACTCCCATCAGTTTTACTTTATTCTCCATTCCGGCATAAAGCAAGTAGTAGTTCTTGTTCGGGAAGGCATCTATTTTGGCATAGGGGTCAGTTGCCAGTATATTTACTGCCACCCGATCGTCCCAAACAACATTGAGCCATTCGCCAAAATATTTGCGCTTTTTAACCGGAAGTTGTAACAAGGTAAATTCATCAATTTCGGTGCGCCGTTTTACACCAAATGCTTCAATCTGGTAATCCAGGGATTTCAGGCTAAAACCGATGTAACCATCAGTAATATTCAGGGCGATGGTAGCTGTATAGGCAATCTGCTCAAAGCCAACTTTTAATTCATTGCCAATCCGTTTGATGCTGTCGGCCGCAAAGGTCCTCGACTTGGCAGGATAAGTAAGGAATAGTTCGTTGTCGTAGGGGCGATATTCGGTTAGAGCAAAAACTGGTGTATCTGTTCCTTTTTCGAGGCATTCCTGTCCGGTAGACTTGTGTTTTAAGCTGATAGCCCTGCCATTCGAACCAAGGATAAGGCGCATTTCGGCATTCTCGATGACAATTTCAGTACGTTTTAAGCTGATAGCCCTGCCATTCGAACCAAGGATAAGGCGCATTTCGGCATTCTCGATGACAATTTCAGTACGGTTAATTTTCTTTTCTTTTGCTGAAGCAAAAATTCCTTGTCCATTGAAAAGGGAAAGTACTAATATGAAAAGAATCGAAAATGTCGTTTTCATGATTATCCGGATTATGGCCGTTGAGTATTTAATGACTCAAATAGTTGTGATTGACCAACTGTTCGTATAGTTGAGCCGAATCAGGATGTCCTGCAAAGACAGTACTTCCGGGTTTGTTGATCATCCCGGTGTATTGATAGATCAGGATTTTATCAACATACGGAGACACTGCTTCCAACTGTCGGATGACCCGTTCGGGCGGAGCGGGCAACAGGGCACTATTGTAGACTTTTCCTTCGAAACGAAAGACTTCCACATCGGCCCAAAGACGAGCTTTTGCCGCTTTTTGATGTAGTTTATACAATCGTTCAAAATAACCAGCACTTTCTTCTACTTGCGTTTTCTGAACCCCTACTTCATCCTGATAAGCGATAAAATCAACATTCAACTGCTCCAACTGTCGTACATATTTGTCATCGTCTTTTACATTTCTGGTACCATAGGGAGCAATGAGCGTTTTTGCGTTTGGAGTTAATTTAGCAACTTCGGCCGATGAAGCATTCACATAGTTGATGAAAAAATCATCGTAATGGCCGGTTATACCAGTTTCGTTTGGATAATACCATCCGTAGAAACTTTTGTGGTGGGCGTATTTTTCGGCTACTTCATTCATCGCTTTCACCCTTAAACGGTGAACTTCTTTGTCTTTAATCAGAAAAGCGGCTTTGGTCCAATCGCCGAAAAACCCATTGCTGATAAAAAACCGGATGCCGTATTTGTCGGCTGCCGAAAGGATGGTTTCCAGCGGATCATCGCAGCCCAACTGATGTTGTGGCAAAAATGCCGATGGGTAAAAACTCTTTCCGTAGATGGCGATATCGAGCAGAACCAGATAACGCAAGCCGGCATCAGCAATTTCTTTTATCTTGGTGTCCCATTGTTCGGCGGTGAATTTTTCAAGTGTTGCATTCCAGTAGGTTCCTTCAACCGCATTGTGGTGCATGAATTCGAACCAGGAACCTACAATCGGTTTAATCGCTGGATTTCTCTTGAACTCCGATGCAAAAGTTGTCTGATTAAAAAGATACATAGATGCTATAGTCAAACCACATGTCTGTATAAATTTTCGTCTGTCCATTTTAGTGGATTGGTTCACCGGTTAATTCTCGATTAAACGGGTCCGAATAATAGATTCCGTCTTCTTTATACAGTTTTAAATGACCCTTTAACCTTTCTTTAAATTTTTCAAAATCTTTTGGTGTATTAGACCAAGCCGTTTCGGCCAATGCTGCAATTCGGGGGAAAAGCATATAATCTAAACGTTGCTCGGTAATAATCCGCTCCGTCCATAAATTGGCTTGAACACCGAGGATATTACACGAGTTAGGATAAATAACCGGAATGGTTTCCTTTGTGAAGTTATATATATGTTCGATGGAATTGTACGAGAATTTTTTATAATCAGGTCCATAAGTCTGTAAGGTATCCTGCATATAATCAAAATACATGGGATGTCGGGGCGAAAGAACAATCGNAAATCCTTTATCCAACGCCTTCTGTAATTGTTCTGGTTTATCATCCCGCCAATAGAAAACAATGGTATTGGATGGTGAAAGATCCGAATCGGCTACTTCATCCCAAGCCAACACTTTATTACCCATATTCGTTACAGAATCAGCCATTCTGCGAAAAAAATAATTCTCTAGGGATTTCAGATCTGGTATTTTTTCTTTTTTCATTAAATTTTTCACATATTTATCTGTAGCCCATTTTTCATTACCATAATGAACTTCATCTCCTCCAATATGAATCATTTGCGATGGAAAAAGGACATCTGTTTCTTTCAATATATTCGTTAAAAACTGATAAACACTGTCTTTACCTGGGTTGAATGTAAAATCAGGGTATTGTTTAGAACCCCCTCCGCTATATTCCGGATAAGCTCTGTTTGCAGCTGCAGCATGACCGGGCATATCAATTTCCGGAACAACAACAATAAACCGTTCAGAGGCATATTGAACAATTTCTTTAATATCATCCTGTGTATAGTATAGAGCAGGGGAATAGGAATCAGTATAATCCCCTATGCCACCAATAAGTGCCAGTTTTGGATATTGTTTTATCTCCAAACGCCACGCCGTAGCATCGGTAAGATGCCAATGGAAACGATTAAGTTTATAAAAGGCCATCCAATCAAGTATCTGTTTAACCTTTTTCTTGCCAAAAAAATGCCTCGATTCGTCCAACATCAAACCTCTCCAAGAATATCTTGGAGCATCCTCAATATTCCAACAATGTACTTTAACAACGAAATCTTTAACCTCTGTCTGCCTTACAAGTTGTAAAAAGGAAGTAATTCCATTAAACATTCCAACATTACTTCCGGCTCTAATTTCTATTACATTTCGACTCATTTTTATTGAATAAGACTCAGGGCTAATATTATATATCTTATAATACTTCAACAATATTGCAGTAGAACTCGAAGCACTATTTTTTAGTGAAATTGCGATTTTCTTATGAAGCAATAATTCTTTCTGAAAAAAATATGCTTGTGATTGAAATAAACTATCACATATAATTATCGTGTTACTGTTAAGTCCGAATGTCATATCTTGTTTTTGACAATAATCAGGAAGTGGTATAATTGGACACAAATCTGTCCCTACAACGGTTGAGTAAACAAAACTATAAAAAAAACAAAGAAATAATATACTTATTTTATACTTCATTGGTATGTAATTTATTGGTATGTAATTTATTTAGTAGCCGGCAATTGCCCTCTACTAAATTTAACTATGAATAAGTTAACAACCCGGATCATTGACCCAACCTCTCAGTTCACATTGCCTGATAGAAACAGGAAACATATTACTTATTTATAATTGTTTTCTTGCTAATCAATCAAATCTATTAGTACAAAACATTGGTAAATAATAATTAGTTTAATTTTATTTAGCATTAACAGTAATTTGAAAATGTTTTACTATCGATTTATTTTCTTTAACTGTTGCGTTTGTACAGACAAAAGCAACATCGTAAGTCCCTGATTTTAAAAACACATAATTAAAATGGTCAATCTTTGAAGAAATACCCATAATTGCAACGCCTGTATCTGGGGTTACCTGATTTAAAATTAATGGTTTTATTATAATCCAATCAATATTATCAGCAGTTTTTGCTGCTCCTCCAGCCATTTGAATTTGTGTGGCAGTTTGAGTCCATTTTTTCAGAGGGTTTTTTAAATCACAACTAATAAAACCAGCGTCTCCTATTGAACTTACAATAGGGAAAACATTTAAACTATCTATTTTATATTTAATACTTAGGTTTTTTATTGTCCAGGTTTCCTGGGGTTGCAAGTCATTATACTTCCCAACATATTTAAACGCAATATAGGCTGGATTTTCAGAAATAAAAGCAGAAAGATCAATTGACCCTGAAGGAGTGTTGTCTATACCGGTAGATAAAATTGCTCTATCTGTTATATCTACCCAATGATAATTTACGAGAGTACTATCAATAGTCCCCTTAAAATCAGTAGATACTAATAATCTTAGTGAATCTCTTTGATTTTTGTTTTGTAAATAAGACGTAAATTGTAGTAGTGGAGCTCCTCCTGTAAGAGCTATTCTGTCACGAAATTCATTTTGATGTCCAGTTTCTCCTGAATAGAATGTAACATAATCAGCTTCTCCTGTAAAATTAAACACAACAGTATCTCCAACTATAAAATTTGTATCCTGAACAGAAATTTCAAAATTTGGTGTTGACACATCCAAATCATGATTGCATGAAATCAAAGAAAAAACAGACAATAAAATCATTAAATTGAAATATGGTTTCATAAAATTTTATTTTAAACTTGTTAATAACCCGGGTTTTGTACTAATTTCTTATTCAAGGCGAGTTCACTACTTGGTATGGGTAGCAAATAATGCTTTTCTTGAACATTACTAAAGCTTAAGGCTGCGTACTGATACATTGATGGACCCGTAGTAATTATATCATTGGCCATTTGTTTTAACGTCGGTACTAATATTTGCCAGCGCATTAGATCATATTTCCTTAATCCCTCAAAACAGAGCTCTCTTGAGCGTTCACTCTGAAGAAACAATCGAAATTCTTCTTTGCTCATCATAAGAATGTCCGCTTCTTGCTTGCTATGTATAGTGCAGACAGCTTCAGCTCCGGATCCGCCACCTCCTGTAAAAGTAATTGTTGGGTCTGTCGAATAGCCGCTTCCCATTGTGAGCCCGGTGATTTGATCTGGCGTCAAAGTCACTGTTATGACTTGCCCATTGTTAATAGTAGCTGTAGCGACAGCTCCTGAACCTCCTCCTCCGGAAAAAACAACCACTGGTGCAGAGGTGTATCCGGATCCTCCAGTAGTCAATGTTATAGTATTAATACCTGTAGACCAGGCTCTCTCCCTTACTAAGTTTACAGCATCAATAGCCGATTGTGGAGGGGAAGAATTCAACTCATTTTGAGCCTCAGCATACATAAGAAGTACATCTGAATAACGTAATATAGGAAAATTTATGGGCGTAGATTGGTTTATTTTGGGGAGTGCGGTTTCCTCTGATCTCCTCCATTTACCAACACTTTGACTGTATTTGTCATAATCGTACCTATTCCAATAAGTCACTACTGTGAGATTACTTAAATAGTGAAAATCTGCAATTGCTCTGTCTCGTCTTAAATCACCTGATGCATACGAATTGTATAATGAAGGAAGAGCATTGATAAATCCATAAGCCGTTCCAATTCCCGGGTCATTAGTTGTAATTCCAATCCATGATCCTATTTGTCCCATTTCATCAGCACTAATTCCTGTATGTGAAAATTCGCATTCCCAAATACTTTCCTTTATGTCATATTTATCTTGGGCTAAGTTTACAAACACCTGACTATAGGATGGATTTAAAGCATGATTTGCTTGCGTATCATCAATAACTTTCTTTGCCCAATCACTTGCATCTTGATATTTCGCCACATTATTCCAGGGATAGCCAGCCCAACGTAAGTAAACTCTGGCGAGTATACCTCTCACCGCAGATTTACTTATTCTACCTCCATAGCCTATTTGAGTTATAGGAGGAACAAGAGACTCTGCTGTTATCATATCTTGTGTTATCTTTTCAAAAACTTCATTTGCCGGTGTGCGAGCTATATCGTTATCTACAACATTTTTCGGAAGTTCCGTAATAAGTGGTACATCCCCCCAATTATTTACAAGCCAAAAGTAATAAAATGCTCTTAGAAATAAAGCTTCACCCTTCATTACATTTCTTTTGGTTGAATCCATATTAGCTTTATTTATATTTGCAAGTACAACATTTGCTCTACTTATCCCAGTATATAACTGTGTCCATAGAGTAAGCACATCTCCATCACTCGCTGTTTCATTATAAAATTGGGCTCCCTGAGTAACTGTCGAACTTCTGTAAAAACCTTCGTCACCTACTGAAGCAAATCTTACCATCAAACCATAGGCATAAAGTTCTGAATTCCCAAGAACATCATAAACCCCAGCAATTGCTGAATTCATTTGATTTTCAGTGTTATAATAATTAGTGGGCGCTAAAATATTTGTTGGTTTTGTATCCAAAAAATCGTTACATGAAGTAAAACTTATTAAAAACAGGAAGCAGAAAAATATATTTTTTGTTTTCATGATTTAAAATATTTATAAATTAAAAACTTACTGTTACACCAAATAAAATTGTTTTAGCTCTTGGATATGCAGAAAAATCGAATCCCGGTGTCAAAACTGAATTTCTTGTTGAAACTTCAGGGTCCATCCCTGTGTATTTTGTAAATGTGAATAAATTTTCAGCTGAAATATTTAATGCTAAATTTGTTAATTTGAATTTTGAGATTAACTTTGAAGGAAATCTATATTCAAAATTAACGGTTTTTATTCTTAAATAAGAACCGTCCTCGATAGTTCTTGAGTCATAGTTTCCAATTGGACCCTGCCCCCCAGCTCTAAAAACTTCATTATTCTGATTTTCAGGCGTCCATCTGTTATTGGTTTCTACAAACTGATTTGTATTAACTCTGTTCAGTGCATTGCCACCAAGCAATACACGATTAGCATTAAAAATGTCATTCCCGTAGGACCACTGTAAAAAAACATTTAAGCTGATATTTTTGTAGGAAAAATTATTACTCCATCCTCCGGTATGGATTGGAAGAGGCCTGCCAATAACTGCTAAATCTAAAGAATTAACTACTCCATCACCATTTAAATCTTTATACTTAATAGTACCGGGTTGAATTGTTGCTTTTGCCAGGCCATTAGTTGGCACGTTCCCCTTCAGAACATATTTCCCGGTACTTATTTCATTAAAGTCCGCATATTGATAATTTCCATCCCAAATGTATCCATAAAACATTGCTGCCGGTCCATTAAGTCGTGCTATATACAAAGGACTTGTATAATTCCAGTCCCAAGTAACAGATGATAGCATATTAGTTTGACCTCTTTCAAGTCCTATGATTTTATTTGAAATAAATGAAATATTAAAATCACTATTCCATGTGAAATTTTTTGTTTTTACCGGTACTAAATTTAGAGTCAACTCTAAACCCTGATTTTGAATTTCTCCAATATTCTTCATTGCATATGAGAACCCGGTAGTTTTGGGAAGTGGTGCGTTTAATAATAAATCATACGTATTTTTTCTATATATATCAGCTGTTAAGCTAACTCTATTATTAAACAAACCTAGATCTATCCCTATATCTGTCTGCTTTGTACTTTCCCATACTAATGCCGGATTTCCGATAGAACTATATGTAGCCCCTTGTGTAGGAATTGCATTATCAAAAGAGTAACCAGATACATTGTTTAAAGTTATTACAGGAAGATATCCAAAATCAGAAACCCGATTGTTACCAGTTATACCATAGCTTGCTCTGATTTTTAAATTTGAAATATCTTTAATATTCGCCATGAATGATTCTTGAGACAATCTCCAACCTAAACCAACTGATGGAAAATATCCCCATTTATTGCTAGCTGGAAATTTTGAAGAGCCATCAGCCCTGCCGGTTACTGTAATAAGATACTTTGAATCATAACTATAATTAACCCTACCCAGAAAAGAAGCAGTACGATTATAGCTCTCTGACGAAGAATTACTATAAGGGGTTCCGGAACCTAACGAACTAAGCCCTAACTCTTCATTTGGAATAAGATCTGCAACTAAACCAAACGCTGAAGATTTGTTTTCTTGTATGGTGAATCCTCCAACAATAGTAATCGTGTTTTTTTTATCTAAATTTTTATTATAGGTTAATGTGTTTTCATTTAACCATGTTCCTGACTTCCAATTTGTTATTCCTCCCCATACTCCTTTTGTATTATTAGGGTTTAGAGGTGATCCAAGTGCGGTCATCGAATTATGGAAAAAAACATTTTGGGTTGTTCTACTATAAATATCCCCGGAAATTTTTAAAATAAGGTCTTTAAAAATAAGATAAGATAAATATGTACTTACATTAACATCAGTGTACTGACTTGTGTTTACTTCGTTATTCGTATTCTGAATTGGATTTACCATCCAATTTCCGGAAGTAGCTGTTGGATCAAAAAATTCATTTGCCCAATCTTCTGGTATATTGGCTACTGCGGCTGGTCTAAAATTCCATACTTGATATAGGGCATATCCTGTAACAGCTCCTGTACTACCTGCTGCAATAGGAGCCCCTGATGTCTCGGTTTCTGCTATATTTACTATAAAACCAACTTTTGTTTTTTTGCCAATATTCTGATCTAACGAAATGCGTCCGGAATATTTTTTATAATCAGAATTAATAATTATTCCATCTTGATTAAACAACGATCCTGAAACGGAATATTTGGTATCTGCATTTCCTCCTCGTATTGAAATATCATGTTTCTGAATAGGAGCAGTTCTAAAAAACATATCTTGCCAGTTATAAGCTGTGGCATCTTTATAATCTTCAACTGTCAAACCATAATTAGACAAATATAAACTATTAGCAAGAGCAGGATTTAAGTCATTTTGGTATTTAACAAATTCATAAGGTGTCATAAGGTCCATCGTTTTTGACACTTGTTGTAATCCTAAAGATACATTATAAGTAATAATAGGTTTACTTACAATCCCTTTTTTTGTTTCTATAACTACTACTCCATTAGCTCCTCTAGCTCCATAAATAGCTGTGGCAGATGCATCCTTCAAAACATTAATAGAAGCGATGTCTTGTGGATTAATAGCTGCACTTGACAGCTCTTCAATCAAAAAACCGTCGACAACATATAAAGGTGCTACAGACTGTGTTAGAGAATTACCTCCTCGAATCACGATGTTATTTAGCGATCCAGGTTGACCATCATTCGAAGTAACATTAACACCGGCAACTCGTCCAGCTAATGCCTGATCAAAAGTAGCAACTGGAGCAATTACAAGATCTTTCATATTTACTTGCCCAACAGAACCTGTAATATCAGTTTTTTTCTGAGTCCCATATCCCACAACAACAATTTCCTCTATGGTTTGATAATCTTCATCCAAAAAGATAGAAAAAATTGTTTTCCCATTTATTGGTATTGTTTTACTTTGATACCCTAAAAATGAAATTTTAAACTCTGCATTCGCAGAAACATTTTTTACTGTAAAAAAGCCATTCCTATCAGCTACTGTACCAGTATTAGTGCCCAATACAATAATTGTTGCTCCTACTAATGGTTCTCCTGATTTATCAACTACTTTTCCTGTTACATTTATAGTAGCTGTTTGAGCACTAATCTGTTCTGAGTTTACCAAAACAGTGACCAAAAATAATAAAATACAAAGTTTTTTCATACATAATAAATTTAATTAACATTATTTTTATAGCTATTACATTTTAAATTATATAGAATGACAAGAGAACTATTTCTGCGGCGGATATAAAAAATATTTTTGATTTACTTAATAAAAACAGCTTTGTTTTCTTTATGAAAATCAATAAATTTTTTTGTTACGTTCATCATCGCTTGTACTCTGGGATCATCCCAATTAATAGCATCAATAGTACCACTCCAAATTATAGCACCATCACAATTTTCATAGACGGCCTCCAACATCTGTTGCCAAATTTCAGGGGCAATAACTTTTTTATAGTAAGGACTCCCTTTCTTATCATAATATTGTGTCCAAAGAAAAACAATAATTTTCTTGGCAGCATCATGTGTCTTTATTTCTTTAACAGTTATTTTCAAATCGTTAATCCACGAGTCAATATTGGGTTCAGCAATATAAACAGTAGGAGCAAAAAAATCAACAGTATTGACAGATGCCCATCGCTTTTCGTTTGACGCTTTCCAGTTATTAATTAACGTTTTTTCATCGGTTTTACCATTGTCATAAAATCGAGAGACACAAAGTGCAGATGGTGCTATACCATAGTTACTAATTTCAACATTATCGATTTTATCTCGAAACACTTTAAACATAGTTGTAAAGCGGGTAGCCATTTCTTCTCCACTAACACTCCTGTCGTTAAACCACTGTTCTATATCTGTACAAATTACAGTAGAATTAGAATATTCAGCTTCCGCAGCCAATTTATTAATTTTATTCATATCCAAAATAACTTTCGTATTATCATTTGGATCTGGTTTCGTAAGATGTGCTTCATACAGAACCTTAATCCGAGAGAAACCGTCAGAGGTCAAATCAGGTTTGCCCAAATAATGCATCGCATCATATAATACGAATTTTTTGACAGTCAATTTGTCTTTCGTGGGTTTCGCTACTTCTTTAAAAGCCACATTTCCGGCTAAACAAGCCACATTTCCAGTTAATAATAAAACAGCCAGAAGAAAGAATAAGGTATTAAATCTAAGTTTCATAATTTAGAATAGTTAATTTTGAGATTTATTTATTACATGAATTAACAAACTGTAAAATTAATTCACAGACAACTCTATTTTCACACAAATTGCGCACAATTCTCTTCAAATAACGTAAAAAGTTAGACTCAGAAAAAATAATCTACAAAAACATTGATAACTTTTTTGATAATTTACAAAGCTACTCACATTTATTTTTCAGAAAAAACTCAAAAAACAGATAAATTTGCTCATTAGACTCTGCATTCGGAGAATGTTCTGGACGGTTTGTCATTGCTACTCGATTTTTGAAACCCAATAATTGATTGACTGCGATGATACTGTTTAATAGAATCCAACGTTCTGGTGGATCTTCTGAACCTCCTGAAACAAGGAATGGCCGAGGTGCCATCAAAGCATGTAATTCGTGCAAATCGTAACCCTCTTTAACTAATTTTGGGTATAAACCCTGTGCCGGATTATCTTTGTTAATAATGCCTCTTTTTCTCCAAGGGGGAGAATGATATCCTAAATAATAAGGTTCCCAATAATTTACATTCGGACGAGACTCATCAAAGACAATACCTGGATCAGACCAAGCAGCACATGCAAACTTATCGAATAAACAAGATGCAAACATGGCCCATTTCCCGCCGAAAGAATGCCCTACAATTCCGATACTCGTAGAATCAACATCATCAATTTTAGACAGAAGTTCCCATGCATTTGCCGCGGCACATGCTAACATCGAAAGAGGCTCTACTTGAGCATGCTCAATGTTCGGATAAAAAATAGAATAAGTTTTATCTTTTGTTGCTTTTCTCGTTCCTAAGGAAAGTGTAACAAAACCTCTTTTTGCCAATTGATATGCAAAATCGCGATTAGGTTTATCTCCATATCCGATGGAGGTTTCGGGTTCATAGAAAACGGTAATGACAGCCGGTTTTTTCCCTTTTTCATTAGGGATTAACAGATAAGCATCTGTTTGCTCAAGGGGTGTCCACCAAAACCTGATATGATGCTGAATAAAATTTTCTCTTTTTATCGTTTCTAAAATCGTCATTTCTTGATTTTCGATCAGCGGAGGCCATTTCCCCAACATATCGCTCCAACGATTCAGAATTTCTTCTCGCCTTTTGTCCCAATCTTGTGATGTTTTTACAATATCTCCATTATAAAATAGTAATGGCGAACGATAGTTACCAAATATACCTTTATACTTATCCGGAGGGGTAAAAAAAGGTTCAATTTTATTCCATTTCTTCTCACAATCCAAAGAATTTATTTGACATTGCGATTGTAAATTTTCGGAAATAAAGAATAAAACACATAAAATAAAAAATATTCTAAATAAAACCTTCATATAAATATTTTTTCATCAAAAAACATGATTTATACTTACTCAACTTTCGCAAGCTATATTAGCCCGCCTGCGATAGGACTTTGAAATTCAAGTATTTTGTAAGTTGTTCGTTTTCAGAGAATAAATTTTCCANTAA
>JGI24132J36420_10000845_pt1 | contig 14253 bp, 16 predicted proteins | sample BarGraNGADG00212_3_FD_36420 | JGI IMG/M metagenome (IMG submission 36420) | reverse complement strand
CCCGCATCTCCTCGGGATACCTCTTCAAAGCTGGCATGGCCTGCATCCTTCCGTTGGATCAGACCCTCCATCAACCCCGGTTCGATCCAGGGCACGTTGGAGATCGTCGGGCCCGGAACGGCAACCGCCGCTCACGCCCTCGAGTTCGTCGACCCGACCGTGTACCGAGCCGTACCACCCCAGCCTGGCTCGGTGATCACCCAACCCAGCCGACCGACCCCCACCCCAACGCCCCAGGAAACCGAACCGTGGCTCGGGCCTGTGAACCTACCGATGAGCGACCTGGTCACCCTGGACGGCAGCGCGCTCCCGGCACCCACCGACGGCATCGTCCACTTCGAGGCCCCGAGCCTGCCCAAGCACCTGCCTCGATCCTGACCGCTGCTACCGCCGGTGGGTGCTGCGCCCCGCGCAAGGGTCCACCTACGGCCGTCAACTCCGTTGACTCAGCGCACCGGCTCGGCAGGTTCACGGTGGGGCGCGGCCGGCTGCAGTGGCGGGTCATCGGTGGCGATCCGAGCTGCCCATGCGGCGGCCATCAGCAGCCCCAGGCACCACAGCAGAGCGACCGCCAGCACCGAGTACGCGGCGGCCACGCCGGTGTTGAGTTCCCGAGCTCGAATCACCAGCCCCAGCACCATCTCGGCCGCGAACAGCATTGCGAGGACGATGCCCCGCCGACGTAGCCGCCCGTTCCGCACGGCAACCGCCGCCGAGATGACGACGAGGGCGGCCCCAAGGCCCGCCAGCCCCACTCGCAGGTCCTGCAGCCACGGGTGAAGGTCGCTGTCGATCAGCTGCCAGATCGGCCAGCCCATGCACCGGGTGTATGAATGCGGCCCTGCTGTGAAGATGCCGGTCACGTGCATCACGACCAGCACCGTCACGCTCACGGCTGCCAGGCGCCTCGCCCGCACCGGGTGCCACTCCACTGCTGCCGATCGCGAAGTGGAGCCGGGTGCAGGCGCGCCCACCAAGACCGCAGCCACGCCCATCGCCGTCATCGCCGTCAGGGCGAAGAACAGGTCGACCGCACCCAACCACGTCGGTAGACCGCCCAACACCACCAGTCTTCCGAACCTGCGATGATGACCGGGCAGTCACCGTCGACCGGGCAAGGTGGACACATGGGCACCGCGGCGAGAGACGTCTGGTATCGCCGTGACCGTTCCCGACGCGTCGCCGCGTTCGGCGTCGCCGCCCTGGGACTGATCGGTCTGCTGTCGGCTGCCTCCCGGCCGCTGCGCGGCCGGTTGGAGGGCCTGTTGCAGGTCGTCCCGTTCTTCGTGCCCCGTACAGCGGCGGTCACGCTGGTCTTCGTCTCGTTCGCATTGTTGCTCACCGCGCGGGGTCTGCGCCGTGGCCAGCACGTGGCGTGGCTGGCGGCCATCGCGCTGCTGCTGGTATCGGTCGTCCTGCACGTGGTGAAGGGCATCGACGTCGAGGAAGCGGTGCTAGCGACGGCCGGCGCGGTGTGGCTCGCGGGACACCGCGACGCCTTCCCGGTGTGGGTGAGCCGGACAACCGCGGTCCGGACTGCGGTGCTCGCCGTCGGCGGAGCGGCCATCACCTTCGCTGTGGCTGTCGGGNTGTCCGCCACTGTCGGGCGTCCCCACCGCCTGGACGTGGAAGCGTCCCCGCACTCGATCGCGGAGCGGATCGGCGCGGACGACATCTTCCCCCTGAACTTCGGTGGGCACTTTGGCCAGGCAGTGTTGATCGCGCTCGGACTGGGCCTGGTGGGCAGCGTCCTTTGGGTCCTGTTCTCGCCGCGGGCACTGTCCCCGCTGGATGACGCCGCCCACCACGCGGCGCGCGAGCGTGCCCGGGCGTTGGTGGAGCAGTACGGCGGCGGGACTCTGGACTTCTTCGCACTGCGAGACGACAAGCGTTGGTTCTTCGTCGGCAACAGCGTGGTGGCGTACGCCGTGCGCGCTGGAGTGTGCCTGGTCTCGCCCGACCCGATCGGTCCCAGCGAGGAGCGCGAACTGACATGGGGTGCGTTCATGGCCTACGCAGAGGAGTCCGGGTGGTCCGTGACGGTGCTGGGCGCCGCACCGAACTGGTTGCCGGTCTACGAGCGGTCCGGGCTGAGGGCGCTGTACCTGGGTGACGAGGCCGTGGTGGACTGCGCGACCTTCTCGCTCGACGGCGGTGCGATGAAGTCCCTGCGGCAGGGGTACCACAGGGTGCAACGCGCGGGTTATGCGGTCACGTTCCACGACCCTGCCGACCTCGACGACGACCTGGCGCGAAGACTGGTGGACCTGTCGATTGTCAGCAGACGCGGGCAGGTCGAGCGGGGCTTCTCAATGACGCTGTCGCGGCTGTTCGACCCGCAGGACACCGGCCTGCTGCTCAGTGTCGCCCGCGACGGCGCCGGAATCCCGCGGGCGTTCGTGCAGTGGGTGCCGGCCCGGGACCTGGACGGCTGGTCGTTGGACGTGATGCGCCGCGACACCGCTGCGGAACTCCCGAATAGCATCGTGGACTTCCTCATCATCGAGACGATCCGACACACCGCCGCATCCGGCGGTGGCGGATTGGACCTGAACTTCGCGGTCATGCGCGCGGTCATCTCGGGTGAGCGCAGCGGGTGGGCAGCCCGGTTGGGGCGCACGACAGCAGGTGGGGCGCTGGCAGCAACCCAGATCGAGTCGCTTTGGCGGTTCAACGACAAGTACCAGCCGCGGTGGGTGCCACGCTACGTCGTCCTCGGGAGCCTCGACTCCCTGCCGAGCCAAGCCCTGGTGATGGCGGACGCTGAGGGGATCACCGAACTACCAGTACTGGGCAGGTTCCTCGGCCGAACTGCTTCCACCGCCGCCCACCCTGACAGCCCGTGATGACGCCCCGCGGTGTCGGCGCGTCGCGGTGACGTGCTATTGCTGCGTGGGACGCTCGTCGGTGGCTACCTATCACGGTCGAGACGAACTGCGGGGTGGCGAGCACAGTGATCATCCCTGATCCCCAGACCGCCGCCGGAGCTCGTTCGGGCGTTCGTCGTCACTTCAGATCCGGCTGCAGTTGGTCGTCGCGAACAGGTCGATGTGCAGCCGCGACGCCTGGACGGTCCAGTGCGCGCGTCGGCCGAGGCGGCCGAGCACACTGCACGCGCCATCGCGGGGCGTTGGTCGGTCGGGTCAGGAGCCCGCGCTGCGCGCCGGGGCGCGCGCCTCGGCTGCGACTTCGCGGCGGGCGATGCGCCAACAGACGTACGCCAGCGGGAGTTCCACCAGCGCTGCCATCGCGGCGGCGACAAGGCGGTCGGTGTGCGTGTCAGCGTTGAGGACGCTGAACCACGCGTCCACGACAAGCATGGTCGCCACGACGGACGCGTACCGGTGCGCGACGACGTCTCCGCGTTGCAGCGCCCGTCCGGTGATCGCCAGCGCGACGACGAGCGCGACGTCGAAACCGGTCCAGCCGAGCCAGTAGAAATGGGCCGAGTAGTGCTCGGGCAGGGTGACGGCGAGGTAGACGGTCCAGGGCACGATTGCCGCGGCTGCGGCGAGGAACCCGCGGGCCAGAAAGGTGGATCGGCGGCCGACCACCGAAACCCACCGCTGCCGGGCCCTCGGGCGCCTCGAGTCCGGGGCTGGGTGGGCCGCTACGTCGAGTGCCAGGTCCGTCAGGTGCTGCCCGGGATCCCCAGCCGCGGTGGCGGTCACAGCCCGGCCTTGTCGGGCGCGCTCTGCAACGACTGCAGGTACCCGCCGCCGGCGTGGGTGGCACCGGAGACCGTGAAGATTCTCGCCGACTGCGCGGCGGTGGCCTCCTCCTGGTTGAGGACCGGGATTGCGGAGGAGTTGATCTGCTGGTCGCGGCCGTTCCCGGACGGGGTCACGATCGCCTGGGCCGCGGTGACCTTGCCGCCCGCAACTGTGATCCGCACCTGCACGGGCCCGTACCTGGTTCGCTCGGCAGCGCCGTGATGCGTGGTTGTCGCGCCCGTTCCGGCAGCCGGGACGGGCGCGCCGGCGTCGGCGCTCGAGGACNCCCCCGCGGCTCTGGCTGCACCGACCGTGGCCCGCGAGGCCAGATGATGCAGGCTCGTCGACCAAGAGAACAACAGCACCAGACCGGAAGCCATGGTGTCGACGGTAACAACTACCCGACGCATGTGAGCCCCCGCTACCGGATGAGTCGTTCGCCATGAAGGGCGCCCGCCGGCACCCATCCGGCAGGAGTGCGCTGTCCCAGAGGTCACAACACTGAGAGTGCCCGTACCCGCTGGGTCCATGCTGACCGCAACCTGTGATCTTCCCCTGGATGAGGCACCCGGTCGTTGTCCAGATTCCGTCCGATCCCCGAGCTCGTCCGTCGCCTGAATNCCATCCTCGGCCCGACGCTCATCTCGACTGCGGTACCGGTGCCCGACCGGTTCAGGCGGTGGCCGGGGCGGTGGCGCTGCCGAGCGGGCGTGACCGCCCTCGAGATCGGTGCGCCCGGTGCACGAGGACCAGCAGCACCACGAGGCTGATGATCGCGATGACGACGTGGACCGGCAGGCTGTTCGCTCCGTCCCAGGTCGCGTGCAGGGCCACCGCCACGACGTAGGCGCTCACGAAAGCCCAGACCGCCCGGCCGCGCCGCGCCGCGGTGGGGATTCGCCACAGCATCGCCACCGTGAACCCCGTCCATGCCACGTGGCCGGCCAGGGACAGCAGAGCGCGCAGCAACAGCGTCTGGTCCACCGCCGCGATGCTGCCGGCCTGCAACAACGCCTGGAAGCCGTACCCCATCGTCTCCAAGGTCGCGAACCCCATGCCGGAGGCAATTCCCACGACCACCCCGCCGCGAGGGTCCTTCGGCCGCCAGAGGAGGAACACGGCCAAGGGCACGATGAGTTTCGCGCCCTCCTAAATGATCCCCACGAAGACCATCGGCACGGCGCCGAGACGCACCATCGCGTCGTACTCCAGGACGCCGGCAGCGACGGTGCCGATGACACCGCCGGCGATCACCGTGGTCGCGACCACCCACGGGCGCACCGGGATGCTGCTGCCCCCACCTTCGGCGAAGACGAGCACCGTGTCCGGGGCCGTGAGGTTCACCCCGCTGAGTTCGAGGTGTTCACGTACATGGATTCGGGCGTCAACAAGGTTTGACCGAGGGCTCCTCCGCGGCGTGAACGCTGTCCTGGGCGGGTATTGGTCGGGTCGGTGGGCGTCGTGACGGCGCACGTGATGCTGGTCAGCGAGCTGCTGGCGGTGCTGAGCGCGGCCGACCTCGAGCACGCGGCCGCGCTGGCGGCCGAGGGCCGGTCGCTGGTGTCGGCGGAGGTACTGGCGGGCGCTGCCGCCCTGCTCGTGCCGGCGCTGCGGCAGGTGCTCGCTGGCCCTGCAGGCGGTTCGGAGCCTGGTCCGGACGGTCCGCGCGCAGCCTCCGCGCGTGCCCGTAGACCGTTGGCTGACTGGGCACTGAACCGTCACGGGTTCGGTGGAAGGTAAATGGAAGGAGGCCACCTCAGGAGCCTTTCGTGCGAGCCCTGAGATGGCCTCTGACCAGGCGTTTCTACGTGGAGCTGAGGGGATTCGAACCCCTGACCCCCTGCATGCCATGCAGGTGCGCTACCAGCTGCGCCACAGCCCCGCGGCCTGACGGCCGGGTGCCCCGGAAGGGCAGGCTGCAGTCTAGGCCGAAGAAGGGCCCGAGTTCCAATCGGTTCCCGCCACCGTCGGGCCCACGTTGTGCCGCACCAGACGCCACCGCGGCCGCACGTGGCTCGCGCTCGCATGCAGCTCTGACCAGTGCGCGTTGTCGAGCCCGGCCAGGCCGCGCCAGGTGTCCGGATCCAGGTCCAGCAGGTGCGTCAGCGCGAGCGTGATCGCCACACCGTGCGAGACGACGACGAGCATCTCCCCCCGGTTCAGCTGCCCCAGGTGCTCCCCGAGCGCCGCAACGACCCGGCTCGCGACGGCGGCGCGGGTCTCGGCTCCGGCCCGGGCCGGTTCCTCGCCGCGGGTCCACGCCGCGTGCTCCTCAGGCCAGCGCTCGACGATCTCGTCCCGGGACAGGCCCTCCCACTGCCCGAACCCTCGTTCCCGAAGCCGAGCGTCGAACTCCACCGGCAGGTCGACGAGCTCGGCCAGGTACTGCGCGGTCGCGCGGGCGCGCTGCAGGTCCGAGCTGATGATCCTGGTCGGGCGGCACTCGGCGCTCAGCGCAAACGCGGCATTGCGGGCCTGCCAGTGCCCGACCGTGTCCAGCGGGATGTCGACCTGGCCCTGTAACCGGAGCTCGTTGTTGTACGCGGTGCGGCCGTGTCGCCACAGCACCGCAGCGGGCGCGGTCACGACGCAGTGGCCGCGGCGGCGTCGCTCGAGGCTGGGCCGTGCAGGTCGGCGGGCATCGAGATGACCGGGCAGTCCTTCCACAGTCGCTCGAGCGCGTAGTACACGCGGTCCTCGGCGCGCTGGACATGCACAACGATGTCGCCGAAGTCGAGGAGCACCCAGTGCGCCTGCCGCAGGCCCTCGCGCCGGAGCGCCTTGGCGCCCGCCTTGCGGAGATCCTCCTCGATCCGGTCCACGATCGCCGAGACCTGACGCTCGTTGGTGGCGGAGGCGATGAGGAAGACGTCGGTCAGCACGAGCTGGGCGCTGACATCCAGCGCGATGATCTCCTCGGCCTTCAGGTCGGCGGCCGCACGGGCCGCGATGACCGCCAATTCGACCGCGCGCTTGGTTGCGCTCACAGCTCTCCTCTGGGTCTGGGACGCTCGCCCGAGACGTGGTGCGGGTACCGCCGGCCGCCGCGCCTCAGCAGGGTCGGCACGAACAGCGCGTTCGCGGCCGCGGACGCGACGGCGGACGAGCCGCCGTTGATCAGCAGCCAGATGAGCATGCCAAGGACGAACGCCACGATCACCAGGACGAGCAGCTGCAGCCACGTGTAGGAGTGGGGCTGCGCGTCGTCGTCGTCGTCGAACGCGGCGACCTTGCGGTCCTTGACCACGGTCGAGGCGAACGTGCCGCCACCGAGCATCGGCGGGCCGGTCTCGACCCCCGCCGACCAGTTCGGCGAAGCCACGGCCGGCGGTCGCACGCCCGAGGTGGGCACCTGACCGAGAACCGTTGGGATGACGATCCCGCTCGTCGGGATGGCTGGCGGCGCGACCTGGCCGGCCACTGCCGGCGCGCCCAGCTGATTCGGCGTCGTTGACGGGCGCAGTCCCGGCGTCGTCGGACCACCGAAGACGGAGAGCGGGGGCGCTGGCGGCGGGCTCTGCATCCCCAACCCCGGCTGACTCGCCGGGAACCCCTGAATCATCTCGCCCCACGACTGAGGCTGGCCCGGCGCGATACTCGGCTCGTCCGTGGGCACTCGCGGAGGCGCTGCCGGGGTGCGGTCGACCGACGGCGACGGCGCGCCGGCCGATCCTGCCCCGGGAGCCGAACCGAACACGCCGGGCGCCGAGCCCGGACGTGCGACCGTCGGGGGTTGCACCGGAGGCTGCGCCGCAGGCGGCATCGATACGGTCGGATATCCCTGCTGGCCTGAGGCCTGCGCTGGCGCGCGGAACGGGGGCGTCGGTGAGACCGGCGGCTGAGACCCCAGGCTCGGCGCCGTCGACGACGGCGCGGCAGGCCTCGAGACCAGTGGCGGGGTGGTCGGCGCGGCACGCTGCGGCAAGCCGGTGGCCGAGTGCATGGACCGCGGCACGGGCTGGATCGGTGACAGCGGAGCGAGCGTCTGGCTCACCGGGCTCCGGGTCTCATGCCTCGACCCGTGGGGCTCGTCATCGGCCTCGAGCGCCGGGACATCCCACCCCGTCGTGGGCGGAGAACGCAGATCGCGACGTGAGTGCGGCGACTCCGCGGCACCGGCGCCGCGCTCCTGCTCCTCCTGGATCTCGCGCAGGGCGGCCTCCTGCTCGGCGCGCTCGGCCGCGCGCCGTCGCCGACGTTCGCCGTACACCCGCTCGTCGCTCATCGCCTTCTCAACTCCGGTACAGCTGGTACTTCGAAATGTGCTGGGCCACGCCGTCGGGCACCAGGTACCAGACCGGATGCCCGGTCCGAACCCGCTCGCGGCAGTCCGTCGACGAGATCGCCAGCGCGGGGATCTCGACCTGGGCCACCGCACCCTCGGGAAGACCCTCGATCGACAGTACGTGTCCGGGCCGGGTGACCGCGACGAAGTGCGCGAGGTCCCACAATTCGTCCACGTCCTTCCACTCGAGAATCGTCCCCAACGCGTCGGCGCCGGTGATGAAGTAGAGGTCCGCGTCAGGTCTCTCCGCGGACAAGTCTCTCAGAGTGTCCACGGTGTACGTGACACCCGGACGGGCGATATCGAGCCTGCTGACCGTGAACCTGGGGTTCGACGCGGTCGCGATCACCGTCATCAGGTAACGGTGCTCGGCGGGCGTGACACCTCCGTGCTGCTTGAAGTTCGGCTGCCCGGTGGGGATGAACACGACCTCGTCCAGCGCGAACCGGTGTGCGACCTCGCTCGCAGCGACGAGGTGACCGTGGTGGATGGGATCGAAGGTCCCGCCCATCACGCCGACCNGCTTCCGCTGCTCCGTCATCTTCGCGGTGCCGCCTCCCGATCAGTGCCGGCCGCGTCAGTGGCGCGAGCCGACGCTGCGGAATGCCCAGGTGACGAGGAGGAGTCCGATGAGGGCCCCGAAGGCCACCAGACCGAAGGCCGGGGCGGGCATCCCGAGGGCGTGCGTCGCCGTGGCGCCCTCGTCGCTGGCAAACGCCGCAGCAAGCATCGTGTCTCCTCCGGAATGGACCGGGTGTCCGGCCGTCGCGGGCAATGTGGCTGCCCGACGACCGTCCTAGTCTCGCACGTCGGGGGCGGCCGTCGCCGGACCCGACCGGCCTCAGGTGCGGATCTGACCGTTACCGTAAACCACCCAGGTAGTCGTCGTGAGCTCGCCCAGGCCCATCGGGCCACGGGCGTGCAGCTTCTGCGTCGAGATGCCGATCTCGGCGCCCAGGCCGAACTGTCCGCCGTCGGTGAACCGGGTGGACGCGTTGACCATGATCGCGGCGGAGTCGAGCTCGGCGACGAACCGGTCCGCGGACGCCAGGTGGCTCGTCACGATCGCCTCGGTGTGGCCCGAGCTCCAGGTGCGGATGTGCTCGATCGCGGCGTCGAGGTCGGGGACTACGCGCACCGCCATCTCGAGCGCGAGGTACTCGGTGGCCCAGTCGTGGTCCGTGGCCGGCACCACCTCGACGCGGTGCGGCGCGAGATCGGCGGTCTGCGAGTCACCGTGCAGCACGACGCCCGCCTCGGCGAGGCTGCGCAGCGCGACCGGCAGGAAGGTCTCGGCGACGTGCACGTTGACCAGCAGCGTCTCCGCGGCGTTGCACACGCCAACCCGCTGGGTCTTGGAGTTCATCACGATCGCGAGGGCCATGTCCAGGTCCGCGGAGGCGTCCACGTACACGTGGCAGTTGCCCACGCCGGTCTCGATCACCGGGACGCTCGATTCGCGCACGACGGTCTGGATCAGGTCCGCCCCGCCGCGCGGCACCAGGACGTCGACGACGCCGCGCGCTTGCATGAGCGCCACCCCGCCGGCGCGGCCGAAGCGGTCGATCGACTGCACCGCGTCGCCCGGCAGGCCCTGGGCCTCGAGCGTCCGGGAGAGCACGCCGACGATCACCTCGTTGCTCCTCGCCGCGGCCGAGCCGCCGCGCAGGATCACCGCGTTGCCGCTCTTGAGCGCCAGACCGGCCGCGTCCACCGTGACGTTAGGCCGGGCCTCGTAGATCATCCCGACGACCCCCATCGGGACGCGCAGCTGGCGCAGCCGCAGGCCGTTGGGCAGGGTCGAGCCGCGCACGACCTCGCCGACCGGGTCGGGCAGCGCGGCGAGCTCGCGCAGCGCCGCGGCGATGCCGGCGATGCGCTCCGGGTCGAGGGCGAGGCGGTCCAGCAGTCCGGGCGCCAGGCCCGCGGCTCTGCCGCGCTCGAGGTCGATGGCATTCGCGGCGACGATCTCGGCCGCCGAGGCGACCAGGGCGTCGGCCATCGCGTGCAGCGCGGCGTCCTTGCGGGCCCGCGGCAGCGTCGCGAGCACGCGGCTGGCGACCTTGGCGGCACGCGCGATGGCGAGGACCTGTGGTCGGACCGCCTCGACGGGGTCGGTGCCACTGTCGGCGACGCCCGAGGCGGCCTCGGCTGCGGGAGATGCGGAGAGCAGCTCGGTCATGTGGTCAGACTACGTGGTCGCCGTCGGTCCGGGCCGCGCGCCGCCGGGCCCGCAGCAGCACGAGGTCGTCACGGTGAACCACCTCGCGGTCGTAGCCCACGCCGAGCGCCTCGCGCAGCTCACGGGTCGAACGGCCGAGCAGCCCCGGGAGCTCTGCCGCGGCATAGGAGACGAGACCGCGGGCGATCACCCGCCCGTCCTCGGCGGCGAGCTCCACCGGGTCGCCGGCCTGGAACGCGCCCTCGACCCGCGTGATCCCGGCGGGCAGCAGCGAGGTGCCACGCTCCACGACCGCCCGCACCGCGCCGTCGTCGAGAACGAGACGCCCGTTCGTGCTCGCGGCGTGCGCCAGCCAGAGCCGCCGGGCAGAGGCACGCCCGCCGGTCGCGGCGAACCAGGTCCCGACGTGCTCGCCGGCGAGCGCCTGGGCGGCCTGAGCCGCGGACGTCAGCACGACCGGGATGCCCGAGGCCGTCGCGATCGCGACCGACTCCAACTTGGTGACCATCCCGCCGGTTCCCACCGCACTCCCCCGGCCGGACACCTCGACGCCGTCGAGGTCCGCCGACGAGCGGACCTCGGAAATGCGGGTCGAGCCTGGGCGCGATGGCGGCCCGTCGTACAGCCCGTCCACGTCGCTGAGCAGCACCAGGGCGTCAGCGTGCACGAGGTGCGAGACGAGCGCCGCGAGCCGGTCGTTGTCGCCGAACCGGATCTCGTCCGTGGCGACCGTGTCGTTCTCGTTGACGATCGGGACCACACCGAGGTCCAGCAGTCGGCCGAGGGCCCGCTGCGCGTTCTTGTAGTGGCTGCGACGGATCACGTCTTCCGCGGTGAGCAGCACCTGGCCGACCCGCAGCCCGTGGGCGGCGAAGGCCTCGGTGTACTGCTGCACGAGCAGACCCTGCCCGACCGAGGCGGTGGCCTGCGCCGTCGCGAGGTCGCGCGGGCGTGCCGTCAGGCCCAGGGGTGCGAGCCCGGCCGCGATCGCGCCAGAGGACACCAGGACGACCTGGCCGCCCGCCGCCCGTCGCGCGGCCAGCACGTCGACGAGCGAGCGCAGCGCCGGGACGCTCAGCCGCCCGTCGGCGTCGGTCAGGGAAGAGGAGCCGACCTTGACGACGACGCGCGTCGCACCGGCGAGGTCCTCACGGCTGGACAGGACTGCAGCGCTCACGGGCCCATTGTCCCGGCCGACGGCCTCCGACGCCGGTACATTTCGTCAGCCGGTCGTGTCGTCCGCCGCCGGAGCGCTCTCGGCCGGGTTGGTCCAGACCCCGGACTCGCGCTCGGTCCACAGCTCGGCCCGGGCCTCGGCCTTCGCGTCCATCCGTTCCTGGTACTCCCGGCGCTTGTCGACGCGGCTCGACCGGCTGCGGTCGTCGAGGCGCTGGTCGGTGCCGCGCGGCCCCCCGAGCAGCTCCGAACCGGTGAGCAGCGTTGGCTCCCAGTCGAAGACGACACCGGTCTGCCGGTCCCCGATCACGACCGTGGCGCCTGCGACGGCACCCGCCGTGAACAGCTCCTCCTCGACGCCCAGTCGCGCCAGTCGGTCAGCGAGGTAGCCGACCGCCTCGTCGTTGGTGAAATCGGTCTGCTTCACCCAGCGCTCCGGCTTGGCACCGCGCACCTGGAAGAACTCCCGGGTGCCGTCCATCTCGCGGGTCACCGTGAAGCCCGAGTCGTCGACCGCCGTCGGGCGCAATACGACCCGGGTCGGCGCGGCGACTGGCGCGTCACGCCGCGCCTGCTCGACCATCCCGGCGAGGGCGAAGGAGAACTCGCGGAGACCTTCGCGGCTCACCGCGGAGACCTCGAAGACCCGCAGGCCCCGGGATTCGAGCTCGCCGCGGACCAGCTCAGCCAGTTCGCGCGCCTCCGGAACGTCCATCTTGTTGAGGACGACCATCCGGGGGCGCTCTGCCAACGGGACCCGGCCGCCCTCGATGCCGAGGTCGCTCGAGTACTGGGCCAGCTCGGCCTCGATCACGTCGAAATCGCTCAGCGGATCACGCCCGGGCTCGAGTGTCGCGCAGTCGAGCACATGCACGAGCACCGCGCAGCGCTCGATGTGCCGCAAGAACTCCAGGCCGAGCCCCTTGCCCTCGCTCGCGCCCGGGACCAGGCCCGGGACGTCCGCCACGGTGTACCGCGACTCGCCCGCCTGGACAACGCCGAGGTTCGGCACGAGCGTGGTGAACGGGTAGTCGGCGATCTTCGGGCGGGCGGCCGACATGGCCGCGATCAGGCTGGACTTGCCGGCGCTCGGGTAGCCGATCAGCGCGACGTCGGCGATCGTCTTGAGCTCGAGCACGATGTCGCGCGTCTCACCCGGCTCGCCGAGCAGCGCGAAGCCGGGCGCCTTGCGCCGCGGTGACGCGATGGCCGCGTTGCCGAGCCCGCCCCGGCCGCCGGCCGCGACGACGTACCGCGTGCCCTCTCCGACGAGGTCCGCGAGGACCGTGCCATCGGGAGACTTCACGACGGTGCCATCGGGAACGGACAGGATCAGGTCGCCGCCGTTCGAGCCGTGCCGGTAGTCACCCATGCCCTGGGTGCCGGACGCTGCGGGCCGGTGCGGAAGGTGGTGGTAATCGAGCAGGGTCGTGATCTGCAGGTCGACGACGAGCACGACGCTCCCGCCGCTGCCGCCGCTGCCGCCGTCGGGACCCGCGAGCGGCTTGAACTTCTCGCGATGGATCGAGGCGCAACCGTGGCCCCCGTCACCGCCGGTCGCGTGCAGCACGGCTCGATCGACGAACGTTGCCACAACTTCCTTCTTCCCTCGCGTCTCCGGTCACACGATGTGCGGAGACCTCTGCTTCGGGATGGGGGCGTCGCCCGGGCGTTCCACCCGGGCGGAGCACCCTGTCTCGATCCTGACACGACGAGGGGGCGCACCGCACCGGTGCGCCCCCTCGTCAAAGCGTCTGTGTCGTTCAGGCCTCGGCGAGAACGATGTCGATGACCTTGCGGCCACGACGGGTGCCGAACTTCACCGCACCTGGAGCCAGCGCGAACAGCGTGTCATCGCTGCCGCGGCCGACGTTCAGGCCAGGGTGGAAGTGGGTGCCGCGCTGGCGAACGATGATCTCGCCGGCAGACACGACCTGACCACCGAAGCGCTTCACGCCGAGGCGCTGAGCGTTCGAGTCACGACCGTTGCGCGAGGCGCTCGCGCCCTTCTTGTGTGCCATGGCGAACCTGCTTTCGTACTGTTCTAGAAGCCTGAGGTGGTGGGCACCCGCGCAGCTCGCGGCGGGAGCGGACTCACTTGATGCCGATGACCTTCAGCCGGGTCAGGTCCTGGCGGTGACCCTGGCGCTTGCGGTAGCCGATCTTGTTCTTGAACTTCAGGATCTCGATCTTCGGGCCGCGCTCGTTCTTGACGATCTCGGCGGTCACCGAGACCTTCGCGAGCGTCGCCGCGTCCGAGGTCACCTTCTCGCCATCGACGAGCAGCACGGCAGGCAGCTGGACGGTCGCGCCGGGCTGACCGGCCAGCCGATCCACGACGACGATGTCGCCCACGGAGACCTTCTCCTGGCGGCCACCAGCCTTCACAATCGCGTACACCACGTGCTGCTCATCTCTACTCGTCTACGGCGTGCTCGTCGCACCGGATGGATCGCGGGGATCGCCGATGCGGGCACACGGGAGCGATGCGCGCAAAGCGCACCGACATTCCAGGGTACGGAATCGGCTCCCGCCGGTCAAATGGCGGAGGGCTCCTCGGAGGCCACCCGGTTCGAGGCCTCGGTCGCGTCCAGGTCTCCCTCGGACCAGGCCAACGACTCGAGCCCGACCACGTCAGGGACGTCTACGACGAGGCCCTCTTGCCGCTCGTCGGAGACGACCACGACCTGCTCCGCCGCGGCGGGTGCCACGGTCTCGAGCTGCAGCTCCCCGGCGGCGCTCTCGTCGTGCTCGTGCGCGTGAGCCGCAGCAGCCGCGATGGCCGCGAGCGTCGCCTTCACGGCGGCGCGCTCCCCGGAATCCTGCTCCGGCAGCACCGGCACGGCCGGGTGCGGCGCGTTCGCCGGCTCCTTGCGCTTGCGCCGGCTCCGCTTGGG
>JGI24132J36420_10000838_pt1 | contig 14305 bp, 14 predicted proteins | sample BarGraNGADG00212_3_FD_36420 | JGI IMG/M metagenome (IMG submission 36420) | reverse complement strand
TTTTCAGTGATCCCGTTCTCTCCAAGTTTCACAACCTTTAGTTTTAATCCATCAAGAATGAGTCCTTTATCATTCTCTTTACCAAAAATCATAGGCTGACCGTGCTTCAAAATAAGAGTTCTGTCATCCCGAACCTCCTTACCTGCTACTGTATCATGTATTCCGTCATTGAAAATGACACAATTCTGAAGCACTTCAATTACCGATGTACCTGTATGTTTGGCAGCTTCAATATAAATCTGCACAGAAAGTGCAACATTCGTATCAATTGTACGTGCGAAAAATTTACCTCTGGCACCGATCACAAGTTCGCCAACAGAAAATGGTTCTTCAACTGTTCCGAAAGGAGATGTTTTGGTAACAAGTCCTTTTGCAGAAGTGGGTGAATACTGACCTTTTGTGAGTCCGTATATCTCGTTGTTAAACAGTATGATATTGAGGTCTACATTTCGTCTTATTGCATGTATAAAGTGATTTCCTCCTATTGCAAGTGCATCTCCATCGCCGGTTATCTGCCAGACAGACAATTCAGGATTTGCGATTTTTACGCCGGAGGCAATCGCAGAAGCACGGCCATGAATACTATGAAAGCCATAAGTATCCATGTAATAAGGAAACCTTGAAGAACAGCCAATTCCCGAAATAAATGCGAACTTCTCTTTAGATATTCCCAATTCTGCCAGAGCTCTCTGTACTGAACTCAAAACTGCATGATCGCCGCAGCCTGGACACCATCTTACTTCCTGATCGCTTTTAAAATCTTTAGCAGTATATTTATTTACCAGTGTTTCAGCCATTTTATTTATCCTCCAGCATTTTAGTGCATTTTTCTTTAATATCATTTGTGGTAAACGGGACTCCCTGAACTTTATTAAGTTGTTCATATCTGAACTCCTGATGTTTAATCCGCAGATAGTCTGCAAATTGTCCCAAATTTAATTCACATACAAGTATTTTCTTAAATTTACCGAACACATCCTTCACATTTTTAGGCAAAGGATTGATGTAATTGAAATTGACAAGGCTCACCTTATGCCCTTCTGTCTGCAATTCACGAACTGCAGTCAGGAGATATCCGTATGATCCACCCCAGCCAACAACCAGAATATCACCTGAATTGTCCCCAAAAGTAATCAGATCCGGTATTTCATTTGCAACCCTTTCTACCTTTTCAGCCCTTAAATTAACCATTAACTCATGGTTTTCAGGAGTATACGAAACGGTTCCTTTAATTGTTTTCTCAAGACCGCCGATCCTGTGTTCCAAACCAGGAGTACCGGGAACGGCCCATGATCTGGCTAATTTTTCTAAATCACGCTTATATGGCAAAAAAGGAATTTCACTTCTGTCAGCAAACGGAGGGTTAATTTTCGGAAGATCCTTCATACTTGGGATCCTCCATGGTTCTGTACTATTGGCGAGATAGCTGTCTGAAAGAAGAAGAACCGGTGTCATGTGTTCCACGGCAATTCTTGCTGCTTCAAAAGCAAAATGGAAGCAATCAGAAGGTGTGCTGGCAGCGATTACCACAACCGGGCATTCCCCGTTTCGTCCATACAGAGCCTGCATAAGGTCGGACTGTTCAGTCTTGGTCGGAAGTCCGGTTGAAGGCCCTCCTCTCTGAACATTGACAATTACTATCGGAAGTTCTGCCATAACGGCCAGTCCGATAGCTTCTGACTTTAGTGCCAGTCCGGGGCCGGAAGTAGAAGTTATTGCAAGGTTTCCAGCAAAGCTGGCGCCAAGTGATGTACAAATACCTGCTATTTCATCCTCAGCCTGGAAACTTTTAACTCCAAGATCTTTACGGGCGGCCAATTCTTCAAGGATCCCTGTTGCCGGTGTTATTGGATATGAGCCTATAAAAATCTTAAGCCCTGATTTCTCCGCAGCCGCTAAAAATCCCCAGGCTGTAGCTGTGTTTCCTGCGATATTTCGATAAGTGCCCTTCGCTATAGATGCAGGAAGAATTTTATATGTAGAAGATAAAGCTTCAATTGTTTCAGCATAATAATATCCGGTACGCAGTGCAACTTTATTGGCTTCAGCCATACCTGGCTTATTATGAAACTTCTTTTCAAAATATTTCTCAGTATAGTCAAGCTTACGGTCGAAAAGCCAGTAAACCATTCCCAGGGCAAACATGTTTTTTGTCCTTAATACTGATTTTGGATCAAGTCCAAAATCTTTTAAAGCCTCTTTCACCAATGCAGAGATAGGAGCTGCTATAATATTGTAACCATCAAGTTTTTCTTCTTTGATCGGATCTTTTGAATAACCGGCCTTCTCAATATTTTTTTCGGTAAAATTCCCTTCATCATAAATTACAGTACCGCCGGGTTTGATCCATTTGGCATTGGCTTTAATAGCAGCCGGATTCATTGCCACCAGAACATCAGAATAATCTCCGGGAGTATTTATTTCCGAATGTCCCAAATGAACCTGAAACCCTGAAACACCGCCTACTGTTCCCTGTGGAGCACGAATCTCAGCAGGATAATCAGGAAAGGTTGACAAATCATTACCGAATAAAGCTGCCGTATCNGAGAACAAGGTACCTGTAAGCTGCATACCATCTCCCGAATCACCCGAAAACCGGATGACAACTTCTTCTCTTTCGATAACTTTTGATTTTTTACCCATGATACATTATAGTTTGTTAAAAAAATTCAATACCTAAAACCAGTAACTACATATTATGCACAAAATTAACTTTTAAACGATCTAAAATCGCATAAAATAATATTTTGGGATATGATATTGATCATGTTTGGGGTTCCACCCCCCAATTTACAGACCGTCGGAATCAACTCCAGATATCAGCTTTCTTCAGGTTTATTTCACCCTCAAAAAACATCCTTGCTATCTTCTCAAAATAGTCGGTGTAGTCAGAAATGAAGAACTGGTCCTTTACAATACCGGAATCGTTCAGAAGATGGTTTTTCTCCAAAGTCTCCCGCAGGATCATTGATACGATCCTTGCTGAATCGATTACCTCAACATTAAAATTAAAGATCTTACTGATCTGATTTTTTATAATAGGATAATGTGTACATCCAAGAATTAAAGCCTGTATTCCGGACAGGGATTCATTTGTCAGATAACTGCGAATAATAGCATTACTAATGTCGTCGAAGATAAACCCCTCCTCTATCATCGGTACAAGCAATGGGGTTGCCATGGAAATAACTGAAGTAGATGGAGACTTTTCTTTTATCTTATTTTCATAAGTGCCTGAACTTATAGTCCTCTTGGTTCCAATGACTCCGATTTTATTAAAATGCCTTGTGCCTAAATAATTAACAATAGGGTCAATTACGTCAATAAGAATTGTTTTATCCTTAAATTCCTTTTTAAGAGAGTCAAAAGCGGAAGCAGAAGCAGTATTACAGGCAACAAGTACAACTTTTGAATTGTGTTCCAGGAGAAATTCAGTAATACGCTGAGAGTAAAACCGTATTGCTTCAGCTGATTTATCTCCGTAAGGCAGGTGAGCAGTATCACCAAAATAGATAAGGCTTTCGCCTGGTAAAATCTGCTTTATTGCATGTGCAACTGTCAGACCTCCAACACCTGAATCGAAAATTCCGATAGGTTGTTCTTTCACTTTATTTATATATTAAAAAAATGACCATCTGCCAGCTGGCGGATGGTCAACGTAATAAAATATCTGAATTATTTTAATCCAAGTTTCGCTTTTGCAAGAGCCATAACGTTTGTGCTCTTTGTTTCATCAAAATAGAGAAGTGCACCTTTTGCGATATCGAAAATATATACAAATCCGTTCTCTTTACCAACATCCTTAATTGCTTTATCAACTTTTGCCATAACAGGCTGGAAAAGCTCTGTCTGTCTATCTCCCAATTGTGTCTGGGCATTGGTCTGAAATTCCTGAATTCGCCTTTGCAGATCGACAATTTCCTGCTCTTTCGATTGTTTAACAATATCAGTTAGGTTTTTACTTTCCTTTTGATATGCATTGTTCTTATTATTCAATTCAACTGACATCAGTTCAAGAACATTATAAAGTTCCTTTTGAAATTTCTGCAATTTAACCTGGGCTGAATCAAATTCCGGCAATGCCTGAATGAGTTGATCACTGTTGACATGTCCAAATTTAAATGTTTGAGCCATTGCATTATGGCCAGCCAGTGAAACGAAAATTGTAAGAGCTGCTATTCCAATAAATCTTTTCATTTTAGTAATTTTATTAAACAATAAATGCAAAAGTAATTAATTAATTTTTATAACCTAATTTTTGCAGAACCTGGTCGCTGATGTCAAATTTAGGGTTGGCAAACAGGATGTTACCTCCTGCAGCCGTATCAAAAATAACAGCATAAGATCCTTCAACTGCAATCTCTTTTATAGCTTTTAATATTTCATCCTGGATCGGTTTTACCAACTCTTCTCTCTTCTTGAAAAGGTCGCCTTCCATTCCAAAGTACTTATTCTGAAGATCTTTCATTTCCTTCTCTTTGACAATAATTGCTTCTTCTCTTTTTGTCTTCATATCCTGCGATAGAAGAACTGTTTCATTCTGATATGATTTATACATTTGTTCAACAACAGCATAACCATCAGCAACTTCTTTTTCCCATTGTTTCGAAAGTTTATCAAGCTGATCCTGTGCGGTAGTGAAAGCCGGTATATTTTTCCTGATATATTCAGAATCAACAAATGCATATTTCTGAGCTGTGGCCATTGCCGAAGTCAGAATAAATAATACTAATAAAACACCTATTTTCCTCATGACTATAAATTTAATTTTGAACTAATCAGAACTGTTGACCTATAACAAATTGGAATTGTCCGTGATTTGCATTTTGATAAGTTCCCGGTTCAGGAACAGCATCGAAACCATAACCCCAGTCAACACCGAGTAATCCAAACATTGGAAGGTTAGCCCTTACACCGAATCCAGCTGCTCTGTTCATCCTGAAAGGATTGAATTCACTTAGCTGGTACCATGCTCGTCCTGTTTCAAGAAATGCTGTACCGTATATAGTAGCCTGCGGGTTAAGAGATACCGGATATCTGAGTTCAAATGTTATTTTTGAATAGACGTTTCCTGAAGCAGTACCTCTTTTAGGATCATTAGGCGTAAGTGATCCGTCGATATAACCTCTTTGCGAAATTATCTCGCGACCATAAAAGCTGTAACCGGTCATCCCACTACCTCCAACATAAAAGTTCTCAAATGGAGATGGCCCGATATCATTGTTATAATGCCCGAGGTAACCAAAAGCGAACTTGGTATTAAGAACCAGTTTATTATTTTTGCCTAACGGGTAGTAATAATCGGCTTTGAATGTCCATTTGTGAAATTCAATCCAATTATATTTTATCTGATCCGGAGCATTCTTCATATCCTGTCCGCTTAACAATGAATAAGGAGGGGTAGCCTGAACAGCGAGGGTAAATGAAGAACCGCTTCTCGGATAAATAAGGTTTGGACTTGTTGAGAATCTGGTAAGTTTTGCAGTAAAACTCAAAAGGTTTGATTTACCGGTTGGAAAAAGGAAACTGTATTGGGTAAAGTCATTCAGGTTATACCTCTCGTAACCTATTTCTCCATAGATCGAGAAGAAGTCATCGGGCCAGGTAAGTCTTTTCCCAAGACCCACTGTTGCACCATCTATGATCATTGAATGACCTCCCTCTTGTCTCATAAGTGACCTGAAAAGGGAAACAGAAAATGAATTTGGGTTTTTACCACCCAGCCAGGGTTCAACAAATGAAATATTATATGACTGATAGATCTTGCCGTTTGACTGAGCCCTGATGCTTACTGACTGTCCATCGCCTGATGGATATGGTTTCCACTCCTTCAGATCAAAGAAGTGCCGCATTGCGAAGTTATTGAACCTCACCCCAACTGTACCAACGAGCATCCCTGCTCCCCAACCGCCTGAAACTTCGAATTGATCGTTCGCCTTTTCTTCAAGTTTATAAAGCAGATCAACAGTTCCGTTAGTAACATCAGGAAGCGGAGTCGGGTTTATCTTCTCCGGGTCAAAATGACCAAGTACCCCCAATTGCCTGATAGACCGCATTATTTTATCCTTACTGAAAAGATCGCCTGGCATTGTATAGAGCTCACGACGGGCGACATGTTCATTGGTTCTGGTATTACCTGCAATAATAACATTATTAAGGTAAGCCTGATCTCCTTCATATATTCTGATCTCCAGATCGATTGAATCGTGATCAACTTTAGCTTCAACGGGAGTGAGTCGTGAAAACAGGTAACCGTGATCCTGATATAAAGAGCTGACAGCATCCTCCGCGCCTGCAGAACCATTAAGCCTGTCAGAAATCAGTGATTGATTATAAACCGTTCCTTTCTTAACATTAAAAACTTTTTCAAGATCTTCCTTTCTGTAAACACTGTTTCCTACCCAGCCAACATTTCTAAGGAAGTACTGTTTCCCTTCCTCAACTCTTATCTTAAGACCTATGCGGTCTTCAGAAATTGTATATATTGAATCGGAAAGAATAGCAAAATCCTTAAATCCGTTATCATTATAAAAGGTAGTTAGTTTTTCTTTATCAGTTTCAAATTTTTCATTAATGAATTTTGAAGCACGGAAAAAGTTAAGATTTTTTTTCTTCGTGTCTTTCAATTGTCTGCGAAGCTTTTTAGTTTCGAAAAATTCATTTCCGACAAATGTAATCTCCCCTATTTTTACTTTTTCATTCTTTTTCACATTGATACTAAGAATAACATTATTAGGTTGATCTGGATCCATTTTCTGAACAAAATCAACTTCTGTATTTAAATACCCTTTTTCGATAAAATGGTCTTTAATTATTTTTTTTGCGCTATTAAGTAAATATGCAGTTACCTGCGAACCTACAGGAAGATTAATCTTTTTTATAAGATCATCTGTTTCTGATTTTCTCATTCCATTGTATTTGACTGAGGAAACTCTGGGCCTCTCCTGCAGGAAAATATCAAGAAAAACAGAATCTGATACAATTTTAGCAATTGAAATTCTAACATCAGAAAATAAACCCTGCTGCCATAATTTTTGCACAGCGGTAGTAATGGCATCTCCGGGAATACTTACTTCTTGTCCTAATCTCAGACCTGAAAGACCAATGAGTGCATTTGTATCGAGAAACCGGACACCGGTTACTGAAACTCCGCCAATAACGTAATCGTTAGACCCCATGAAATCGACTATCTCCTGCTTTTCCTGTGCATAAAGAGAGAGACTCATAAGAGTCAGTAATATTGCTACAAAAGCCAGTTTAATTCTTCTAATCACCATTATTTCATTATTTTTCCAAAACTTGATCACTCGTTTTTCCAAATCTTCTTTCTCGTTTCTGGAAGTCAATTATAGCATTATAAAAGTCCTCCTTACCAAAATCAGGCCAAAGTTTATCAGTATAGTATAGTTCAGTATATGCAATTTGCCACAACAGAAAGTTACTTATTCTTAACTCGCCACTGGTTCTGATCATTAATTCAGGATCAGGGATCCCATACGTAGTGAGGTACTTTTCGAAAACCTCTTCACATATTGAATCAGGTTTAAGTTTTCCGCTAACCACATCAGCGGACATCCTTCTTGCAGCTTCAGTAATCTCCCAGCGTGAGCTGTAACTTAAAGCAACCACCAGATTAAGTCCGGTACCAACTGACGTAACTTTGATAGTTTCGTGCAGCCTTTTCTTTACATCCCCGGAAAGCCTGTCTAAATCTCCGATTGCCTTCAGTTGAATATTATTTTTCAAGAGAGTTTCAGTCTCGTTATTAAGCGATTGCACCATTATTCCCATTAACGCATGTACCTCATCATCTGGTCTTCCCCAATTTTCATTTGAAAATGCATAGAGAGTAAGATATCTGATTCCCAATTCCGATGCTGTCTCAATTACTTCTCTTAACGCTTTCACTCCCTGCTGATGTCCAAAGATCCTGTCAAGGCCTCGTTGTCTTGCCCATCTGCCATTTCCATCCATAATTATTGCGACATGAGAAGGCAATTTATCTGTATTTATCTGTTCTCTTAACAGCATAACCTAGCGTTTTCTATCGGAAACCACATCATTATAAGCCGGACAACCAAGCGATTTGCTATAGAATTTCCAGCTAACTGATATTCCGGTAAAGGTATACCAGTCATTGTTATGAATCCAGGCAACATCATTCGGGGCCACCAAATCTTTTAAGCCGTCAAAGTTATCATAAAAAGTTTTACGAAAACCATATTCTGCTTCCAATCCCAAATTTTTATAAAGATTCATCTTTAAACCAAATGTAAAGGGAATAACAGGAATATAAGCGAAGGCTTTTGTATTGATTAATGCAATTCCCAGCCCTGCCGCGATATAGGGAGTAAAAGCCCATGGCTTTCCCTGTGTTGTGTATGGCAAAAAGTTGAATTCAAATTGTACCGAGCCCTCTCCGACTGAACCGGAGAAAGAAGCTGCCCGGGCTTTCTGAAAATCATTGTTGAAATCCAGGTCATTCGCGCTTATTCCACCTAATAATATACTGGCTCTGAGAGCTTGTCGGGGATTCAGATTATACCTGAAAAATAATCCTCCTGCCGGACCTGGTGAATATAAAAGTCTGGTGGGATTAATATCACCCAGATAAGATGAAACTCCTCCAAAAATTCCATAATCAGAGGTTCTCTGTCCTGACAAAGAGAGAGAGAGACAAAAAAGCAACAAAAGCAAATGTAATCTTTTCATTAAATGTAATCCAGCTCTTTACTTTTTGAAGGTTGGAAAACCTTGCTTAGTAGTCTTTATTTTATACAAGACTGTTAAATTCAAAAAATAGTAAACGTCATTTGAGCTGGAAAATTGTGAAGTATAACCATCAAGATTATCTGAAAATGAATATCTGCCGCTTAATTCAAGACCAAAGCTAAAATTTGAATTAAATGCTAATGAACCACCAACCCCAACCGGGACAACACCGGTAAATCCGCCGGGAGTTATCCCCATTTCAACCTCCCTGGCTTTTAGCAGAGCATTTGGAGTTGATGAATAAATAAGCCCGCCTAAACCGGTAAAGGCATATACATCAAGCGTACTTAAAACCCCACTTAAAAACCCATTTCGTCCTTTAACAAACGAATAATCTCCTTCAACATTATTCTTAATAAAATAATACTCTCCTAAAATAGCAGGCTCAATAATTGAGGTGGATGCCTCATATCCTCTGCCCGGATTTGACCCTCTGACATCAGTGGCATGAAGTAGCCCCTGTGTAAAACTGAACCTTATATTTATTTCTCTGGTAATACGATATTTTGCATTTAAATTAAAATTGTACCTTGTCTGAAGAAGACTCATATCTCTCAATCCAAGAATATTTTTTGTCTTTGAAAAGCCTCCGACATCACCAAAAAACATTGAAGGTCCAAAGCCTACACCAAATTCATACCTTCTTACCTTCCACAATTCCTGAGCCTGTAATATGGGAGCCAAAAGGCATAGAAGAAATATAACTATAATGGCCCGTTTCATATGACACTCAATTTTTTAGTGGTACAAATATAATAAATATTTCAATTCCTCCTGTCAGCGCCCCACATCAGCTTATTCCTGAGGGTACTGTAAAAATCCATCCCCTTCAGCATTACTGTTTTTAGCCTAACCGGTGCACGTACAATTTGAATTTCCTCACTGAACGGCAAACGCTTTGATCTGAAATCGCAGGTGGCCAGATATTCTTTACTTCTTCCCTCAATTACCATCCTCAGCCGGCTCTCTCCCGAAAGGACAATTGGTCTGATAGTAAGATTATGCGGTGAAATAGGGGAAATAATAATACTCCCATCCTCAGGTGATAATATAGGACCTCCGACACTCAGATTATACGCCGTAGAACCTGTTGCGGTAGATACAATCAATCCGTCGGCCCAGTAAGTATTAAGGTAGGTATCATTTACAAATACATTTATTGTTATCATGCTGAGGTCGGCCTTTTGAATAGTAATTTCGTTTAGTGCCGATGAAGAGTTTTCATTAAACAGGTGGGAAGGTTTTGAAATTTCCAAAAGACATCTTTCAATAATTTCATACTCCCCATTGCATAACAAATCTATTGAGTTACTTATCTCTTCTTCAGAAATATTTGCGAGGAATCCCATCCTTCCGGTATTTACCCCTGCAACCGGGATTCCCATATGTATAACTTTTAGAACTGTTTCAAGGAAAGTACCATCTCCGCCAACACTTATAACCAATTCAGGCAATCCTGAAATCTCAGACAGGTCGCTGAACCGTTCAATTAATTGTCCGCCAGGACAAATTACCGGATCATCCGATTTTTGGTAAATCTGCATTTTAATTCCCCTTCTGCAAAACTCAGTAACAAGTCTGCTGACTCCTTCCCGGGTTTTTGAGCTATTATCCTTGCTGTAAATTGCAACTCTTTCCAGCATACTCTCAGGTATTAAGATATTTCATTAAATGATCGAACCTTTCGGAATAGAAGTTATCTGCCGAGTCATTATCTGAAATCCATGTCTTTACATCATAGTTATANCGTTCGAAAGTCCTTATAACCGATGTCATATCTCTGGTGTTTACTTTGATTGTCACTTCCAGTTTTGTCGATTCAGGCGGGGAAGTAATATACATGCTAAGAACTTTAACATTATTTCCCTCTATAATCTGCGCAATCTGCGAAAGAGAATAATCTCTCTCACTAAGTTCAAGTACTATTATTCCGCCCGGTTGATCCAACGAAGAGAGTCCCGCAATATGCCTTATAAGATCGTTTGTTGTTATAACCCCTTTATAATGATTTTTATTATCCAGAACAGGAACAACTGTCAGCTTTAGCCTTGATGCAAGTCCAATAACTTCAAAGATATGCTGCTCAGAGTCAACATATGGCTTAAACAAAGTGAGCGTATGATTCCCTATTGGTTCTTCCGGATGATTCATATCATATATATCTGTATCAGAGATCAATCCAAGAAAATCCTGATTATTTACAATAGGCAGATGCGATATCTTGAAGATCTCCATCCAGTTCAAAGCGGTCTGACCCAGATCGGATGTCTTCAGAGATGGAATAGCTTCTGATATTAAGTCTTTTGACACCATACAAACTATTATTTTCAACTAATATAGTAATAAAAAACCCAGTTGTTGTAATTTTGCCCAATAAATAAAATACGTAAAAATTTTACTTTTATTATAATGACAAAGTTAAGCGTTAATATCAATAAGATAGCAACCCTGAGAAATGCAAGAGGTGGAAACATGCCAAATGTTCTGAATGCAGCTATAAATTGCCAGCTTTTCGGAGCAGATGGAATCACTGTTCATCCCCGTCCTGATGAAAGACATATAAAATATAGTGATGTTATTGAAATAAGACACATAATTACAACTGAATTCAATATTGAAGGATACCCCTCAGAAGATTTTATTGCTCTGGTTCTTGCTGTAAAGCCTGATCAGGTTACGCTGGTGCCCGATCCTCACGATGCAATTACTTCAAATGCCGGATGGGATATTCTTAGGAACAAGATCTTTCTTACCGATATAGTTTCAGTATTCAGAAAAGAAGGGATAAGAACATCATTATTTGTTGATACTAATCTGGTAAATATCGAGAATGCTGCATTAACCGGAACTGACAGGGTTGAACTGTACACTGAACCTTATGCAACCGGATTCAGTCAAAATGCAGTTGAAGCGCTTGAACCGTTTATTAAGGCTGCAGAAATTGCACGTGAAAGGGGATTAGGATTAAATGCCGGACACGACCTCAATCTTGAAAATCTAAGATATTTTCAGCAGAACATACCATGGGTGGACGAAGTATCAATTGGACACGCGCTTATTTGCGATGCTCTTTATCTTGGACTTGAAAATACGATTCAGATGTATAAACGTCAGCTTGTCTGATTGTCTGATAAGATCCTATGAAACTTTTTTACAGAAAATATGGCAACGGATTACCTCTTATAATCTTACATGGTTTATATGGATCGTCAGATAACTGGGTGACAATAGCTAAAAGTCTGGGTGATAAATTCACAGTTTATTTACCCGACATGAGAAATCATGGGCAGTCACCGCATGACAAAATCCATGATTATAATTCAATGAGAGACGATCTTCATGAACTTGCCATTGATTTAAAACTTCATAAATTTTTCCTGGTTGGTCATAGCATGGGTGGTAAGACTGCAATATCCTTTACCCTCAAATGGCCAGAAATGATAAATGGTCTTCTAATAGCAGATATCTCGCCTTTTGTAAACGAGAACAACAAAAATGAAGCTTTTAATAAGCATAAGAATATCTTAGAGGCTGTACTATCCGTAGATTTATCAAGGATTTCAACTCGTGGGGAGGCAGAAATTATACTGAAGAAAAAGATTTCTTCGGAAAAGGAAATAGGTTTTGTTCTTAAGAATCTTCAGAGGAATACCGGGAATTCTTTTTCCTGGAAATTAAATGCCAAAGCTCTGCTTGAAAACCTTGGGAAAATTATGGAAGGTATTGACCGCAATTCATTTATGGGTGAACAGATTACAGGGTTTCCGATTATATTTCTGCAGGGGGCAGATTCTGATTACCTCCCCTCTTCAGATTTCAGGGATATTCAGAAGATTTTTCCAGGAGCTGAGATAATAAAGATTGCGAATGCAGGTCATTGGATACATGCCGATCAACCGGAAGAAGTTGTACGAAGCATCAAAAAGTTATCAGGGGGCATATAATTAAGCAAACGTCACTGACTCTATCTTATCATCACCTATCTTAGGCAGATTCATGAACCGAAGCATTACCCGTACAATTGCCAGGACATCCTTTTCACAATATCGGACTATCCTCTCAATGTCGTTTTCAATATAATAAATTCCTGCAACCATACTTCCGTCAATATCATCCTTAGGAGTAGGAATACCAAGAATTGTTGTAAGAAGTTCGAGTGATGTATAATTTTTATAGTCCCCGAATTTCCATAAATCCATAGTATCAAGCAATTTAATTTCCCATGGTTTCTTTCCGGCATTGTCGAGAATTTCCGGAATGATAAGTTCATTTATTATCATTCTTCTTGCAATATATGGAAAGTCAAATTCTTTCCCGTTATGAGCACAAAGTATTGCCTCTTTGTTGGTTTTAGAGAACTTCACAAGCATAGAGGCGAAGTCTGAAAGAAGCAATTTTTCATCGTCACCGAAAAATGATTTAAGTCTGAGACTGAATGGATTTTTTTCTTTGATTACTCCCACTGAAATACATATAATTTTTCCGAATTCAGAATAGATTCCTGCTCTTTCATAAACGTCTTCTGATGTTTGTTCCGGAGTTCTGAATTGCTTAGACTTCTTGTTCCAGAGAGCCTGCAATTTTGTATCGAGAAGTTCATGTGAAGATGAGGCAGGAACAGTCTCAATATCGAGGAAAAGTATATCCTCCACTCTAATGTTATCAAGCATAACTTTATGATTTACTTTGCAATAAATGCTTTTCAATTATNGANATCAACACNTCTATTCCAACNTCATTTTCTCCTCCCCGTGGTATTATTATAACTGAACGTCCGCGTTCAATAATATCCCGCTGTATGACTCGTCCGAGCCGGTCATCAGCATAGGAATAGACTGGCATCTCAACAGATCTTCCTTTTTTAAGCTGTTTCAGATGATCAATCAGCAAAGAGAATTCGACAGAATCGGGATGGTCAAAATTAATTTTCTGCCTCTCTTCGAGGGATATCTCAATGTTATCTTTATAATAAGAATCCTGAGGAATCACTATAACTTCGTCATTAGGAAACACTTCCATGATTTTTCTTACAACCGTTGTTTTTCCCGATCCTGTTCCTCCTGCTATTCCTACTATCAACATATTTATATAATTTTGCACAATTAATTATCAAAAGTAGTAAATTGAATTGAAAATGCCACAAAGACTCAAAGACACAAAGGTTCACAAAGAAATTATCTTTTAAATAAAATCTTGTTCAACTTAGTGCCTCAGTGGCTTATTGGCAAGAAAAATAAATCTTTATGATAAAACATATTGTTTTCTTTAAATTAACTTCATCATTAAACTCTAATGACAAAAAGGAACAACTGAAAGAAATGCAAGAGATTTTTTCTCCACTGGGTCACAAATTAAACTACATAGCTGAATACAGAACGGGCATTAACTTCAACAAAGCTGACTTTGCATGGGACTTTGTTATAGATTCCGTTTTTAGAAATAAGGAAGATCTTCAAAAATACCAGGTGAGTGACGAGCATCAGGAAGCAATTAGGAAAGGATCGCATATTGAAAAGACAAAGGCAATAATTGA
>JGI24132J36420_10000836_pt1 | contig 14314 bp, 10 predicted proteins | sample BarGraNGADG00212_3_FD_36420 | JGI IMG/M metagenome (IMG submission 36420) | reverse complement strand
CCTCTGGCTGACAAACTTATGCGCCTGGGCTTTGAACTCTATGGTACAGGCGGTACTGCCAACTATCTTAACAAAGCAGGAATCCCGACAAACAGTGTCCGGAAAATGGAAGAGGAATCCCCTAATTCCCTGGATTATGTTGCCAAAGGTGCTATCAGGCTGCTGGTAAACACCGAGTCTAACGGCGCAGTTATGGTCAATAACGGATTTCGCCTGCGCAGAACCTGCATAGAGCACGGTGTTCCGACAATTACCTCGCTTGATACTCTGGTAGCTGTAATCGAGTGCCTTGAAAGGGGCATTAAGCCGACGGATCTGATAGCCTATGAATTATCGTGTTTTGCGGAAATCGTATCTGCCACTCGTTTCAAGGAACTACCCCAGAATGAATCCCCGTTGGAAAACAAGATGCTGTCCAAATAATTGAAATGTTGATATATGAAAAGGTGAAATATGGAAATTGAATTTGAGGCCGTACTGGTTGATAAAAAAATTCTCGGGAAGGGAAATGCTTTGCTGACATTTTCATGCGAAAGGATTGCACGGAAAGCGAAGCCCGGGCAGTTCGTAAATGTCTCTTGCAGCTATTTCCTTAAACGTCCTTTCGGAATCTGTTTTGTTGATTTGGAAGCAGGGACATTTTCGATCGGAGTACGCGAAGCAGGAGTCGGAACCAAAGATATTCTCCAGTCAAAAATCGGAGATTCGTTCTTTGTCCTTGGACCGCTCGGACACGGGTTTTCATTTGAAGGCGTCACCAAAATTATCGCCGTGGGGGGGGGTACCGGAATATACCCGTTGTATTTTGCTCTCTCAAAAGCCCGGGAATTCGGGATTCCGACGATTTGCATTAATGGGTTCCGCAGCAGGGAAGATGCTTTTTTTGTGAAAGAGTGTAAAGACATTGCCGGTGATATTTTGATTTCAAGCGATGCCGGTGATTACGGCATAAATGGTAATGTAATTGATGCATTGGCACAGCTGTCCGAAACCCAAAAGGAAGGGGCTGCTGTATTTGTTATCGGTCCGGAGATCATGATGCGAAAAGTAAGCGAATGGGCTGCCCAAAATGGCCTTCCCTGTCAGGTCTCACTTGAGAGACGGATGGCATGCGGTATCGGGGTTTGCCTTGTATGCATATGCAAAGTAAAAGCGGCGGAAGAAGGAGTGCCTTTTCATCATGTACGCTGCTGCAAGGAAGGACCCGTCATGAACGCATCGGAGGTCGTATGGTAGATTTATCAGTCCATGTAGGAAATGTTGATTTCCAAAACCCCGTCATTCTTGCATCCGGTACCTGCGGGTTCGGGCGTGAGTTATNCGAATATATTGATTTTGCCGGGATCGGCGGAATCTGTTCAAAAGGTCTGACGCTTCTTCCGCGCGAAGGAAATCCTGGCTGCCGGGCTGCTGAAACCGCTTCCGGAATGTTAAACTCCGTCGGCCTTCAGAATCCAGGTCTGGATATTTTCCTGTCAAGGGAACTTCCCTTTATGGCGGGCCTCGGGACAAAGATCATTGTAAATGTCGCCGGGCACAGCACCGAAGACTATCAGAGAATGGTTGAACGCTTAGGATCGCCTGATTGCGCTGTTGACGCTCTTGAGCTCAATTTATCCTGCCCGAATGTCAAAGAGGGCTGTATGACGATCGGAGCCACTGCAGAAGGCGTCTATTCGATGATGCGGGCTGTCCGCGGACTTACCGCAAAGCCACTGTGGGTCAAACTGACACCCAATGTAACATCCATTACCGAAACGGCCCTGGCAGCTCAGGAAGCGGGAGGGGATGCAGTTGTCCTGATCAATACACTGCTTGGAATGGCGATAGATATTCAATCCAGAAGGCCGGTTTTGCAGAACAATACCGGCGGTCTTTCGGGACCGGCTATTAAGCCGGTTGCTCTGCGCATGATCCAGGAATGCTACCGCGTTCTTTCCATACCAATTGTTGGGGTGGGCGGTATAATGAATGCAACGGATGTAATGGAGTTCATGCTGGCCGGTTCTGCAGCTGTTGAAGTAGGTACCGCCTCTTTACTTCATCCTGCTGTATGTGCGAAGATAATAGAAGATCTTCATAAGTATGCGGATGATAACCGTATTGAGAAGATTTCAGCATTNACGGGTGATTTGCAGCTCTGGTAATTTCAGGGTATTTCGTCATCGGGTTTAACCGGTGATAATTGGAAAGGGGCGCGACTAAATAGCTGTGCCGCGCAGGNTAACAAAATGAATAATCCGATACTTGAAGCTCTTTTTGCAACACACGCAATCCAAGTCTGTGACCCGGACCACCCATTCTGGTATACCTCGGGATCGCTGGGTCCTTTCTTTGTCAACACACATTATTTGTACAATAACGAGGAAGATGCGGTGAAATTTCTTCTGCTGATAGAAGAAGCCGCCATGGCGGACAGGATTGAATTTCCAAACTTTCTGCTGCAGGATCTTTTACGTCAGTACAAATCAAGTGCGACGTTTCGTCTGGTAACGGACCTTATTGTTGAAAAGGCTGCAGCGATTGATTTTGATTTTATTTCCGGCGGTGAAAGACGCGATTTCTATTTTTCCATTTTACCTGCATATTTTCTGAAAAAACCGCATCTTTCGATTTTTAAAGACATGCAGGCGGTCTACACAAACAGTGGGTTCACACAGACAATTCCTGTCTATGAAGCAGCTATAGCCGGCAAACGTGCCCTGCANATTGCGGATCTTGTGACNGAGGCCTCCAGCTATACACGGGCATGGATTCCAATAATCCGTGAATTTGGTGCAATTATGGACGATACTATTGTNGTTATCGACCGAAAACAGGGAGGGGAAGAAGTTCTGCTTTCTGAAGGCGTACGCCTGCATTCCCTCGCAAGTATTGATTTGGATCTTTTTGCCCGTGCAAGAGATACCAAAGAGATAACATTTGATCAGATGAAAATGATTGCCTCCTTTATGAATAATCCCAAGGACTTCATGAAGCACTTCTGTGAGACTCACCCTGATTATATTCAGGAACAGCTTGCAATGGGCGGAAAACCCAGGGAACGTGCTGAAATGGCTATTTCCAAGGGGTATGCACCTGCACCCGGATGCAAAATTTAATTAAGATTTTGAGGAGCACAGATGAAATACGGCTATGACAGCCATTTATCACCGGATCATTCGATTCCGTTTTTTCTGCTTAGAAAGAAGAGAAGGACGGTTTCTATTCGCATAACTGATGAGGCAAATGTATATGTGTTTGCACCTCTTCGCGTAAGNCTTTCCAGAATCGAGGCTTTCGTTGACCAGAAACATGATTGGATTCGGACAAATCAGAAGAAAACCAAAGAAAAATTTATTCTTCCGGTACTTACTCCTTCTGAAAAAAGGCAGCACACGAAGAACATCAAAAATAGAGCGGTTATTTTCCTTCAGAACTATCCGGGATTGAAACCTTCCCGCATCTTTGTCAGATATTCAAAAACCCGTTGGGGTTCCTGCTCAACCCTCGGCAACATTTCATTGAACGGATATCTGGATTTTCTTCCGGATGAGCTTTTTATTTATGTTCTCAGCCACGAATTGACGCACCTTGTCCATATGAATCATTCCGCCCGCTTCTGGAGCGACCTTGCGGTATTTATCCCAAATCCGCGCGGAATGAAAGTGCTTCTTGATCATTATAAAATCCCTTCACAGTTGTCGGGCAAATAGAGATTGAAACAGGTGTGTTCATAGGATATACTTGGTTTGTCTTGATTTTCAAACTAATATTTGCCCATAAAAAGAGAAATTTTCACAAGAGGTACATTGTTTATGAAAAATATTCCACTATATGAAGTCCGCAAAATCAAAGATTTAAGAGACATGCTTCAACAGAGTATAATGTTATATCCGGATAAAACTGTTTTTATGATCAAGAAAATCAAAGGTCAGCCCTATACCAATGTTTCTTTCAAGCAGTATGGCGAAGATGTTGATGCACTCGGAACGGCACTTACACATCTGGCCGGCCGCGGAAGCCGCACTGCAATTCTGGCAGATACCAGATATGAATGGTATGTATCCTATCTTGCTGTCACAAACGGTACCGGTGTCGTTATTCCCCTGGACAAAGAGCTGCCGGGGCAGGAAATCGCAAGCCTTCTGAATCGCTCCCTGGTGGATTGCCTGATATATTCTTCATCGAGACAGTCGGTCATTGATGCTATCCGCAATGAAATACCTACTGTTAAGTACTTCATTTGCATGGATGATGTTGCAAGAACGGATAATACCCGTTCTTTCGAGTCCTTGCTTGATGAGGGAAGAAAGCTTCTGTCCAAAGGAAACCGCGATTTTCTTGATGCACCGATAGATCCGGAAGCTATGACTATTCTGCTTTTTACATCAGGTACTACGGATAAATCCAAGGCGGTTATGCTGTCACAGCATAATATCTGTGCAAATCTTGAAGGTATGTGCTCTATGGTATATATCGGACCGGATGATGTATTTCTCTCTGTGCTGCCTGTCCATCATACCTATGAGTGTACGTGCGGTTTCCTGTGTCAGGTATATCGCGGATCAACAGTTGCTCAGTGTGAAGGCCTTCGCTATATCACAAAAAACATGCAGGAGTGCAAAGTCACAATTATTCTTGTGGTTCCTCTGATGCTGGAGATGTTTCATCGTGCGATCATGAAAAAGGCCAAAATTGACAAAAAGGCAACACGTAAATTCATGTTTGGTATGNGTTTATCACGTAATCTCCGTAAAGTCGGACTTGACAAGAGAAGGTCAATTTTCAAGGCTGTCCACGAGAATTTCGGCGGACGCCTTCGTCTTATTATTTCCGGCGGAGCCGGTATTGATCCGCAGATTCTTACAGATATGCAGGACATGGGCATTCACTGCATCCAGGGCTATGGTCTCACGGAATGTGCACCAATCCTTGCCCTGAACCGTGATGTTGACTTCAATAACAAAGCAGCAGGACTGCCGCTTCCCGGTGTTGACGTCAGAATCATTGATAAGGACGAGAACGGTATCGGGGAAATCATAGGAAAAGGGCCTAATGTTATGCTTGGATACTATGAGAATACACAAGCCACTGCTGGAGCTATCGACAAGGATGGTTATTACCACACAGGTGACCTTGGTTATCTTGATGAAAATAATTTTGTCATTATTACCGGCCGCAAAAAGAATGTAATCATATCCAAAAACGGCAAAAACATATTCCCTGAAGAGATTGAATCCCTGCTGTCCCGGTCACCCTATGTGACGGAATCCCTGGTTACCGGCGAAAGTGACGCAAGAGATGATATTATCGTAACAGCGACGATTTTCCCTAACATGGAAGCGGTCCAGGCCGAGCTCGGTGAGAAGCCTGACCCCGCAGCAATAAGAAAGCTCATAGATGATGAAATTAAAAAAGTAAACCAGCAATTGGTCTCCTATAAACATATACGTAAAGTCGTGCTGAGGGATACTGAATTTGATAAGACAACTTCCAAAAAAATCAAAAGAGTTTATAATTAATTACATTCATTTTTCTTCAGGATTTCTCAAAATCCTGTGAAGCGAACAGAACACATGTATTCTATGGTACAATTATTTTCATAATTTATGAAAAGGGAGGGCTATTATGCTTTCTGAATGTACCATCGAACGCGTCCTTCAGGCTGCTCTTTCAAAAGGAGGAGATTTTGCCGAAGTATATATGGAAGAAACCAAATCCTCCGGATTATCCTTTATTAACGGCCGCGTTGATAATGCGAGTGCCGGAATCGATTTCGGTATTGGACTTCGTATTTTGGAGAATACAAAATGCGTTTATGTTTTTTCAAATGATATCGGTGAAGACAATCTGATCCGAATGGCAAAAGATGCTTCCGCATCCCTGCAGTCGGTCCCTCATGGAATGACCGTTCATCTTTCTCCCAAAAAGGACTTTGTCAGCAATCCCTGTGTGATGGATCCGGTCAGCGTCAGCAAATCCCGCAAAGTCGATATTCTTCGGCGCGCCTGCCTGGCCGCCAAGGAATACAGCCCGTTGATTTCGCAGACAAGTGCTTCCTATGGTGATATGCAGAAACACGTCTGGATTGCCAATTCTGATGGTCTGTACCGGACGGATAAACGGGCCAGGGTTCGCTTTACGATTGAAGCGGTGGCTTCTTCTGATTCCGAGAAACAAAGCGGATATTTCGGCCCGGGTTCCGGCAGGGGATTCGAATTTATAGAAGATTATCCGGTTGAGGATACGGCCAGGGAAGCGGCAAGGATTGCAGTAACAATGCTTTCCGCAAAGCCCTGCCCATCCGGCAGGATGCCTGTTGTAATTGATAATGGTTTTGGCGGAGTCATATTTCACGAAGCCTGCGGACACAGCCTTGAAGCTACTTCCGTGGGTGTTCATGCTTCCGTTTTTGACGGCAAACTCGGGGCTCAAATCGCAAGCACCCTGGTAACAGCCCTGGATGACGGAACAATGCCGGGAGAATGGGGCAGTATTGCCATTGATGATGAAGGTCATGATTCTTCCAGGAACGTTCTTATTGAGAACGGTATACTCAAGGGCTATATGATCGATCTGCTTGGAAGCCGCCGCATGAACATGCCTGCCACCGGATCATCGCGGAGACAGAATTATCAGTATGCGCCGACTTCGCGGATGACGAATACCTATATTGCAGCGGGATCCACGGATCCCAATGATATTATTTCCGATACTCCTTATGGACTCTATGCAGCCAATATGGGCGGAGGCTCCGTTGACCCGGCTACCGGTGAATTCAATTTTGCCGTAACGGAAGGCTACATGATCAGGGACGGCAAAATTGCCGAGCCTGTAAGGGGTGCGACGCTCATTGGCAAAGGTTCGCAGATTCTGATGAATATTGACAGTGTGGGTACGAATCTTGAACTTGCCCAAGGTGTTTGCGGATCGATAAGCGGCAATGTACCTACCAATGTCGGGCAGCCCATGATCCGTGTATCAGAAATCACGGTCGGCGGAAGGGAATAAATATGATATATCAGCCAAATGAATTTATGGATATACTTATAGTCCGTGCTGTAAAAGCAGGGTTTTTACAATCCGAGGTATTTTTCGAAAACGGCCGTTCATCCGAAGTGCAGATTCTCGATGGTGAAGTCTCCATGTATGAGTCTTCGACATTGCAGGGCGTTTCTTTCAGAGGTTTTCAAAACGGACAGATGGGTTATGCTTTTGCAGAAGAACTGACAGATGATTCCATGGATTTCCTTCTGGATCAGGCAGCCCAGAACTGTGCTGTCCTGGAATCGGAGGAAGAAGAGACGATATACGGGGGGGATCCCGAATACGGAACGGTAGACGTATTTTCCAAATCTCTGGACGAACTGGTTTTTGACGACTTTGCCGGTACCGGCCTTGCCCTTGAGAAGAAAATACTGGCATCTGACCCGCGAATTGTCGCCGTTGATCACTGCGTTGTGTCATATGGCAGTTCAAATTCCCAGATCAGAAATTCCCTGGGCCTGAATCTATCCCATGTAAGCAATCTTCTATTTGTGTATGCAAATGCCAGGTGTGAAGAAGACGAGCAGGTTAAAACCGGAGATGCCTATTGGTTCGGCAGGGATTTTGAGAATTTCAATGTTGATAAGCTTGCCGCCAAAGTATCATCGGAGACGATTGGTAAATTGGGTGCCTGCCCTGTGTCTTCCGGAAAATACAGCATTGTTCTCGACGCCATGGCTGCAGCTGATTTACTCTCAACATTTTGTGCCATTTTCTCTGCTGATCTGATTCAAAAAGGGTTTTCACTCTTAGGGGATAAAATGAACACACGCATAGCTCCGGATTTTTTCACAATCCATGATGATGCCATTATGGATAAAAGCATTACAGCAATCCCATTTGATTCTGAAGGTGTCGCAACGCAGAACAAAATACTGGTTAAAAAAGGTGTGCTGACCGGTATCCTGCATAATAGAAAGACTGCCGCCAAAGCAGGAACTCAGTCTACTGGCAATGGTTTCAGAAGCGGCTACAGAGGTTCCGTATCCGTTGGTCCGACAAATTTGTATATTGAACCTGGTGATAAAGATCTTGATTTGCTTTTAGCCCAGGCNAAAAACGGGTTATATATCAAGGAACTGGCAGGACTGCATGCAGGAGCCAATATTGTTTCCGGTGATTTTTCCCTGTCATGCGAAGGATATGTCATTGAAAACGGAAAAATAGGAAGAGCCGTTGATCAGGTCACTCTTGCGGACAACTTCTACCTGCTTCTCAACAAAATCATCGCAGTTGGTTCAGATCTCTATTTTGATCCGCCGTCAGATGCCGGTTCCATAGGATCACCTTCACTTCTGATTGCAGATGCTGCGATATCCGGAGACTGAGGATTTATACACTTTAAGATCTCCAAAAGGGCCGGCAAACTGTAAAATACAAGTTGCCGGCCCTTTGAGGTTGGTTAACAAATTGAAATTATAATACGCGAGGACGTCTGCGGCTTTTACGTCTTTTCTTTTCTTTCTGCAGCATTACGTAAACAATGATGCAGAACGCAAGAATGCAAAGAAGAAGAAGAATGATCCCGCCCCGAACAAAAATGGAGATCATATTTGTCTTCGGTTTATTGGCTTCTGCGGCCGCCTGCGCAGCAGTCTGTGCACTCTGAGCGTCGCATAAAACAATTGTCAGCGTACCGACCTGGTCCTTGCTGGTATCTGCATATTGCCTGAAAACAGGGAAATCAAGTGTTTGTTTTGACAGATCAGCTCTAATGACAGCTTTGCTGATATCAATGCCCGTGCTGTATCCGCCGGCCGACCTTTCGGCTGTTGTTGTGCAATAAGGATTCAAATTGAGTGTTACATCCGTAATTTCAAGCGCATATCCAGCCGCTGAAATCCCGGATGATACCTGGTCTATAGTTTGTTTCTGAAGCTCGGAATATTCTGACACCTCAACACTTGTGGTGCTGTATTTTTCAAAACCATACGTAAACAGTGCTATGAGATTGGAATAGCGTATCTCAGAGNTTGATGCTCCCAAAATAACCCCGATCAACGTACGGTTATTCTCTCTTGCTCCGGCAACAATAGTATGGCCCGACATATCGGTAAACCCTGTTTTGCCGCCGATATAATTCTCATAAGCGTACGTGGTAGTTGAAACAAATCTATTCCCATTCGTGATATTTCTGGGTTTTTGCTTATTTGTTGCGGGCATCGTGTAATTTGCCGTTGTTGAAATTTTAGTATATGTTTCATTTTTAAGTGCTTCAGCCATCATGAGNGCCATATCATGTGCGGTTGTCACGTGTTTTTCATCGGATAANCCATACGGATTGGTAAAATTAGTATGCATGCAGCCAAGCTCGACAGCCCTTTCATTCATCATTTTTGAAAAGCCTTCCACNGAGCCTCCCATCGTAACGGCAAGCGCCATAGCAGCATCGTTGGCGGAAATTANGAGGCAGGCATAAATTGCCTCTTCAACGGTTATGACTTCACCTTCTACAAGCCCCAGCCTGACATAGTCGTTCGGTATACTCTCATACATATCACGGGTAACCGTTATACTGTCAGTCATTTTGAGATTTTCGAATGCCAGAAGTATTGTCATTACTTTGGTTATACTCGCAGGAGGAAGGGGGGTATCCTGATTATTCCCCACAAGAAATGCTCCGGATTGGGCATCATAAAGGACATATGCCTTGCCGTCAATTTCCGGAGCACCGGTTCCTTCAGGATCCAGAANTGTGGTNAGTCCGTCAGGGGAAGCATTAGCTGCATCCGGCAAGGAAGAACCTGNAACAGATGAGTCCGCTGAAGGTTCGGTAGTTGGTTCTACTGCAGATGCTGCTGNCGGAAGGGAAGAGATGCTTCCCTGTGCGGATACAATGGACACAAATCCGCTCGANGAAAGGACTGCAAATGTNAGAATTATNGAAAGGAGGCAGTTCATCGCCTGAATGATCCGTGAATTCTTTGCGGTATTGTATCTGATAGTTGAATGTTTATGTTTAAACAGCAAGAATCAATCCTCCGATATGTGTTTTATACTATTGTACCTCAAGATTCGCATTCACAAAACCTTTGCGTTTCTGCTATGATATCAGTATTGAAAGAAAAAGAGGTGTATTTTTTGGCAACAGTTGTGATCCGGCCTGAAGATTTAGCCGTACAGAAGAAATTTGCAGATGATTTGACCCTGAGTTATCGTGAAGAAGCGAAGCGCAGGGGGTATGAATTCACATATAATATCCGGACTTACGGATGCCAGCTTAATGAATCGGACAGTGAAAAACTTTCGGGTATTCTTAAGTCGCTTTCATTTGTTCCCGGACAAACAGACGATACGGATCTGGTTGTTTACAATACATGCAGCATCCGGGAAAATGCCCGGGACAGGCTTTTTGGCAACCTTGGACTGGTTAAGGCGATGAAACGGAAAAATCCATTGCTTATAGTGGCGGTCTGCGGATGTATGATGAAGCAGAATGAAAATGTTGAAAAGATTAAGAAGAGCTATCCATTTGTTGATCTGATTTTCGGACCGCAGGATATTCACCGGCTGCCGGAACTTCTGTTTCGTATCCGGTTTCAGCAGAAAAAAGTCTATGATGTTTCGCAGACAGATTATATTGCCGATGACCTGGACCTTCCGATTGACAGGTCCAGAAAGTTCCGGGCTCTTGTTCCGATCATGTATGGATGCAACAATTTCTGCACCTACTGCATTGTACCTTTTACAAGAGGAAGAGAGCGGTCCCGGCCTTTTGATCAGATCATGAAGGAAATTGCCGGACTTTCTTCTGAAGGCTATAAAGAAATTCTTCTTTTGGGCCAGAATGTTAATTCATATGGCAGGGATCTGGAAGGAATGCCGGATTTTGCAGATTTACTGGAGGCTTGTTCCAAAGTTTCGGGAATTGTCAGGGTTCGATTCATGACATCACACCCTAAAGATCTTTCCGACAGGGTTATTGAAATTATTGCAGATAATCCTACTATTGAAAAGCACCTTCACCTGCCTCTGCAATCAGGAAGCGACAGGATACTTACTGCGATGAACCGGCATTATTCGAGAGAACAGTATTTAAGAACTGCCCGGCTGTTTAGAAGCAGCGTTCCACAGGGTACGATTTCAACGGATATCATCGTCGGGTTTCCAGGGGAGACGCAAGAAGATTTTGAAGAAACGCTGTCTCTGATGCGGGAAATCCGTTTTGATTCGGCATTTACGTTTCAGTACTCTGTGCGCCCCGGTACGCCCGCTGCGCAAATGACTGATCAGATTCCACAGGAAGTGGTTACAGCGCGTTTCTCGAGGCTCCTGGAGCTTCAGAACAGTCATTGCTATGAATCAAACATGCAGGTTGTCGGAACTCTTGAAGAAATCCTGATTGAAGGCAGAAGTGAAACAGCTCCTTATATTCTTTCCGGAAGAACAGGATCCAACCGTCTGATCAATTTTACACTTCCTGATGATATAGATCTTCCGGACGGGTCGCATCTTGAAAAGGGAGATACTTTTGACGGCGACAAACTTGAGGGCTGCCTGGCTCAGGTCAGAATTACCGGTGCCAGACCGTATTCACTTGAAGGACGATGGGAGAGCTGGAATTCATGACAGAGGAACAGGAGTTATTAACTTATAAAACGCTGGATCGGGATCGGATTACACCCATGATGATTCAGTATCTGGAGCAGAAAGACAAATGGCCCGATGCCATTCTGATGTTTCGTCTCGGCGATTTTTATGAGATGTTTTTTGATGATGCCATCACGGCCGCCAAGGTTCTGGAGCTCGCGCTTACCGCGCGTGACTGCGGACTCGAAAAACGTGCTCCAATGTGCGGCGTACCGCATCATGCCGCGCAGTCTTACATGCAGAAACTTGTCGCCCATGGATTTAAAGTTGCCGTATGTGACCAGATGGAAGATCCTTCGATGGCCAAAGGTATTGTACGTCGTGCTGTGACCCGTATCCTGACACCCGGAACCATTACGGACCAATCCGGACTTGAAGACAAGAAAAACAATTATCTTGTCTGCATATATCGATTGGGAATGCAGTATGGATTGGCAGCTGCTGATATCACAACCGGTACATTTGAAGCTACCCAGCTGGTTACAGGCAACACCAGTGCCAAGCTGGCAAACCAGATCGCACGTTTTTCTCCCTCGGAAATGATCTGTAACGAATCATTTCTTGCGGACCCTTACTACAAAAGAATTGTTGAGCAGTTTCCCGTTCTGCTTTCCATACGTCCGGACTCGGATTTCTCATCCGAACGGATAAATTCGTATCTGCCGGGATCTGAACCGGATAAAAAGAAAGTACAAAATGATCTGTGGAGCATGGGTCATGTGCAGACACTTTTATATCGTTCAGCAGCCTCCGCACTCCTTTGCTACCTTGAAGATACACAGCAGTGTCCTATTTCGCACCTTCATAATATTGCAGTTTATCGTCTTGAAGATACAATGGAGCTTGATATTTCAACCAGAAGAAACCTTGAGATGACAGAGACAATTCGAAGCAAAACGAGAAAGGGAAGCCTTCTATGGTCCATAGACCGTACGAAGACAGCGATGGGAGGCCGGCTCCTTCGAAGATGGCTCGAACAGCCGCTCATTCAGGTAACTGATATTCTTCCAAGGCAGGATGCTGTTGAAGAAGCCAGGGAATCATTCATGCTCAGGCAGGAGCTTCTGGAATCAGTCAGCGGTATACACGACCTGGAAAGACTAACATCACGAATTGCCCTCGGGTCCGTTCATGCCCGTGATCTTCTCGCACTGCGGAATTCCCTTGCAAAACTTCCCGCTATTTCAGAACTGACAGCAAGATTTACCCGGGGAATATTTGAAGAGATCAACCGGCTTTTGGATACAATGGAAGACGTATGCACACTTCTGATTGATTCACTTGCCGATGAACCTCCGATCGGACTTAAAGACGGCGGCATTCTCAAAGAAGGCTATAACGAAGATGTTGACCGCCTTCGTGTTGCTTCACGAGACGGAAAGAGCCTGATCATGAACCTTGAAGCACAAGAGAAAGAAAAATCAGGAATCCGCACCATGAAGGTCGGGTATAACCGTGTTTTCGGATATTATCTGGAAGTATCCAAAGGAAGCATAGCCATGGTACCTGATTATTATATCCGTAAGCAAACACTCGCAAATGCCGAGAGATATATCACCGAAGAACTTAAAAGCCTGGAAGATACGATCCTGGGGGCCCAGCAGAAGCTGATCGCCCTTGAATATGACATTTTCTGTCAGATTCGCGAACAAATTTCCGCACAGTCTTCAAGACTTCAGGGTACGTCGCAGGCCATCGCTATGCTGGATGTTATTTTGTCCCTCGGAGAACTTGCTGACCGCGAAAAGTTTGTCCGACCGCTTCTGGACGATTCCGATATCCTTGAAATTGTAGACGGCAGGCATCCGGTTGTCGAAAAAATGCTGCCGGCCGGAAGTTTTGTGCCCAACGATACATATCTTGATAATGTAAACAGACGGATTATCATTTTGACAGGCCCGAATATGGCCGGTAAATCAACCTATATGCGTCAGGTTGCACTTATCATTCTTCTTGCACAGATGGGAAGCTTTGTACCGGCAGCCAGTGCCCATATCGGTGTTGTTGATCGAATTTTTACACGAATCGGTGCATCGGATGATCTTACGTCCGGCCAATCCACATTCATGGTGGAGATGAACGAAGTATCTACGATCCTTAGAAATGCAACAAGAAAAAGCCTGCTGCTTCTCGATGAAGTCGGCCGGGGTACCAGCACCTATGACGGTCTTTCTATAGCATGGGCAATTCTGGAATTCATAAGTGATCCGGAAGTCATTTTTGCAAGGACACTTTTTGCGACGCATTACCATGAATTGAATATGCTGGAAAGTCAGATTGCCGGTATCGTAAATGCCCATGTCGATGTGGATGAGAGGGACGGCGAAATCATCTTTTTACATCGTATTGCAGACGGCGGTACAGATGACAGCTACGGAATAGAGGTCGCCCGTCTCGCAGGCGTTCCAGTTGAAGTCGTTGAAAGGGCCAAGGATATTTTGCACGAACTGGAAAGCGAGCGTAAAATACACGGAGGTCCCCTGATCGAAGTGCTTGCCGGAGACCCGGATAAACTTCCCTCTAACGATCCAATGAAGGGCCAGCTGGAACTTTTTGATAAAAAGGCCAGGTATTCTGTGCGGATTGACCCGATTCGCCAGGAGCTTCAAGACATGGATATAACTCATATGACGCCGTTGGAAGCAATGAATACACTATATGCAATGATTTCTAAGGCGAGAGAATAATAAGGAGT
>JGI24132J36420_10000834_pt1 | contig 14321 bp, 10 predicted proteins | sample BarGraNGADG00212_3_FD_36420 | JGI IMG/M metagenome (IMG submission 36420) | reverse complement strand
GGAGAGGTCGCATAGTTCGGTCTAGTGCGCACGACTGGAAATCGTGTATCCCGAAAGGGATCGAGGGTTCAAATCCCTCCCTCTCCGCCATAGCCTTTGGCAAGCCGCCCCAGCGTGGGGGCGGCTTGTTGCGTTAGCGGAACACGCAGACGGCCGGCTTTGTCGGGAAAGGTTCAGCCAAATGGCATGCACGGCACGCCTTCCCCGGCTATACTAGGCGAGCGATGGAGGTGACGCATGACACGTCGCCGTATGTGCTCTTTTCTGAGTGCGGTTGCGCTCCTGGCCCCTGGGCTGTTATTGCTGGCCGGCCGGGTCGAAGCTGCCCGGCTGGCACAACAGCCGTCGGTGCCGCTGTTCGAGCAGATCCTGGCCATGCTGGCGCATCCCACTGTAGCCTATTTTCTGTTTGTACTCGGATTGCTTGGGCTGGTGGGCGAGCTAATAACGCCCGGCGCCACCTTCCCCGCGGTCTCGGGCACGATCTGCCTGGTCCTCGGCCTGGTTGGACTGGGACAGTTGCCCACGAATTGGGGCGGCGCGGCCCTGATCATCGCGGGCGTTCTGATGTTCCTGTTCGATCTGAAGGTACCCGGTCACGGCCTGAGCGTGGGCGGCATTATCGCTTTCAGCGTCGGTTCGCTGTTGATCTTCACCCCGTTCTGGGCCGTGCGGCCCATCGCCGTGGAATCAGCGACCTTAAACCCGTGGGTGGTACTCGGGACCACGCTGGGAGTGGCCGTCTTTTTCATGGCGGGCGCCGCCGTAGGCCTGCGTGCGCAGAATCAGCCGGTGGCAGTCGGTCGCGAGACCCTGATCGGTAAGGTGGGCACGGTGCGCCAGGCCCTCCGGCCAGAAGGCATCGTGCATCTCGAGGGTGAGGAATACACGGCCCTATCGTCCCTGGGAGACGAGATCGGCGAGGGTGCATCCGTGCGGGTGGTCGGCGTCGATGGCTTGAAACTTCAGGTTGAGCCGATCGACGAGCACGAGCGGCGACTGGCGCCTCTGACAGGCGAGGTCTCACAGCCCTGAGACCGGCGGGCGCGCAGGTTTGGGGCAGCGACGATAATCGGCGCTTCCTTCTTGGCTTGAAAGGAGTCTCAGAAAATGGACGGCGTGATGTTCGGTCTCGTGGTCCTGGTTTTGGTGATCCTGTTCCTCTTCTTGCTTGCCGTTTTTCGCCCATTCCGCATCGTGCGCGACTACGAGCGGCTGGTGCTGTTCCGCCTCGGCCGTTACGTTGGGCAGAGAGGGCCTGGCCTGGTCTGGTTGTGGCCGATTATCGACCAACCGGTACGCTCGAACCTGCGGGAAGATTTTCTGGAGATCCCGAGCCAGACCTGCATCACCCAGGACAATGCCCCGATCGATATTGACTTCCTGATCTATTGGAAGGTCATCGATCCGGGCCTGAGCGTGCTGAAGGTGCGCGATTTTGCCGGCGCGGCCCAGGGTATTGCGACGACTACCTTGCGCGCGGTCATCGGCGACATTGCGCTGGACGATGTGCTTTCCAAGCGGGAGCAGATCAACCAGGTGCTGCGGGCCAAACTCGATGAAGTTACCGAACGCTGGGGCGTCAAAGTGACGAGCGTCGAGATCCGCGAGATCGTGCCGCCGCGCGAGATCCAGACCGCCATGAACCGGCAGATGGCTGCAGAACGCGAGCGTCGCGCCGTGGTCTTGGAAGCCGACGGCAAGCGCGAAGCTTCGATCAAGGTCGCCGAAGGCGCCAAGCAGTCCGCGATCCTGACGGCTGAGGGCGCACGCCAGGCGGCCATCTTGAATGCGGAAGGCTATTCCATGGCCCTGAGCAAGATATTCGAGGTTGCCCACGGCCTGGACAACAAGACGATGAGCCTTCAGTACCTGGACGCGTTGAAGGCGCTGGGGTCCGGCGCATCTACTAAGTTCATCTTCCCGATGGAGTTCGCGAATCTGCTGAAGCCGTTTACCGGCTATACCGAGCGGGCGACGGACGGTAAGGATGAAGGTTGACGTCGAGACGTCGGAGCGCGGTACAGGTTTTTGCGCCCCAGCGGTAGGATGTTGGAGGAGGTGCGGCAGGCCTATGCGGCCGCCCTTGCGGCCAACGAAGCGGCGCGCGCAACCGTGCGCCCGGGTATCACGGCCGGCGACGTAGACCGGGCCGCGCGCCGGGCGCTGGACGAGGCCGGCTATGGGCCGCACTTCGCCCATCGTACCGGCCACGGCATGGGCATGGACGGCCACGAATCGCCGTGGATCGCCTCCGGGAACCTGGTTATCCTGGAAGTGGTATGCTGGAAGAAGGCATGGTCTTCAGCATCGAGCCCGGCGCCTATCTGCCGGGCCGCTTCGGCATCCGCATCGAAGACATCGTGGCCGTCACGGCGACCGGCTGCCGGCTGCTCACCGGCTTCGACCACGAGCTGATCGTTCGCTAGCCTGAAGGGGGAAACCGCCTCCCCGAGCAGCGCCCCGCCTGATAGCAGAAACCCGTTTCCTCGCCATAAGCGCCCGGAAACGGGTTTCTGATGGTGGCGGCCCCAGGCGCGGCGCCTGTGGGCCGATCAGGTTCTGGCTAGCTCGCGGGCACGAAAGCCGGCACCTCGACCGGGTATTCGACCTGGCTCGGGCGCTCGAACTGGCTGTTGTACAGTTCGGCGTAGAAGCCGTTCGCCGCTAGCAATTCCTTGTGGGTGCCTTGCTCGACGATATCGCCATCGCGCATCACGAGGATCAGGTCCGCGTCGCGGATCGTGGACAGGCGATGGGCGATGACGAAACAGGTGCGGCTCTTCATCAAGCTGTCCATCGCCTTTTGGATCAACACCTCGGTGCGCGTGTCGACTGAACTGGTCGCTTCGTCCAGTATGAGGATCCTGGGGTCAGCCAGAAAGGCACGGGCGATGGTCAGAAGCTGCATCTGGCCCTGCGAGACGTTGGAAGCCTCCTCGTTGAGCACCATGTAGTAGCCATCGGGCAGGGTACGGATGAAGTGATCGGCGTGGGCAGCTTTGGCGGCGGCGATCACCTCGGCATCGGCAGCATCAGGGCGACCGTAGCGGATGTTCTCCATAATGGTGCCGTTGTAGAGCCAGGTATCTTGCAGGACCATGCCAAACAACTTGCGCAGGTCGAAGCGGGTGAACTCCCGAATGTCGTGCCCATCGACCAGGATCGCGCCGTCGTTGACATCATAGAACCGCATCAGCAACTTGACCATGGTCGTCTTGCCTGCGCCGGTTGGGCCCACGATGGCGATGCGCTGGCCCGGCTTCACGCTGGCACAAAAGTTGTTGATGATGATCTTGTCCGGATTGTAGCCGAAGTGAACGTGCCGGAACTCGACGCCGCCTTCCACAGACTCTAGCTTGACCGACTTAGCGGTCTCGGGAACCTCTTCGGCCTCACCGAGGAACTCAAACACACGNTCGGCCGCCGCGGCNGTCTGCTGGAGGACGTTGGAGATGTTGGCAAACTGGGCGATCGGCTGCGTGAACGAGCGCACGTACTGGATAAACGCCTGTATGTCGCCGATGGTGATGGCATTCCGGATGGCCAGCCAGCCGCCGAGGATACAGACGGCCACGTAACCAAGATTGCCGACGAAGGTCATGACCGGCATCATCATGCCGGAGAGGAACTGCGACTTCCACGCCGCGCTGTACAGGACATCGTTGTAGCCGTCAAACTGCTCGACGCTCTTAGCCTCGCCATTGAAGGCCTGCACCACCAGGTGGCCGCCGTACATCTCCTCGACGTGGCCGTTGATGTGGCCGAGGTAATCCTGCTGCTGCTTGAAGTACTTCTGCGACTTGCCGATCACCACGCTGATGATGACCAACGACAGCGGCACGATGCACAAGGCCGCCAGGGTCATGAGCCAGCTGATGGTCAACATCATGATGATCACGCCGACCACCGTGGTCACCGAGGTGATGATCTGCGTGAGGCTCTGGTTGAGGGTCTGGCTGACAGTATCGACATCATTCGTGATGCGCGAGAGCACCTCGCCGTGGTTGGTGCCGTCAAAGTAACGCAACGGCATGCGGTTGATCTTCTCGTCGATGTCCTTGCGGAAGCGGTAGGTCACCTGCATGGACACGCCCGACATGATCCAGCCTTGAATGTAGCTGAACGCCGCCGAAAGGACGTACAGACCTACCACCATGAGGATAATGTGGCCGATATAGGCAAAGTCGATGCCCGAGCCGGTCCTGGCGATCTGGCCCATCACGCCCTCGAACAGCCTGGTTGTGGCGTTGCCCAACATCTTCGGGCCGNCGATGGAAAAGACGGTCGAGGCCATCGCGAACACCACGACAACGGCGATCGACGCCTGGTATGCGCGCAGATATTTGAGNAGCTTGACCATCGTGCCCTTGAAATCGCGGGGCTTTTCGCCCTTCATCATCATGCCGCCCCGGCCCATGGGACCACCTCGCCCCATCCCGCCACGCCCCCCAGGGCCACCGCCCATGGGACCACGACCGGATGGTGCGGGTCGGCTCTGCACGGTCATGCCAGCTCCTCCTTGCTCAACTGCGACAGCGCGATCTCCCCATAAGTGGGGCAATTCTCCATCAATTCGCGGTGCGTGCCCTTGCCCACGATTTTGCCCTCATCCAGCACGATGATCTGATCGGCATTCTTCACGGTAGATACGCGCTGGGTTACGATCAGCAACGCGCTCGAGCCGGTGTGCTCTTTGAGCGCTTTGCGCAGGGCCGCGTCGGTCCTGAAGTCCAGGGCCGAGAAGCTGTCGTCAAAGATGTAGATCGGCGGCTTCTTGACCAGGGCGCGGGCAATCGAAAGCCGCTGCTTCTGGCCTCCGGAGACGTTCGCTCCTCCCTGGGCGATCTCGGCCGTCATGCCTTCCGGCTTCGCGGAGATGAACTCGGCCGCCTGCGCGATATCGGCGGCTTCTGCCAAAACGTCGTCAGAGGCCCGGTCATCGGCATAGCGCAGGTTGCTTTCGATCGTGCCGGAGAACAGCATGCCCTTCTGCGCTACGTAACCAATTTTGTCTCGCAGGTCGTGCTGCGTCACCGAGCGAATATCGACGCCATCGACGCAGATCGACCCGCCTGTCACATCGTAAAACCGGGGGATCAGGTTGACAAGGGTTGACTTGCCCGAGCCCGTCGCGCCGATGAAGGCTGTGGTCTGGCCGGGCCACGCTGTGAAGTCGATGTCGTGCAGGGCGTTCTCTTCGGCGCCGGGATAGCGGAAGGCCACGTTGTGGAACTCGATCGTCCCCTTGAACTGCTCGGCGAACCGCCGCGCGTCTTTCGGGTCTTGGATCGCCGGCTCAGTTTCCAGAACGTCGACGATACGTCCAGCGGAGACCGACGCCCTGGGCAGGATGATGAACATAAACGACAACATGAGGAACGCCATCACGATCTGCATGGCGTATTGCAGGAACGCCATCATGTCGCCGACCTGCATGGAAGACTGGGCTACCTGGTGCGCCCCAACCCAAATGATCACCAGGGACAGGCCGTTCATGATGAGCATCATCGCCGGCATCATGAACACCATGACGCGGTTGACGTACAGCATGGTGCCGGTCACATCCTTGTTGGCTCGGTCAAAGCGCTCCAGCTCGAAGTCCTGCCGATTGAACGCCCGGATGACCATCATACCTGACAGGTTCTCGCGCATCACCAGGTTGAGCCGGTCGATCAGGGTCTGGATGATCCTGAACTTGGGCAGGGTCAGCGAGAACACGATGGAGACGAGGCCCAAGAGCACGACTACCGCCAGGGCAATGATCCACCACATGGACGAGCTTTTCCCGACGGCCCTGATCACGCCGCCGACGCCCATGATGGGCGCGTAGAAGACCATGCGGACGACCATGATGACAACCATCTGGATCTGCGTGATATCGTTGGTTGACCTCGTGATCAGCGAGGCAGTAGAGAACTTATCGAGCTCGGCGTTCGAGAAGCTCTCTACCTTCCTGAAGACGTACCTCCGCAGGTCACGCGCCAGGCCGGCCGCCGTGCGAGCCGACAGGAAGGCCACGGCTAACGTGCATGCCGCCGAGAGCAACGACAGAGCCAGCATGAGGATGCCGGTGTGGATGATGTAGTTGCTCTGCAGCTTGCCGGTGTCCATGCCGAGCGCGCTGTACTCGGTCTTGACCAGCCCGGCCGCCGATTGGATGATCATGCTGTCGCCCATGGCCGCAAACTGCTTGTCGATTGCGCCGGTGATCTGCGTGAGCTGCGCGGCGGGCAGCCTGGCCATCAAAGCGAAGAGATCGGTGCCCGCAGGGAGCTTGGACAGGTCAAGGCCAGAACCCTGCGCCATCGCTGCCGCCTTGGTGGGGTCTGCCATCACCTGTTGAACGCCGGCGACAGCCAGGAACGCCTTGCCTATCACAGGGTTCAGCCGGTCCATTTCCGCCTTGTCTACGCCCTTCAACACGTAAATGGGCTCGTTGGCCAGGTCGGGGTAGTCGGCCAGGTACTTCCCATAGTCGGGCGAGCTCTTGTCCACCAGGGCGTAATCGCCGAGCACCCGCGTCTTGTCGCCGGGGCTCATGAAGATGGTGAGCCGGTTCATCTGGCTTTGGCGCAAAGCGCTTGGCACCGCGCTCGTCACGCCGCTCTGCTGTATGCCATCATTGACGATCTTGGACATATAGTCGGGCAGCGACAGATCCGCCATGGCCTGCGTGAACAGCAGGACGATGGCGAGCGCTATCAGGGGGACGTAGGGTTTCAAATACTTGATCAATCGTAGCATCGTTGTGTCAGCTCCTGTCTAACCTACGTTTCAATTCTTGTGGCGTGCTGCGGGAGTTCCGGTGTGCTGGGCGGCCTGACGGCTAGACATCACGGAGCTGTCCGGGGGTCACGTTCGCGTTCGCCCGGATCGAGTGGTAAAGCTTCTCCAAGAGTGACGTCAATTGCTCGCGTTCGTCGCAGCTCAAACCCGCTGCGAGCTGGTTGACGTACGCGAATCGCTCGGGCGCCACGGACGCGATGAGTTCCTGTCCGGCCGCAGTGAGCTGGATGCGAAACACGCGGTAGTCGTCTGGGTCCAGAGCGCGCTGAATATAGCCCTGCTCCTCAAGGCCACGCAGCAATGCGCTCGTCGTGTTCTTGCTGACGCCCTGGAATCGGCTGAGCGAGGTGGGAGTCAGCCCCTCCCGCTCGCCAACCTTTCCCTGGATCATCAGGTGCAGCAACAAGGCCCAGCGCGACCCGGAAAGCTCCGAACCGCACGATGACTGCGTCTCGACGAAGTCATAGAGGCGCGCCAGCGCATGGACCATGCTGGCCAGTTCGACACCGCTCGTATCCTCAAGACCCAGCAGGGTTTTCAGGTGACTGCGAATATAGGCCTTGATGGCCCGCGCGTGGTCACTATCTTCTGCAGAGAACATACTTCCTCGCTCCGGATTCGTCATGCATAGAATAGTACGAGATAGGATAGTACGAGGTGTGAATAAATCCAACGAGGGGGGAGCGTACTACCAATCACACTGGTTGTCAAATCCAGAAAGGGAAAGAGATGTCGACCCTAATTGACAAATCCGCTCTGCTGAGCTAGAATGGCTCCTGGTCGTGCTAGACGGGGAGCTAGCGGTGCCCTGTATCCGCAATCCGCTACAGCGGAGTTGAATTCCCCTTCTAGGGCTTGCGGTCAGCAGGACTGCTGTGCCAGCGGGCGTTGAGGGCTGGGTCCTGTGCGGCGGGAGCCTGCGAATCGGGTCAGGACCGGAAGGTAGCAGCCCTAAGTGGTCACTCTCGGGTGCCACGGGGGAGCCTGGCTTGAGCAAGTTGGTATCGGCAAGCTGAGTGACGAGGTTCGACGAGGGGTGCACGACCAGAACTGATACCGAAGGGACGGGCCAATCGACCCGTCCCTTTGTCTTAAATATCATCATCATCACCCAACTGTGTGTCCTAGCACTTGCTTTGCCGGTTGCAATCGGCCTATCATAGACGCATGAAAGATCGCAAATCGGTCGCCGTGATCGTGGCCCACCCAGACGACGAGACTCTGTGGAGCGGGGGCTTGATCCTGGCTCACCCCGACTGGGAATGGACTATTGTGACTCTCTGCCGGGCCGGCGACCCCGATCGGGCGCCGCGCTTCTTCCGTGCCCTCCAGCACCTGGGAGCGGCCGGCGGCATGGGCGACCTGGACGATGGCCCCGAGCAACTTCCCCTGGACCAGTCTTTGATCCAGGACACGATTCTCTCATTACTGCCCACCGCCCATTTTGACCTCATCGTCACCCACGGTCCGCGCGGCGAATACACTCGCCATCGCCGCCACGAGGAGACTTGCCGCGCGGTCGTCGGGCTCTGGCAGGAGGGTCGGCTGTCGGCGGACGGCCTGTGGCTGTTCGCCTACGAGGACGGCGACCGGGCCTATCCTCCGCGTGCCGACGCCGCGGCCGGGACGGCCGAGGAACTGCCCGCACAGGTCTGGCAGGACAAATATCGTCTGATCACGCGGGTTTACGGCTTTGTGCCGGAAAGCTGGGAGGCCCAGGCGACGCCGCGCCNAGAGGCGTTCTGGCGCTTCGCCTTACCCGCCAGCGCGCAAGAATGGCTGCGCGCCAGGAGCGTGGACCTATGAAAATCTTGCTGCTCTACGATTACCCGGCAGGGCCGGGTGGGCTGGCTACGCAGGGCGATCTCCTCTACAAGGGATTGTGCGAGATCGGCGTCGAGGTACAACCGGTCAACTATCAGGCGGCCAAGGAAAAGGAGTGGTACTACCGCTGGTTCAAGCCGGACGTGGCAGTGGGAATCGGCTATTGGGGCCACGTTCCGCACCTGATCATGCACCCACAGCTTAACCGCATTCCGGCAGTGCCCTGGTTGGTCGCCGACGGCTATATCGCCAACTACCTCGAGGTTCTGAACGCGCTGCCCCTGATCCTGGTGACCTCAAGCTGGGTCAAGGAAGTCTACGAGCGCGACGGCGTACGCGCGGACCTGATTGAGGTCCTGCCCGTCGGCTGCGACACCGACGCCTTTATCCCGCGCGATCCCGACGATCCCCTGGTGCGCGCGGTGCGCGAGACGCTGGGCATCAAGCCCGATGAGGTGATGGTCCTCACGGTCGGCGGCGACGCGGCATCCAAGGGCGCCCAGGAGGTGATGCAGGGCCTGGCCATGATAGGGCCGCAGGCGCCGCCGTGGAAATACGTCTGCAAGGTCTGGCCGCAAGCGCGCACCATGCGCCAGAACCTGGTCGATCTGCAGATGGCCACGCATCTTGGCATCGACAAGAACGTGATCTACACGGCGAACATGATGTCGCGCAACTTCATGCCCTACCTGACTGCGGCCTGCGATATCTATGCCGCGCCGTCGCGNCTGGAGGGCTTCGGCATGCCCCAGGTCGAAGCCGGCGCCTGTGGCAAGCCGGTGCTGGCCATCAGGGCGATGGCCTTCCTGGATACGATGGTGCATCGCCAGACGGCTCTGCTGGCCCGGCCGGCGCGCGAGATCCGCATCAGCGAGACGGTGCTGGGACCCGAATCAGGTTACGAGCAGGGCCACCGCATCGTGTTCGATACCCCGCGCATCGCCGAGTACCGGGCGAACGTGAACGACGTCGCCGAATACTTGCTCGAGTTGATGCAGGATCCGGACCTGCGCCGCCGGATGGGGGCCGCCGGGAGGGCGCGCGCCGTCGAGCTCTTCGATTATCGCGTCGTAGCCCGCCGCCTGGTACAGATCCTGTCCACGCGCCTCGGCCTCAGTTAAGCCGATGCTCCACCGACTGCCATGAATGGATTCCCTTATGACTCTGAGCGTTGATATCGAGGAGGCGAGGAGNGCCGCGCTGCAGGTTTTGCGGCACAACCTGCACGGCTCCTACGNTGGACTGCCGCGTACCGCGGGCTGGGGCTACCCGGAGCCATACACGCGTGACCTGATGATCTCGGCCTTTGGCATCCTCACCAGTGGCGACCAGGCATTGATCGACGGCCTGCGCCGTACTTTGGAAGCGCTGGCGCGCANCCAGAGCCGGCTCGGCCAGATNCCCTCGCTGGCGCACGACGCGGACGACCGCGGCGCGAGTGATACGACGCCGCTTTTCCTGCTGGCCCTGGCGCTCTACCGGGAAACGACCGGCCAACCGGCTTTTCTTGATCACGCGGCGCGCCGGGCTCTCCTCTGGCTGGAATACCAAAGCCCCGACGATGCCGTGCTCGTCGCCCAGCAGCCGACCAGCGACTGGCGCGACGAGCAGTGGGTGCTCGGTTATGGCCTGTACGTCAACTGTCTAGTCTACACCTGCTTACGGCTGTATGGCGCTCAAGAGCGAGCGGATACGTTGCGCGCGCTCGTGCACCGGCCGGACGTTCGTCTGGGCGACGGAGAGCACGGGCACCAACACGAAGGTCTCCTGGTCCCTGGCCGCCCCTACTATGCACTCTGGTCCTGGAAGGTGCTCAACGACGAGCGCTTCGACCTGCTGGGTAACAGCCTGGCTATACTGGCCGGGATTGCCGACCCGGGACGCGCCGGTGAGATCGTTGATTGGGTTGAGAGCCAATGCGCTGCCCTGCGGGCGGATGGCCAGTTGGCCCTCGATCAGCCACCTTGCCTTCTGCCATATATGCAGCCGGGCGACCCCGACTGGCACCCCCGCTACGATCAATTCAACCTGCCCGGCCAGTACCATAACGGCGGTGTCTGGCCATTCATTTGCGGCTTTTACGTCGCGGCCCTGGTGGCGGCAGGGCGGCAGGAGCTGGCTCGCCACAAATTGGACGCATTGACCGGCCTGGTCAGAGCGGCACGCCGGCCCGGGTTGACCTTCGGCTTCAACGAATGGGCGCGTGCCCAGGATGGCGCGGTCGCCGGGCAGGACTGGCAGACCTGGTCGGCCGCGCTGTACCTCTACGCCGTGACCTGCGTGGAGCGGGGGAGCACCCCATTCTTCGACCTGGTGCGGGCATAACGGCAAATATCGGGCACATGGTTTTGACCGCGTGCGTATCTTAAGGTACTCTTGGAACGAATGTCAGCCGTAAGACGTTGTATTACGTATTACATAGTATGAGAAGTATCATGTGTTTGGGGAGGATGGGCATGTCAAGGCTGAAGGCATTCGTTCGGGCTTTTGTTGAGAAGCCGTGGCTCCGCGTGGGGCTGGCGGTTGCTCTGTTGGTCCTGGGGCTGGCGCCGGTAGGGGCGCCTATCTTGTCGGATAACACGCTCCGGCAGGCCTTGCGCCCGGCTGCGGCCAGGGCGGCGAGCGAGAGCTTCGCTTACCGTTCGCTTATCCAGCCGGATGGTACCTCTAAGATCCAGCGCAGCCAGCCGGCAGTGCCGGATGGCGCGCCCCTCATCCGGTTACCTCTGTCGCAAAGCACTCCCACCACCCAGGCCTGGGAGAATGCCGGCACGATTCCCGAGACTGTCGTGCAGTTGGAGCCAGTGGCCGGCCAAGCCAGCCAAGCCGGCCAGGAGAGCCTGGTGTTTGCGCTGACCAAGAGCAACGTCTGGCGCAGCCTGGATGCCGGCAGCACCTGGAACCGGACTCCCTTGCCCGATGTGCCGATGTCCCTGGCGGTCGGGCAAGGCACTACGCATCTGCTCCTGGCCGGCAGCGCGGCTAACGGCCTCTATCGCAGCCTGGACGATGGCCAGAGCTGGCAGGCCGTGGGCCAGGCGCTGGCGGTGCCCGGCGCCGGAGCATTGGGCGTGAGCGCGGTCGCCATCAACGGTGAGGATGAGAACGTAGTGTACGCCGCCCCGGGCTATTGGCTGGGAACATCCGAGGTGCATTTCACGCCCCTGGGCCTGTACGCCAGCACGGATTTCGGCGCTCACTGGTTTGCGATGACCCCCGCCACTGCGGGCGCAGCGGGCAGCGCTTTGACACTCGGCATGTTTAGCCGGTTGGAGCCGGTGACGGGCCGGCCGCTGGCAGTGGTCGCGCAGGATGCATCTGAGACGCAAAGGTTCGAGCTGGCCGTTACGCCCTCGCTGATCGCGCAATTGAACGATGCCGACCCGGCCCTGCGCGGGGCGGTTGCGCAAGCCCTGGGCCTCTCCGGCAATCATGCCGTCCTGCCGGCCCTGCTGCAGCATCTCCGTGACGGTGGGAGCAGCGGCCCGGATGTCCTGGCGGGCGACCGGATCGCCGAGGCGATCGGCCGGCTTGGCGATCCGACGGCGATACCGGCCCTGCGCGCGGCGCTGAGTGACAACCGTGAGGCAGTGCGGGAGCGGGCCGCCTATGGCCTGGGTCTTCTGCGGGCCCAGCAGGCGGTTCCTGAGTTGGCCGAGATGCTCAGGAAAGACAGCGCGACGGTGGCGGAACGCGCCGCCACGGCCCTGGCCGATATCGGAACGCCGGCTGCCCTGTCCGCCCTGGTGGCGCCGCTGTCCGATCCCGGGTCGACGCCCGCCCGCCAGGCGGCGATGAGCGGGCTGGAAAAGGCGGGGCCGAGCGCTGCTCCGCAGTTGACCGCAGCCCTGGGCAGCGCCGACCCGACGCTGCGCCGCAATGCGGCCGAGATGCTCGGCTGGACCCGTCCCGACTCGGCCACTCCCAAACTGGTCGCAGCCCTGCACGACGGTGATCCCGCCGTCCGTAGCGAGGCCGCCTGGGCGTTGGGGCAGATCGGGACTCTAGAGGCACGCCGGGCGCTGCAGCAGGCGGTGCTGGTTGAGAAGGACCAGGCCACCCGCACGAGCACCTTGCAGGCCCTGGCCGAGGCGCGGGCCACGGTTGAGCAGCATCCTGACCCGGCGCTGACCTTTGGCTCGGCGCTCATGGAAGCGCTCAGCCAGGTGCAGGCCACGCGCTGGACGCTGCTTGGCCTGGCGATCGCCCTTGCGGCGATCGTTCTCGCCAGCGGGAGCCGGTGCGGCTTCCAGGGGGCTACTGGCCGGGGGGCCTAGCCAACTGAGAGAGTCTTGATCACCCAAAACTGGCTCTGCCCGAAAAATCCGCTCTGTGTGTTGAGCCGTTGCCGGTCCGCCGCCCGGTAAACGCCAACCGCCAAACGGTACGTGCCGGGGCGCAGATCGGCGGGGAGGGTCAGGCTGTGCCGGTCGCGCACTAATTCGCCGCTCGCCCAGTCCTGCGTCGGGTAGCGCCCGTCCAGTGGTTGCGCCTCCAAACCGGCCGCCACGCTGTTCTGCCCATCGAGCAGCTGTATCACCACTACCAGGGGTTCGCCTGGTGCGCGCTTCGCTTGCCAGAGCAGCTCGACCGGCACCCGGTCACCCGGCGAGAGAGCCGTTGCCGGCGACCCGGCCTCTACCAATGCCAGTGGCCCAAACTGCGCCTGAACCGGCCGTTCGCCCTGGGCAACGGCCGGTCTTTCTACCTCGACCTGGCCCAGGTTGATCCCTTCGCCGCCTGGCGCCGCTCCGCCCACCGGCGTACGAGGCCAGGGCCGGCCAGTCGCGGGGTCGTAGACCAGGAGAACGACGCTATAGCGCCCGGGCGCTGTTCCGGCGGGGACCGGGAGGGCGAGCGGCTGGCGCACCGGCCGGCCTACCTGCCAGGCGTCAGCCCGAAACAGAGGCCCGAGCGGCAGTTCGTCGGGCGGCTGTGCCCACGTCGCGCCGTCCGGCCCGACGAGCCGCAGCGAGGTCGCCAGCGGCGCGCTGAGTGGGCTGCCGGTCTGCCAGGTCAGGACGGGATAGAGCGTCTGTCCGGCGACGACACGGGCGGGCAGTGGCTCGGCGCTCAGGCGCAGGTTGTCTCCCAGGCTCACGACCGGCCTGCCCTGGCCCGGTCGCGCGACGGCGCTTTGCCCGCGCGAAAGGTAACCCTGGATGCGCAGGTTGGCTTCCCCCGCGAAGACCTGGTCGTCGAATAGCTGACCCTTTTGCGCCAACAGGTCGCGTAGGGCGCCCCTCGGGTCGTTGACCGTATCGTAGATGCGGTATTGCCAGACGCGGGAATAGCGCGCGAAGAGCACGTCGAGTTGGCGCGCCGCGTCATCCGCCGGCATGGCGAAGAAGTCCGAGCGTGGATCGGCCCAGCCCAGTCCGGGGTCGCCATCCACGTGCCCGGTGGTTACGAGGATCAGCCCCGGCTTTCCTGGTCCGCCTGCTTGCCCAGGCTCTTCGCCGGCCTGTCCCTCCGCCGGCAAAGTGGCCGGCAGATCGCTCAGCCGGCCGCGCCACGCCAAGGGGCCATCCCAATAGGTCAGCAGGGTCGAATAGGCATACCCGGCGTTGACCACTACCACATCGCCCGGCCGCCAGTGGCTCTGCAGGTAGCGCACGGCCGCGCGGTGATCGTCGCTCTGATACGCGGGCGCCTGCCAGAAAACGTAGCCGGTGACGGCAGCCGCCGCCAGCCAGGCGACGGCCACC
>JGI24132J36420_10000832_pt1 | contig 14339 bp, 11 predicted proteins | sample BarGraNGADG00212_3_FD_36420 | JGI IMG/M metagenome (IMG submission 36420) | reverse complement strand
GTATTGAAGGGGTGGCCGCCGCATCGGAGGAGGAGCTGGTGGAGTTACACAGGGCGGGTATCGAAAAGTTGGAAGCCTTTAGGGACGCGACCGCCGACCCGGTCCTCGAACCTGCTTCCAACAACCTGCTCGACCTCAAGCTGGAGCTGTCCAAGCGTATGTTGGCAAACTGCTGTTTCTGCGAGCGCCGTTGCGGCGCCGACCGGTTGGCGGGCAAAACCGGCTACTGTGGGGTGGGCGCGGAGTCGAGGTACAGCTCGGATTTCCTTCACATGGGCGAGGAGGTCGAGCTGGTTCCCAGCCACACGATTTTCTTCTCCGGCTGCACCTTCCACTGCGTATACTGTCAAAACTGGGACATCGCCATGCACCCGCGTTCCGGGACCTGGGCTGAGCCGCCAATGCTTGCCGCCGTACTGCAAGAGGGCCTGTCCCAGGGCTCGAGGAACGCGAACTTCGTGGGCGGCAATCCCGATCCCAACCTGCATACGATCCTGGAGACAATCAAGCTAATAGGTCGCGAGGGCAGGTTCCTGCCCATGGTCTGGAACTCGAACATGTATACCTCGATGGAGTCGCTGGAGCTGCTGAACGGCGTCATCGATATCTACCTCGGCGATTTCAGGTATGGAAACGACGACTGCGCGCGGGAGCTTTCGGATGTGGAAGGCTATTTCGAGGTGGTCTGCCGGAATTTCTCATATGCCTGGCGAACCTCCGAGGTGATGGTCCGCCACCTGGTTCTTCCCGGGCACCTCGAGTGCTGCACCAGGCCCATAATGGAATGGGTAGGTCGAAACATGCCTGGGGTCTACTTCAACCTGATGTTCCAATATCGGCCCGAATACAGGGCGGGCTTGTTCCCGAGTATTGACCGTCGTTTGACGGACGAAGAACGCCGCAGGGCAAAGACGTTGGCGGCCGAGTACGGCATCGCAATAGGTTGATCGGGGGCAGGTCAAATTCGAGGGCCTGATCCCGTTTTGTTAGCGGACTAATATTCGCCAGGTATTTTGGTGAGGTCGGGATTTATCTCGGCCTTCCCTCTCTTGGCGCCCATGTCCTTGAGGATATTGACCAGGTCGTCTTCTTTGGTAAGCGGATTGACGTTACGCTTCTTCAGCTCCGACTTGGGGATTCGGATCCCCACATAGACATAATCAGCGTTTTTCACCGCCGACTCGAACCGATAACTCATGCGGTAGCCGGGCAGGTAGAGGACCAGCATGACTATGAAGACGACTACCGCGATCAGAATCAGGCTTATGATATAGACCCCGAGGCTGACCCGGATAGGCTCGTGCCTGTCGTAAGGTCCCCCTTGGGGAGCGCGCGCCTCGCCTCCGGCACCGACGTAGTTCTTATTCTTCATTTTAGACCCCTTTCAGGCGATATAACTTTCTATGACCTAGAAATCCCATTGAACTAGGTTTGGCACGGGAATGCTAGAATCTATTGCGTCAGCGGCTTCATTGCTTTCGAGTATATGAGAACGGCTATAGGTAGACAAGAAGGTGAGGATCGCAAATGGGGCCGCGGGTACATGTGATTTTCACCTGGTCAGGATGAGCGGAAGTCATGTCTAAAGAACAGATTACCGACCTTATCGAGGGCGCCCTGCGGCGGGCGATAGCGGACGGGCGCCTCCCGTCGCTAGAGACCGGGCGCATAGAGTTGGACCGCCCGAAACGGAAGGAGCACGGGGATTGGGCGACCAACGCGGCCCTGGCAGTCGCCGGCAGGGCGAAACTGGACTCCCGCGAGGTCGCGCGAATCATCGTCGAATCGATGGAGAAGGCACCTGACGTAGTATCAAAGGTAGAGGTCGCCGGACCCGGCTTCATCAACTTCTACCTGACGAATGACTTCATCCGAAATGTGCTGTTCGAGGTGGCGGAAAAGGGCGGGCTGTTCGGGACCTCGGATATGGGCAAGGGGCGCAAGGTCCAGGTCGAGTTCGTCAGCGCAAATCCGGTTGGTCCGCTGCACGTGGGACACGGGCGCTGGGCGGCTTTCGGAGACGCTCTGGCCAACGTCATGAGCCACGCGGGCTACCGGATAGAACGTGAGTTCTACGTGAACGATTACGGCACCCAGATGATGAACTTCGGGCGCTCGATCTCGGCGCGTTATCTCGAACTGCTGGGCAGGACGAGCGAGTTGCCGGAGGGTGGATACGCCGGCCAGTACATAGTCGAAATAGCGGAACGTATCATCAACGAGCACGGCGAAGAGTATGCGGGTCTCCCCGAGGACGAGCGCTCGAGCGTGTTTATTGAGATGGAGTACCCGCGTATGCTGGCTTCTATTCGCGGTACCCTGGAGGAGATGGGCGTCGTCTTTGACGTTTGGTTCAGCGAGCGCGACCTGTTTAGGAACGGCGAGGTGGATACGACCATGGCCGAGCTCGAAAAAGAGGGCAAGGCCTATCGGGAGGAGGGAGCGCTCTGGCTGAGGACCAGTGATTACGGTGACGAAAAGGACCGCGTGCTGGTGCGCTCCAACGGCGAGCCCACCTACTTCGCCTCGGACATCGCATACCACCGCGATAAGATTCAACGCGGTTTCGACACGATCGTAGATATCTGGGGCGCCGACCACCATGGCTACGTCGCCCGAATGAAGGCCGCCATGGAAGTGATGGGCTACAGCGCCGATAACCTGGAGGTCATACTGGGGCAACTGGTCAAGCTGTTCCGCGGCGGGCAACTTGTGATCATGTCCAAACGCACCGGCGAGATCGTGACCCTGGACGAGCTGCTGGACGAAGTGGGCGCGGACGCGTCCCGCTACCTGTTCCTGCAGCGCTCGGCCGATTCACCCCTTGACTTTGACATAGAATTGGCAAAACGCGAGACCCCCGAGAACCCGGTCTTCTACGTGCAGTACGCGCACGCCCGCATTTGTAGCATATTGAAGTATGCGGGCGAGGGCGGCGCGGATCTGTCGGACCCGGCGCCTGCTGAGATCCAGCTGCTTCAGACTGAGGCGGAGATGGACCTCCTTCGCAAGTTGGCGGAGCTCGAGGAGGTAGTGGAGTTCTGCGCCGAGCGCAGGGCGCCCCACAGACTCACCGGCTACGCGGAGGACCTGGCGGCGCTTTTTCACGCCTTCTACCGAGATTGCCGGGTTGTGTCCGACGACGAGTCCCTCACCAGGGCGCGCCTGTTCGTAGTCAAGGCGGTGAAGCAGGTGCTGGAGATAGCGCTGGGGCTCTTAGGAGTCAGCGCGCCGGAGAAGATGTGAGCGGGGGACACCTAGGTGCGTTTCGGCTATCACATAAGTATCCGCGGAGGCCTCCTCTCGGCGATAGTCGAGGGCGTGGACGCGGGCTGCGAAACGATCCAGATCTTCGTCGGGAGCCCGCAGCAGTGGGGAACGCCGCCGGTCTCTGACGAGGAGACCCGTGAGTTCGTGGAGACGGGCGCCGGCTCGGGGATCGACCCGGTGGTCATTCACTCGATCTATCTCGTGAATATGGCCGCGCCGTCTGACTCCATCTTCAAGCGCTCGGTCGCCTCGCTCGCCAGCTCCCTAGCTAAGGCCGAGAAGCTCGGAGCCGTTGGGGTCATAACGCATGTCGGTAACCACAAAGGTGAGGGCGAGGAGTTCGGGCTTCACAGGATCGCCGAGGCGGTAAACACGTGCCTGGAAAGGTCACCGGGCGAAGCGATGCTTTTGCTGGAGACCACTGCGGGAGCAGGTACGTCGATAGGAAACTCATTCGAGCAGTTCGGCGCCGTCTTTGACATGGCCGGACGGCCGGAGCGCCTCGGATTCTGCCTCGATACCTGCCACGTATTCGCGGCCGGTTACGATATCAGCACTCCCGCGGGCGTCGATTCCGCCGTCGAGGAACTCGACAGATGTGTTGGGCTGGACCGGCTGAGGGTACTCCACTTGAACGACTCGAAGGGCGAGTGTGGCTCGCACGTGGACAGACACGAGCATATCGGGCAGGGCCGGATCGGGCTGGAATCGTTTCATTACATGGTCAACCACAATGCGCTGCGCGATCTGCCCGCGATCGTGGAACTCCCCTACGGAGCCCCCGACGCGCCCGGCGACCTCGAATTGCTGCGCTCTCTGGTGGAGTAGCGGTTTGCCCCGTGGGAGACCACCCGGTACCGACGACAGCCGACAGCAAGCGACCGCGTTGCTTCTATAAATCAGGTGGAAGCGCGCTACATGCCGAGGTCAACGGTCGCCACGGTCTTGATGCCTCCCTTGCACACATCCATGCACAGACCAACTGTTAAAGGCGATACGACATCACTCTTCTTCGTGGCTCTCTTCCAGGATGCGTTCCTGTGCATCGAACAGCAACTCGATAGCGATCTCAGCGTTTGCCACCGCCTCCTCGAGTGCGGCGCCAATGCTTTCAAGCGGAGCCACCACCTCCGGTACGCCTCGGCTTTTCGCCAGGGAAGCCCAGTGACCTGCGGCGGTGGCGTCATTGTCCAGCCGCGTCGCCATGTGTCGCACCGCGGTCTTGATCGCTACGAGGTCAGGGTGTGTAGTGTGCATTCGAGACGTCCCCCTCTCATCCGGGCCATACGACCAAGTGCCTCGCGCTTTCACTGGAACAGGACAATTAGTAAACAACGCCTAACATAAGTATATAATATGTTTAAGGGTATTCCGCTGAAACGAGGTAATGCCCGACTTCCGAGGTGAGTATTGAACGATTTCGTATACAGGGACGGCGCCCTCTACTGCGAGGACCTGCGCGTCTCGGACATCGCGACCAAGGTGGGAACACCGTTCTATCTGTACAGCAGAAACACCCTCTCCAACCACTTCAGGGCGGTGGACCAGGCGTTCGGCGAGGTCCCCCATATCATCTGCTACTCGGTCAAGGCCAACAGCAACCTGGCGGTTCTTCACCTGATGGCAAGAGAAGGGGCAGGCGCCGACGTGGTCTCTGGCGGTGAGCTCTATCGAGCGCGAACGGCCGGAATTGAAGCAAAGAAAATTGTGTTCGCGGGGCCTGGCAAGACTGCCTCAGAGATCGAGTACGCGCTCCGAGAGGGCATACTCATATTCAACGTGGAGTCCAGCCAGGAGCTTATGCTCATAAACGAGATAGCGATGCGCAACAACGTACGTGCGCCAATAGCCCTTCGTGTGAACCCGGACATCGATCCCAAGACGCACAAATATCTCGCCACAGGTCTAAAGGAGAGCAAGTTCGGCATCCCGCTCGGGCAGGCCATGGCGGAGTACGAGGTGGCCCAAAGGCTACCTGGGCTGAATCCAATCGGCATACACCANCACATCGGGTCCCAGATCCTGAACTCGGCGCCGTTTGAGAACAGCGTCAAGAAGATCGCGAACCTCGCGAAAAGCCTCCGGACCCTGGGGATGGACATCCGCATCATCAATATCGGGGGCGGGTTCGGCATCCAGTACACCGATGAGGAGGCTCCGGCGCCCGAGCAATTCGCGAGCGCCGTGGTGCCGCTGGTNAGTGATACGGAGTGCGGTATCATCATTGANCTCGGCCGCATGATCGCCGGCAACGCCGGTATCCTGGTCACGTCCGTTCTCTTCAACAAGCAGGGCGAGGAGAAGAAGTTCGTAGTAGTGGACGCCGCGATGAACGACCTTATCAGACCGAGCCTGTACCAAGCCAAGCACCATATCGCCCCTGCCGAATATCGCGATGGGGTGAAGGACGTGAAGGTCGACGTGGTGGGGCCTATATGCGAGTCTGGAGATTTCCTGGCGCAGGACCGCGAACTACCTGAAGTCCAGCCGGGTGACCTGCTCGCGGTCTTCACCGCAGGCGCTTACGGGTTCACGATGTCGTCCAATTACAACTCGCGACCACGTGTCCCGGAGATACTCGTGTCCGGGCAAAAAGCCTTTGTGATCAGGCACAGGGAGACCTACGAAGACCTGATACGGGGAGAGGCCATACCCGAGGACCTGTAAGGTCCTCAGCAGGCTCAGGCCTGATACATCTAGTTGAATGCTTACACAAAGCCCGGAGCTCGAATACAGAAAAGAAAAGGCTCTCGAGGTCGACAGACGGCTGGCCGCGGCGTTCGGCTTAACCCTTCCGGATAACGACCGCGATATTACGCACGAGCTCATCCACGCCGTCCTCTCACAGAACACGCACCGGCGCAACTACAACCTGGCGTACCAGCGTCTGACGGATACCTTTCCTGACCTGGCGGCGATAGCCGGAGCGCCCCTAACCAAGATCGAGCTGGCGATCAGGCCCGGGGGCCTGTCAAACCAGAAGTCGCGGGCGATAAAGGAGATACTTATCTCGCTCGCGGCGGAGCGCGGTGATTACTCGTTGGAGTTCCTGAGGAAGAAAACGGTGCCGGAGGCGCGCGAGTTCCTGACCTCATTGCCCGGAGTCGGCCCGAAGACCGCGTCGGTCGTCTTGATGTTCGCCGACGGACGCAAAGTGTTGCCGGTGGATACTCACGTCCTGAGGACCTCCAGGAGACTGGGGCTGGTCGATGTGAAGACGGGGGCTGAGAAGGCCCAGGACGTGCTGGAGGCGTTGGTCCCGCCGGCAAAAAGGCCCCGCATGCACCTCAATCTGGTGCACCTGGGGCGTGAGATATGTCACGCCCGCGCGCCGCGCTGCGAATTATGTCCCGTGAATCCCGTCTGCGACTACTTCCAGTCCACAAGGCATCATACCGAGGCTTAAGAGCGCGCGCGCTCGCTGTTGAGAGCCGTATCCGATAACCAACAAATCCCATGTTACAATAACAATTAGAGCTGCTAATACATGATGGGACCACTCGAGGAAAGCGTATGACTTGGATAGCCAAAGCTATATCCGGTCGCTCGAGCGAGATTCTCAAGGAAGTAAGCGACCTGGTTCAGGATGAAGGTACGATCTCCGTCCCCTCGGAGGAGATCATGAAACAGGCTGAGCTTACGCTTGAGCTGCTTATCGAGGCGTTGTCCACAAAGGAAAGCGCTCCCCTGTTCGACCGTTGGGATACGATCGGAAAGAGCTACTCCGAACGCGATCTCCCGATGTCGGACATTCCGCACACCACGGAAATACTAAAAAGAGCCATTTGGACCGCTATGCAGGACCATGTCGAGTTGGGCTCGGTAAAGCTCTCCGACCTTGTTGACGCGATGATGGTTGTGGAGTCTGTCCTGTCGGACTGCCGGTTCATGATGGTGCACGGCTACCTGGGGTCGCGAGACATCAGGGTCACAGCCAGGGCGGAGCGGATGGAGGCGCTTTACACCCTTACCGAGGTGCTCTCCATGGAGCGGGGCGACGTCCAAATGTACCGCGCCATAGTTGACAAGGTGGCCGCAATCACTCGACTGCCTCGTTGCTCGTTACTGCTGTTCGATGAAGAGGGGTCGCTCGAGCCGGTTGCCTCGAACTACAAGGACGCCTTCGAGAAACTACGAAAGTGCACCGAAAAGGAGTTCCTGGCGCTCTCCGCTGTAGTCTCACTGGGCGGACCGGTCATCCTGGAGAGGGGCCAGAACCCGACCGAGATCGAAGAACTGCTCGCCAACTACCACACCCCCATCGTACTGCTTGCCCCTTTGCGCACGGCGGAGAAGGACCTGGGGGTGTTGCTGCTCGACGGTGAAAAAGAGGGCGAGTTTACGCAAGAGCAGATAGACCTTACCATCGCCAGCGCCAACCAGGCCGCCACTGCGATCGAGAAGACTACGTTACTCACGGAGATGGAGACCCGGCTCAAACACATGGCGGCAATAGGTATTGTGGCTCGATCGCTTACCTCCTACCTCGATCCCGACGACCAGATGAGGAGTCTTCTCGAAATGGGCTGCGCTCTGGTTCGCGCGGACAGCGGGGTTCTGCTAACCCAGGAGGGGTCTCTCGGCGACCTCCATGAGCAGGCATCATCGGGTCGAGCCGAATGGGCAAGAGGCGACTCGTTCCAAAAAATCGCGCGCTGGGTTAACGAGCACAAGGAGCTCGCGGTGTGGCACAAGGGTGTGAAAGACCCGCGTTTCGTAGGAATCACCATAGAGACCGAGGCGAGCATCGTCGCGCCTATGCTGGTCCGTGACAAGGTAATAGGTGTGCTGGCCGTCGGTTCCGAGCGCAAAGGAGAAAACTACGACAGCGATGATAGGGAGATGTTCAAGAACTTTTCCGCGCAGGCTGCGGTCGCGGTGGAGAACACCCGGCTCTACGACCGCCTCCAGGACACCTATCTCGGCGCCATCGGCTCCCTGGCTGCCGCGATTGAAGCGCGTGACCCTTATACGGTTGGTCATTCAGCGAGGGTAACCCAATACGCCGTGGCGATAGCCGAATCGATGAATCTGTCAGGTGAGGAGACGGAGGAGATCAGGCTCGCGGCGCTACTGCACGATGTTGGAAAGATTGGGGTGCCCGACAACATATTGAATAAGCCGGGCCGCCTCAGCGAAGAGGAGTTCACGGCCATCAAGATGCACCCGGCTCTCAGCATGAGGATAATGGAGCCCCTTCCGCACCGTGGCGATATTATCCCGATAATCTATCACCACCACGAGCACTACGACGGTAGCGGCTATATGGACGGTCAGTCCGGTGACAATATCCCGCTTGGGGCGAGGATCGTCTCGGTTGCCGACGCATACGAGGCAATGACGTCTGATCGGCCTTACCGAACCGCGCTTGCCCGCGAGGATGCCCTGGAGGAGCTGCGCGTGAACGCCGGCTCCCAGTTCGACCCTGAAGTAGTGCGACATTTCCTGAACCTGCTGGAAAAGTCAGAGCCCGGCTAGTGTTGAGGACGGCTTCCCCGTGCGATTTCTCCATGCGGGGGGGACCGCGCATCAGGTTAAAATCAGTTATTATTGGTCTTTGTCAAAGCAAGTGCCGGGTCAGCAATACCCAGGTTATGCTGTCAGGTTATGCCCGCGGACTAGTTAGACCACACTTCTTGCGCTGGACGAGAATGCGCCGGTACTGCAAGACAACATCAGTGACCCTATCAACCGGTTATGAAAGCCCGGGACATATGGAGGTGGGCAAATGAAGCTGGCCATAAGTGGAAAGGGAGGCGTAGGCAAGAGCACCATCGCCGGAGGCCTTGCCCGCAGTTTTGCGGCCGAGGGCAGGAAGGTGCTGGCAATCGATGCCGACCCAGACGCCAACCTCGCCGTTTCCATAGGAATATCGCCGGAAGCCGCGATGGATCTGGTCCCGCTGGCGGAGATGAAAGACATAGTTGAGGAACGCACCGGGGCGAAGCTGGGGACTTACGGGCAGATGTTCAAGATGAACCCCAAGGTGGACGACCTTCCCGACCAGATCTGCCTTTCGCACCAGGGCGTGAAACTGTTGGCCATGGGAACGGTCAAAGAGGGCGGGGGCGGTTGCGTGTGTCCCGAGTCGGTCCTGCTCAAGGCACTCATGCGCCATATACTGCTCGAGCGCGATGACGTTGTGGTGATGGACATGGAAGCAGGCATAGAGCACCTCGGCCGGGGGACGTCGGAGAGCGTTGACGCCATACTGATCGTCGCGGAGCCCGGCCTGCGTAGCGTGCAGACGGCCAGGACCACCGCGAGACTCGCCCGCCAGATTGGGATCCAGCGGCTGTTTGTGGTCTTCAACAAGGTCGTGGACGACGACGAGGTGGAGATGCTCAGAGGGGACTTGGGCGACGTCGAGTATATCGGCACGATCCACTACAGTGAGAAGGTGAGGAAGGCCGACCTGGAGGGGAATTCCGCGTTCGACGTGGACCCAGAATTCGTGGGCGAGTTGGACAAGATTAAGAAAAAGCTGGAGGAAGAACTGGAGGCTGAGCCGGTTGGGACATGAGAGCTTTAAGATAAAGGAGAAGGAACAATATGCGGGCGACGTCTATCGCATTGCGGTTCGCGCCCCGCGGATCCCACCGAAAGCGCAGGCGGGTCAGTTCGTCATAGTGCGGGCCGACGAGAAGGGAGAGCGGATTCCCCTAACCCTCATGGACTACTCGGAGGCCGAGGGTACCATTGAGATAGTGTTTCAGGTTGTGGGTACAACTACCGAGAAGCTTGCTCGTCTCGGTGTCGGTGAATGCCTGCAGGACGTTGTCGGCCCGCTGGGCAGGCCCACGGAGGTGGGAAAGGCCGGTCGTGTAACATGTGTGGGCGGCGGTATGGGGATAGCCGCGCTCTACCCGATAGCGCGGGCGTTCGTCCAGGCGGGCAACGATGTAAAGATCCTACTTGGTTCGCGCGACCGCGAGCACCTAATCCTGGCCGACAGGATGGAGGCTCTCGGCGCTGACCTGGAGATAGCGACCGATGACGGTTCGGTCGGTGAAAAAGGTTTTGTGACGGCTTTATTGCTGCGCGCCGTCAAACAATGGAAACCTGATAAAGTGATCGCGGTTGGACCGGTGCCGATGATGAGGGCGGTCTCAATGCTGACGAAGGAGCACGGCGTTCCAACGGTGGTAAGCCTCAATGCCATAATGCTCGACGGCACCGGAATGTGCGGAACGTGCCGCTGCGAGGTTGGGGGAGAGACCAAGTTCTCGTGTGTGGACGGGCCCGAGTTTGATGGCCACCTTGTCGACTTTGACCTGCTCACATCGCGTCTCGGGGTCTACAAGGAGGAAGAAGACGAGTCAAGAAAGCTTTTCGCGAAGATAGCCGACGGCTACAGTCACCCGTGCAAGGAGGAAGCGTGAGCCCCGAGGCCACAGGCGATTCGCTGTCAAACCCCAGGGTGAGGTTCGCCCCGAGCCCCACCGGGAAGCTGCACCTGGGCTCAGCCCGAACCGCGCTCTTCAACTGGCTGGTCGCGCGTGGTAACGGGGGCGTCATGATACTCCGGCTCGAGGACACCGATCTGGAGCGCTCCTCGGTGGAGTTCGAGCACGATATCATCGATTCGTTGCAATGGATGGGCATTGACTGGGACGAGGGGCCCGATATCGGCGGCGCGCACGGCCCGTACAGGCAGAGCGAGCGCATGGCCATCTATAAGGAGAACGCCTATGGGCTCCTGGAGAAAGGCAAGGCGTATCGTTGCTACTGCACGCCGGCCGAGCTCGAGGAACGCAAGAGGGCGGTAATAGCGTCGGGGGGCACGTGGCGATACGACCGTCGATGCCTTGAGCTCGAGGGGTCCGAGAGCGAGCGCCTCCGGGCAGAGGGCGTGCCTTATACCGTTAGGTTCCGGGTTCCCGCGAAGACCGTCACCGTCGACGACATGCTGCGCGGCGCCGTCAACGTTGACTCAGGGGAGATTGACGACTTCATTATTCTNCGCTCGGACGGGAGCGCGAGTTTTCACCTGGCGGTGGTGGTCGACGACATCACTATGGAGGTCACTCACGTCATAAGGGGAGACGACCACCTTACCAACGCGGTCAGGCACGTGTTGCTGTTCCATGCCCTCGACGCGCAGGCGCCGCGCTTCCTGCACCATTCGCTGTTAATGGGACCTGACGGAGCNAAGCTCTCGAAGAGACACGGCGCGACGGCCGTGTCCGACTACCGGGGGCAGGGATACCTTCCGCGGGCACTTACCAACTACCTTGCTTTGCTATCCTGGTCTCCCGGTGATGACCGTGAGGTATTCAGCCTGTCCGACCTGGTCAAAGAGTTCAGCATCCGGGGCGTTTCGGCGAGCAAGGCTATTTTCGACTTCGACAAGCTCAACTGGTTGGACCGTCAGCACTTGAGGATGCTTTCGGACTCCGAGGTTACCGACCTCGTCGTCCCGTTTCTGGAAAGGGAAGGTCGCGCGAAACTGCTGGCCTTACCTCGAGAGAGACTGGAGCTTGCGGTTGCCTCCGTAAGGAATGGCATGGAGAAGTTGGCGGATGCGGTGGGGCCGACGGATATCTACGTCCGACCGGCGGGCGAAGTTGACGAAAAGGCGATGACGGAGTTACGGAAATCGCCTGAATTGGACGAGGCGCTGGGCTTGTGCCTCGATGCCCTTCGGGCGGAGGAGCCCCGCGCCGTCGACAGGGACACGGCCGAGCGCGTCGTAGCAAAGCTGAGGGACGACGCCAAGCAGAGGAGCTGGGGAGCCAAGAAGGTGCTCTGGCCTTTCAGGCTCGCCGTAACCGGGCTCACTGTAGGACCGGACCTCGTCTATCTTATAATGTTCTGGGGAACGGACGGTTGCGCCGAACGCATAGAGGCGACTCGCAGAACGCTGGAGGCCGCAATTGGGTAACATCTTCGAACGCGTCACTGGCCTGGCGGGGAGGGCTATCGAGGTCTTCCGTGAGGACGTACAAGCGGTGCGAGATCGCGACCCTGCGGCCACGAACACGCTTGAGATATTTTGCACCTACCCGGGGCTGCACGCACTTTGGATGCATCGGGTAGCCCACTACCTTCACGGGAAAAAAGCGCCGGGGTTGCCAAGGGCTATTTCAATGCTGGCGCGCTTTTTGACCGGAATCGAAATACACCAGGGCGCGACGATCGGGCGCGGCTTCTTCATAGATCACGGTATGGGTGTGGTCATCGGTGAGACGGCGGAGATCGGCGATAATGTGACTCTGTTCCAAGGGGTAACCCTTGGTGGTACCGGTAAGGAGAAGGGCAAGCGCCATCCGACCATCGAGGACAACGTCGTCATCGCCGCGGGTGCGAGCGTGCTGGGCGCCATAACCGTTGGGGAGAACGCAAGGGTGGGCGCCGGCGCGGTGGTCTTGCAGGACGTGCCGCCCAACTGTACTGTAGTGGGCGTTCCGGGGCGGGTGACGGTATGCTCGGGCGAGCGGGTGAGCCCTGTCGACCTACATCACGAGAACCTGCCCGACCCGGTCTTGGAAACGTTCAATGCCATCGGGCGAAGGCTGGACAGGCTCGAGAAACGACTGGAGAATGGCCCGGCAGTGAAGATAGAGCGGCCTGCTTCCGATAAAGAAAATGAACGCTAGTAAGCAGAATATATTTATAGGGGTTGGATAGCCCGAAGCCGAGCGTGATAGCCGGGGCTAAAGGTACAAGCGATCGGATATGGCCTTAAAGATTTACAACACCATGAGCCGCAGGAAAGAGGAGTTTGTCCCACGTGACGAGGGAAAAGTCTCCATGTACGTCTGCGGGCCCACCGTTTACGACTACATCCACATCGGGAATGCCCGGACCTTCCTGAACTTTGACATGATGAGGCGCTACCTCGAGTTCTCCGGCTTCAGCGTTACGGTGGTCCAGAACATAACCGACGTGGATGACAAGATCATCAACCGGGCGATCGAGGAGGGCATAACAGCGGACGCCGTAGCGGAGAAGTATCGCATCGCGTTCGAGGAGGACGTGGCGGTTCTCGGGCTCAAACCGCCCCACATAGCGCCCCGAGCGACCGAGCACGTCAGTGAGATGATCGAAGTCATCAGGACCTTGATCGAAAAAGGCCACGCCTACGTTTCCTCAGGTGATGTCTATTTCGCCGTGTCCAGCTTCCCTGAATACGGCAAGCTCTCCGGCCGGAACCTCGAAGAGCAGCAGGTAACAGTTCAGTTCAATTCTGAGATCGAACGCAAGCGCGACCCCTGGGACTTCGCCCTGTGGAAGGCCGNCAAGCCAGGCGAGCCCGCCTGGCAGAGCCCCTGGGGACCGGGCCGCCCCGGCTGGCATATCGAATGCTCCACAATGTCGCTGAGGTACCTCGGTCAGGGCTTCGACATTCACGGAGGCGGGATCGATCTCGTATTCCCGCATCACGAGAACGAGATGGCGCAGGCGGAAGCGTCTGCCGATGGCCAGCAGTTTGTCCGGTACTGGATACACTCCGGCATGCTGAACATCGATGAGGAAAAGATGTCGAAGTCGCTAGGCAACATCAAGCTGCTTCGTGAGGTGCTCGACGTTTACGACGCCGACACCGTCAGGATGCTGATGCTGGGCACGCACTACCGTGGCCCGCTGAACTTCTCCGGGCAGAGCCTGGCCGAGGCGAGGGCTTCGATTGAACGTATAACGAACTGCGTATTTAACATCGATGACTTGATGGAGCGGTTGGACGAGGCGGGGGAGGACGCGTTTGAGTTGAGTATCGCCAGGGAGATGGAGCTGGAGCGTTTCCTGGACAATACGGACAAAGAGTTCCGTCAGCACATGGACGACGACTTCAACTCNGCCGCCGCGCTCGGTGTTATCTTCGCCGCGGTGCGCGAGATAAACACCTACATCGACGAAGTCGCGGAAAGCGGATTTAACTCACCGGGTGTCAAGCCGATCTTACAGGAGGCCAGATGGTTCCTGGAGACGCTCTGCAAAGCGCTCGGCCTCTTTCAGGCCGGCATAGCCTGGCAGGCTGAGAGCGCGGCGGGTGAGGGTCCGGAAAAGAAATGGCTGATCAAGCTCGCCCGCGAGACGGGTGTCGCCAAGGGCGCGCTCATGGATAA
>JGI24132J36420_10000829_pt1 | contig 14377 bp, 6 predicted proteins | sample BarGraNGADG00212_3_FD_36420 | JGI IMG/M metagenome (IMG submission 36420) | reverse complement strand
CACCGCGACGACCTGTCTCGCTGCGCCCGATGGCTGACGGATCATTGCCGCCAAATCGGACTCGAAGCCCGGCTGGTGAAGACCGCCGGCCATCCGATCGTCGTGGCACAAACACCCCGAAAACGCGCTGGCCACCGGCCCCATTTCGTGGTCTATGGCCACTACGACGTGCAACCGCCGGAGCCCTTTGAACTGTGGAAGACCCCGCCGTTCGAGCCGCGCATCGCCGGCCGTTTTTTGTACGGTCGCGGTGCCAGCGACAACAAAGGCCAGCACCTCGCCCACCTCAAAGCCGTCGAGGCCTACCTCCAGACGGGCACCGAATTGCCCTGCGACTTGACGTTCATATTTGAAGGCGAGGAAGAGGTCGGCAGCCAGAGCCTTCCCGAGTTTTTGCGGCACAACCAGAAAGCCCTGCGCTGCGACGCCGTCGTGGTCTCCGATTCCGGCATTCCCAGCCTGAAATTTCCGGCGCTCACCTATGCGCTGCGCGGGATTGCCGCCGTGGAGGTCAGACTCGACGGTGCGTCGCGGGATTTACATTCGGGGATTTATGGCGGATCGCTGGACAACCCGGCGATGGTCTTGTGCGAAATGCTGGCGCAATTGCGCGACGCCAAAGGCCGCGTGAAAGTGCCGGGCTTCTATGACAAAGTGCTTCCGTTGTCCGCCTTCGAACGAAAGCAAATGGCGCGCTTGCCTTACCACGAACCTGGCTATCGAAAGTTCCTGGGGGTTCGCGAACTCAACGGCGAAAAAGGCTACACCGCCGGGGAACAACGCACGGCCCGTCCCACCGTCGAAATCAACGGTTTGACCAGCGGCTATCAGGGCCCGGGCAGCAAGACGATCATCCCCGCCTGGGCCAGCGCCAAACTAACCTTCCGGCTCGTGCCCCGTCAGGAACCCATCCGCATCCAGAAGCTGGTGACGCAATACCTGAAACGCTTGTGTCCCCGCACGGTTCGCTTGACAGTTACGCCCGGCCACGGCGGTGAACCGTACCTGGTCTCGCCGCAAGGCCCCCAAGCCCAGGCGGCCCTGCGGGCCTTGAAAACGGCCTTTCGCAACGAACCGGTGTTGATACGCGAGGGCGGATCCATCCCGATTGTCACCGACTTCAAAAAAATCCTGAAGGCGGACACGTTGCTTCTGGGGTTGGGCTTGCCCGAAGACAACGTCCACTCGCCCAATGAACGATTCAGTCTGGATTGTTTCGCCAAGGGCATGGACATGAGCGCGCGTCTCTGGCCGGAACTGAGCCAGGCAACGCTCCGGCGCCCAAAAGCCTAGGATGAACGAATTTTGGACGGTGTTGGGCGCAGTGCTGCCGGTCTTCTGTGTGGTCGGCGCCGGCGCGCTCATGCGAAAGCTGGAATGGCTGACGGAAGAGGCCGACCAGAGCCTGTTGCGCATCATCATCAACGTCCTGTCGCCCTGTCTGATTCTGGATTCCATTTTGGGCAATGCCGCCTTGCACCAGATCGGCAACATTCTGGTCGCGCCGCTGGTGGGTTTTGGAACGGTGGCCGCCGGCTGCGCCTTGGCGTGGGGTTGTCGCCGCCTGACCGGCCTGAGCGGGATTCGCGAGCAGCGCACCTTTGCCCTGACCGCCGGCATGTACAATTACGGCTATGTGCCGATTCCGCTGGCGCTCATGTTATTCGGCCAGGAAACCGTGGGCGTGCTCTTCGTTCACAACGTGGGCACCGAAACCGCTTTGTGGACCGTCGGCCTGGTTCTTTTAACCGGGGCGTCGCCGGGGCGGGAATGGCGAAAAATCCTGAACGTCCCGCTGATGGCCATCGTGCTGGGCTTGGTTCTCAACACCGCGGGCGGCGACCGGTGGATTCCCACTTTTCTGCTGACCACCGCCAAGATGCTGGGGCAATGCGCCATTCCGCTGGGCATCGTGCTGATTGGCGCCACGATGGCGGATCAACTCCACGAATTCCATTCCCATGCGGCGTGGAAGGCGATGGGCATGGGTTGTCTGGTACGTCTGGTGGTGTTGCCCCTGGGATTTCTGGTGCTGGCCCGTTACCTGCCCTGCTCCGTGGAACTCAAACGCGTGATCATCCTGCAGGCAGCCATGCCGGCNGCCGTNTTTCCCATNGTNATGGCCAAACATTANGGCGGCGANACCGCCACGGCCTTGCGCGTGGTAATCAGCACTTCAGCCCTCAGTCTGATAACAACCCCCATCTGGATCCGGCTAGGAACGAAATTTGCCGGGATTTAGGAGGCTATGTTGACAGGATTCACAGGATGAACAGGATAGGTTGGGAGTTCATCCATCCTGTTAATCTTGTTAATCCTGTCTGAGCATGTTTGGTTGGTCACGACATAGGTTTATCCGTGACATCTGTGGCTGGGACTTGTCAAATCGGTATGAAAGTCTCGCGCAAGCTCAAATGGATTGGTTTTCTTGTCCTGGTTTTTGCTCTCGGTGTTTTGATGTTTATTGACTGGGGGTCGAGTTCGTTTCCCGTTCCGCAGGCAAATGGGTACGACGACTTCGTTCACGCGTCAGCCATGGTGCGCGGTGACCTACGCGATACTTATTCGGACCAGCAGGCTCTGGAAATGTATGTGTCAGAGAATGCTGGAGTTTACGCGCTGGCGCAGAGCGGCCTGGGCAAATCCAGCCGAGTCACGGTGCAGACTTCCAGGGACTGGGGCACTGCGCACGCTAACGAGGTCGGTCGTCTAAAAAACCTGACTCATTGCTTAATTGCCAAGNGCAGACTTGCGGAGATGGAAGGTCGCACCAATGAGGCGTTTGATGTTTACTTGGAGACCTACCGTTTTGCGCATGAAATGAGCGCCGGTGGGTTGGCACTGGACTTTTTAGTTGGGATTTCATGCAAGGCGCTCGTCCTGGACCGGTTTAAGGCCTTGATTCCGAATTTGACCTCGCCGCAACGTAAAGAGGCGCTGCGAGTGATTGATTCAATCGAGAGCGAGGAGGAAGACGCACAGGTTGTCCATCGGAGAATGCGCAGGTGGCAGAACGCCGCTTTGGGGCTGAGATGGCGGGTTGAGCGCTGGAGGAAGACAGTGGAGGAAATCGTCCAGAGCCGCTCATTAAAACCACTAGGCTCGTCTCGGAGGTTATTGCTTGACCGGCTGGAGATATACGAAAAACAGTATATCAACCCCATACGCGACCAACTCCAGAGGTCCCAAGTCACTGATCCGGGAACATTTCCCAGCGCCGCCAAAGGGCCTCCCTCTCCTTGAGAGCGGAGGTGGGGGAGAAGCTAACTCCCAATTTAATGGCCACGCCTAAGAAGCTGAGGCGCCACCTGCAAACGTGGTTTTGCAGTTTTTCTCCAGGGCTTTGATCAGGCCTTCGACCGTGTGCGGCTTGGCTTCCACCGCGGGTTGAAGTCCGAGGGCCGCCAGGGCCTTGCTGGTTTCCGGTCCGATCGACGCCAGTTGCAATTTAGGAAACCGTTTAACAAGTTGAGGCAAGTTGAAACGCGCGTGAAAATGTTCCACGGTGGAACCGCTGGTGAAGGTGATCCAGTCAGCCCCGGTTTCGGGCAGGCGCGCCGCCGCGCCCGAGATATCTTCGGTCTCGGCCACGGTCTGGTAGCAGGCGACGTCATCCACAATCGCGCCCAGATCCTCCAACTGCTTGGGCAGTTCCGGATTGGCGACCTCGGCNCGCAACAGCAGGATGCGGAGGTTTTCGAGGCTTTGAAAACCGGCCAGGGCCTTGGCGATTTCCGAGGCCACGAATTCATCGGGTGTCAGATCGACTTGCAGGTGCAGTTCCTTGAGTTTGGCAGCCGTGGCCGGGCCCACGGCGGCGAGGCGCACACCGCCCAAATCGCGCAGATCTTGAAAACCCTGGAAGAACATGCGGAAGAATGATGCCACGCCATTCGCGCTCGTAAAAATAATCCAGTCGTAGCCATTTAAGCTGGCGAGCGCTTCCAGGATGGGCTCGCGCTCTTTGGGCGGCGCGATTTTAATCACCGGAATCTCCAGCACCTGGGCGCCCCTGGCGCGGAGCGGTCCCGCCAGTTGCCCGGCCTGATCGCGAGCGCGCGTAACGACGATGCGCTGGTTTTGCAGCGGCCGTTGTTTGAGCCAGTCGAGCTGGTTTCGCAGGTTGACCGGGTCGCCCACCACCAGGGCGAGCGGTGCGTTCGCTTCGGCTTGAATATCCGTGGCGCGTAAACGCTCCAGCGTTGCCAGGGGACCGGGCGAACGGGCTGCCTGCCACGGCAGCAGAACCGCGGGTGTTTGTGGATTGCGGCCATGGCCGATGAGCCCATCGATGATAGCCGGGACCTGACTGGCAGCGGTTAAAACGATCAAGGTGCCCGGAGCCGAGGCGCACCAAGACCAATCGATTTCCAAACTGGAATCGTTATTTGCCGCCTGGCTATTGATTAAAATAAAACCGCCGGTTTCCGGATCGGCCGTTAGCATGTTCAAAGCGCCTTTAGACTTCATCGTGGAGCTAGTTTACGGAAACTCCCCCAGATCCGCAATGAAACAGGTAGGGCTGAGCTGCCGCTCAGCCCTAATATTTGGGCGGCGCAGCAGCACCGCCCTACCTCAAAAAGATGAACCGGTAGGGCTGAGCTGCCGCTCAGCCCTGATATTTGGGCCGCGCAGCAGCACCGCCCTACCTCCAAAGTCCATGGTCCCAATGCGCGCCAATTCTGGCGCCATAGCTCTCCATGAAATGGTGCGCTTCCTGCATCTTGATCCCTGGCTCCGCTGATTTGCCGCCTTGCACCGTCCGCTCCGGTCGCTTAAGCTGGCATCGGATGCCATGAACTCGGACATTGAGCGCAATTTGGGGGAGCAACCCCTGGCCCGGATCCTGCGGGAACATAGCCTGAAATCGCACGATCTGGTGGCCATCTCGACCGAGCAAATCACCCACAAAATGGTCGCCCGAGCTGGCAAAGGAAGGCGGCTGACTCCCCACGTGCAAGCGAAAATCCTCCAGGCTGTGAACACCGCCACCGGCAAACTTTACACCCGGCGCGATCTTTTCAACTACTGACGCCACCACGGATCTTCATGTCGAAGCTGTTTGATGCTCACTTTCTGTTTGCCTCCCTGATCTGGGGTTCGATCGGCCTGGGGTATTTCGTTTACGGCAAGCGCCAGCAATCCCTGACGCCGTGGATCGGAGGAGTGTTGATCATCGCGGCGTCCTATTTTGCCGACTCGGCCCTGGTGATGAGCCTGATTTGTATTGGAATCATGGCCGCCGTCCACTGGCTGGTCAAGCGGGGCGGTTGACGCCGCGAATCACCAGGCTTTACCCATTCTTCAAGCGCAGTCCTCGCAAAGGCCGTGGGATCGGCCTTCACGCCGGCGGGCGATCCGCAGCTTGTCCTTACGCCTTGAACCTTACGGCTGCCGCGCCCGATAGTAGGCCCCGCTTGCCGGCGGGTTCGACTCCAGGTATTCGACGATTCCATGAGGCGGGATCGTGGTCTCAACCAGGGTATCCCAATGCGCCAGGTCAGCCGACCACTGCAACTGGCACAACCGCGCCGGGGTGCCGCAATACCGAACGCGATAACCGGTCGTGAGGAGAACGATGCTCAACTGGCTGGTTGCTGGGAGCGCACCACTGTAAACGAGAACCTCCACCCGCCCNTCCGCCGACAGCCCGCCACTGTCCGTCACGGTATACGTGAACCAGTCACTGCCAAGGAAATCCGAAGCCGGCTGATAATTCACCTGGCCGGCGCTCCGGGTAACCGTGGCCCCGAAATGGCTGGCAGCGCTAACCGCCGTCAAAATCAAGGGCTGCCCTCCCGGATCCATGTCATTCGCCAGCAGCGTCGAGCCCGGCACCGACGCCGGCTGACCCTGCCGCACGAGCAGTCCGTCGGCTCCCGGAACCGGCGGCGCATTCGTAAGCGACAGCGTTGGTGTGGAGGCAAACCAATTCGTAGGCTCATTCGCATACGCTGAAAGCGTGCGCCGCTGGAGGGAAGATCCTGCCCCATCGGCAATCTCCGGCCAGGGGGCATGGTCAAGGTAATGCACCTTCTCGACCATCACATAGGGGACGCCGTTGGTTCTCCACGGGTCGGGTTTCATGAGTTCCAGCGTTTCGTCTGCATTGCCCAAGCGCCCCTGCCACGGACCGTAAATGGGCGTGCTCGGTGGAACTCCATAAAGCGCGCGGAAGCTGGCCAGGGCAGCGGCGTTCGTGAGTGGATCAAAGCCGACCACCAGCAGCCGGCTGCCCGCCGACATCACAACATTCGTCGGGAAATCAAAGTCGACGGCGTTCCGGAGCCGCCACGGGTTAGTGGGTTCAGTGGGATTGAATAGCGGCGTGCTGACCGAGGCCACATTGGCCAGTTCGATATAGCTGGCGGGAGGATTCGAGGGGGTGGTCGGCGCCGGATGATACATGATCTCTGAAAGCACGATGGGGCCGACGAGCGGTCCGGCATTGGTCCGGCCCAGCGTCACCGCGACCTGGGCCGGGTAATCGATTTCCCCCGCGCTGTTAGGGTAGCGGCCCAGGCTCACGCCCTTGGCCGTGGCGCCGAAATCGAACCCCTGAACATACCCGGTCAGAGTTGCGACAGCATCCGAGCTGAACAGCCAGACGTCGTCTCCCTCCGAATTCAGTGCGAAGCTCGGGAAAACTCCCGGCATCGAGTTGAATTGTGCCTCGGTAAAATAGATGTAGCCCTGCGAAGGGATAAGAGTCGGGTAAGGAATCCGGAACTTCTTTGGGACATTGAAGTTGTCGGTCAGGTACCAATTGCCGACGTTCACGTTCGTCGCTGCCGGATTGTACAGCTCGATGGCATCCACCTGGGGCAGGTCGGTATGGGCGAGGATCTCGTTGATGACGACGGCCGGGAAGTCAGGTAGGAGCGGATCGCTTTGGCCCGGCTTGCCACCCAGGGCGCCGTTGGGACGCCAGCTCGCTTTTTCGCCCCACCGGGACCAGAGGATGGCATCGTCCACGATCACAAGTGAATAACCATGCCCATCCGTGATCGGGTACCAGCGGTGGTCGTAGCTGAAATCGAGGATTTTCTCGCCATAACGGTCCTCGAGGCGGAGGCGGCTACCGCCGTTGTCCAGTTTCCCCGTGAACTGGCCCGCGACCGGCAAGCCGCTTCCATAGCGCAATACGAACGCATTGATGTCGCGAACCACTAGCACGCGCGCGCCCGCGGCAAGGTTCGTAATCGCCCCTGCCGCGAAGTCGAACTGCACGGCTTCCGTGAACCGCACGCCGCGCAAGTCCAGGGGGGCGGGGCCGATGTTCCGCAGCTCCACGAATTCAAACAACTGCGCGTCGAGGTTGGTGTTTCCCGGCAGGGGATCGGGGTGGTAGAAGATTTCCGTAATCCTCAGGAACTGCTGGGCCAGGCTTGGGCTGCCAACATAGTTGTTGCGGTTCACCAGCCGCCCGGCCGGATCCAGCAAGACCAGGCTTTCGCCCCACGCGGACAGGTTGCCGTCGTACGGGCCCACCACGAGCCGTTGCTCACCGCCCTTCGGGCNTACCGTCCGGCTGCGGAAAGCCTTCACGTCCGGCGAAACAAAGATCGCCGACCGCGCCGGGATCACCGTGCCCGGTTTAAACTTAAAGCGCACCCCACCGTCGAGGCGCCAATTGGAAATGTCCACCGCATAGCTATTCGCGTTCGTAAGCGAGAGCCATTCCTGCAACGGGTTGCCGCTGCTCGGCCGGTACTCCAGGCCGTCGATTTGCACCACGGCATTCGTCGCCTGCGCCGCGGGTATCTCGCCGCCGTTGGTGGTGGACATCGTCCGGAAGAGGAACGCCCGGCGACCGGGCAGGAACTCGTTCCACACGCGGTTCACGGCTTGCGTGATGGTCTCGCGGGTGCCCCACGTTCCCCATTTGGCCAGGTCGAGCGCGGCGTCGGGGGCGATCTGGTCCCGTAAAGCGAGGGTCTTCAGGCGGTAGAAATCATTGGTGGCCGGCGTGCCGGGCGGCTGGAACAACTCATCCATCAACGTGCGCAAGCGGCGCAGAAACATCTGGCGCGTCGCGGGGGTGTCGTAGAATGGTGTGAACACCGTGTTGCCGTAACCGACCGTGATGCCTTGGTTGGTGTAGATAGTTTGGTCGAAATACGTGTAACACGGCGACCCGCAGGTCCACACCCTCCCAAAACTCAGGTCCACGTCCCATGGCATCGCCTGCCATTCGCCGGTGCCGTCGCTGTCCCGGTACAGGTAGTAGTTCTTGGAACAGCAGTCAACGTCCGCCGTGATTATCTTGGCCGCAAAGAAGTCGATGACCTCGGGCACATTGAGATGGTCGAACATGAACGCCTGCCGGGCGGTGGGGTTGGCCTGTCCCATGCCCGTGATGAGCGCCTGCAGATCGGCAGTCCCCTCGTTTTTCCTGGTTTTCTTTTCCGCAAACGCGACGCTCTCGGCGGAGTTATACATCTTGTAGAAGGCGCCCTGTGGGTCGAGCCCCAGGCGTTTCAGAAAATCTTCATCGCCGTTTTCCACCACGTTGGCCACGCTGAAAAACTCACGGTTTTTTTGCACGCGCACCGGGAAGGCAAAATGGTACGGCGCTCCACCCTCGCGATACGTTTCATGGGCCAGCTCATTGCGCAGGTGCGTCTTGTCGGCCCAGGTCGTAAGCAGGTTCAGATTTCCCACCCGCGACGCGTCGTCCGACCAGCGGAACTTATAGCCCGGGTTAAAACTGAAATCGTAGCTCTTCTTCGGAAAGCCGCGCGTGGACTGGCCATGGATGTTAGCCCCGATGTTATCGTAAAACTCGCCGTTGAAGAAAACCGAGCATCGCGCGGTAAGATCGGAGTCCGCGGCACTGGGGGTCTGGATGAACCAGTGCAGCACCGGCAGGTGGGAGTTGGTCAGTAGGCGATCGAACACGACCGTTCCGAAGTATTGCGGGCTGCGCAAGGGGTCGGGAAATGCCGGGGCTCGTGTTTCCTGGCTGTTCGTGTCCGCCGCCACGATGCCATACCGGACCATTTGCCCGGGGATCGACGCGCTGGCGGGGATCCGGGCGCCATACACCGAGTCGCCCGCGGCGCCGTCTCCGTGGTTGCCATCGTCATACATCAGCGTCGTAAACTCGGCCGCGTACATCACCCGATACTTGAGGGTCACGGATTTGACCGGGCGCAGGCTCGGTGTGACGCGCGCCTGCACCACCAGGTCGTCGTCGTTCCCCGGCACCAACGGTGTGTGGCGGACATCGCTGATAATCGGCCCGAGGGTCAGCGAGCCGGCCCCGTTGGCGGCGCCTGGCGTCGGCACGGTGAAATAAGCCTGCTGCCCTGAACTCATAATTGGCAGGCCATAGCTCACATCGTCCGCTTGCGGTGGAAAACTCGGCGCGTAGGCGGTCGCGATCGTAATCCCATCCGGTTTAACCAGCGCGAGATACTCGCCCCCGGTGGCAAGCTTGAAATTGGTGTGCAGGGGGTTGCCCGGAACCCGGCGGTCCTTATTCGAGGCAAAAACCACGAGAAATTGCCCGGCCGCCAGGTTGGTTGATGGGAACTGCCACTTGTTCAGCCAGCCGCTTTCATCGGTCAGATACCAGCCTCCCATGTCCACCGGCGCGGCGCTGACGTTGCAAACCTCAATCCAATCTTCGAAATTGCCATCCTCGTCCCTGAGGGTCTTGAGGTTCGAGGCTTGGAACTCGGACAGAACGACTTGCGCTCCACTCCGGGCGGGAGCGCATAAGCTCAGGAGGAGGGTTAACCAAAGAGCGGATTTTCTTGCTGGATCGTGCACCGAAAGGAATGTAGCAAGATCCGCACCCATGGCACGAACAAAGTGGCTGCGAGTCAGCCCGTCAAAGTGACCCAGCCAAAAAAAGAGGACCGGGCTCTCGCCCGGTCCTTGGCTAAGGTTCGATTAACGAGGCCAGCGTTACTGCATGACCTGATAGAATGTGGCCGCGCCAGCCGGGGTGACCACAAACGGAGTGGCCGCGCCGGTGACCGGCGTGTAGGTTCCCTGCACCGTTGGGGAGGATACGAGGGTCCCAGCCGCCCAGGTGATCGTCACCTTGCCGGCGGCGTCAATCGCAACCTTCAGTTGCGGCGCAAAAACTCCCGAATAATCGCCGTAATCGCGGATCTGCGCCAGGAACGTCCCCTGGTCGGCCAGGGCAAGGCCCCCGATCTCCGGAGCGAAGTCCGGCCCGACATACACGGTAGCCGGCATAGGCGTCTTGCTCACATCGTCAACACCCCACGTCGTGGAACCGAGGGTGACCCAGTTCACGCCATCGTCGCTGCGATACATGGTGAAGGTTTGCCCGACGCGTTTGATACGGCACCAGGCATCCGGATACGCCGGTATGGCGTTGGCCCCGGTCATGGTAGCTCCGGTGGTTAAGCCGCCGGTATCCAACCGCCGGTTGAGGTCCCAGGCGTGCGAACCAAGTATCCCAGGACCCGAGAGAGTGGCACCCACTGGATAGACGAGGCACTTCTGGTAACGAGAGGCGGTGTTCGTTTGCGTGGTCCGGTCCGCCCCGAAGTTCGTCACCTCTTTAGCGATCAGGCCGGCCCGGGCCCACTGGCTGGAGCCATCCTGGTATGCCACGCGAAGCTTCTTGTCGAAGTCACCCGTGACCGGCTCGTAAACGAATGTGGCTTCGTCGTAGGTGTTCCACGCACCGACGCCGTCGCTGTAAATATCGAAGCCGTTGAGGGCCACCGGCACCACCGCGTTCCACCCGCCGAATTCATTGGCGCCCACCACGCCCCATTTCAGCTTCGAATCAACGGTGAACGGCACTGTCACCGAGGTGATCATATTGCCGTACACATCGGCCACGTTCTTGACGGTCAGAGTGCCGCTGCCCGTAAGCCCGGTGACTTTGATCAAGGCGGTCTGCTTCAGAATCATGACCAGGGGATTCTGGGAATTGGCGGTGAACCGATTGGTTTGCCAACTGATCCCGGTAATCGCGCCAGGCGCCGAAACCGAGTAGTTCGAGAGTAATTGTCCGGAGACCTCGTCCACCGTCTCGTCAAACCCGACGCCGACGTCCACGACACCGGCAGTTTCATCCTGCATCGCACCCACGGAAACCACGGGCGGAGTGGTGTCCGGCGTGACCCCGAGCGTGACCACGGAACTGGTTGATGAATAGGGCGGCACGGAGGCGACCAACCGGAACTGCCTGCCATCGTCCGCCAACCCCAGGATCGAGGTCTTGTAGGACGCGGTCGTAGCGCCGGCAATGTCGGTCCAGGTCGAGCTACCCTTCGGAGCGGACTGCCACTGATAGAACACGTTGGTGCCGTAAACCGAGATGCCGGTTGCGGCGACCGTGAAAGTCGCCAACCCCCCCTGCACGGCGCTCACATTCACCGGCTGCGAAGTAAACGAGACGCTCGCGCCGCTCGGATCGAAATAGTACCCAATGACGCTGCCGGTCAGTCTCGGTGCATCGCCATTGATCGGATCGATTTCGCTTTCCAACTTGTAGGTCGCGGCAAAATCGTCCGCACCGCCGATATCATGATGGATGGACAACATATAATAGCGTTTGCCGGCTTCCAGGGAGATGGTGTTGGGCGTCGGCCATTCGGTACCCGTAAACTGGTCGGAGCGTTGCGGCGTCAAGTCGGTGCTGTTTTGCCGCAGCATCCAATCGCGCGGGTTAGTCCAACCATTAGGCTGGGCGCAGATCACATGCAGGTTCGCCGGACTCTCGTCCGTGCTCAAGAACAGCCAAAAACGGTCGGCGCCGGCCGTCAAGAACACGTAATTGCCGCTCGTCGGCGGGATGAAAAAGCCTTCGATCGTATCGAAATAATATCGCACCGGATCGTCGGCCAGAATGCGACCAATGCCGTTCGCCGGATATTCCCATCGCAGCTCGATATCCATGCGATCGGGGTTGTACGGGTAACGGGGATCAGCAAACAGCCCCGCGGGGCTACTGCCAATGCCCATGTCAACGTTGTTATACTTCTTATGGAGCGCGGCGCCGGTCAGGAATACCAGGGACCGCACGTCAACCTGGGTGTTGGCGGCGATCGTGTTTGGCGAGGTGGCCATGTCCTGCACGCCGGTGACGGCCAGTTTGTAGACCTTGTTCTCCGTCAGCGTGCTGGTGGTGAGTTTGACCGTCAACGCATCAAAGCGGGTAACGCCGGTGACGGTGACGCCCTGATCAACCGTGTAATGCAAGGCCAGCAGGGCGGTGTCGCTCACGGGTTCGGAGAATCTTACGGTGATATTTGTCCAGCTCACATCGGTCGATGCCATGGCTACTGTGGGCGGCGTGTTGTCCACCGGGACGGTGAGCGTGGCGGAAGAGCTGGTTGCCGTGATGGGTGGCACGGACGCGACCACTCGGAACTGCTTGCCATCATCTGCCCCACCGAGGTAATCGGTGATGTAGTTGGTGGCGGTTGCGCCGGCGATGTCGGTCCAGGTGGAGCTGCCCTTAGGCGCGGACTGCCACTGGTAGTATACGTTGGTGCCATACGCCGAACTGCCGGTTGCGGCGGCATAGAAAGTGGTCTTGGTCCCTGAAAGGACGGTCACATTTGTCGGCTGCAGGGCAAAGGCGACGCTCCCGACGGTGGGATCCATATAGCTGCCGATAGCGCTCTTTTCCAGAGTCGGCACCGTATTGTCTGCCGGGTCGGGGTCCGTGTCCATCTTGTAAGTCGCACCCAGAAATTGCGCACCGGCCCAACTCGGAAAGTGGTGGATGAGCAGCAGGTAATAGCGTTTGCCGGCTTGGAGGGTAATGGTGTTGCCGGTGTCCGGCCATTGCGTGGTGGCGTATTGGTCCGAGCGGCACGCTGGCATGGGGTTGCCATCATGGTCTGTCGTCCACTTTCGCGCATCGGTCCAGGTATTTGCCGAGGCAATCAGGTACTTGTTGGCAGGACTCTCGTCCGTGCTGAGGAAAAGCCGCATACGGTCGACAGCGGAGGCTAAAAAGACATAGTTCCCAGTGGTTGCCGGGGTAAACCAGCAATCAAGGGCGTCGAAATAAAAATGGTAAGGACTCCCAGCGCTTGCGTCCGGGACTTCCGTATTATCAATGGTAGCTCCATCGGCCGGATATTCAACCCTTTTCACGACGTCAATGCGATCCGGGTTATTGGGGTACCGGGGATCGCTAAACAGGTTGTTAACATTATCCCCGGTAGCGTCGTCAAAGCCCGTGTACTTGTGTCGAATCGCGATCCCGGGTACGAACACCCATGACTTGAACTGAACCTGGGTATTGGCGGCAATCGTGTTGGCCGGGGTGGCGGTATCCTGCACGCCGTTGATGGTCAGGGTGTAGAGCTTGCCATCGGCCATTCGGGTGGTGTTCAACTTCACCGTCATGAGGTCCACGCGGTCAACCGAGGAGATGGTCACGCCCTGGTCAATCCCGTAATGGGAGGCCAGCAGCGCGCTGTCAGGCATCGGTTCGGAAAACCCCACCACGACATTAACGAACGAGGTATCCGCCGCGGCCTTCACCACTGTGGGCGGCGTGGTGTCCGCTGTCACGGTCAGCGTGACTTCGCTGCTGTACAGGGGAATGCCTGGGACGGCGACGTAGCACTTCACCTTCATGCCGTCTTGCGCCTTCTTCGGCCACGCAATCGAGTAGTTCGTGCCATTGGCGCCTGGAGCCTCCACGCCGTTCGTAAACCATTGATAGAACGTGTCTAACTGTGAGTTGGTGCCCAACTGCATTGGCACACCAAAAAAGTTTGTGATTGCGGTACTGCTGGTGTATTTGCCGTAAGGCGTCACCGCCGTCGCCGTGATCGAAAAGGAGACGGCCGACGCGTTCTCCGGCGTGGAAGTGGCCACGGGCTGCTGCGTGATCGCCAGGGAGGCACCCGCCGGGTCCGCCATCGAACTCAGCATCGTGCTGGCGAGCGGCTTCAGCGAGGCGGCCGGCGTCGTGCCGCTCGCCTCTTGCATTGCGATCTGGACGTAATCACCTCCCGTCCCTTCCTTCAGGATGATTTTGACGGCATATTTCTGGCCGGCTACCAGGGGCACCGGCGACTGCGTCGTCCGAAGGTCGCCTACACTTACATCCAAGAAACCCGTGTTCCAGGAAGTTGCCACCGCCACATTTACCAGATTCGCCTCTGTCCCGTCGGTGCTAATCAACAATTGCGAGGCGTCATCACATGCGAGGTAAAAATTATAATCGCCCGTCACGGTCGGGGTAATCCAGCCCGTCATCCGGGCACCGTACTCTTCGTGCGAGTCATCCGGGAAAACGCCCCGGCTGCTGAACCCAGCCGTGTAGCTCGTCAGGTCTGGGATGTTCGCGACATAGTTGGGGTCCAAGTCCAGGAGCGTCACGTCGGTGCCGACGAGATTCGCATCGCGTAGCGGCGGG
>JGI24132J36420_10000825_pt1 | contig 14429 bp, 15 predicted proteins | sample BarGraNGADG00212_3_FD_36420 | JGI IMG/M metagenome (IMG submission 36420) | reverse complement strand
GCCTATCACATCGCTGAAGCTCTCATTCTCTTTTTTCATATTCTTGAGCAGGTCATACACATCTTCACGTATTGATATTGTCTTTGTTGCCATATATAAGCATACACATATATTATACTTATTTGAAAATATTTGATATTATTTTAGCCTATTATGCTCACGATCCCATTAAATTCAGAATCATAACTGAAAAGCGTATCAATACCATGCCTTCCATAAGTGCGATATTCGTACAATCCACAAAACTAAAATTCTTGTCTTGAAATTGCAGATATATATCCCATGACCTTTCAAAATCTATTGGTTCAATGAAACGAAATATGATTGGTTTTGTTCTCGCAAACCGGCCTATATCATTCGCAAAATTTTCATTCACAGTTCTGACATAAGCTATAGTTACTGCCTCATCGAAAATATAATCGCTTATATACAATTTGCCAAATTCACCTTTTGATGCCTTTGTCATGATATCAAGCGCTTTATTATGATTTTTATCATCAGCATTTCTGGCTGAGACAAGCGCAGAAGTATCAATAAGAAGGCTCATGGATTTCCATACAGATAACGATCTATATCTTCAGAAGAATCTGCAACTCCCCAATGTACAGGTTTTTTCAACATCTTGGGGGCGGTATTATCTTCTTTTTTTAACACCTATGTTCTCAGCCATATTTTTCTACTTTCTATTAAATAAAAGCTATGTTTCTGGATAAAGATGAAAAATCATATCAACAAATCGGAAAGTTTTGCAAGCTCTTCCGGAGAGAGCGTTTCTGCCCTTTGTTCGATAATATCCTGCGGCAGCTTTTCAAGCGCACTTTCTGTAATTCCAAGCATCGCTGCATTATTTAATATTGCATTCTTGAGCTTTTTTCGCCTCTGGGAAAAGGCTGCTGTTATGAATTTCATGAAGAAATCCACGTCTTTGACTTCATATGGTGGCGGTCGCGGTACTACCCGGACTATTGCCGAATCCACTTTCGGGGGAGTACTGAAAGCGTGCCGGGGAACAACTTCCAGGATATCAACCCTGGCATGATACTGAACTGCGATCGAGAGCCTGCCGTAATCCTTGCTGCCAGGTGAAGCGACCAGCCGTTTTGCAAATTCATACTGATACATAAGAATTCCCAGCTCAAATCCGTGCATCAGTAGTTTAAAAGTCACAGGAGAAGAGATAGAGTAAGGAAGATTTGAGATTACCTTATTAAAATATGGGAATTTCTCTTTAAGAGCATCCTCCATTATCACTTCAACGTTTTCAACTTTCTTTATGGAAGGGGCGAGTTCCGGATCGATTTCAATGGCTATTACTTTTCCTACTCTCTTTGCCAGTTTTGCAGTAAGGTTGCCATAGCCTGCACCTATTTCAAGGACTGTATCCGAACGATTTAATTGTCCATATTCGATTATCCTTTCAAGAACCTGCTTATCGATTAGAAAATGCTGGTCCTTTTTATACCATTTCATCTTCTGGGCGGCATCGGGGTTGTAAAAATACGATATTTTATATTATCGTCCTTTAATTCGTCCATAACCCTGTGAGCTATAAGTTTTTCAGGGGCATGGAGTCCTTTGATCCTTTCAACCAGATTCTTGAAACCCACGAATTTCCCTTTCTTTTTCTCTTCGATTATTCCCCACATGAGTTTCTTTCCTATTCCGGGTAGAAGTTCAAGCATATGAAGCCGCGTGGTTATCGGGTAAGCATCATTAAAGAAAGACAGGAAACGAGTTTCATTGGCAATGATTATTTCCTCAATGACATGAGGAAGTTCCATCTGGGAGCCATGCGTTAGTTCAGTATAAGCTATCCGTCTCTTGACATGATCAATGACCGGACGATCTCCATCTCCGATATGGACTTTATCCTGAACATTTACGATCGCATTCTCTTTGGGCATAAGTTCCATCAAAACAAAATGTTTCTCCCCAACAGCCTGGATAAGGGGTTTTTTTTGATAAATCGGCCGGGAATCATCTGAACGCCCATACTGAAGATAATCAAGAATGTAAGCTGTGTTTTCTTTTTCCTGTTTTTTCCCTAAGGTTATCATCAAATACCACTCACTTTGAAACTTATCTTGGTCGAACTATTAATCTTTTAAACAAATGTCGCTTTAGTATTTTTCGATTTCAGGTATATTTCATCACAATTTCAATGATGTTTTTCAGCTCGTTTTCACTGAGAGTATATCGCTCTTTTGCATATATCGACCGGACCTCATCATTGGTCATGGGCAGTATATCAGCGACCCTTACAGCGATCTCAGGTTTCATTTTCTCAAGCTTTAATAACTCGTTCATTAATTCCCTGGATTTCTGTGCATCAAGCCGGGCAAAAATCTCTGCATGTGATATTGCTTTTCTCAATTCATATCCGAGTTCTTTGTCTTCTTTTGACCTTTCGTCCCTGACCTCTTCAAGCAGGTTCCTGACCTCGCCAAGGGTCAGTATCTCTTCGCTGATTATCTGCTTCACTAACATTAGTTCACCGATTATTTCTGGGGAGTCAAATGCTCAGGTAGAATAATGACTTCTTTCATTAGCCCGCCATCCCTGACTTCGACTATATAGGCACGACCACGCTGGCTCATGACTTTTCCTGTTCTTCCCTGGAACTTGGGGTGTGGCATTCCATTCTGGATGCTGGGGTCAAGATCTATGTTCACGATGTCTCCTTCCTGGAAGAGCTGAATCGCCCTGCTTATTGGGGACATTCCCTTTTCCCGAACTGTTTTCCTTAGCTTATGTCGTGATTTTCTTCTTGTTCCGTGACTTTGTGGCATAATATTTCTCCGAATTATAAATGTTACTTTTATCCTACTTTAATTACTTCAAGTTCTATAACTTTTGCATCGCTTCCAATTTGTGAAGTTACGCTTGGTATGGTACGTCCACCATCACCAGAAACCAGTTCTTTAACATAGAGCCCTCCTTCACAATTTATGACGAGAACCGCGGTAGTTTCATTATACGATTCAAGTTCGGCCGAGTGAACCTTGCGTATTCGTTCAAGATCAGCACGCCTGTGAAGCACTCTTGTTGGTGTGTTCTGTTTGATGAGAGTTTCACTTATTACGTTAAGGGATGATTTAAGTTTTTCCTCTGTTGTATTGTGAGTTATCTTCATGCGATATACTTTATCCACCTTCATGGATTTCAATTGTTCAACAGTTTCACTCTCAACGAATTTAAGACCGATCACCTCTATCTTGCCCTGTGCACCCCGATTGATTTGCGCTTCAAGCGCACCCAGGTCAAGGCTTCTTTTATGGGGTCTTTTTGCTTCAACTACAAATGGCCTGCCATCACCAAGCATTAGGGCATCGATATCCTCGCGCCCTGCCCCGTGAAAAGTAGTATCATCGCATTGTGCTGCCGCCAAAAGATGAGGTTTTATGAGTTCATCCACTGATTCAGGGTACATCTTTCCCGTATTATCACAACGCTCGCATCCTTCCCCCCCGCATTCCCTGCAAGGCCACCTGGTCTGTGGTATTCCCCTGATGAGTTTGCGATACCTGCCATAGATGTAAAGGGAGTTTATTTGGACCTCCACAGTATTATTTTCAAGTTCAAGGAGCGCCACAACTTGCGGTTTTTTCAGGTTCGCCCTCTTGCCCGTGATATTTTCGATCCTTTTCCCCACTTCACGGTTCAATTCGGTTTTAAGGGGCTCAGCAAAGGTGGTTCCGCTTTCGGCCCACAGGATCTCCTCGTTCTCGGCAAGAAGTCCTGTAACCTTTGTCCCAACGAGGAAATTGTTATACTCATAATCCGAGAGTGCCTCAACGCTCTTTTTTACCCACGCATCGATATCAAGGAAAAGATTATTGCAGACCCAGCATTTTAGTTCACCGCTGCTTCTTGTAAGAAGATCCTTAAGCTCTTCGTCCTTTTCTGCTCCTGCCTGCATGGAACTTACAAGTTTCAGGGCTGATCCGCGCTGGTCATTCGACAAACCGGTTGAGAGTTTTGCGAACTGTCTTCCAAGGCAGTGATCGCAAATCGCTCCTTCAAGCAAGATCTTATGGGTGATATCAATGATTGTCATCTGGGTCTCAATATCCTGAGTGTTCTAAATATGTTTCCCTCTGTCCATCTCATTATGTATTAACACTATGCAATGATCAGCATGCAGAGATAGCGGTCCAACGCTGATCATCTCATTTTCACAATCACGTATTATTTTCTCTTCATCCTCTGTCAATCCCATATGATCACCTAGAACAAACAACCGGTCGGAAGGCTCATCGAAGTTCTTTGAACGGATATCCTCGCCATCTTCCCTCAGATAAGTAACTTTCATATCCAGTTCCTTAATTATGGCATCCAGATTACCTTTGCGTATGCTCACCCCGGCAGTGGATTCAGTCCAGAAATCCTGCGCTTTTTTCTCAAGTGCTTTTTTTATCAATGAAGCAGCGCTGCGTTCATCAGGGCTGAGGTATCTGACCGCGCTGCCATCAAAGCGAATGATCTTGGGGGGTGAAGGATCACCTTTTAGTATAAGAAATACGCGAACATCTCTTCTTATATCATGGGATAGGAACAGCCCAGCATTGACGCACCTGCAAAGGATGTCCATGCGCCCTCCTGCGCCTGGAAGGTCATTGAGGGAAAAAGTTTCAGTTACTGCTTTATGTCCGATGATTAAGAAATTCTTCATGGGGGGGAGAAAAGCATGATGAATATTAATCTTTTTGTCAGTAAAACTTATAACTTCTTTTTTCCATTTAGATAAGGTGATATTTTCTGTCCAAGAAAGCCTTGATAAGCGTTTCTGATAAAAATGGCATAATTGAACTTGCAACCGGGCTGACAAGGCTTGGATTTGAGATCATTTCAACTGGTGGGACTTACTTAGTCTTGAAAAAAGCCGGAATAAAAGTAAGAGATGTTTCCGATGTTACTGGATTCCCGGAAATGATGGGTGGAAGAGTGAAAACATTGCATCCAAAAATACACGGGGGAATTCTTGCATTGCGGGACAAAACGTCTCATGTTGAAGATGCAAAACGAAATCTAATTGAATTCATCGATATTGTTGCAGTAAATCTCTATCCTTTTGAAAAAACAGTGGCAGAAGGTGCAAGTCTGGAAGATGCTATTGAAAATATCGATATTGGTGGACCGGCTCTGGTGAGGGCAGCTGCAAAAAATTACAGGTATGTCGCAGTAATCACGGACCCTCTGGATTATCCCCAGATCCTGAAAGAACTAGAAAATGGTGAAATCAGCCTTGAAACAAAGAAAAAGCTTGCGATAAAGGCTTTTCGAAGAATTGCAGATTACGATTGCGCAATCGATACCTATTTAAGCCGCACACTTGGAAATGAAGACATCCTGCGCCTGAAATTCGTAGAAGGACAAACCCTGAGGTATGGGGAGAACTGGCATCAGAGAGCAAAATTCTATAAAGAGCCGGGGGTAACAGAACCCACGATCGCAAATGCCAAACAATTGCATGGAAAAGCACTTTCTTATAATAATTATGTGGACGCTGAGAGCGCACTTAATGTGGTTCTTGGATATAAGGACAAAATTGCGGTCTCGATCGTAAAACACAGCAACCCATGTGGATTAGCGACAGGAAATACACTCCTTGAAGCATTGTCAAGGGCATGGGATGGAGACCCTGTATCATCGTTTGGCAGCATTGTCTGCATGACCCAAAAACCCGACCTTAAATCGCTTGAATTCCTAAAAGGCAGGTTCGTGGAACTTATCATTGCCCCTGGATATGGTGAAGAAGAGCTACAGTTTCTGAAAAATAAGAGCAAAGACCTTCGTATCCTTGAATTATCTATGAATAACGGGGAACCGCTTGAGAATACATATCGTTATGTGGTAGGCGGAATGCTTGTCCAGTCGAGGAATAGAGGATTATATGAAAAATGGGACGTTGTGACGCAGCATCCTTTCCCCGATGAAAAGAAAGAGCTTGCTGAATTCGCGATGAATGCCTGCAAATATACAAAATCAAATGCTGTTGTCATTGCCCGTGAGTATGAAAAAGGTGTTTTCCAGATCCTTGCAATGGGCGCGGGACAGCCAAACAGGGTGGATTCAATTCGCAAACTGGCAGCAACAAAAGCCAGAGAGAACCTCAAGATCTTATATGACAGGGAAAAACCGGATATGAGCGAGGATGATTTTGTTAAGAGAATCATGAGCGAGTGCGTTCTTGCATCAGATGCTTTCTTCCCGTTCGATGACAGCATCATTCACTCCGCCAAGAATCACATAAGGTATATCGTGTCGCCTGGAGGCTCGATAAGGGATAAGGAAGTTATTGAAACTGCGAACAGGCTGGGTGTATCGCTTGTATTCACGGGGATGAGGCATTTCTACCATTAGTTTACATTATCATTACAATTAAATACATTCAAAATCTAAATATTTATGTCATGGGAGCTATTACAATCAATATAAATGATGACGTTGAAAAGCGCTTCAGGGCGCTTGCATGGGAACTATAGCCTGAAAAGAAAGGCTACATCCGGAAAGCTGTAACTTGTGCATTGCAGAAATGGATCGATGAGATCACTCAGAAGAAAATATCGGACAGAGATATGAAGCTCCTTGAAAAAGGGTTTAATATGGGGCAACCTGGATTCAAATCCAGGGAAGAACTTTATGAAAGATGAATTGCCATAAATCAATCCTTGCCGCCATAATAACCGGATGCTATGAGTGCACCCGAAACAGCAGCAACCGCGATCCCGAAATAAAGCGTCCCTTGCGGGTCAGTCCATTCTACCAGGTGTTTCAGGAATGTTATACCCATGACAAGGATTATTACAGTGGCTATAAGGAATAGATCCATGATCTCGATTAGGGCAATGGCTGCAAATGGGTCTTTCCCATAGCTCAGGATAAAATTAATTATTATTGCATTCGATTATCGCTTTCATTTTGGACTTATCTAAAGTTTCCCCATCTTTCTTAACAGTTCAGCATTAAGCACACTTGCTCCTGCTGCACCTCTTATCGTATTGTGTCCCATACAGATGTAGCGAATGCCGGGGCGAATGCGTCCTACTGAAACGGTCATCCCGCCGCCGATATTCCTGTCCATGCGGGGCTGGGGTCTATCCTTTTCTTCCTTTACCTCAATAACGGGCGTTGGTTCTGTGGGCAAATCGGATAATCCTGGATCAAAATCAAGGAAAGCTTGCTTAACATCATATATTGAGGGATCATCTGCCATTTCCACCCAGACAGCCTCTGTATGGCCATCCATTACCATTACCCTGTTGCAACTTGCACTTACCTTGAAAGGCGCATCGATTATTTCGCTGCCGTTAAATTCGCCGAGAAGTTTTTTCGTTTCGGTTTCAACTTTTTCTTCTTCCTGCCCGATGTAAGGTATAACATTGTCAAGTATTGCCATTGAAGGAACGCCATCATACCCTGCGCCTGATATCGCCTGCATTGATGCAAGATATATTTTTTCGATATTGAATTTCGCAAGGGGCCTAAGGGTCACTGCCATCATTATGGTCGTGCAGTTTGGATTTGTGACAACATAACCATCCCATTTGCGCTTATCCTGTTGGACGTCAATAAGACCAAGATGATCTGGATTTACTTCCGGGATAACAAGAGGAATATCCTTTTCCATACGCAGGGCGCTGGCATTGCTTGCCACAATAAAACCCGCTTTTGCAAAATCAGGTTCAACAGTTTTGGCAAGGTCAGTTGGAAGAGCAGAAAAAACAATATCTGCGTCGACTTTATTTGGATCAACAGGATCAACTTTCATATCCCCTACATTTTCAGGGATTTTGCTTTCAAGCCTCCAGCTTACTGCATCACCGTATTTTTTTCCAGCGCTTTTATCCGAAGCTGCAAGTGATGTCAATTCAAACCAAGGGTGTTTACTTAACAGCTCGATAAATCTCTGGCCAACGTTGCCTGTTGCNCCAAGAACTCCTGCTTTTATTTTTTCCATAGCTTTCCTTGCTGATCCTATTNTTTATATTCGATATTACTAAATATTATTCGATTATTCCATTGAAATAGCGCTGTTTGGACAGGAATCAACACATGACCCGCAGTCTGTGCACTCTTCCGTATCTATTTTTGCCTTGTCATTTTTCAGTTCTATCGCGGTTGCAGGGCATTCTTCAACGCATATTCCACAGCCGGTACATTCTTCATTGTTTACTTTTGCTGGCATTTGTATCACCTTTTGCCTACCATTGAATAAGTGAAATATAAACATAACGGTTCAAATCTTGTTTCTACTGGAACTTTATGATCCAGACAATATTCTAAGAAATGAAAGCCTAAATAAACCCCAAAGTCATTATGTCAGACCTATGTTAGCAAGTAGAACAAGTCATTTCGTTGAGTCGGTAATTCGCGACATGACGCGCCTTTCACTAAAACATAATGCTATTAATCTTGCTCAGGGATTTCCGGATTTCCCCGCGCCTCTTGAATTAAAGCGTGCAGCAGCATCGGCGATCATGGACGATTATAACCAGTATTCGATCACATGGGGGGCAAAAGACCTGCGGGATGAGATATCACGAAAAGCACGTGAATATAATCACATCGAAGCAGACCCTGATACCCAGATCACGTTGACATGCGGTTCCACCGAAGCAATGATGGCGACAATGCTTGCATTGATAAACGAGGGAGATGAGGCTATAATTTTTGAGCCTTTCTATGAGAATTATGGTCCCGATGCAGCAGTTTCCGGGGCAGTTCCAAGATTTGTTCCACTTAATGACGATTATAGCATTGATGAAGATGCCCTTTATTCTGCATTCAATAATAAAACACGTGTTCTTATCCTCAATACACCCAATAATCCGTGCGGTAAGGTTTTTACAAAAGGTGAGATGAAAATGATCGCTGACCTTTGCGTCGATAATGATGTTATAGCTGTCACTGATGAAATATATGAATACATCCTTTATGATAATAAAAAGCATATCAGCATCGGTTCCCTTGATGATATGAAAGATCGCACGATTACGATAAGTGGTTTTTCAAAGACATACAGTATCACCGGATGGCGGATCGGATATGCCCTGGCAGAAAAGGAGTTGTCATCGGCGATCCGAAAAGTGCATGATTTCCTCACGGTTGGAGCACCAGCACCGCTTCAACATGCATGTGTTACCGCATTGAGATTTCCTGATTCCTATTACAAAGAACTTGCAGCAATGTATGACGGGAAACGAAAATTCCTCTTTGATGCTTTAATAAATGCAGGGTTCAAATGCAAAGAGCCCGATGGCGCTTATTATATTCTGGCAGACTTACCCGACGGGGTAAAAATGGATGACATGGAGTTTGCGAAATATATGGTTCGTGAAGTGGGTGTTGCAGCTGTTCCCGGAAGCAGCTTCTACAAGAGCGAAGCTGGAAAACATAAGCTGCGCTTTACTTTCTCGAAGAAGGATGAAACACTGCAAGAGGCGGCTAGAAGGTTTGAGAATCTCAAATGAAGCATGTAATTATCGACTATGGACTGGGCAACATGCGTAGCATCGAAAAAGCCCTTCAATATGTGGGCGCAGATGTTGAAATCTCAAAAGAGGCGAGTGTAATAGATAACGCTGATGCCCTTGTACTTCCCGGCGTGGGAGCATTTCGTGACGCTATGATGCATTTTTCAACCCTTGAACGGGTGGTTAAGGACGCTGTTGATGAAGGCAAACCCCTTCTTGGTATTTGCCTTGGTATGCAGATGCTAACGTCAGAGAGCGAAGAAGGGGGCCTACATACAGGTATTGATATTATTCCCGGGCGTGTGATACGTTTCCAGACATCTGGATTGAAGGTCCCTCACATGGGCTGGAATTCGCTTTTCATCAAAAAGGACATACCTTTATTAAAAGGGATAGATGATGGCTCGTTTGTTTATTTTGTGCATTCGTTCCATGTGGATACTGGAGAAAAATATAAGGTCGCCCTGTGCGACTATGGACGCCTGTTCCCTGCGATCATCACAAACGAAGCGGGAAATGTGATCGGCACACAATTCCACCCTGAAAAAAGCGGTACAACAGGGCTTTTGATGCTTCGTAATTTTGTGGAGAATTATGGACCTTGAAGGATATGCAAAACGCGGTCTCACTCGTGGGGACGAGTCGCTTAAAAAGAAGCTTGCTGACAGGATCCTTGAGATAAAGAACATATCAAGGTATCATGCAGAGGAAATAGCCAATGCGGTGATAGTAGAGGCAAGGGCCACGCTTGATCCGAAAGGAGACATTCTCAAGCCTATAAATTCAGGGGTGACAATGGGGGATTTCGGCGTAGGTTCTCGCGGAATGGGAGATTTCTATACGCATGAAAAAATTGCGCAGGTTATCGGGAAGACATCTGCGATCGTTGATTCTTCGCATCTTGACGATTCTGGTGTTGTTCGGGCAGAAGGGAATTATCTTGTCGTAACCATCGATGGGATGCATTCGCGTCTATCAGATTTCCCTTTCCTTGCAGGATTTCATGTCGCACGCGCCGCTCTTCGGGATGTATATGTCATGGGCGCGCGACCTGTTGCTATGCTCTCTGATATCCATGTCGCAGATGATGGGGATGTGGCGAAGATATTTGACCATATCGCAGGGATAACCACGGTATCAGAACTAACAGGTATACCTCTTGTTACTGGAAGCACCCTCAGGATAGGCGGAGATATGGTGATCGGAGACCGGATGACAGGCGGCGTTGGCGCTGTAGGCATGGCAGAGAGCCTCACAGCGCGCATCCAGGCGATTCCAGGAGACCTTATAATTATGACCGAAGGAGCAGGCGGAGGAACAGTTTCTACGACCGCTCTTTATTTTGGGATGCACGATCTTGTGGATGAGACTATAAACCTCAAGTTCATCGATGCCTGCGAAGCGCTCTTTAATGCAGGACTGATTGAAAATATACATGCAATGACGGATGTGACAAATGGAGGAGTGCGCGGGGATGCAAAGGAAATAGCAAGGACAGCTAAAGTCAAGCTTATTTTCACGGAGGAAAAGCTGCGCGAACTTGTGAATAAGAAGGTGCTTGCAATGCTTGATATGCTTGAAATAGATTATCTTGGCGTATCACTGGATGCGCTTTTAATTATCGCGCCGCCGGAATATGCAGATCACATCCTTGAGTGCATTCGAAAGAAGGGAGTTGCTATTGATATTGTTGGTAAGGTGGTTGATGGTGAAGGGGCTGAATTGATAGTGAATGGAAAAATCCAGGATTTCACGCCGCGCTTTCGGGAATCAGCATATACTCCTATCAAGAAGCTTGTTGGTGAGAAAACACCCCGGAATTTTGATGCGATGAGGCAAGCCGTGGATAATGCGGCGACAGAGGCTATTGAGAAGAAAAGACGTGTGGTAGAGAGGATAAAAGGGCATTTGGGATTCTAAATTTCCAACCTCGCAACATTCATATTCTTATAAAGCCCCAGCGCTTCAGCTACTGTTTCGCATTTTGTCTTCAAAAGATACGCTATGGGCTTAAAATCATATTCAGTCATCGTCTCATAATTCGCCATGCCCTTGCTGATTATCAGAGATGCACCAATTAACGCCTCCACAAGTTCAGGAGGCGCTTCTTTGAGGCATACCCCGATAGCGTTTGAACCCGTTGTAAGCACTAGGTCAACCTTTTTATCAATACCGAGTTCCTTCAATTCGGTCATTGTTACATCATTAAGAATAGGCGCACCCCTTACTACAAGAGTGATTTTTCCCCCTAGTTTTTTAATTTCCTCAAAAAGCAATGTATCAAATACGATCTCTCCGCAATTATCTGCAAGATAAACAACGTTGTCAATCATGTTTTTAATTTTATCGGAATCATCTACATCAAGTCCATGCTCGAATTGCTTATGCATCATGTCCTTTGCTGTGGCTTTATCCGCATCAAAACCCAGAACTCCGAAATCAAATGAATTTCCAATTATTGAAGCAAGTATTGCGCGCCTGAAAGAATCTTTTTCCTTCACAAAATCCCGCGCAAAAGGCAGAAGTTTCAATGCTGCAACATTGCCCTCCTTTTTCTTCTCAAAATAAGGATCAATATCTCCAAGCACCCTGTAGGCTTCCCGGTGGATTTTCGTAGAAAGATGCGTTGCAGGCGCGCCATCAACCATGTATCGCCTAAGAACTTCTATACCGGCAAGTATTGCTTTTTTCTGCAGTTCAAGGTCTTTTGTGGAAAGTTCTGCCTCAAACTGCACTCTTGATAATAAACATGGGGCGCATCTTGGATGGGTCTTCAAATTTGTTGTCTCCTAAAATTCGAACAATTGCTTTTGTTTAGTTTCAGTATGTACTTTTCTTTCTCCCATACCTCTTAACATTTCCCTTGTTACACCGAAATCGGATAATATTCGTTCAACCGGTGGCAATATCTGTTTATTAATGTAATAATCAACATCGATCGGCAAATTTTTCTTTTTAACATATTCGGGATCTTCAGCACGTTCAACGAACATCGCATTTCCCGCGAGGATCACAAAAGGTATCCTGTCACCTACATTGGATATTATTCCTCTTTTTTGAAGTTTTTCTATGACCGTTATGTGAGGCTGCTTGTTCTTATAGCTTTCAACTTTTTTAGTATATTGGCGTGTCAGTATAAGGCCCTCAAACATCGCGCTGTTCGCATCTATTGTTTTTATGGCATTAATCGTATTCTTTACAAGAAGGACCGCATCATCCACTTTTGCTTCTTTTAACACAAGCTCAAGAACTTTTTCAATGGTCTTTGTGGTAATCTCACACCAGTCGCGGCGCACTGTCTCCATTCCCTTTACTTTTATCTTTTCTTTTAGTCCCTCTGCCGTTTTTTCCTGGACAAGGAGAGCATAGCGTTTCTTTGCCAGGAATATGGCGCGTTTTGCGAATGAGTCAAAAACAAGTTCCATAGGCTTGACAAGTGACTCCGTAACCGTATTTGCTATACTATTCCCTACAAGCTGCGCCTCATCAAAAGTGATCTCTTTATCGAGAAGATGTACAAAAACGCTGTCCGTATCCCCATATACAACCGACAGGCCAATGTGTTTTCCACCAATTCCATCGTCTTTTCCGGTTACTTTTCCACCTTTAAGGATTATTTCCTTGATATCGTTCTCTATCAAATCCTTCGTGTGCAGGATATTTTCCCGACCTAAACTTGTGACTGCGCCAGCAAGAGTCAAACTGTATAGTCGTGCCCTCGTGTATCCGGAATATCCATAGAAACTGTTAAGAAGTATCTTAAGGGCAAGCTGTGTGGCATCAAGTACGCCTTTTTCATCCTCGTCTGCGGTCTTCATTTTTGCACGCGTCTGTTGCCTTCTGTCCAGAAGATCTTCAAGTATGGATGGCACGATACCTTTTACAATATTGCGGGAAACAAAAATACCTCCATTAGGCGCTTTTATAACATCCTCTGGCATTTCCCCTACAACTTCAGTTGTATAGCAAAGGTTATGCGCCATCATTATGGTCGGGTAAAGAGATTTGTAATCAAGTATTACGATATTTTCAAGAAGTCCCTTCTTCGGCGGCAGCACTTCTGCACCTGCCAGTTCCTCGCCTTCATCGTATCGCTCACCGGACACTTCACCTGTGGGTCTTACGGGAAGTACGCGATCATGTTTCATGTATTCGCGAAGGATCAAGTTCTCCACCATCTGTGTCTGCCCTCCGTCCAGGATATCCTGAAGCAACGTCCCGCTTACCCTTGCAAGAGCGATGTATTTGTCAATAAGCCGCAGTTTCAAAAGGAACAGAAGAGCAAGTTCTGAGTCGCGCCTTGCATATTCAATGAACTTTGAAAGTTTCTCCCCATTGTCCTTCCAGTAATCTTCCATCTCAAGGATAGGTATATCAAGCTTCTCTGTGCCCAGTAATTCCTTTGCTGAATTCCTGAGAGTATATTGCTTAAGTGAAAATTCCTTTCGAAGAAGCGGCAGTACATCCACCGCTATGCGTCCCATCACGCTTACTCGTGTGACATTCCCGATCTTCCTGTAATATAATGTCCTCCCATCCCTGCCAGCGATCGAGTCAATCCTTGCTCCTTTCTTATTGAGTATATTTACCCTGTCAACGACATAAGGAATATCAAAACTATTGGAGTTATAGCCCACAAGTATATCAGGGTCAAAATCCTTAATTATTTCAAAAAACCGGCGAAGCATCCCTTCTTCGCTACCGCAGCTTTCAAAATCGCCTTCCAGAGTTGTATTTTTTCCAACAAGCACGATCGTTTTCTTGCCATTGAATTCAGGCGCGAATGCAAGGCTCATCAGGATTATAGGGGATGTTTCGGGTACAGGCATGGCGCCATTTAAAGGAAGGCATTCGATATCAAAAGCAAGATGACGAAGTGAGGCGTTTTTCAGGATGTCCACGGGCACGACGTTTTTAGATATTATTTTGACGGCACTTAAGACTTCATTATCG
>JGI24132J36420_10000821_pt1 | contig 14482 bp, 16 predicted proteins | sample BarGraNGADG00212_3_FD_36420 | JGI IMG/M metagenome (IMG submission 36420) | reverse complement strand
CCGTAGGTATGTTGCAAAAGTTTCTCGATCTGAGAATGGAAGACCAGGATAAGGCACTGAAAGAGGGAGGAATACCTACTGACAGCACCAACAATCAGTTTAAACACTGGGTAAGTCTGGCTGTAACCGCTCATAAAGATCTTTTCGGAAAGGATATCTCTATAGCTATCAAAGCTGACGAAGGAACTCCTTATCCCAAAGTCAAGAATGTACTCAGTACGCTTCAGGATCTGAAGCAGAACCGCTACAGCTTGGTTACGGTTTTAAAACCAATGCCCGCAGGCTTCTAGTAATGTTGAATAAGCATATAATAAAAGAATAATATGTCAGAAGTACAAACTGGTGGAGGCGAACAGAAAAAAGGGAAACCTAAAAAAATGAGTCTTCGCGTGGACTTTACACCGATGGTAGATATGAATATGTTGCTCATCACATTTTTCATGTTCTGTACATCGATGGCAAAACCCCAAACGATGGATATAACTATGCCGGTAAAAGACGACAAGGTTAAACAAGAGGAACGGAACAAGTGGCAAAGCCCCAAACGATGGATATAACTATGCCGGTAAAAGACGACAAGGTTAAACAAGAGGAACGGAACAAGGTGTCAAATACCAAAGCCATTACCATAATCCTTGGTGAGGATAACAAAATATATTACTATTTTGGTTTACCCAACTATCAAGATTACACAGCAACGAAAATTGCAAATTATGGTAGTTCCCAAGATAAAAACAGTCTTAGAAGTATTTTATTGAGCAGAAACAGGGTCGCCGTAGAAAATATACGGAAGCTCAGAGACATGAGGGATCGAAAGCGGATCACGTTGGCCAGTTATACAGAACAGGTCAAAAAGATCAAAGGCGACAAGAATGGTCAGGTCGTGATTATCAAGCCTACAAAAGATTCTAACTATAAGAATTTGGTTGATGCTCTGGACGAAATGCAGATCAGCAGTATCGGGATTTACGCTATAGTTGATCTTGATGCAAAAGACCAGTATGTAATGGATAATCTGAAAACGGCTGGTGCCAAAGCTGCAGCATCCGATTTTGGAGCTGTAAAAACGAAGTAACTCACCTCAATCTAAAGATTAGAAAATGGCAAAAGATATCAATTTGAATGATGCCGAATGGTGTGACTTGGTTTTTGAAGGAAGAAACCAGAGCTATGGTGCGTATAGAATGCGTCAGACCTCCAGTAAACGCCACACTCGCGCATTCATCATCGCATTTTTATTCGTCGCCTTCCTTGCATTCCTTCCCGCCTTGATTGACACGGTGCAGAAGTTGACTGCCAGACATGAAACGATGAATGAAAAGACTGTGCTTTCCGATTTGTCCAAACTGGAAGATCAAGTAAAAGAAGAAAATATTAAACGTGTCGAGGAAGCACCACCGCCACCTCCCTTAAGGAGTACTCTAAAGTTTACCGCACCTGTCATCACCGACGAACCCATTCCAGAAGGTGAAGAATTGAAATCTCAGGAAGATTTGTCAGCCACAAAGACAACCATTTCTGTAGCAACAGTTCAAGGTACCGACGAAGAAAAGGGTGTGGACATCGCTGATCTGGACGAACACAAGGTCGTGATTGAGGAAAAGCCTGTTTACGGTGTTGAACAAATGCCACAATTCCCAGGTGGTGAAGAAGAATTGATCAGGTTCATCCATGACAACTTGAAATTTCCTCCAGTCGCTGCTGAAATTGGAATAGATGGTCGTGTGACCCTCCGTTTTGTTGTGAGCCGCACTGGTGATGTAACAGAGGTTACTATAATTCGTGGCCTTGATCCTTCTTGTGACAAGGAAGCCGTACGTGTTGTCAAGATGATGCCCAGGTGGATCCCTGGACGTCAGAACGGACGAAATGTGCCGGTTTATTTTACGCTTCCTGTAGTATTTAAGTTACTGAAGTAAGCTATAAAATATCAATTTTAAAAGAGGAGAGAAGATGCTTTTTCAGAGAGTAGTCTTCTCTTCTCTTTAACTTGTTTAAAATAGATAATGAAAAAATTGAATTTCAAACTACTTTGGGGCGCGTTTATGGCTTTGGTTTTTCTGGGCATGGCTATACTGACGTTGTTTACGAATTACTTTTCCATGATGTCCGCTACTCTGCGCATTATTTTTGGAATCGTTTTTCTGATTTTTTCTATCTATAGAGGATACCAGATTTGGAACGAAATACGTTCTTAAAGATAAATAAATGAAAAAAACTTCGATCCTGCTGGTAATCACCCTTGGTTTAACCGCATTAGCGTGTGACCAAAAGAGGGGACCCGAACGGACGGATACAACCACTACCGGGGTTGCAACCGTGATTTGTGACGATTGCTTTTCGCCCATCATGCGCGAAGAAGCCAATGTTTTCCAATCGCTTAACTCTGATGCGACCATTCAGCTGAAATTTACCAACGAAGTGGACGCACTGAACTTGTTATTCAAAGACAGTGTCCGCTTGATTGTTGCTGCCAGGGATTTAACACCCAATGAAAAGAAAACCCTACAAGACAAGAAATTACTGCCACGCTCCGCAAGAATTGCAGTGGATGGTATTGCACTCATCATCAATAAAACAAACAAAGACTCGCTGATTACTGTCGACGAGTTTCGAAAAATTTTATCAGGTCAAATCCACACTTGGGGTGATTTAAGACCCAGTTCCGGTCAGGGTACCATTGAGGTTGTATTTGACAATGCGAATTCCAGCACTGTTCGCTACGTTCAGGATTCTGTTTCGAAAGGCAAGTTCCTTTCCAAAAATGTTTACGCTAAAGAAAACAATCAGGCGGTACTGGATTATGTTTCTAAAACGCCCAATGCACTGGGCATCATTGGTGTCAACTGGGTAAGCAATCCGGATGATTCCACCAAGCTGACTTTTATCGACAAGATTCGTGTCATGTCTGTCAGCCCGTATGATGTAGCAGAACCAGACAACAGTTATCCACCTGTTCCTGCCTACCTGATGTTGGAACGCTATCCTTTTTTCAGATATATTTACATGATCATATCGGATGCTCCAGGTTATCTGCCTTCCGGTTTCATGAATTTTGTAGGAGGTGACAAAGGTCAGCGCATTATCATGAAAGCCGGTCTTGTGCCATCTACCAGGCCGACGAGGCTTATAAACATACATGAATGAATATTATCAATCAAAAATCCATAACATTTAAAAGAATGAAGAAGCATGTAATCACTGCATTTTTTGCCTTGCTCGCAACTGTAGTTTCTGCTCAGAGCAACTTCGGCAAAGATTATTTTGGAATTGGAGAATATACCAAAGCCAAAGAATATTTTGAAGGTCAAGTGGCCACGGCTCCTGCTGAAGCCAATTACTATTTGGGCGAAATCGCCAAGGCTGAAGGTAAGACTGACGAAGCTATGGCCTATTTTGACAAAGGTATCGCTGCCGATGCGCTTTATCCCTTGAACTTTATCGGTAAAGGTTCACTCATTTTGAAAACCAACCAGAAAGAAGCAGAATTGATTTTTTCTGCAACACTGAAAAAGAACAAAAAAAATCCGGAAGTAAATGTAGCCATAGCTCGTGCCTATTATCAAGCCGGTTTGAGGGACTTGGTTCCTGTTAAACTGGATATTGCCCGCAAGGTTGCTAAGAAATCTGCGCTGTTGTATATTTTTGAAGGTGACATGTTGGTTGCTGAAGAGAAGAATGGTGATGCAGCAGGTAAGTATGAACAAGCCATTAATTTTGATCCTACAAATACTGTTGCGGCACTTAAATATGCTGAAATATATGCCTCAATCAACGAAGAAGCCGCTGTTGCCAAGGTAACGCCGGTTATTGCCGCACATCCGGATTATACCGTTGCATATCGTACGTTGGGTAGGGTATATAATTCCGTTGGAAAATACAAGAGTGCCATTGAGGCTTTTGTGAAGTATTATGGTGAAGGGCAATGTGAAGGTGAAGACCTTACCCGTCTGGCTTCCGCTTATTATTTTACCGGCCAGTTCGCACAATCCGTTGTACTACTTGATCAGGCTTTGGCCAAGGATTCGATGAATTTTGTATTGAATCGTTTGAGGATGTACAATGCTGCCAAAACCAAAGATTCGACTGGAATCAATATTGCCAACCGATTCTTTAGCATTCAAGGTGGTGCGTTCATTGATAAGGATTATGCCGCATATGCTACCATTTTGGCCGATGCAGGTAAATTTCCTGAAGCTCTGGAGCAATACAACAAGGTACTTGCATCCAGCGCAGCCAAGCCTGAAACTTATAAGGAGTTGGCAATGCTTTATTCACAAATGAAGGATTACGCTAAAGCGGCAGAAACTTCTCAAAAATTCATTGACATGGTTGGTGGCATTGATGTTGCTGAAGCAACGGACTACTACAGCATGGGTCTTTCTTGGTACCGTGCTGCCCAAGGTTATTCCAAAGATTCGACTGATGCAGGCAAGTTATTATACAAGGATTATCTGGTTAAAGCCGATACAGCTTTCGGTACCGTATGCATCAAGAGCCCCGAAAGCCACATCGGTTATTTGTGGAGAGGCCATACAAACGCGGCTCTGGATCCTGAAACAACATTGGGATTGGCAAAACCTTATTATGAACAGGCCCTGGTGCTTCTCCAAAAGAAATTGGACAATGGTACTGTCATGTCCAGCTCCATGAAAAAAGATTTTATCACCATCTATCGTTACTTGGCTTGGTACTATTATGTCAAACTGGATAAGGATAATGCCATCTTGTATTGCAACAAGATCCTGGAACTTGATCCTAATAACGTCGATGCCAAATCGTTGATTGATAACTACAATCCGCCGGCTCCTAAGGTCATGATAAAGAAAGTAAAGAAATCGGGCACTGCAACTGGTTCGGTTGTTGCTCCTACAGCACCTGTTCCTCCTGTTGCTCCGACTACTCAAGGACCTAAGTCAAAATAAGACTATTTATACCCATAAAGCAAACTGGCTGCCTCACTTTTGTGGGGCAGCCAGTTTGCTTTATGGGAAAGGAATATTTACACTTTCTTATATCCGTAAACGGCATCGGCACCCAATTCTTCTTCAATACGCAGGAGTTGATTGTACTTGGCCATACGGTCGGAGCGGCTCAGTGATCCCGTTTTGATTTGACCTGAATTCGTGGCAACGGCGATGTCGGCGATGGTGCTGTCTTCCGTTTCACCGGAGCGGTGTGAAGTTACTGAAGTGTAACCATGACGGTGAGCCATTTCAATGGCATCCAGTGTTTCTGTCAGGGTCCCGATTTGGTTCACCTTGATCAGGATGGAATTGGCGCAACCCTCGGCAATGCCACGTTTCAGATAGTCAACATTGGTTACAAACAAATCATCGCCAACGAGTTGAATGCGACTGCCAATTTTGTCCGTCAACAGTTTCCAACCGGCCCAGTCGTTTTCACTCATGCCGTCTTCAATCGAGTCGATGGGGTAGTTGTTGATCAGTGATTCCAGATAGGCGACCTGTTCGGCTGAGTTTCGCTTGGCGCCCTGAGGACCTTCGAATTTGCTGTAGTCGTAAATGCCGTCCTTATAGAATTCAGAAGCGGCGCAGTCGAGTCCGATGTGTACTAACTCGGTGTTGTAGCCCGCTTTTTTGATAGCTTCAATGATGGATTCCAATGCGTCTTCAGTGCCTTTTAGACCAGGAGCGAAACCGCCTTCATCACCTACGGCTGTACTCAGCCCACGGTCATGCAAAACTTTTTTCAATGAATGGAAGATTTCAGCCCCCATGCGGAGTCCTTCCTTGAAGGAAGAAGCGCCAACAGGTCGAATCATGAATTCCTGAAATGCGATGGGTGCATCTGAGTGAGAGCCGCCATTGATGATGTTCATCATCGGAACCGGTAAAACAACGGTGTTTACACCACCGATGTAACGATACAGTGGTAAATCCAGGTAGTCTGCTGCCGCTTTGGCGACGGCAAGTGATACGCCGAGCAGTGCATTTGCACCCAAGTTCGATTTGGTTTTTGTGCCATCCAGTGCAATCAGTTTGTGGTCGATTTCCACCTGGCGTAACGCAGACATGCCTACCAATGCTGGAGCAAGTATCTTGTTAATATTATCGACGGCCTTGGTGACCCCTTTGCCAAGGTAGCGACCTTTGTCACCGTCTCGAAGTTCAATGGCTTCGTTTTCTCCGGTCGAGGCACCGGACGGTACTGAAGCACGGCCAAAAGCACCTGATTCCAGCGTAACATCAACTTCTACAGTCGGGTTGCCGCGTGAATCCAGAATTTCTCGTCCAAAAATCTTTTCAATCTTCATAATCTATTGATATTTAATGACATAAAATCTATTTACCCTAATAGCAAGGCTTTGGAGATTTCCTCCATTTTTTCTTCGCCGAGGAAGTGTTCGACGATTTGCAGAGCGAATTCAGCAGCAACACCTGGACCGGATGCCGTGATGATGTTTCCGTCTTGTACGATCATGTATTCTGAAAGGATGGCTCCTTTCAGATGGACCTCGTTGCCAGGATAACAGGTTGCTTCTTTGCCATCGAGCAGGCCCAGCTGCCCCAGGATCATCGGTGCGGCACAAATGGCTGCAAGGGGCTTCCCAGTTTTGGCGTGCTGCGTAAGTGCAGCCTTCAGGCCTTCGTGAGCGTTAAGGTTCTTGGTGCCCGGCATACCACCAGGCAATATCAGCATTTCTGCTTCCGTGAAATTGACCTCGGGATAAAGACAATCTGCTTCCACAGAAATCCCGTGAGCACCGGTTACCTTCAAATCATCGGAGATGGAGACACTTTTCACATCCAAACCGGCCCTACGCAAAACATCGATGGTGGCGATGGCTTCAATTTCTTCAAAGCCTAGTGCTAAAAACAGGTAGATGTGCTTCATGTCACTTGTTATTTAAGACATTCCTTATAGGAATGGATTGTTTTTTTCAATCCAAGGTAAAGAGCGTCTGCAATTAAGGCATGCCCAATGGAAACTTCTTCTAGCCAAGGGATGTTGTTATGCAGATAAGCCAGGTTCACCAGGCTCAGGTCATGGCCGGCATTGATGCCGAGTCCCAATTTGCGGGCCAGGGTTGCCGCTTCAATAAACGGCTTGATGGCTTCTGCCGGATTCTTCGGATAAAGCGTGGCATAAGGCTCTGTGTAAAGTTCAATGCGGTCAGCACCCAATTTGGCTGCATTTTCCACATCGAGGATGTCGGTTCCGATAAAGACGGAAGTGCGGATTCCTTTGGCGCAGAATTCTTCCACGATTTCTGTCAGGAAACTGAAATGTTCTTTCGTGTTCCAACCAGCATCGGAGGTTATGGCATCGTGGGCATCGGGTACGAGGGTTACCTGATGCGGCTTTACTTTTAGGACAAGATCCATGAAGTCGCGGGAAGGATAACCTTCTATGTTGAATTCCGTTTTGATGATGGGCCTCAACTGCAGGACATCCTGGTATTTGATATGTCGCTCATCCGGTCTGGGATGAACGGTGATGCCTTCTGCCCCAAATTCTTCGCAATCCATCGCCACCTGGAGCACATCGGGCGAATTTCCACCTCTTGCATTACGCAAGGTTGCAATCTTATTGATATTAACGCTTAGTTTTGTCATGTCACAAAGTTTTCTCACTTTTGCATCTGTAAGCTTAACAGATGGATGCTATACAATTGCAAAGTTAGTCGCTTTTGCTTAAGTATGAACGTCAGATGCCTGCAAAAATCGCTGGTTTCCCAAAAATGTGCATTAAAACAAGTTAGCGGATGAAAGTCGCAATCTTTGGTAGTCCTTTTCAATCGGACAAGCTGAATCAGATTTGGAGCGTATTCGATGCGCTTCGTCAATTGAATGCTGAAATTCTGGTGAACCGGACGTTTTGGGATTTCCTGCGTTCGACGCTGATCAATGTGCCCGAAATTCAAGGTATCATCGAAGAAGGTAGTGACTTTAAAGCCGATGTTGCACTGAGCATTGGAGGTGATGGAACGTTTCTGCGCACGGCGCACTGCATAGGGCGGCGCAACATACCCATCCTGGGCATCAACACGGGCCGGTTAGGTTTCCTTGCGGATGTAGATTCCATTGAGGTTGAAAGTGTCATGACGGACCTCTTTAAGCAGAACTTTCGTGTGGATGATTTCGATTTGCTGCGCCTTTCAGTTAATGGTCTATATCCGGCTGAATATCCTTGTGCATTGAATGAAATCGCCATCTTGAAGAGGGATTCTTCTTCCATGATCAATATTCACGTTTGGGTGAATGGGGAGTATCTGAACGGGTATCAGGCAGACGGACTCGTTATCGCTACGGCAACGGGCTCAACAGCCTATGCGCTTAGCGTTGGTGGACCAATCATGATGCCTTCCACCAAGAATCTAGTCATTGCTCCAGTTGCTCCGCACAATCTGACTGCCAGGCCTTTGATTCTTGACGAGAACGCTGTTATTGACCTAGAGGTCGAAAGCCGCAGCCAGAATTACTTGGTCGCCATCGACGGCATTTCAGTCACCATGTCCTGTACGGACAAGCTGCAAATCACCAAGGCGGATTATACGATAAAATCGATCAAGAGGCAGGGCAACACCTTTATCCACACGCTTCGCAAGAAACTCTTGTGGGGTATCGACCCTAGGGGCTAGATCAGGCAATCACTACCGGATTCCATTTATCCAACCAATGCTCGGAGGGCTTTTCCTGCTCTTCAACAAGTTCATTGTCTTCAATGGAATCCAAGTTGAACGCTTCGGGAATCACACAATGGTTTACCATAAAGCGGAAGAAACGGATGTAGGCCCAGGCGGCACCCAGTCCAAGTGTCAGAACCACTAAGAGTATATTCCCGACCAACAACTCAAACACTTCGCGTGTGTTGGCATCGGAATGCAGACTGAACTCCTGATCCCCTTTATGTACGACGGTATGGTTGATGGAGTAGTTATAAAGGTCCCGGAAATTCCAGATGTGGTAGATGCCTAGCGTTACAATGCCAAGCAGAAATCCTTTCAGATACAGGCGGAACAATTCTTTTGAGGTTCCGCTATAGGAAAACCGCAGGCTTCCAAACCGCAAGTTTTCCATCATGAACGTGCAAAGTTGTGTTTCATACCAGGCTGTGTAGATGCCAAGTGTCAATCCTGTCAGTATGTTGCCGCGCAACGAAAGGGACATCAGGTCACTCAGTTTCCCTTTATAGGAAACGGAAACGGAACGCCAGGCGGTATTGTTTGCGAAAAAGTTCAGGTCTCCGTGAATGACAATTGGGCTCAAGAAAAGTACAAAAATCAGGATGATCAGCGTGTTGAAGTAGTCTGCCCATAAGGGTATTTCACAGAATGATTTTGCGAGAATCAACTCTTCGGCGGCCATGACAATCGCGAAGATGACGATAAACAGCAGTGCTTTCATATAGCCGTTGAATGCAACCTTGGTCTTGCCTCGAAATTCAAAAGGTGTACCTCCAAGGGAGGCTTCGGACCAAAGGTAACGGGCTTCACGAACCAACGCTCTGGGATAAAGCAAGGTTAAGCTAACCAATGCAAGAATTACATCGACAAAAAAGATCTTGAAGTATTCAAATCCTTTTCCTTCAAATTTAAGACGATTCATAGTGGTAGGTTCTTATTTTCGGTTCATTTTTCCTTGATAACGGATCACTTCTCCAGTTGGAGACATGCCTTCTGCCGTAATGGTATAGGTGCCGGCTCCGTCAGCAGTGAAAAAGAAGAGGTCGGCTTCACCTGTGGCACTTGTTTTCACATTGGGTTTCCAGTAAATGGTACTGCGCAGGTCGGGCATCGGATTTTGTTTGCTGGCCTCCACCTGGTATTTTGGAACATAGAATTCAGCCGGCAGGGAATAACCCAAGGGCATAATTTCGGTCTGGTTCCTACCCAAAACGACAGGCTCATTGTTTCTGTCCTCCCCGCGTTTCAGATAAATATAAATGACACCATTGGTGCCATTGCTGCCGAACATGGCCAATTGCCCTGGATCTTTCAGGATGTCAATCATCTTGACTTCATTCACGTTCAGAGTACGCAATTCATCCATGGAATATTCCATACCGTCAACCATTATGAGCGGGACGGAGTTTCGGATGAGCACACCGTCGCCAGTTGCATTCAGTGTGACACCCGGTGACATACTCAATACATCTAAGACGCTGCCGGCTGTAGCGAGAGCGTCTTCACTAATGGTATAACTGGGATCTGAATAGATGGAACCGCGTTCTTCGCGAATCTTTTTGTTCTTGTCCGTCCTTTTTGCAGTTACTTCGACCTTATCCAGATAGACCGACATCATGCCGTTTTCATTTAAATACCGGTCGCGGCTTTTCTTGAGGAAGCTTTTCAATAGGATATTTTGTTTCAGATTATCCGGAAAATAACAGGAGACACCGCAAGTTGGGAAAGTGTCGGGATTAATTGACAATTCGATGAATTGACCAGTTTTCTGGGCTGCATCAATTCGAATTTTGGTACTGTCCGGAAATTCAGGGGTTAGGAATTCAAAACGTCCTGTTTTGTCTGTTGCAACACCGTCAAAATGATTTTTCTTATTGAGGAAGAACATGGATACGTTGTCTCCGGCAACACCTCTTCTTGCAGGGAAATTCTTTACCCTGCCACTGATGATGGGTCCGCGTTCCACTTCATAAGTATCGCATTTGGCATAATTGCCTGCAAGGACAGCTTTGGCATCGTAGCGTTTCCACCCTTGCGTAAGCATCAGTATGTCCAGTTCGCTGGAAGCATTTTTGTTTTCAGGGCGGAAATAGCTGTTCGGGTTCTCAATGTGACCTTTAAGATCCGACTGAAGCAACATGTAACTTTTGATGGTGCTTTCGGAAGAGTCAATTCTGGCATCGTTGTCATCCGTGACGCTGACAGAGAAGTTTCCTTCAATCGGATTGCCTTTGGAATCCTTAAGGACCAGTGCTGCATGAACCGCATCTCTTTTCTGATAATTGGTTTTATCGAGGGCAACACTCAGTTTGGCGTCATCGTTACCGTTTACGAAGACCAATCGTTCACTCAACACTTCACACTTGCCGTTCATCAGAATCATTTGGGTGACACCCGAATTCATTCCGTTTTTGGAGAAGGTGTAGCCTGGGTCTTCCGGAAGGATGGTCGTTTGGAAAATGGGCAGACCGCGAAGGCAACCGATCAGGTAAAGCGTATCGGTTCGTTGTGCTTGTTCCGGTGTCAATACCGTGATGCTCATGATGGTCGGGGTTTGCTGAACGCAAAGCGCATAATTGGCAGAGGAAACATCAGGTAGTCGAACGGTTATTTTTTGGCCCATGTTGTCTTCGCAAATGGCTGAATAGGTCTTTCCGGCTTCAGGCATCAGCATGATTTTACCCATTCCCAGATAGGCGCTTTTAAAAGCAATCACTTCATTATTTGAATTGTCCACGATCCGACCATTGACATCGGAGCCTAATCCGTTGGCACCAATTGCCTTGAAGCCAATTATTTGCATATTGCCCGCGATCAGGTGGCCGCCTTCGGGGAAGAACTGGACGTCGAAAGCTGCTTTGGTTTTAGTTGCCGTTGTCAGTGCAGAATTACCCATGTTGCTGCTGGTCCGCTCGTTGACGGCGACGCCTGACAACCCTTTGAGGCCGTTTCCGATGTATATTTTTTGACGGTAGAAGAAGCTTTCATCAATGTTGCGCATGAAGTTGGTGTACGCACGGATGGAATACCAGCCTTCTGCCAGTTCAGGAGTCAGGTCTATCTGGCCAAAAAACATGCTTTCATCTGTCGGGCGGATTTTCTTGCGGATAATCACATTGTTATGGGCATTCAGCAATTCCACGTAGATGTATCGGCTGAAATTCAGTGCCGTATGAATGGCGGAGTGAACCATATAGGCGCGGAACCATAAGCGATCTCCTGCGGAATAATAAGGTCTGTCCAACTGAAGATATACTTTCTCTTCGGGAAAACTCTTCATTTGGTTGGTCAGCCTGATAATGGCAGTCTTGTTGGTCNGAGGAATGACAGGCGGTTTTGGCGCATCTTGTGCAGACAGTGCTAAGGCAAACAATCCTGCGAGACAACAAACAAGGACTTTTTTCATAAAAGNATGAATTATAGTTCGCGTTTTTTCAACGCAGGCCGAAATTAAGTAATTATTTTGTCAAATGNATGGAATGGNACCTTTTTTGACGTTTTTAAACGAATTGAGGCCATCCAAATGGACGGCCTCAACAAATGATACTGAAGAAAGATTAGTTTCCTATCTCTTTTCCTTGATGCGGGCTTTTTTACCGGTAAGACCACGCAGGTAGAACAATTTGGCGCGACGAACACGACCCACTTTGTTCACGGTGATGCTATCAATAAATGGTGATTCGAGGGGGAAGATACGCTCTACACCCACGTTTTCAGACATTTTACGAACGGTGAAACGTTTTTTGAGGCCGTGACCGTTGATTTTGATGACTACGCCACGGTACAACTGAACACGCTCTTTGTTTCCTTCACGAATGCGATAAGCGATGGTGACGGTGTCGCCGCTTTTGAAAGAAGGATGCTGTGTTCCTGTAGCGAATGCCTCTTCGGCAATTTTCATAAAGTCCATGATGACATTTTTTAGTATGAATCAATGGCGCAACATAACAGGCTACTCTATTTCCTGCCAGCGATTACGCAAAGCGGGTGCAAAGAAAGCAAAAAAATACAATATACGCAACTGTCTTAGAATACAATTGTTAGCTTTGCGGGACAAAATTTTAAGAATGATGAGAAAATATCTCGCACTGATTGTTTTGCTGCTTTTCCTGACCGGCCTTTCTGCCAAGGTTACGATGAAAGCCTACACGCGCATGGAGGTTGACAAGCGATACGATTCACTGGCGCCTGAGGCTATGAGTAAAATGATGCAATCATACAAAGTCCGTTTGGATCAGGTGGTCAATCGCCCAATCGGTACGAGCGCCCTGTCGACTTGTTGACAATACTGACAAAAATTGCCGGAGATGGTGGTGAAGGGGTTTCCAACGTACGTATCGATGTACAGGACGGAAACAGCGGGATGACACCCTTCAAAAACGCCATAAAGCGAACCGACACCCATCTGAAATTGCGGGATGCCTACATCAGCCAAATAGAGAAACTGACTGCCCAGGGAAAAGCTGTGACTTCTCAACTCGATGGACGAATCCGCTACACTTTCAAATAATTATGGATATGAATAAAAGTTGCCTTATACTTTCAATTTTAGTACTCTCCGTTTTGCCCATGAATGCCGGAACACCTCTGGTGTTGTTGCATACCAATGATACACACAGTCAGCTCGAACCCTATGAAACAGCTGAAGCCAAAGCCGCATGGCTGAAATCCGTGAAGAAATGCAATGTGGTAATCTGTTTGTCTCACTTGGGATTTGACAATAAAGGAGAGGCTCCTGATGATATCCGTTTGGCTGAAAAAACCAAAAGTATTGATGTGATCATTGGCGGGCACTCGCACGCTTTCATGCGCAATCCTGCCAAGAAAGTCAATGCTGTAGGCGATACGGTTATCATCAACCAGGTTGGAAAAGGGGGGATTTACGTCGGAAGAATTGATCTGGACGTAGATTAGTCACTCAAATTGGACGGAAAAGACAATCAGTCTGGATGTGATGGCATCGAACGCATTGGTGTATTTCAGAAACGCATCACTTGATTGGTCCGTTCGGTTGTGCACCAAGATGTCACCCATTCCCAAACAAACCTTCAGCTCCGGAACTAACTTGAAATAAGGCATATAAATATCACAGCCTGCGCCAATTTCCAAATACATGTTGATGGGTTGAAGCAATAACGGCTGTTGTTTGTCCCGTCCCATATCCAAACCGGCACTCAACCCACTCATCAGATAAGGTCTGTAATTATCGGTTCTGGCACCCCGATACCGAAGACTCAGCGGCAGCAAAATGTAATTGGAGCGTACGTTTGCTGAAACAGGGGTGCTGCCTGCAGCATCTGAAGCCAAGGTCACATCCTTGCTTCCGAAATGGATGGTCGGAGTCGTGCGAAGGCTGAGAAAATCAGCCAACCTCAGGTCGGCAATCACGCCGACGGAAAATCCGGGAGTATAATTGTTGACGCTTCCGTACCATTTGTTGCCGTTTGTATCGGTCGCACCGGAATGATCCAGAATCAGGTCTTGCGTATGCATGCCGATTAAAAAACCGAAATGATAGGGTTTCAAGTCCTCGTATTGGAGGTACTGAACTTTTTTCTGAGCAGTGGCAAAACTGAATGGAAAAGTCAGTGAAATAAGGACTAAGAATCTACAAATCAATTTATTCATCATTCTGGGAACATCTCTGTGAGGAATAAACGACTTTTTACAGGAATTATTGCCGCTTTTTTTGCACAGATACCAAAAATACGTACATTTGTCGAGCTAATAATTACTCATTAAACTCTATTGTATCATGGCTTATGTTATCAATGATGATTGCATCGCTTGCGGAACCTGCATCGATGAATGTCCGGTAGAAGCTATTTCCGA
>JGI24132J36420_10000820_pt1 | contig 14483 bp, 10 predicted proteins | sample BarGraNGADG00212_3_FD_36420 | JGI IMG/M metagenome (IMG submission 36420) | reverse complement strand
CTGCGGACGCGACGAGCCCGGAGCGCGCCGGCAGAGCCGATGGCGGCGACCGCCGCACAGGCCGCGGAGCCCATCACGACCAGGAATCCGCCGTGCGATCCGATCCGGTCGATCGCGCCGCCGGCCAGCGCGGCTCCGGCCGCGATGCCGAGGCCCAGCGCGGTGCCGACCCACGCGAAGCCCTCGGTGAGCCGATGCTTCGGGACGAGTCGTTGGACCAGCTGGTTCCCGGTGATCAGGGTCGGCGCGATCGTGAAGCCGACGACGAACATGACGGCGCCGAGCACCGGGATGGTCGTCACGAAGAGGAATGCCGAGACGCCGGCCGCGAGGGCGAGGATCCCGATGACGAACCGGCGCCAGAGCGGCGCCGCCCAATGGCGCGAACCGTAGAGCAGACCCGCGAGGAACGAACCGAGCGCGAAGACGCCGAGCACGATGCCGGTCGCCCCCTTGTTCCCGTGCTCCTCGGTGAAGGCAACGGTCGAGACGTCGGTCGCACCGAACAGCGCGCCCGTCGCGACGAAGATCACGGCGAGCGCCTTCATACCTCCGGAACGGAGGACCGAGGTGCGCCGGCCAGAAGCATCAGGTGCCGGCGCCAAGTGTGCCGCCGGGCCCCGCGTGGCGTGTGTCGACGGCGGTTCGGTCGCGCGTTGCGACAGGAACCAGTACCCGCCGATCGCCGCGGCGAAGAGGGGCAGGACGAGGCCGGCGGTGGGCGCGACGCTCGTCGCGAGCACGGTGGTGAGAGCCGGGCCGATGATGAAGAGCAGCTCGTCGAGAACAGACTCGAGCGAGTACGCGGTGTGCAGGTCGCGGGGGTCGGGCAGGGCGTGGTTCCAGCGGGACCGCACCATCGCGCCCGTCGGGCCGGTCGACAGTCCGGCGAGCATCGCGGTGACGTACAGCGCCCACTCCGGAGCACGTACAAGACCGGCGACGATGAGGCCGACCAGGCCTGAGGCGCCGATGGCTAGCATCGGTCGCATCGTGCGGGCCTGGCCGTAGCGGTCGATCAGTCGCGCCAGGATCGGGTTCGAGCTCGCGGCGACGAGCACGTGCGCGGCCGAGACCCGTCCGGCCAGCCCGTACGAGCCGTACAGCGCGGAGATCATCAGCACCGTGCCGATGCCGACCATCGACATCGGCGCGCGCGCGACGAACCCGGCTGCGGAGAATCGCAGCGCGCCGGGGGTCGAGAGCACAGTGCGATACGGCCGTAGCACCCGCCAATCCTGCCACCTGGTGCAAGCGGATCACGCCGTCGGGTGCGGGCGGGCCGCCCGGTGCCGGTTCTCCGCGCCGCTCCGGTGCGGGTTCTCCGCGCCGCGGAGTTGCGGCGCCCGGGCGCTAGCCGGCGAGGGCGGCGCTGACGAGCTCGCGCGCCGCAGCCTGGACCTGAGCCAGGTGCTCCGGTCCGACGAATGACTCGGCGTAGATCTTGTAGACGTCCTCGGTGCCGGACGGTCGCGCGGCGAACCACGCCTTCTCGGTGGTGACCTTGAGGCCGCCGATCGCCGCGCCGTTGCCCGGGGCGGTGGTCAGCGTCGCGGTGATCGGCTCGCCCGCGAGGGTGGTCGAGGTGACCCGGTCCGGCGTCAGCGCCGCCAGCGTCGCCTTCTCCTCGCGAGTGGCGGGCGCGTCGACCCGGGCGTACCAGGACTCGCCGAACCGGGAGACCAGCTCGGCGTGGAGCTGGGACGGTGACTGCCCGGTCACCGCCTGGATCTCGGACGCCAGCAGCGCGAGCAGGATCCCGTCCTTGTCCGTGGTCCACACGGACCCGTCGCGGCGCAGGAACGACGCGCCGGCCGACTCCTCGCCGCCGAACGCGACCGAGCTNNCGAGCAGGCCCGGCACGAACCACTTGAAGCCGACCGGGACCTCGAGCAGGCGACGATCGAGCGACGCCGCGACCCGGTCGATGAGGGCAGAGGACACCAGGGTCTTGCCGACGGCCGCCGACGCCGGCCACCGCGGCCGGGCTCCGCCGTACAAGTAGGAGACGGCCACCGCGAGGTAGTGGTTCGGGTTCATCAGGCCCGCGTCCGGGGTGACGATGCCGTGCCGGTCGGAGTCGGCGTCGTTTCCGGTTGCGATGTCATACGGCGCCGGCCGACCCGTGCCACCGCCCGCCATCGTCGTCACGAGCGAGGCCATCGCGTACGGCGAGGAGCAGTCCATCCGGATCTTGCCGTCCCAGTCCAGGGTCATGAAGGCCCAGCGTGGGTCGACCTTGGGGTTCACCACCGTGAGGTCGAACGCGTAGCGCTCAGCGATCGCGCCCCAGTACTCCACCGAGGCGCCGCCGAGCGGGTCGGCGCCGATCCGAACTCCGGACCGCCGGATGGCCTCGACATCCAGGACGGTCGGCAGGTCGTCGATGTACGCGCTGAGGTAGTCGTGCCGCCGGGTGGTCTCGGTGGCGAGCGCCACGTCGAGGCTCAGCCGAGGGAGCAGCGCGACGCCCGAGCGGAGCAGGTCGTTCGCGCGGCGTGCGATCCAACCGGTCGCGTCCGAGTCTGCCGGCCCGCCGTGCGGAGGGTTGTACTTGAAGCCGCCGTCCCGCGGCGGGTTGTGCGAGGGCGTCACGACGATGCCGTCGGCGAGGCCGGCTCCGGTGGTCCTGACACCGTCCGCGGTGCCGGCACCGTTGTGCCGCAGAATCGCGTGCGACACAGCTGGGGTCGGCGTGTACGAATCACGCGCATCAATGTGTACCTGAACGCCGGCGGCGGCGAGAACCTCGAGCGCCGTCTGCCACGCCGGGAGTGACAAGGCGTGCGTGTCGCGCCCGATGTACAGCGGCCCGTCGAACCCCTGACCCCGTCGGTACTCCACGATCGCGGTGGTGATCGCGATGATGTGCGCCTCGTTGAACGCTCCGTCGAGGCTCGAGCCGCGATGCCCGGAGGTCCCGAACACGACCTGCTGGGCCGGGTCGTCGACGTCGGGCTTCCGGTCGTAGTACGCCGCGATCACCGCATCGACGTCGATCAGATCCTCGGGAAGAGCCACGGTTCCTGCGCGCGCGTCCATGGCTCGATCCTGCCACCGGCGCACGCGGCCCAGCCAGCCGGGGTCTGGCGGGTGAGACGCCGCAGGGGTTCCGGCCGGGCGAGGGCCTGGCGCCCTGGCTCGGGTCGCGCCCTTGTCGCCGCGCGCGTCCGGGAGGTGGGCCGCAGGTACGCTCCCTTGCATGGCAACCAAGACCTCTGTCGAGTTCGTGCTGCGCCCGTTCGAAGGGCTGCCCGGTGAAGCCGACTGGGTGGCGCTGCGCGAAGTCGTCCCGTCGGCCACCGCGATCGTTCGTACCCGCAAGGAGTACGGCGGGCGTGATGTCGTCATCGCGACCGTGCTGCCGGCCGGCTGCCCCGCGCTGCACCGCGCTGACGGCATGCTCTTGGTGGCCTTGCAGGGCATTCCGAGCTCCGGCGACGCGAGCCGCGACGTCGCCGCGAACCTGCTCGCCGGGCTCGAGCTCGAGCTCGACACCCCGCTGATCCACGCCTCGATCGCAACTCCGGGACCGCGCCTCCAGGACGTCCTCGAACCGACCGACGCCTTCGAGGTGACCGTTCACGGGGGCTTCGACTTCTGGCTCGCGCCCGACGCCGACCTCAATGCCGCGGCCAAGGCGTCGCTCGACGAGGCGAATGCCTCGGTCGTACCGACCGTCAAGCTCAGTGGGGTCCCAAGTGCCTACTGGTGCCGGATGGGCGCCAAGGAGTTCCTCCGCTGGGCCATGCCGCACGACGAGCAGAAGCTCCTCGACGCCTTGGCCCGGCTGCACGCGCGGCGCGAGGCGACGCTCGGCGCCGGCACGAAGCTCGTCGGTGCTTTCCGTTCCTGCGGCATCCTTGTCCCGGTCTGGGATCTCGTGCCGGGCAGCGAGGCCGCTGACATCGAGGCGCCGGCTGTCGCCTTCCAGACGCGGCTCGAGGCTGCGCTCGCCGACGACGCCCCGCTCGACGCGAACGAGCGCCGGGCGCGGGCCGGGCTCGTGTCGCGACAGCTCACCCTGCGCTGAGCGTCGTTGCCCACGATCCGGCCGACTGCATCGCTAGGCTGAAGAGGTGAGTGCGCAGCGCGGCGAGCGGAGCAAGCAGCGGGTCGCCGCCATCATCCCCGCGAAGGACGAGGCGGGGACAATCGCCATCACGGTCCGCGCCGCCCGGGCCATCCCCAATGTGGACCTCGTGCTGGTTGTCGACGACGGCAGCGAGGACAACACCCAGGACGTCGCCCGGGAGGCCGGCGCCGTCGTCGTCCGCCACTCGCACAGCCGCGGCAAGGCCGCCGCGATGGAGACCGGTGCGGCGGTCACCGCGATGCGTGACACCCCGGATCGTCCGCCCCGACTGTTGCTCTTCCTCGACGGCGACCTAGGCGAGTCCGCCGTCAACACGGCACCGCTGGTGACGCTGGTCCTGGACAAGAAGGCCGACATGTCGATCGCGCTCATGCCGCGCCCCGCAGGCGCCGGTGGGCGCGGGCTGGTCATCGGTCTGGCGAGGAAGGCGATCCGGCAGTCGACGGGCTGGACACCCGTGCAGCCGCTCTCCGGGATGCGGTGCCTGACCCGCGAGGCGTTCGAAGCCGCGACCCCGCTCGCGCACGGCTGGGGCGTCGAGACCGGCATCACGATGGACCTGTTGAGCAAGGGCTTCGTTGCTGTCGAGGTGCCCTGCGACCTGAAGCACCGGGGCTCCGGGAACGACCTCCGCGGGCAGCTGCACCGGGCCGCCCAGTACCGCGACGTCCTGATCGCGGTGAATGCGCGGCGGGTGCGCGACGTCGTCGACGGCGTTCGCGACCGGGTCGCACCGAGGCGCCAGCGCTAGAGCTTGAGAGAACGGCGCGCGAGCAGCCAGGACGCGCACGTCGCGATCAGCAGCGGTAGTGCCACCGAGACGCCGATCGCGGGGATCGCGATGCCGGAGTCGTTGACCAGGAAGCCGATCCCGAGGGCAACCGCGAGCGCGAGGACCACCGGACGCAGCAGCGGCACATCGGTGCCGATCGACCCGAGCGAGTCTCCGCCCGACAGCCACCCGAACGGCCCGCCGCCCGCCGCGCTCGNCGCCCGCCGCAGCAACCGCCAGAGGCCGAACGCGACCAGGAACGCGCTGCCGAGCGCGAGCACCGCCAGCCAGTTCCCAAACAGGGTGCCGAGGTTCTGCCCGAGCTTGCGTTGCACAACCGGCCAGAGCCCACCGTCGAGAGCNGTCTGGACGAACCGGCCGAGGTGCGTTCGGTCGGCGACGGGCCGCAGCCAGTCCGCCACGGCGAAGGCGGCCACGATGGCCACCCCGGCCAGGAGCACGCCGAGCACCCGCCGCCAGGTGAGCCGGACCCCGGCGGCGAGCAGTGCGAGCAGGGCGAAGCCCGAGAACAGCGCCGTCGGCCCGCCGAAGTCGCTGCCGATCCCCGGCGCCCCGTCGAGCACGGTCGCGACCAGCCCGATGCCACCGACGATCGCGGCGGCCTGCCCGCGACGGCCGCGCCGGACCAGCGGATCGACGATCGCGGCGGCGAGCAGCAGCGAGCAGGCTGCGAACAGCGCGAAGGCGGTGTTGTTGAAGCCGTAGAACCGCCCGGCGACGAGCGGTTGCACGCCCATCACCGCCGAGAGCTGCAGGCGCGCTCCGGTGGCGACGTCCGCCGCGATCACTGCCGTCGTGATCGCCGCGACGACGCCGAGCGGGCCGAGCGGCCACCGGCGCCACCGAGGGACGAGCGCAACGGCGCTGACGACCGCCACGCCGACCAGGATCAGGGCCACCAGGGCGAGACCCGGTCGCGCCGCGCGCCACCACGGAACCGCGTTCGCGAGCAGCGAGGCGACCGGGATGGCTGCGAGTGCCACCCCCGCGGTCCGTAGACCGCCGAGCGCGCCGGTCAGCCGCGCATCGGACGCCGCCGGTCCGGTCGCGCGGCTCCCTTGGGCGAGTCGGGTCGGCGCGGCGCGCACCCGCTCCTGGGAGCGACGGCTCAGCCCGATCACCACCAGCGCGGACAGCACCAGGTTGATGGCGAACAGCCACCCGAAGAACGGTTCGACCAGGGGTCGCACCGCCGCCGAGTGCCGGTCGATATCGAGGACGAGTCGGGCCCGCGTCGTCGCCGAACCGCCATCGCCGACGACGCGGATCGGCGAGCCGACGAACGCGCCCTCGTCTGCAGTCTGAGGAAGGCCGAGCGCGGCGACGATCGTCGGCGCGACGTCGGTGACCTGGAGCATGCCCGGCTGCCGCGTCGAGTTCGTGCCGAGCAGCGCGTTCTCGAACCGCGGTTCGCCGGTCCCGGCGCCCGGGCCGAGGGCGACGGCGAGCTGCATCCGCGGCGTCGTCCCGGAGTCCGCGAGTGAGACGAGTAGGAAGGTCGGATCGGCCCCGGAGCGGGCTCGCTCCTCGTCGATCGCCGCGAGCACCGCTGCGACCCGACTCTCGATCACGGCCACCTGCCCGGCGCGTGGCTGCTCGCCCACTGTCGCCTCCGCACCCGCTGTCGGGCTTGCGCCCGCTGTCGGGCTCGGCTCCGCCGCACCGCTGCCGGTGGTTCGGGGGACGAGCGAGCGGCCTGGGTCTCGAACCACACCGCCGTCGATCACGACAAGCCGGGACGAGGACATCGCCACGGCTAGTTGATCGTGGAGCACGGTCGGGTCGGTCGGGACGGGCTGGTGGCTGCTCACGACGGTGCCGGCCGTCGGCCAGCGCGATGGCGGCGCCGGGGCCGAAGCTGGACGCGGAGATGCCCGTCGTTCGAAGGGCGTTCCCGAGCGTTCCGAGCCGTGCGTCGTACTTATCCTGGCGCACCGCGGCGAGGTAGTCGGGCCAGCCCGGTACCGGTCCGCCGGTTGCCGGGTCGGTGAGCGCGCGGCACTCGCCCGAGGGCGGAGCCGACAGGTCCGCGGCGCGAGCCCCGGCCGAGAGCGCGAGCCAGCCGTCGGCCGGGCAGGCGGACGAACGGACACTCCGGGCCGTCAGGGTCCCGATCGCGCCGTGCTGCTGGAGCTCCCAGAGTGCAGGCGTGGCAGCCTCGTTCACATCGGTCCAGCGCAATCCAGCCACCCCGACGACGACGACGCGCCCCTGGCCTGGCTCCGTCGCGTGCGCCGCGCTGCCGGCGAACAGTCCGGCCAGGGCGAGCGACAGCCCGAGGGCGGCCGTCGCCGGGCGCCGGCGCGTTGCCCGAGGGCGTAAAGGGCCCGCTACGGCGAAATGGAGCACCTCACTAGCCTACGGGCGGACTAGCCTGAACCCGCTCGGTCGCGTCGCTAGGCTCGGGGCGCCCGCGGCCCGCACCTCTCCCTAACCTGCCCGCCCGAGACCCGAAGGAGCACGGCGATGACCAGCGCGAACCCGCCCCGCTACGCCTATCTCGGCCCGGCCGGCACCTTCACCGAGGCGGCGCTCCGACAGGTCGCCGGTCCGGACGAGGCGCGGTACCTCCCGCAGGTCGACGTCGTCGCGGCGATCGAAGCGGTCCGCTCGGGCGACGCGGACTTTGCGGTCGTCGCGATCGAGAACTCGGTCGAGGGTGGCGTGACGGCGACCCTGGACACCCTGGCGATCGGCGCACCCTTGGTGCTGTTGCGCGAGATGCTCGTCCCGGTGGCCTTCGTGCTCGCTGCACGGGAGGGCACGGCCTTGGCGGACGTGCGCCGCATCTCGGCCCACCCGCACGCGTGGGCGCAGTGCCGCAGGTGGCTGAACGCGAACCTGCCGGACGTCGTGCACGTCCCGGCGACCTCGAACACGGCACCGGCGGCGTTGCTGGCTTCTCCCGAGGAGAAGCTGGGCTTCGAGGCGGCNCTCGTGCCGCCCCCGGCCCTCGAGCACTACGGGCTCACGACCCTCGCCGAGCACGTCTCGGACAACGAGTCCGCGGTGACGCGCTTCGTCGTCGTNGGACACCCGGGGAACGTGCCCGCGCCGACCGGCGCGGACAAGACGACTCTCGTGGTGCACCTGCCGAGCGACAAGGCCGGTGCGCTGCTCGAGATGCTCGAGCAGTTCGCGGCGCGCGGCGTGAACCTGTCCCGGATCGAGTCCCGACCGATCGGCGACTCGCTGGGCCGGTACTCCTTCTCGATCGACGCGATCGGTCACGTCGCGGAGGAGCGGATGGCCGAGGCGCTGATGGGGCTGCACCGGATGTGCCCGCACGTGCGGTTCCTCGGCTCCTACCCGAGNGTCGACGGAACCCCGGCGGATGTCATGGTCGGGACCGCGGACGCGGAGTTCGCCGAGGCCCGCGGGTGGGTCGCCGCGCTGCGGAACGGCAGCGGGCACTAGCCGCGAGGGCCTCGAAGGGGTCAGGCCCTCGCGCTGCCCCCGGCGGGCACTCGAACGACGAGCGCACCCGGGTCGACCCGGGCCCGCGCCACGCTGGCCTTGCCGAGCACGTCACCGTCCACCTGCACGTGCACCGGGTGGTCCAACCGCACGACGACGTCGCGGCCACGCACGTGCTCCATCCGCCCCGCCCGGGCCGGGAGCTGGGACCGCAGGCCGAGACCCTGCAGCACGACCTCACCGAAGAGCTGACCCCAGCCGAGAATGCCACCGCGGGTGTCGATCGCGGCGACGTCGAGCCAACCGTCGTCGACCTCTGCGTCGGGCAGGAGGGTCAGCCCGCCCGGGAGCTTCCCACAGTTGCCGATCAGCAGCGAACGCAGCTTCAACGGCCGACTCGCGCGATCGTCGACATCCAGCTGGACCCGCATCCGTTGGCCGTGCAGGTGCCGCACGGCGCTGAAGAAGTAGGCCGGCCAGCCGACCCACTGCTTGAGGTTCTCGTCGGTGCTCTCGACCATTCTCGCGTCGAAGCCCAGGCCGGCGATGACGAGGAAGAGGTGTTCGGACTCGTCGACGTCTCCGTTGGCACGCTCGATCTGGAGCCAGCCGACGTCCACCGTGCGGTCCCGTCCGGCGAGCGCCACCTGGAGCGCGCTCTCCGCATTGCCCAACGGGATGTCCACGTTGCGCGCGAACAGGTTGCCGGTCCCGATCGGCACTACACCCATCGGGATGCCAGAACCGGCCAGGGCCTCCGCCACGGCTCGGACCGTGCCGTCCCCGCCGACCGCGACGACCACATCGGCGCCCCGTCGGACGGCCTCGCGGGACTGGCCGCGACCTGGGTCCTCGGCCGTCGTCTCGAGCCAGAGCGGCGCTGGCAAGTTCCGGCTCGTGCAGGCCCGCAGCGCCGCCTCGCGAAGAGCAGCGGATCCAGGCTTCGTCGGGTTGACGACGAACGCGACCAGAGGCCCGCGGCGCGGGCCGACCTCGTCCGGTGTGGAGACCACCGCGGCAGCCGTTGCGCGCGCCCGACGCCACCCGCGCGCCAGCAGCGGCGCACCCCGCCAGGCGAGGAAGGCGATGGTGAGACCGNCACCGACCAGCAGCGCCAGGACCACCTCCGACCAAGCCCCCGCAGTCATGCCGCAACCGTACGTGCAGGCGAGTGTTCCCGCAGGCGAGATTCGCCACGTCGCCGGTGCGGCACCCGCCGTTCGCCCGGGGTCGATACCCTCAGGACGTGATCGACCTCCGCGCTCTCCGCGATGACCCGGATGCNGTCCGCGCCAGCCAGCGGGCCCGCGGCGACGACCCGGCACTCGTGGACGCCGTGCTCGATGCCGACGCGCGGCGTCGATCCGCGATCGCCGCCTTCGAGAACCTGCGCGCCGAGCAGAAGAACGTCGGCAAGCAGGTGGCCGGTGCGTCCGCCGAGGAGCGCCCCGNGCTGCTCAGCCGGGCGAAGCACCTCGCCGACGAGGTGAAGGCCGCCCAGACCACTTCCGACGTCGCCGAGGCCGAGCTGCACGAGCTCGCCTTCCGGCTGGCCAACCCGATCGAGCCCGGCGTGCCCGCGGGNGGCGAGGACGACTACGTCGTGCTGCGCGAGGTCGGGACGCCTCGGGACTTCGCGGCTGAGGGTTTTGAGCCGCGCGACCACCAACAGCTCGGCGAGCTGCTCGGCGCGATCGACACGGCACGAGGCGCGAAGGTCTCGGGAGCGCGCTTCTACTACCTGACCGGCGTCGGCGCGCGGCTCGAGCTGGCCCTGCTGAATGCCGCGATCGACCAGGCCGTCGCGAACGGCTTCACCCCGATGATCACGCCGACCCTCGTGAAGCGCGAGGTGATGGCGGGTACCGGGTTCCTCGGCGCGCACTCCGACGAGGTGTACCGGCTCGAGGCCGACGACCTGTACCTGACCGGCACCTCTGAGGTGGCGCTCGCGGGCTACCACTCCGACGAGATCCTCGACCTGAGCGCGGGCCCGCTGCGGTACGCCGGCTGGTCGGCCTGCTANCGGCGCGAGGCCGGCTCCTACGGCAAGGACACCAGCGGCATCATCCGCGTCCACCAGTTCCACAAGGTCGAGATGTTCAGCTACGTCCCGGTCGAGCAGGCCGCCGAGGAGCACTTGCGGCTGCTCGCCTGGGAGGAGGAGATGCTCGCCCGGGCGGAGCTCCCATACCGGGTCATCGACACCGCGGCCGGCGACCTCGGTCTGAGCGCGGCACGCAAGTACGACTGCGAGGCCTGGCTTCCGACCCAGGGCAGGTACCTCGAGCTCACCTCGACCTCCAACTGCACCACCTTCCAGGCGCGGCGTCTCGGCATCCGGGAACGGACCGAGGGCGGGCAGACACGTGCCGTGGCCACGCTCAACGGCACCCTCGCCACCACCCGCTGGATCGTGGCGATCCTCGAGAACCACCAGCAGCCGGACGGCTCCGTCCGGGTTCCGGTGGGCTTGCGCCGGTACCTCGGCGGCCTCGAGATCCTGGCGCCGGTGACCCGATGATCCCTCGCCCGAACATGCCTGAGCCCGATTTCGGCGCGACCCACGAGGACGCGGTGATGGACGTCCTCGACCTCCTCTGGGTCGACCCGAACGAGCACGACGACACCTGGCGACTGGTCGCACTCGACGTCGACGGGACACTGCTCACCTACGGCGGGCTGATCACGCCGATGGTCTGCGAAGCGGTCGAGAACGTGCGGCTGGCGCGTCACCACGTGGTGCTGGCGACCGGGCGGTCCGTGATCGCGACGATGCCGATCGCCGAGCAGCTCGGCATCCGGCGCGGCTGGGCGGTGTGCTCGAACGGTGCCGTCACCGTCCGGCTGGACCCGAAGCTGCCCGGCGGCTACGAGCTGGCCGAGGTCGTCACCTTCGACCCCGGGCCCGCGCTGCGAATGCTTCGCGAGGAGCTCCCCGAGGCGTTGTACGGCGTCGAGGACCTCGGGCGCGGTTTCCGGGTGAGCGGGTACTTCCCGGAGGGCGAGCTGCACGGGCTGGAGACCGTGGTGAGCTTCGACGAGCTGTGCGCGACCCCGGCCACCCGCGTCGTCATCCGCAGCCCCGAGCATGCGCCCGCTGACTTCCACGAACTCGTGACGCGACTCGGACTGCACGAGGTGACGTACGCCGTCGGTTGGACNGCGTGGCTCGACCTCACCCCGCCGGGCGTCTCGAAGGCGAGCGCGCTAGAGGTGCTACGCGAGCGGCTCAGTGTGAGCCCGGACAAGACCGTGGCGATCGGCGACGGCCGCAATGACATCGAGATGCTCGTCTGGGCCGCCCGCGGNGTCGCCATGGGGCACGCCGAGGACGACGTGAAGGCCGCCGCGAACGAGGTCACCGGCTCGATCGACGACGACGGCGCGGTGCCCGTCCTGCAGAGTCTCATCGACTGAACCACGGACCACCCGAAGTGGACCCGGGCGACCGCTGAGAGCACGATGCGCTGGCATGGCCGCCAGCATCGAAGATGTCGCGCGTGCCGCCGGGGTCTCGAGGACCTGTCGGTGATCGGGGTCGACGCGCCGGCCACACCACCTTGTTCTTAGGGGTGATGCTGCCCCCGCTCGTGCCGGCACTCGCGTCGTTCGCGATCTTCCGGTTCCGGTGGGTGTGGAACGGCCTGCGGGCAGGGTCCGTCACGGGCTGAGCGCTGACGCGCCCTGGGAGTGCGAGGTGCGCCCCCGGGGCGCGGCGGTCGGGCTGATCTACCGTCGCACTGGGCCGCAGGCCCCGGGCTCTAGGCTGTGCCGGTGATGGGCAGCGCCGAACGCCTCGCGGGCAGACCCGTGCACGCCGTCGACCGCCTCCCCGCACCCGCCCTGTTCTTCGCATCGGGACTCACCCAGTACCTCGGTGCGGCGCTCGCGATCGGGCTCTTCGCGGTGATGCCGCCGGCGACCGTGGCGTGGCTCCGGATCGTGATCGCCGCCGTCGTCCTGTTGCTTTGGCGCCGGCCCTGGCAGCAGGCCTGGACGCGTGGCGACCTGCTCGTCCTGGCCGCCTTCGGCGCGGTGCTCGCGGCGATGAACATCACCTTCTACACGGCGATCCACTACCTGCCGCTGGGCACGGCCGTGGCGATCGAGTTCATCGGGCCGGTGGCGGTCGGTGCGGTCACCGGTCGGGGTTGGCGGGAACGCGCCGGCATCGCGCTGGCCGCTGCCGGCGTCGTCCTGCTCGCGGGCGTCACCCTTGAGCTCGGTGCGGCCGACGCCGGTGGTCGCGGCGCCGGCGCGCCGCACCACGCACCTGGTGCCCTCGCCGGGCACGAAGCGGCCCTCGGCTTGGTCGCCATCGGGCTCGCGGCGGCGTGCTGGGCGGGGTACATCCTGCTCGGCCGCCGGGTCTCGCGGCGCGGATCTGGCGTGACCAACCTGTCGATGGCGATGGCAGCCGGCGCGATCGTGTTCGCGCCGGCCCTCGCGTGGTGGGCCAAGCCCGCGGTCACGTCGTGGTCGGTGGCGCTCGCCGTCGTCGGGGTGGCCGTGCTGTCCTCGGTGATCCCCTATGCGATCGACCAGATCGTGATGCGCCGTACCAGCGCTGCCACGTTCGCCGTCCTGCTCGCCATGCTGCCGGCCACGGCGATGCTCATCGGCGCGGTCGTGCTCGGCCAGATCCCGCACGCGCTCGAGGTGGTCGGCCTGGTGCTCGTCTCAGGTGCGATCGCGCTCACGATGGCGCGGCGACGCGCGGTAGCGTAGGAGCATCCCCAAGTCGGACCGTGGCGCGCCGCCCCAGCGCAGAGCCAATCGGCCCGACGTCGCCCTCGAATGCACCGCCGGAGCTTCTGATGAACTGGTTGTCCACCCCTGCCCACGCGCGCTGGCTCGAAGCCGAGACCGATCGGCTCGTCGCGTTCGGCCGGGCGTCCGCGCTACCGGCCGGCGGCTTCGGCTGGCTCGACGAGCAGGGCGCCGTCGTCGTCGACCGGCCGACCGAGTTGTGGATCACCTGCCGGATGACCCACGTCTTCGCGCTCGCGGCGATGATGGGTCGCCCGGGTTCGGCGGCCCTGGCGGACCACGGCGTCGAGGCGTTGCGGACCGTGTTCCGCGACGCCGAGCACGGCGGCTGGTTCGCCTCGGTGGACGCGAACGGGCCGGTCGAGACGGACAAGGCCGCGTACCCGCATGCCTTCGTGATCCTCGCCGCGGCGAGCGCCACCGCGGCGGGGAGTTCCGGAGCGCGCGAGCTCCTGGACGAGGCGCTGACCGTCTCGACGGAGCACTTCTGGGACGAGCAGGCGGGCATGTCCGTCGAGTCCTGGGACCGCACGTTCACGACCTGCGAGGACTACCGCGGGGTTAATGCCAACATGCACACCGTCGAGGCCTACCTGGCCGCCGCCGACGTCACGGGTGACCGGCTCTGGCTGGACCGCGCGCACCGGATCGCCGAGCGGGTCGTTCACGGCTTCGCGCGGGCGAACCAGTGGCGGATCCCCGAGCACTTCGACGCCGAGTGGAACCCGCTGCTCGACTACAACATCGACGCACCCGCGCACCCGTTCCGGCCGTACGGCGCGACCATCGGGCACTGGCTCGAGTGGGCGCGACTCACGCTGCACCTACGGGCGGGCCTGGAGGCGCGGGGCGAGACGGCGCCGGCCTGGATGCCGGCGGACGCAGCCTCGCTCTTCGCGGCGGCGATCAAGCAAGGCTGGGACGTCGACGGCGCACCGGGCTTCGTCTACACGGTCGACTGGGCCGGCGTGCCGGTCGTGCGCGAGCGGATGCACTGGGTCGTGTGCGAGGGCATCGCCGCCGCGGCAGCCTTGCACGCGGCGACCGGCGACGACGACTACGACCATTGGTACCGGCTCTGGTGGGACTACGCCGCGCAGTACCACCTCGACCTCGAGGGCGGCTCGTGGTGGCACGAGCTCGGCACCGACAACCAGGTGTCCCGGACCGTGTGGGCCGGCAAGGCGGACGTGTATCACGCGGTCCAGGCGACGCTCATCCCGCGGCTCCCGCTTGCGCCTGCGATCGCGACCGCGCTGGCGGCGGGTCTGCTCGGCTAGCAGCCGGCGTCGGGGCTTGGCGCTCGGCGTCCGGCCCGCCCACCGTCGTCAGCACCCGGGCGCCGAGTGCTCTGGCCAGCTGGATCGCACGCGTCCCGATGCCGTCGGAGCCACCGTGCACAAG
>JGI24132J36420_10000813_pt1 | contig 14535 bp, 14 predicted proteins | sample BarGraNGADG00212_3_FD_36420 | JGI IMG/M metagenome (IMG submission 36420) | reverse complement strand
TTGGTGATGAAAGCGTCAATATGGATGCTCTCGTCTGTCGGGAAAAGCGCCAGGTAATCGGTGTTGGCGATCGAGGTGACCATGAGGATCGGCACATGCCGATACATGACGTCCTCCGCCATGCGCTGGCTCATGCTCAACCCGTCGAGGACGCTCGACATGATCACGTCGAGGATGACCAGGTCCGGCTTCTCCTGGGCCAGGACGCGCAGTCCCTGGTCGCTGTTGCCCGCGCTGACCACCTCATAGCAGTCACTCTCGAGCACCGTGCGGGTGTACGCGACGAAGTCGGGATCGTCGTCGACGACGAGTATCTTACCTTTAGCCATAATCGCCTCTCAATCAAGGATTGTCTTGCGGTTTATGCCATCACTGGTTGCGGCACGCGGGCGGCGAACTCGCCTCGGAAGAGCTTGAGCGCCGAGGAAATGGGTTCGCACATCCCGGTCCCCATCGGGCAGAAGGTGGGGCCGTAAATACCGCGCGCGAGAAACTCCAACTTCTCCAGGTCGTCCGGTTGGGCGCAATTGTTCGACATGCGCTCCAGGATTTCGAGCATGCGCGTCCCACCGATGCGGCACAGCACGCAGTTGCCGCATGACTCGTGGACGAAAAAGCTGGTCGTGCGCCGGGTCACCTCGACCATATCGGTCGTCTCATCCATCACGATCACCGCGCCGGTGCCCAATGCCGAGCCCGCCGCTTGTAGCGTTTCAAAGGCCATTGGCACGTCCAGCTTGTCGGCCAACAACAGGGGCGTCGAGGCGCCGCCGGGGATAACCGCTTTCAGCGCCCGGTTCATGCGCACGCCGCCTGCATGCTCGTAGACGATCTCGCGCAGGCTGGTGCCCAGCGGTAGCTCGTAGTTGCCCGGCCGGTTGACATGGCCGCTGACACAGAAAATCTTGGGACCTTTGCTCTGCTCGGTGCCGATCGTCGCGTACCAGGCGGCGCCGCGCTGCACGATGTGCGGGATGTTGGCCAGGGTTTCGATATTCTGCACGAGAGTCGGTTTGCCCCACAGCCCCACCTGCGCCGGGTACGGTGGCTTCAGACGCGGCTCGCCACGCTTGCCTTCGAGCGATTCGATCATCGCGGTCTCTTCGCCGCAGATGTAAGCGCCGGCCCCGCGGTGCACGGAAACGTCCAGGTCAAAACCACTGTCGAGGATGTTCTTGCCCAGGTAGCCGTGCTGGTAGGCATCGGCAATCGCCTTGATCCAGCGTTTGACGCCCAGGAAGAATTCACCGCGAATGTAAACAAAGGCCCGATGGATGCCGACCGCGTAAGCCGCGATGATCACACCCTCCAGGATCGAGTGGGGGTCACGCTCCACGATCAGCCGATCCTTGAACGTGCCGGGCTCGCCTTCGTCGGTGTTCACGGCCAGGTATTTCACAGGGGCATCCTTCGGCATGAAGCCCCATTTCACCCCGGTCGGGAAGCCGGCGCCGCCCCGCCCGCGCAGGCCGGAGGCTTTCACCTCCTGAATGATCTGCTCGGGCTGCATCGTCAGCGCTTTGCGCAGGGCCTGATAGCCGCCATGCCCAAGATAAGTGGTGATCTTCTCAGAGTTTGGGAGGTTTACGTTTGCCAGCAAAATGGGTTTCCAGGCATCCATGTTCACACCTCCCCCATCAGGCGTTCGAGGACCGCGTCGATGCCCGCGGCGGTCAGGTTTTCGTAGAGCTGATCATTGACACGCATTGCCGGCGCTGTGCCGCACGAAGCCAGGCATTGGACGGTTTCCAGCGTGAAGCGTCCGTCGGCGGTCGTTTCTCCCGGCTTGATGCCGAGCTTGGCGCTGATGTAGTCCACTACCCGTTCGGCGCCCTCCGACAGATAACATGACAAACCTTCGCAGACCTGGATGACAAACCGGCCCGCCGGTTTGGTGCGGAAGAGTGTGTAGAAGCTGGCGGTGCTGAATACCTGCCCAGGTGGCACACCCAGCCGGCGGGCGACTTTCTCCATCGCCTCGTGTGTCACGTAGCCTTGTTGTTCCTGGGCGATGTACAGTGCGGCCAGGACCATTGCTTGCTTGGCAGGGTCCATCACTGCTGAACCGGGGGGCGGTGCGGAAGAGGCTAACGGATTCATACCATCTCCTTATGGCCGGGACGGGCATGACCGCTGAGGACGGCAGCAATCTCGACGAGTAGCACTTCAGGGCTGATCGGCTTGCTCAGGAAGCGATCGACCATGCTGCGCTCGCCGGCGGGTAGGAAGCGGTCTTCGTCGTCGCTGAGGACAGCGGAGATCAGGATCAAGGGCGTGTTGGCCACGGTCGGGTCTCCCCGGACCGTCTTGATGAGCCCGAGCCCTGCTAGTTCGTAGGACATCATCGCGTCCAGCAAGACGGCATCCGGATGTTGTTCCCGCATCAGCGCCAGCCCATCGCCAGCGTTGGCGGCCTCCAGCACCCGATAGCCGTGGCTTTCCAACACGATGCGCACAAACTCGCGAAAGTCCGCGTCGTCGTCAACAATCAGAACGGTGGTCGGCGCTGACACGAAACGCTCCTGTTGGCTTGATGGCCCTTTAGCCGAGCAACTCCTCCACCTTTTTGAGCAAGGTGGTTGGGTCGACGGGCTTCGAGAGCCAGGCATCCATATGGGGCTGTTCTTCCATGGGGAAGAGCCCGGCATGGGGCGTATCGGCGATCGAGGAAGCCATAATGACGGGCATGAACTTGGCCTCAGGATCCCGAGACAGTTGCTCGCTGACGTTCAGCCCGTCCAGCACGGTGGACATCATGATGTCCAGCACCATAAGATCAGGGTGTTCGGCCTTCACGCGGGCGAGGGCTTGTTGCCCGTTGGATGCGGTAATAACACTGTAACCGTGCGACTCGAGGATCGTGCGCATGATTTCGACGAAGTCTGGATCATCGTCGACGACAAGAATCTTGGCCGGTAGCATTGACGGTTGCCTCCTCGCGGTGGAGAGACAGATACGCTCGACTTTGAGCCACAAAGTACAAATGTAGGCTAGCACATTATAGGCCCTTTTGCAAGGCCCGCGCTATGACGGTGGTCACATAGGCCCGAGCACGAGGGGTTGCGCCCAAGGGATGCCGTAAGCTATAATCAGCCCACTGCGAGCCCGATTNGGCGGACCCATGGCCGAGATCACGGCGCTGGACAGCGCGTGGAACCGAGGAGGCGTCCCGTGGTAAGGGTAGAAGAAGAAGACATCCTGGACTTGCTGGACCGGCATCTGCGCAGCATCTGGGATGGAGATCTGGAAACCTACCGGGCGACGACCGCGCCGGAGGTCACCTTCTTCGAATGGTATATCAGCACGCAGCGCATCGACGGCCTGGACTTCCACTTGCGGGAGATCGCGGCCACCGGCCGCGTCGCTGAAGCGCAGCAGCGGGCCGGCAAGCCGCGCTCGGTCGAGCACGAGGTGCTGGCCCCCAAGGTGCAACTCTATGGCGACATCGCCATTGTTACCTTCACCCTGCTGATGCGCTACACAGGCGAAGGCGGGGTGCAACACACCGAGCACAACGAAACGCGGGTGTTTGCCCGGCGCGGCGCGGGCTGGCAGTTAGTCCATTGCCACAAATCGCCGATGTGGCCGGCGCCGCATTCGCCGGTGAGTTGAGGCCAGGCTCAGACCCGCACCGAGGGAGGCTCCATGGCAAGCATCCGTATCCTCACCGCCGCCGATGTGAAGGCAGCCTTGTCCATCGCGGATGCCATCGAGGCGACGCGTATGGCCTTTGCGCAGCTTTTGTCTGGCCGGGCTGAGGTGCCCCTACGCACGCAATGGTCAGCGTCGAACGGCACGGCGCTGGTGATGCCGGCTTACTTGCCGGACAGCCGGGGGCTGGGCGCCAAGATTGTCTCGGTCTTCCCCGGCAATCCCGGGCGGGGTCTGCCGACTGTCAGCGCCCTGATTGCCCTGCTCGATACCGAGACGGGACAGCCGATCGCGCTCCTGGATGGGACCTACCTGACTGCGCTGCGCACGGGGGCGGCCTCCGGCGTCGCGACCAGCCTGTTGGCTCTTCCCGGCGCCGCTACGGCAGCCATTTTCGGGGCAGGGGTCCAGGCCGCGCACGCAGTTGCTCGCGCTGTGCACTGTCCGGTCGATTCGCCGCGCCTGGGTGTATGACCGAAACACCGATCGGGCTAAGGCTTTGGTCGCGGAGATGGCCGGGCAAGACCCTATCCCTCAAGGTCTCCTGGCTCCCGAACAAGTGCATGAGATCGGCGAAGTGATCAACGGTCAGGTCGCCGGCAGAGAATCCGCCGACGAGGTCACATTATTCAAATCTGTGGGCAATGCGGTGCAGGACATCGCCGCCGCCACTCGCGCCTTGCGCACTGCCCAGGAGCGCGGGTTGGGCACGATTGTCGAGCTATAGGAGCGCGCTTTATGTTACCGAACAAGGCCTCAGCCGTCATTATCGGCGGTGGAGTCATGGGAGTGAGCACAGCCTACCACCTGGCGGCGCGCGGTTGCCAGGATGTGGTATTGCTCGAGAAGGCTGCTTTTCTGGGCAGTGAGGCCACCGGCAAATGTGCGGGTGGGATACGCTACCAGTTCAGCACCGAGATCAACGTGCGGCTGTCGTTGCTTAGCTTGCCGATGCTCGTCAACTTCGAGGAAGAGCTAGGCCAGCAGATAGACCTGCGCTGGACCGGCTACTTGTTCTTATTGGACAACGATGCCGATGTGTGCGCGTATCAGGCGCAGGTGAGCATGCAGAACCGCCTGGGAGTACCGTCCCGGATGCTCTCGCACGATGAGGCCGCGCAGATGGTGCCGCTTCTCAACACCGCGGACATAATGGGCGGGGCCTACCACGCGCGCGACGGGCTGGCTGATCCGAGCGGGGTGGTACAGGGTTATACAGCCGGGGCACGCCGGCGTGGCGTGCAACTGCTGACCGGCGTCGAGGTCACCGGGATACGCGTCCAGGCCGGCAAGGTGACGGGCGTGCAGACCTCCCAGGGCGCCATCGACGCGCCGGTGGTCGTCAATGCCGCCGGCCCGTGGGCCGGGCAGGTGGCGGCCATGGCCGGCGTACAGTTGCCGATCTCGCCGGTTCGCCGTCAGATCGCCGTGACCACTCCCCTGCCGGACGTGCCGGCCGATTTTCCCTTCGTGATCGATTTCAGCCGCAACCTCTATTTTCACCGTGAAGGGCGGGGGGTCCTGACCGGCCAGTCGAACGTGAACGAACCGTCTGGCTTCAACCAATCGGTTGATCACAATTGGACCGAGCAGCACCTGGACAATGCTATCTTCCGGTTCCCGTTGCTCGCCAAAGCGGGCCTGCTGCGTGAGTGGGCGGGCCTTTACGAGGTTACACCCGATGCTCACCCGGTTATCGACCGGCTAGCTGACCCGCTCGGTTTCTACGTCGTAGCCGGTTTCAGCGGTCACGGTTTCATGCACGGGCCGGCAGCCGGGTTGCTGATGAGCGAGCTGATCCTGGACGGGCAGGCGCGCAGCCTGGACATTCAGCAGCTACGCTTGAGCCGCTTTGCCGAAGGCGACCTGGTCAAAGAACATAACGTCGTTTGATGTCGTTCGACCTTCGGCGGCCGGGCCTGGGTGGTTCAACCTGCTTAGCGCAATAAAGAGGAGGAATGCATGGAGATTCGTGTCAAACAGGGCAGTATCACCGATGAAAGGGTTGATCTGATCGTCGTTAACCTGTTCCAGGGCGTGACTGAGCCGGGCGGAGCGACCGGGTCAGTCGACGCGGCGCTGGATGCCGCGGTCCGAGACGTGATCGCGGCGGGTGATTTCACCGGCAGGGCAGGCGAGACGTTGCTCCTTTACACCCATAGCGCCTTGCCGGCCGCACGCGTTCTGATCGTCGGGCTGGGCGAGCCGGGCAAGTTCGGACCGGCCGCGGCCCGCAACGCGGCGGCCACCTCCGTGCGCAAAGCGCGCGACCTGGGCGCCCGGACGATCGCCAGCGTGGTCCACGGCGCCGGGGCGGGTGGGCTCGCGACGGAGGCAGCAGCCCAGATGCTGGCTGAGGGAACGCTGTTGGGTACGTATCGTTTTCAGGGTTACAGGTCCACAGTGCCGCATGACTGGAAGCCAAACCCGGACACCTTCACGGTGGTCGAAGCCAATGCCCAGCGTGTGGCTGCCTGCGAGACCGGTGTCGCGCGCGGCGTCGCGATCGCGACCGGCGTCCTGCTGGCGCGCGACATGGTTAATGAGCCGGCCAACCACATGACGCCGGCGATGGTCGCCGGACTGGCTACGGAACTGGCGGCTGAGCTCGGTCTTACGGTCCAGGTATTAGATCAGGAGCAAATGGCGGCGCTGGGCATGGGCATTCTGCTGGCTGTGGCCACGGCGTCCGAGCAGCCGCCCAGGTTCGTGATCCTGGAGCACAACGCCGGGCGCGAGGACTTGCCGGTAGTCGTTCTGGCGGGTAAGGGCGTGACTTTCGACTCGGGTGGTATTTCCATCAAGCAGTCCGAGGATATGTGGCGTATGAAGAGCGATATGGCAGGCGGCGCGGCGGTAATCGGGGCAATGGCCGTCGCCGCCAGGCTGGATCTGTCGCTTCACGTGGTCGGGCTGGTGCCCCTTGCCGAGAACCTGCCCGGTGGGCGCGCGCAGAAGCCCGGCGACGTGTTCACCGGCATGACGGGCAAAACCATGGAGGTCATCAGTACCGACGCCGAGGGCCGCATGCTGCTGGCCGATACCGTCGCCTATGCCGGCCGCTTCAAGCCCGCGGCTGTCGTGGACATCGCGACTCTGACCGGCGCACAGGCCGTTGCCCTGGGGCCGCAGGCTGCTGCTTTCTTCGCCAACGATGAGGACCTGGCCGCTAAGCTGGTTGCGGCGGCGGAGGCATCGGGCGAGCGTTTGTGGCGGATGCCCCTGTATGAGGAATACGCTGAGGCGGTCAAGAGCCAGGTGGCCGACGTGAAGAACTCGACCGGGCGCACCGCCGGTATCGGCACGAGCGCCAAGTTCATCGAGCACTTCACCGAGGGTTACCCCTGGGCCCACATCGACATGGCTTCGATGGCCTGGTCCGACGAGGACAAACCGGCCCAGCCGAAAGGGGCCACGGGTTACGGGGTGCGGCTGTTCACCGCTCTGTTGGAAGGATGGGGGCGGAAGTAGGTCGATTCACTCCTCAGGCCGAAGCCGCCGGCCGGCCCCGGTGGCTCAGCACGTAAGCCAGGATGCCGGCCAGGGAAACCGCCGAGCCAACCGCGGCAGCCCCAAGCACCCAGCGCCGGTCGACGTCCAGCGAGGCTGTTTCTTGTGTGATCCAGCCCGCCACCCGGTTCGGCAACGGTTGGGCCTCGGGGACGAATGGGCTACGGATGGGTTCGGGAAGGTCGAGCAGGCCCAACGCCTGCTGCCGCCGCGCCTGCTTGATGAGGCTGCGGTGCAGCGCGTGCCGATATTCCGCCCGTGGCGCCAGCGGTAGCAACATGGCCGCGATCTCTTGCGCGAGCAGGAGCAAGGGGGCGAGGGTGAGTGCGATATCGCCCAGGCCGGCAGGGTCAGCCCATGGCTGGGCCTCCGACCCACCGGCGCGCCCAGGCTTTTCCGAGGATCCCGCTGGGTTTGCCGGCCGGCCGGGGACAGCGCCAGAGGAGCGGCTATCACGCAGGGCCCGGCTCTGGGCGTCGAGCATATCTTCAAGCTGGTAGTCGTTCATGCCACATGTCTCCTCGCCCGGTTAGATGCAGCTTCCGTACGAGCATCTTCCCTACCACCCTCGTGCTTCCAGGTCCGCCCGGAGCGCTTTGAGCGTCCGGAAGTACAATGATTTGATCGAGCTTTCGGTGCGGCCCATCAGCCGGCCGATCTCATCATTTGACAGGCAATCGGTGAACTTCAGGATGAGCAGTCGCTGCCGCTCTTCGGGTTGGCGCCGGATAGCCGCCCATAAAGCGCCCGCTCTCTCCTGAGTTTCCGCCGCCGGCTCGGGCGCATCGGCCGGCTTGCCGAGCAGTTCCTGGTCTTCCAGCGAGGCCGTTTGCCAGCGCTTGCCCGAGCGGTGATGATTGGCCACCAGGTTGTGGGCGATGCGGTACAGCCAGGCCGCAAAAGGCGCCCCGTGGTCAACGTAACGAGACATGCTGGCCAGCGCTTGATGGAACGTCCGGGCAGTCAGATCCTCGGCGTCGGCCTCATTGCCAACGCGGTAGTAGATGTATCTGTAGATGCGTTCGACATTGCGCTCATAAAGCTCGCCAAAGGCCTCAGCCTCGGTTTTGGCCAGCTCGATCAGCTCTCGTTCGTCCAGGTCGGCGTACGTGTTTCGGTTGGACACAGGATCTAGTTTTGACCCCCCGATGCCTGGCAGGATATAAAACACGTGTGTGGATGTGGGGACGCGCTGGGTCTTAGGACGCCATGGCCGGTTTATCAAGATCCCGGGTAGACCGCGGCGCCGATCGTGCCTAGCCCGACATGGACGCCCACCACGGGACCGAGGGTGCACGTGAAGACGTGCGGGGTGCGGAACTCCCTGGACAATGCTTGGGCCACCTGGGCGGCCTCGTCGGGGACTCCCGCCTGGGTGATGGCCAGCTTCACCTGCGGCCCACGCGCCTGGACCTCGTGTGACAGCATCTCCAGCAGCTTGTCCAACGCTTTGCGCCGCGACCGCGCTCTCCCCACCGGCACTACCTCTCCGGCCTGGATGGCCAAGAGAGGCTTGAAATTGAGCAAGCTGCCGACGAGGGCCTGGGCTTTGCCAATGCGTCCCCCGCGTTGCAGGTACTCCAGGGTATCGAGGGCGAATGTAATGTGGATTTCGTCGCGCATCTGCAGCATTTGGGCCACGATCTGCGCGCGCGTCGCTCCCGCGGCTGCCATCTCCGCGGCTTTTTGCACCATCAGCCCCAGTCCCACGGACACACTGTAGGAGTCAACCACGTCGATTGGGCGGCCCGGCAATGCTGCCGTGGCCTGGATGGCAGAGTCATACGTGCCGCTCAGCTTGCTGGACAGGGTGACGGCCACGATCTCTTCCCCGGCGTCGGTCAGGCGCTTGAATGGTTCGAGAAAATCGGCCGGACTGCCCTGCGAGGTGGTCGGCAGCGGGTCTGCTTTCGGCAGCCGCTCCCAGAACTGCTCGCGCGTTATCTCGACCTCATCCTTCAGCGCCTCGCGCCCGAACACGACACTCAGTGGCACCACGGTCAGCGTCGACAGACGCATGACATCGGCCGGACCTTCACACGTCGAGTCGGTAACTATTTTGATCATGGCTCTTCCTCCGTCCGCACATGATAATGGTACGGAGAGTGTTTTGTCAATCGAGGTTTGGCAGCCATCGTCATTTTATGGTACACTAATGGCTTGTGAGTATGGCGCTGGAGGGAAAGGGCCTTTTTCCCGGGCCGCGCTGATCCCAAGCAAGGTGGTAGGAAGCGTTATGAGGTGGTCATCTTTCCCGGTTGCGAGGCTTAGCCCGCCGGCGGGACTTTTCCTGCGAGCGGCGCTTACGGTGGTTGTCCTGGCGGTCATCGCGTTGAATTCATCCGTACCGGGTCTCGCTGCGCCACTCTTGCAGGACCAGCCGCCGGTTATTGCTCAGCCGCAACAGGACGCAGTGGTAAGGGGAGTGGTGCAGGTCGTCGGCACGGCCACCCATCCTGATTTTCAACGCTATGAACTCTATTATACGCCTTGGCCGGTAGCCAGTGATAACGCCTGGATTTTCATCGGTCCTGATGCACATTATCAGCAGCAGCCGCTCGGCTTGTTGGGCACCTGGGACTCGCGTGCGGTTCCCGATGGCGTGTATGGCTTGCGGCTGCGGGTGGTCANGAAAGATGGCAACTACTATGACAGCGAAGCGCGCCGGGTCACCGTTGCCAATGTGAAGGCGCCTGACACGCCGACACCCGAAGCTTCGCCCTCCGTCACCCCGGGTGGCGTGCCGACCCAGGAGCCGACCCAGGAGCCGACCCAGGAGCCGACCGCGACGATTATGGTGCAACTGCCGGGGCAGAAGACACCCCCTCCGGGGGCGACGCTGACGGTTACTGTGAAAGCGGGTGGCGGCACCCCGACGCCTGCGATCACGCCGATCCTGAGCAGCGGAAGCAGCGGAAGCAGCGGAAGCAGCGGTGGGACGAGCCTGGGTGATATCGCGCAGGGCCTCAGCCTCGACCAGGTTGGGTCGACCGCAAAACGCGCGGCCGTCTACACTGTGGGTGCTTTTGCCGTGGTCGGGCTGTTCTTCGGCGTAAAGGCGCTTCTCGTTTGGGCGTGGCACAGGATCAGGCCGTAGACAGAAATGGCTTTTCTCACCGACGGTTCGCGAGGGGCTGGTCCGCTGGGACAGCCCCTTGTGCCGTTTGAAGGAAGACGACATGCAAGCCGTGCGCTCTATTTTTCAGCGCCGTGCGCCTGCCGAGGGCAGCGGCCCGGCCAAGATGATCGTGGGGTTGGGCAATCCCGGCCCCGAGCATGCCCGTAACCGGCACAATGCCGGCTTTCAGGTGATCGAGCTATGGGCGCAGCGCCACGGGCTGGAATTCGACAAGCACCAGAAGCGCGCTCGGCTGGCCATCGGGCGCATTGAGCTCCCGGGGGGCAAGGCAGAGCGTGTGTTGTTGGCCAAGCCGCTGACCTTCATGAACGCTGCCGGCGAGTCGGTGGGCCAACTGAGGGCCTTTTATAAGATCGAGCCTGCCGGCATCCTGGTCGTCTCGGACGACCTTGACCTGCCCGTGGGGCGTATCCGTTTGCGTTCGGGCGGGGGCGCGGGCGGCCAGAAGGGCGTGAAGTCGATCATACAGCACCTGGGCACAGAAGAGTTCCCGCGCTTGCGGGTAGGGATCGGCCGGCCACCGGGGAGAATGGATCCGGTCGATTACGTGCTGCAGAATTTCTCGGCGGCAGACGAAGAGACGATGGCAATCGCACGCGTCCGGGCTGCCGATACCCTCGACACCTGGCTGGCGTCCGGTATTGGCGAAGCCATGAATCAGTTCAACCAGAAAAATGAAACTTAACGGATTACTCGAACTAGGCCAGGATATCCCGGGCTATGAGGATTTGCTGGCTGCGCTGAGGGCCGGGGAGCGCGTTGCGACCCCTCTGGCCGTGTATCACGCGGCTCGGCCATACCTTGTGAGCCTGTTGGCGCGCGCGCTGCAACGGCCGATCCTGATCGTGACGGCGCGCAGCGGCCGGGCCCGGCAGTGGGTGGATGAGTTGCGCATCTGGCTGCCCGATGAGATACCGGTGCAACTGCTCGCCGATCCCGACGCGCTGCCGTACGAGCGCATGGCCTGGGCGTCGGAGACGCGCCAGCGCCGCCTCGAGGCCCTGGTTGGGCTTCTGGCGGCGGGCGATACATCGCGCCGGGGCGACGTCATGAGCGCGCCGGTCGAGATGATGGGCGCTTCCTCGGGCGTGGCGCCGATCATCGTCACCTCTGCACGCGCCCTGATGCAGATGACCCTACCGGTGCGGGAGATGCGCGCGGCCCTGCGCCCCATCCGCAAGGGACAGCGCTTTGACCTGGATATGATGCTGCTTTCGTGGGTCGGCCTGGGCTATGAGAGCATGCCGGTGGTCGAGAGCCCCGGCGAGTTCAGCCGGCGCGGTGGCATCGTCGACATCTGGCCGCCCAACCTGCGCCGGCCACTGCGCATCGAGCTGTACGGCGACGAAATCGATAGCCTGCGCACCTTCGACCCTTCGACCCAGCGCACCCTCGTCCAGGCGCCCCAGGCGTTGGTCGGTCCGGCCAGCGAAGCCCTGCCCAAGCTGGGCGAACGGGCAGCCGGCGCGCTGCAGGCGTTGGACCTTTCGAGCTGCCATCCACCGGCGCGCATCGAATTCGAGCGCGAGATCGCGCGACTAGCGGAAGGCAGCGGCTTTCGCGACCTGGAATGGTATATCCCATATCTTTACAGCCAGCCGGCCAGCATCCTCGATTACTTGCCCGGCAACGGTTATTTGTTCCTTGACGACGCGGCCGAGATCGCGGCTACCCTTGCCGATCTGAGCGGCCAGGCCGAACAGGTGGCCCGCGACCTGGCGACGGCCGGCGACGTCCCGCGCGATCTGGCGGTCCCGTATTTCGGCGCCGACGCCCTGNGCGAGAAGTTCAGCGCACGCCCGGCGCTGTTGCTTGGCCCAACCACGCTGGAAGGTTGGGCGGCATCCACCCCCGCTGGCGAAGAGAGCGACTCAGCCGTAACGCAGGCCTTCTGCGCCGGGCCGCGCTACGGCGGCCAGGTGCGCAAGATGACCGGCGATCTGCAGAACAGCCTTGCGGCCGGCGCACAGATCGTCATGGTCACGCGCCAGGCGACACGCCTGGCCGAGATGCTGGGCGAGGCGGGCTACACCGTCACGCCGGTGGAGGAATTGACAGCCCCGCCGCCTGAGCTCGCGCTGGTGCAGGGGGTGATGGAAGAGGGCTTTCTGCTGCGTCGCGACGGCCGCGGCTCGGATCTGTGGTTCCTGACGGATGCCGAGTTGTTCGGCTGGGGAAAGCCACGGGCGCGGCGCGCCCAGCAGTCCCGTGCCCTGGCTCCCGAGGTTTTCTTTGCGGATATCACGCCGGGCGATTACGTGGTCCACATGGAACACGGGATCGGGCAATTCCAGGGCCTGATCAAGATGAGCTTCGAGGGCGTGGAACGGGAATACCTGCAGCTCGAGTACGCCCAGGGTGACAAGCTGTACGTGCCCGTGCACCAGGCCGACCGGCTGGCCCGTTATGTCGGCGTCGGCGACGGGTCGCCGGGCCTGCACCGTTTGGGCACGTCGGATTGGGAGCAGGTCAAGGCGCGCACCAAGAAAGCCGTGGCCGAGATCGCCGACGATCTGCTCGAGCTTTACGCCGCGCGTGAGGTCGTCCAGGGGCATGCTTTCAGCCCGGACGCACCCTGGCAGGCCGAGCTGGAAGCCAGTTTTCCCTACACCGAGACGGAAGACCAGTTGGTGGCCATCGAGGCGGTCAAGCATGATATGGAACAACCGCAGCCGATGGATCGCTTGATCTGCGGCGACGTGGGCTACGGCAAGACTGAGGTGGCCTTGCGCGCCGCGTTCAAAGCCATCATGGACGACAAGCAAGTCGCCGTGCTGGTGCCGACAACCATTCTCGCGCAGCAACACTTCACGAACTTCAGCCGCCGGCTGGCTTCCTTCCCGGTCAACGTCGCCATGCTCTCGCGCTTCCAGGGCCCGGCCGAACAGGAGAAGACCCTGGAGGGTCTGGCCAACGGCAGTGTCGATCTGGTCATCGGCACGCATCGCTTGCTCAGCAAGGACGTGGCGTTCAAGGACCTGGGGCTGCTGATAGTAGACGAGGAGCAGCGTTTCGGCGTTACCCACAAGGAGCGTATCAAGCAAATGCGCACTGAGGTGGACGTCCTCACGCTGACTGCCACGCCGATCCCGCGCACGCTGCATATGAGCCTGACCGGCGTGCGCGATCTGAGCACCATCGATACCCCACCTGAAGAGCGGCTCCCGATCAAGACCATCGTGGCCGAGTTCGACGAGACCATGATCCGCCAGGCCATTCTGCGGGAAATTGACCGGAACGGGCAGGTCTACTTCGTGCATAACCGTGTCCAGGGCATCGAGCAGATGGCTGCGCACGTCCAGAAGATTGTGCCTGAGGTGCGCCTTGCCATCGCCCACGGGCAGATGCCGGAGAAAGAGCTTTCGTCGGTCATGCTGGCATTTGCCGAGGGGGAGTACGACGTACTCGTCTGTACCAGCATCATCGAGAGCGGGCTTGACATACCCAACGTCAATACCATCTTCATCAATCGTGCCGACCAATTCGGGCTGGCGCAGCTTTACCAGTTGCGCGGCCGCGTCGGCCGGTCGGCAGTGCGAGCCTATGCTTACCTGGTGGTTGACAAATACAAAACCCTCACAAGCGACGCCCGGCGCCGGCTGGAAGCGATTGAAGAGGCGAGCGAGTTGGGGGCCGGGTTCCGCATTGCCATGCACGATCTGGAGATCCGCGGCGCCGGAGAGTTGCTGGGCGCGCGCCAACACGGGCACATCGTCGCCGTCGGGTTCGATCTTTATACGCGTCTGCTTGCCCAGGCAGTGCACGAGGCGCGCGAAGTCGAGCGGGAAGAGGCACGCCGTGACACCGCCGAGCGCAGGGCGCAGACGGGCGGGGGCGCAGCAGCAGCCGGCGACGCAGGTCGAACCACGCCCACTCAAGACGGCGGCGTTCTCCAGGACCCACTGACCCCCGCAGTCACTCTGGACCTCAACATCCCGGCCAGCATCCCTGAGGGCTACGTGCCGGAAACGGGGCTGCGGCTGCAGCTCTACCGGCGCCTCGCCGGCCTCAACAGCCTGCAAGCCATCGAGGACATCCGGCAGGAGTTTCTCGATCGCTTCGGCCCGCTGCCCGCGGAGATCGAAAACCTGCTGTACGTGGTTAAGGTGAAAGTGCTGGCAATTATGGCAGGCGCGGAGGTGATCAGCCAGGAGGATGGGCAACTCGTCATAAAGAGCGCCCGGCTGGAATCAGCCGACCGGCCCGCCGGCCTGCAAGAACGGCTGCGGGCCCAG
>JGI24132J36420_10000809_pt1 | contig 14573 bp, 12 predicted proteins | sample BarGraNGADG00212_3_FD_36420 | JGI IMG/M metagenome (IMG submission 36420) | reverse complement strand
ATGGTCGCGGTGGGGTTGGGCCTGGCAGGCGAGCCGGCAGAGGGAGCCGACCGGGAGTCCAAGGAGCGGCTGGGTCCGCTGGCCTATGCGCTGGCGTCGCTCGACGCCTTGCGCCGCACTAAGGTCGACAGATACTACATCACGCTGGACGGGAAAGAACTGGAAGAGTCGGGCGTCAGTTGCGTCGTCGCCAACATGGGGAACTTCGGCGTGCCGGGCGTCTCGCTGGCCCCGGACATCGATATGGCCGATGGGCTGCTGGATGTGGTAGTGATCCCCGGCGCCGGCCTGGGGATCATCGTCAGCGCGGCGGCGAGCATGGCGACCACTTCAGTCGCAAGCCCAGGCAACGTGCCCTTCCCGCATTGGCAGGCCCGGCAGGTAAGCATCAAGGCCGGGACGCAACAGGCGATCCAGATCGACGGCGAGGTCATGGAACCGGGACCGGTCGAGGCTAGAGTGCTGCCCGGCGCTCTGCGGGTGATCGTGCCCGAGACCTGACAACGCCACGCGTAACAGAGGGACGAAACCCGGTTTCGGGCCGCAATGGCTGATCGAAACCGGGTCCCTGTTTGACGCGGCACTTCAGCGCAGGTCTGAGCGTGTCCCCGCAATGGGCTCGGCTCCCTCCGCAGGCGCGCGGGTAACCAACCCGGCGCGCCATCTCCGCCGGGCAAACAGCACGTAGAGCCAGGGAACGGCAGAGATGGTGACGGTCAGCGCCAGTTGCTGCCAGTTGGCCGGCGGAGGGGAGCCCCACAGCAACAGTGGCGCGGCCAGGAACGGCTGCAGCAGGGTCGAGAAGCCAAAAATGTGCGCCAGCCGGATCGAGCGCAGCGAAGGCAGCAACGGCGCAAGGCTGAGCGGCCAGATTAGCATACCAGGGCATGAACCAGAGCACGGTTCCCAGCAAGTAAAACATCAGCACGGCGAAGGCCGCGCTGCTAAAACCGGTCCACGAGCGGTCGCGCCAGGCCCGGTAACCTTGGAACAGAGCAAAGCCGGCAGTGAGCAACCCTGCCGCCTTGCTGATGACAGAGCCCGCCCGTACGGCGCCCCAAACGGGCGCCAGCGAGGCCTAGAGGACGGACGAGATGGACGCGGTGAATAGCTGTTGGCGGCGGGCCATTCCCAGCACCGCCGGGCCGGCCCAGAACGGCTTCCAGGCCAGGACGAGCAGCAGCGCGCCGAGTAGGGCCGTCACGGCTAAGAAACGCCAGCGGGGCGCGCGGCCCGGGCAGGTCACGCAGGGCGATCAGGCCGGCCGCCGAGAGCAGCAAAGCGGGGATGAACTTGAGTAAGGTCCCCGCCAACAAGGCCAAAATGGCCGGCGTGTAGCGATGTCTCAGCAGGGCCCAGGCGGCGAGCAGGATGCAGAAGGCCATGGCCACATCATTGTGACGGTTGGCCAGCGTCTCATAGAGGATCATCGGGTTCCAGGCGATCAGCAGGAAGCCGGCCAGCGACCGGTCGCCCGGCGGCTGGGTAGCGCCAACCGCGGCCAGCGGCCTGCCGCCTGCGCCCTGCCCGGCCCTGCCCGGCCCTGCCGGCAGGTAACGCCCCGCTACCAGCAGGTTGCGCGCCTGCCGGGGCAGCGCGCAGAATGGCGGTTACCAGCGCGGCGCAGCCAGCGAGAAAAAGCCCGCTCAGCAACTTGAAAGCGACGACATTGGCCACGATGCTGTTACCGGCCAGCCGGGCAGTGACACCGGCGAGCATCTCCCAAAGCGAGCCATAGGCCGAAGTCGCGCCGGGCCATCCCATGTACCCGAAGAAGGGGTCCTTGGGATAGTCGTAGCCGACCTGCACGAACGGATTGGCGTGGTAGATGCCCACGATGCGCCCGTGCACGATGTAACCCCAGATGTCGGTCGAGCCCAATGGATACACGAAAATCAGCGCAACAGCAAAGGCGAGGGCGCTCCAGGCCACGATCGCCCATGCATCCGGGCCGGAGGCGCGGCGTGCGGCGCGCCAGCCCACGTAGTACAGGACCGCCTGCCCGGCAAAAGCGATGCTCAGGTCCCAGCGGGCAAAAGGGTTAACCCACGAAAAGCCATACAGGCTCAACTGGCTGTAGTGATAGTAAACCAGCAGGTTAAACGGGCGCACCAGCAGCAGCACCCAGAGTAGAAAACTCAGCCAGGCGGGCAGCGCGAGATTGATCAGGGCATCCCGTTCACTGTCTGGATCGTGAACACGGCTCCAAAAGGTCTCGAGCTTGCCGTTACGAACGTTCTCGGTCAGCATAGCAGGGTCGGACTCCAAACTTCACCGTTATTAATTAGTATAATAATCACATATTATTCATTACAAAAGCGTTTACTGTATGCTCACTCCNGGCAGAAATGCCGGCGGAGCACAAGCTGGGGCCCGGAAGGGGTCAGGAAAGGGGGGATTTGGCCATAACTACGCCTGACAANTATACTTTGCAGACCTCCGGTGGCGTCGGGCCGCCGGTTTCCCGTTCAGCGGCCGACGACCTCCCCCGGCGTCCTAACAGAAAGCAGGCGCAACAGGGGATGAACTTCCAGCAGTTCGCGACTTCCCGCTTCGGAACCAGCCTCTGGATTGGCCTCGCGCGCAGCCTGCCGCCGCGCGCCGGCTACGCGCTAGCGCAGGCCGTGACCGGCGTGCTTAGCCGGCGCGTGCACAGTGGCCTCTACCGGGCGCTCTACGCTAACCAATCCATCGTTCTGGGGCCGGCCACACCGCCCGAGGTGCTGGACTGCGCGGTGCATAAGGTGCTGGCACATGCGGCGGTCTCCTCCTACGACCTGATCCATCTGCTGGCAAAGGGCGAGGATGCCCTGCGCGCAACGGTGGAGATGGGACCGTCGTTATGGGCTGACATCGAGGCGGCGCGCGCCGGTGGGCACGGCGTCATGGCATGCGCCGCGCACATCAGCAACTTCAACCTGGGATTGATCGCCTTCGCCCTGCACGGCCTGCCGATGCAGATCCTTTCGCCGCCGGGGAAGCGCGGTGGGTTCGAGATCGTGGGCCGGCTGCGCTCACAGGGCATGCTGCAAGATACTCCCGTCGATGCCCAGGCCCTCAAAGCGGCCATCCGTCGCCTGCACGGCGGAGGCATGGTGTTGACGGGCGTGGACTGGCCGGAGATATCGGTCGAGAAAGAAGTGTTGCCGTTCTTCGGCCGGGAAGCGCACCTGCCAACGGGCCATATCCGCCTCGCCATCAGCACCGGCGCGCGGTTGCTGCCGGTCGCCTGCCGCTGGGACCCCCGGCGCGGCTATTACGTGGAGACCGCCATTCCCCTGGATCTGGAGCTCAGCGGTGACCGTGCGCAGGATGTGCGGCACAACGCGCGGCGCGTCTTGGCCGTGCTGGAGCGCTGGATCGCCGAAAAGCCAGAACAGTGGTTGATGTACCATCCCGTATGGGAAGACATACCGGAGGCCGAGTTCTGACCCCTGCACTCGGCCTCGTCAGCCCGGACTATGCCACCGTCACATCCTGGCACAGGTACACGTCCTGGATGGCATGAAGCAAGTCGATGCCTTCTTGCATGGACTTCTGAAACGCCTTGCGCCCGCTGATCATGCCCATCCCGCCGGCGCGTTTGTTGATGACGGCAGTGCGCACGGCTTCTTTCAGATCGTTCTTGCCCGACGGTCCGCCGGAGTTGATCAGGCCGATGCGTCCCATATAGCAGTTCACGACCTGGTAGCGGCACAGGTCGATGGGATTGTCGGTCGCCAGCTCGCTGTACATGCGCTCGTCAATCTTCCCATAGCTCGGGTCCTGCTTGCGCACCGCCTTATAGCCGCCGTTGTTCTCCGGCAGCTTCTGTTTGATGATATCGGCTTCAATGGTGACGCCCAGGTGATTAGCCTGGCCGGTCAGGTCGGCGGCAGTGCTGTAGTCCACGCTGCCCTGCTTGAAGGCCGCATTGCGGGTGTAGCACCAGAGGATGGTGGCCATCCCCATCTCGTGGGCGACCTTAAAGGCCTCGCTGACTTCGGTTATCTGGCGGCCCGACTCTTCGGAACCGAAATAGATCGTCGCGCCCACCGCCACCGCGCCCATATCCCAGGCTTGCTCGACCTGCGCGAAGAAAATCTGGTCGAACTTGTTTGGGAAAGTCAGCAGCTCATTGTGATTGAACTTCATGACGAAGGGGATCCGGTGCGCGTACTTGCGCGCCACGCTGCCCAGCACGCCGAGAGTGGAGGCCACTGCGTTGCAGCCGCCTTCGATGGCCAACTTGACAATATTCTCCGGATCGAAATAGGCCGGGTTGGGCGCAAAAGAGGCGCCGGCCGAATGCTCGATGCCCTGATCGATGGGCAGGATCGAAAGATAGCCCGTATCCGCCAGCCGGCCATGCGAATAGAGCGCTTGCAGGCTGCGCAAGACCTGCGACGAACGATCGCTGTACAAAAGGATTCGGTCCACAAAATCCGGGCCGGGCAATTGCAGCGCTGCCTTGGGCACGGTCTTGCTTTCATAGGTCAGCAACTGCTTATCATCATCCCCCAGAATGCCCTCGATCGCCTTGATGCCCAGTGTCATAGGTTCTCCTCCTAACAGACTCAGACGCCGTCCGGCAGCCAGCACCGCGCTTGATCCCTGTTCCAACGAACTTGTTCCAACGGAACCATTGTAGCACAAAATCTGAACGACTTCAAGATGACAATTAACCCGACCGGCGAGACATGTGCAAAGCAAAACTTCAGATAGTCTTGACAACTGCAGATTCATCTGGTATTTTGTTCATGTAGTACACTACGCGAAAAAGCCGGTGTGTCGGATTGCGCGCTCGCCTCTGGCCCTACACCGGCGACTGACACGATCTGGAGGTCGCAATGGCCGACGATCAGCTCTCCCTGTTCGCAGAGGGTAAGGCCCGCGGCGGGACGGCCGGGGAATTTACACCGCCGGTCGCCACGCTACCAGATGATCTTAGCAGCAAGACATCGCTGACCGCCGCGATCAGCAGCTTCTATGGTTACATGGTGCGGCAGGGTTTCTCCGATAACACAATCAAGGCCTTTCAGGCCGACTTGCGCCTGTTCACGCACTACATGGCAGGCAACAAACCGGTCGGCGAGATCAGCCAATCGGATCTCGACCGCTTCCTGACGTGGATGCGCGCCGAGCGAGGCGTGCCTTGCAGCCCCAAGTCGTTCGCCCGCCGCCTGACCACCCTCAAGGTGTTCTTTGGCTGGCTCGCGGAGAGCGGCGTCATCTCCAGCGATCCGGCCGCGCCCTTGATCCACGAACACCCTTCGACCCCGCTGCCCGACTTGCTGTACGACGAGCACATCAACGCGCTGCTCAGCACGGCGCGTGACCTGCTCTGGGCTGCCAAGCCAGACGCGCGCCCGTACCTGCTGGTCACGCTGGTGCTGCAGACCGGCATCAAGAAGAGCGAGTGCGCGGGCATCAAGCTCGAACACATCGACCTGTCGAACACACAGGCGCCGGTGCTCTACGTGCGCTATGCCGACCCGCGCCGCACGTTGAAGGAACGCAAGCTAAACCTCGGCCCCGGTTTTGTTTCGGTGTACCGCCAGTACTTGCGCGAACATAAGCCGAAGGAGTACTTGTTCGAGTGCACGCCGCGCAACCTGGAGTATGTGCTGGCCGACCTGGCCAAGCTGGCGGGCGTACCGGGTGGGGTGTCGTTCGAGCAGTTACGCTGGACCAGCGCGGTGCGCGATTACCGCAAGGGCATGCCGGCGGAGACGCTGCGGCAGAAGATGGGGTTGTCCGAAATCAGTTGGCGCGAGACGCTGCCGAAGATACAACGCCTGGCGCGTCCGGCGCTGTAGAGCGCCTATTTGCTCTGTCCGGCGCTAATCGGCAGCATAATCTGGTATATAGCCGTGTAACGCTCGACGTTGGCCAGGTACGAGCCGCTCCAGCCGCCGATGGCATAGAGGTCATTGCCCCGGGCCACCAGGCCCAGGTTGCGCCACTGACCGGTCACGGGAGATTCGATCTTCGACCAGGCGCCGGTGCGCAGGTCGTATTGCTCGTTGAAGCTGATCGGATTACGCCAGCCGCCGCCGATGGCAAACAACCGGCCGTAGATCCCCACCAGCGCCAGCCCGCCGCGTCCCTGGTTTAACGTCGCCCGGACCGCCCATGGACCCGCGCTCGTGCCCTCGCCGATCGGGTCATACGCCAGCACAGCATTCGACTCCACTCGCCCGTCATAGCCACCGGCCACGTAGATCTGCTGGTCGAGCGCGCAGGCGCCCAGGAAGGCGCGCGGCGCCGGCAGCCAGGTGCCCGCCTGCCATTTGTCGCTGGCTGGATCGTAAATGTAGGTGGTCGCGACATAGCGCGTGCCGTCCCAGCCGCCAAACAGGTAGAGTCGCCCGTTGAGGGCCGCCAGGCCGTAGGCCGCGACGGGCGCCGGCAAAGGGGCACGGCTCTGCCAGGTATCACTGATCGGATTGTAGACTTCCAGCGCGGCTGTGGCCTGGCCATCGCCGATGGCGCCGCCCGGCACGTAGATCAGCCCGTCCACCACGGCCGCGGAGACGTTGGCCACCGCGGTCGGCTTGCGCGCGCCCTCGAGCCAGTCGTTGCTCTGGGGATCGTACACCATGACCTGACCGGTTATGCCGCCGGCCGTCTCGCCGCCGATGGCATAGAACTTCCCGGCGACCTCGGCAACCGCCAGGCGGCTGCGCCCGTCGGGCAACGGGGAGCGGGCCGTCCAACGCGTGACCTTCGCGCGCGCTCCCGGCGCGACCTGGGGCTGCCCTACGTCGCTCAGCGGCGTCAGTGCCAGCGCCTGGCTGCGGCTTTGCCACCAGTCAGGGGCCCACACGGCCGCCACGACCAGGAGAGCCGCGACCAGCATATAGACCCGCTGCCAGAGGCGAATCGGCTGCCGGGGAACGGGCAGGGGGGCGGCCTCCGCCGCTGGGGCCTCTGCCGCTGGAGCCCCTGCCGGCCCCCCTTCCGCGGCCATTAGCGCCCCGGCCCCGGTCACCCAGCCGCGCCGCACGGCCTCCATCGTGGCCTCGGTGCGCGATTGGACGCCCAGCTTCTCGTAGATATTGCGCAGGTGCACCTTGACCGTGTTCGGGCTGATGAACAGGCTGCGCGCGATCTGCTGGTTGGTTGCTCCCGTAGCGAGCAGCTTCAGCACCTCGAGCTCGCGTTCGCTCAGGCAGCCAGGCTCATCTGCAACCGCCGCGGTCCGATCTTCCATCAGAGAACCGGTGTCTCCCTCAGGCCCAACGGATCATGGGCAGAGCAAAGGGGTTGGGCAGGTCCGGCTGGTTTGGCCGGACGCGCACCCCATACACAAAGCGCCCGCTGTCGGGCGAGGATAGGTTCACCGAATAGTGCAGTTGGCCGTCGGCGTTGCCGTCCTCGAGCATCGGCGCCACCAGCGCGGTTTTCAGGTTGCCGTCCTGCTGTTGGCCGTATACCAGCTCGACCGACAGGTCATCAGGGTTCAGCGGGCCGAGCTGGAGCGTAGCCTCCACCTTGATCGATTGCCCGACGTGGATCTCGCCGCTGGCGGGGCCACTGGCGCGCAAGTGGACCTGCGGCCAGGCACTCTTGACGCGCCGCTCCCAGTCGCTCAAGGCGCGTGCACCCGCATAATTCTCGCCGGCCAGCTTCTGCCCCAGCGCGCCGGCCGGGATGTAATACTGGTTGACGTAGTCCTTCAACATGCGGTTCAAGCTGAATTGGGGCGCCACGGAGGCGATCGCGGCCCGCATGATCGCCAACCAGCCGCGCGGGATGTCCTGCTCGTCGCGCTCGTAGAAGAGCGGCACGACCTCATCTTCCAGCAGACGGTACAGCGAGAGTGCGTCGGCCTCGTCCTGGGCGGCCTCATCCGAGTACTCGCGTTCCTCGCCTATCGCCCATCCGTTCTGACCGTTGTAGCCCTCCACCCACCAGCCATCCAACACGCTGAGGTTGGGCACGCCGTTCAGGCTGGCTTTCTCACCGCTGGTGCCGCTGGCCTCCAGCGGCCGGCGTGGGTTGTTCAGCCACACGTCGGCGCCGGCCACCATATGGCGCGCGATATTGGTGTCATAGTCTTCCACGAAGACGATACAACCGGCAAAACCCGGCTGCTGGCTCATCTGGTAGACGAACTGGATCAGAGACTTGCCCGGCTCATCGGCAGGATGGGCCTTGCCGGCGAAGACGATCTGTACCGGCCGTTTCGGGTCGTTCAGGATGCGCTTCAGCCGCTCCTGATCGCGGAAGATGAGGGTAGCACGCTTGTAGGTCGCATAGCGACGGCCAAAACCGATGGTCAGAACGTTGGGGTCGAACATCACGCTGGCGGCGTTGATCTCGGCCGGGTCTGCGCCGATGCGCGCCAACTGGTTGGCGGAGCGCTCACGCACCAGGTCGATCATGCGGCGCTTGGCATCAGCGTGCACCGACCATAGCTCCTGGTCGGGGATCTGATAAACGCCTTGCCAGGTCGCCGGCGCATCCAGCCGTTCGCGCCAGGCCGGCCCGAGATAGCGATCGTAGAGCGCTGCCATTTCGGGGTCCAGCCAGCTGTCCGAATGGACGCCATTGGTCACATGGCCGATCGGGATCTCGGGCAAGGGCACGTCGGGATACAGGCTGTGCCACATCTCGCGGGCGACCACGCCGTGCAACCGGCTCACGCCATTGGCGCGTCCCGCGGTGCGCAGGGCCAGCACCGTCATACTGAACTGCGGGCCCCACGGATACTCGAAACAGCCCAGGTTCCAGAACTGCTCCCAGCCGATGCCCATCCGCGGCCAGAAATCGCTGAAGAAGCGCTCCATGAGGTTGGGAGGGAAGGCGTCATTCCCGGCCGGCACGGGGGTATGGGTGGTAAAGAGAGCGTCCGCACGCGCCGCCCACAGAGCGTCAGCGAAACTCAGGCCGCCCTCCTGTACGTGCTCGCGGATGCGTTCGAGCTGCAGAAAAGCCGCGTGCCCCTCGTTCATGTGCCAGACAGACGGCTGGAGCCCCAGGGCGCGCAGCACCCGCACGCCGCCGATGCCCAGCACAATCTCCTGCGCAACGCGCAGCTCCTGGTTGCCGCCATACAGTCGAGCGGAGAGCTCGCGGTCGGCCGGCGCGTTGCGTGCGACGTCCGTGTCCATGAGGTAGACCGGCACGCGCCCGACCTGGATGCGCCAGACCTTGGCGTAGATGGCGCGCCCCGGAAGGTTGACGCTGACGATTATCTCATTGCCGCTGGCGTCCAGCGCCGGCGTGGCCGGCACATCCGCGAAATTGAGCTTCTCGTAAACGGCTTGCTGGTGCCCTTCGCTGTCGATGCGCTGCTGGAAATAGCCCTGTGGGTACAGGAAACCGACTCCGACAAAGGGCAGACCCAGGTCACTGGCAGCCTTGCAATGGTCGCCGGCCAGGACGCCCAGGCCACCGGAGTAGATGGGCAGCGATTCGTGCAGCCCGAACTCGGCCGAGAAGTAGGCGATCTGCCGATCGCGCAGATCCGGGTAGGTCCGGCTGTACCAGGTCTGGTCCGGGTGCATGTAGATGTCGAAGGCGTTCATGACCGCGTTGTAGCGATCGACGTAAGCCGTGTCGTTGGCCACACGGTCCAGCTTCTGCTGGCCGACGCGGCGCAGGAAGAGGACGGGATTCTGGTTGACCAGTTTCCACAGGTCGGGGTCGATATCCTGGTACAGCGCCTGCGCCTCGGGATGCCAGCTCCACCACAGATTATATGCCAGTTCAGTGATCCGGGTTATCCTGGGATCGGCCGTAGGATAGACGGATAATTGACCTAAGACGTTCAAGGTGATAACTCCACGCGTGAAATGTAAACACGGATAAAGGTTGCGGGAACCAATTGTAGGGGAAGATGGCAGGGATGTCCAGATTTCCGATGTGATAGAATATAAGTATGTCCCGCTACTTGTTATTCTACAAGCCCTACCGGGTCCTTTGCGGCTCGACTGACGAGCAAGGACGACCGACACTGGCCCAGTATGTGCCGGCGCCGGGCCTGTTTGAGGCGGGCCGGCTGGATTACGATAGCGAGGGACTGATGCTGTTGACTGACGACGGCGGGTTGGCGCACCGGCTAACACACCCGCTCTATCGTCAGCCCAAGACCTACCTGGTCCAGGTGCAGGGCCTGCCTGACGAGGCGGCTCTGCGGGCGCTGCGCAGCGGCGTGCCGGTGAAAGGCGAGCTCAGTGCGCCGGCGCAAGCTGAAGTGCTCGCAGAAGAACCGGACGTCCCGGCAAGATCCGTGCCCGTCCAGGCGCCGGCCGGCGTTCCCACCGGCTGGCTACGGCTGGTGTTGCGGGAAGGGCGCAAGAGAGAGATCCGCCACATGACCGCGGCCGTGGGCCACCCCACTCTGCGCCTGGTGCGCGTCGCCATCGGTCCCCTGGCGCTCGGCGACTTGCAGCCTGGGCAATGGCGTGACCTGACGCCCGCAGAGCTGGCGGCGCTGCAAAAAGCCCTCAAAGGCGAGCGCGCCCAGCGCAACCGGTGAGGCCTCACGTGCGCGTCCCTACTCCGGCAGCACCTCTAAAAAGACACGCTCCCAGTTCCGCCAGCAGACCTTCTCGAGCTGCGCCGCGGTCAGTCCGGCTTGCTCCAACGCCTGCGGGATGAGCGGGTAGCTCTCGATGCCGGTCATGGGCGCGGGCATCGCCTTGATGCCGTCCAGGTCGCCGCCCAGGCCAATGCAATCCTCGCCGCCGACCTGGATGGCGTGCTGCACGTGCCGGGCAATCCACGCGATATCCGGCGGCGCAATCTGCGAGAGTTGCTGCCACATCTCCTGGCGCAGGCGCTTTTGGTCTTCGGGATCGCTCGCCGCCTGGATCGCTTCCCGCGCAGCCCTCTCGATGGGAGCCCCCTGAGCCATGTATTCCGGCGAGATAAAATCGGCTGAGAGGTTAATGCCCATCACGCCGCCCCGTCCGGCCAGCGCGCGGATCATCTCGTCGCTGATGTTGCGCGGGTGGGGACAGACTGCCCGGCAATTCGAGTGACTGGCGATGAACGGCCGGTACGCCAGGTCACGCACCTGCCAGAACGCAGTGTCAGAAAGATGCGAGACGTCGACCATCACCCGGCGCGCCTGGCACAACTCGATCAAGCGGATGCCCTCGGCGGTGAGCGGCCCATTGTCCCCGAACACCGTGCCCGAGAAAGCATTGTCGGACCAGGCAGGGATAACGTTGCGCACGCCCGCGTCGATGAAACGCTCGAGGCCATCAGCCCGCTCGCCGGCGCAGTCGGCGCCCTCCAGGCCGAGCATACCGTGGAAGCCGCCTCCATTGCAGGCGGCACGCACGTCCGCCGCGCGCAACGCCAGTTGCATGCGCCCGCCGGACGCCTCGGCCCAGCCGTGAATGGCCGCGATCGCCTGATCGGCATAGGCAGGCAGGTCCTTGCCGGGCATGTGGCTCTGCGACGTGAAGACGGCGAAGAGCTGCAGGCAGCTGCCCGCCGCCTCGAGCCGGGGCAGGTCGACGTGCGCCCGGCCGCGGCCGGCGACAAAATCGAGCTCCCCCTCGAGGGCGCGCATGACGGTGTCACAGTGAGTATCGAAAAAGCGCATGCAGTGGCCTCCAGTCAGCCGCTAGCGGTAGATGATGAACCCCAGGATCGCGCCACCGATGACCAGAAAAACGGGGTTGATCTTGGTGAAGGTGAGCAAAAGGAAGGCCGCCAGCGCGATGAGCAACTTATCCCAGCTTTGGCCCAACGCCTGCAAGGCTTGCGCGCTGCCGCGCGTGCCGAAGACGGTGGTCGACATGTCGTAGGCGGTCCACACCAGCAGACCCACCACCACCGGGCGGACGGCGCCGAGCATCGAGCGGATGGCCGGGCTGTCTTTGATGCTGAAGAAGAACACGATCATCACCAGCATGAGCGCCGTGGTGGGGATGACGGTGCCCACCGCGGCGATGATCGCGCCGGCCACGCCGGCGATCTTGTAGCCGACAAACGCCGACACCTGTGGGGCAATCGGCCCCGGCAGCGCATTACCCCAGGCCACACCGTCGGCAAACTCGCCTGGGGTCACCCAGCCGGCCGCCGTTGTCTCGCGCTGCATGAGGGCCAGCGAGGCCGGCCCACCGCCCCAGGAGAAGATCGCGACACGTGTAAAGAGCCAGAAAATCTGCCAGAGGAGCATAGGCGCCTTTCAGGTTGTTTAGTGGCCGGTCAGCCAGGCCCAGCCTTCATCTGAGCCGCGTGCCGATGCCTGCCCGCTCCGGCACATGCACGCAGGCAGCCTCATCATAGCGCAGACCGTCAAACGGGTCGTTGCTGACCAGGAGCGGCGCATCCAGGTCGAGCCAGTCGGCCAGCCCGGCCAGGTGAGCCATCGCCGTTGTGCCCAGCGACGTTTCGATCATGCAGCCCAACATCACGCGCAGACCCAGGGCGCGGGCACGGCGCAACATCGCCAGGCCGGGCGCCAGCCCGCCGACTTTCATCAACTTCAGATTGATCCCACGCACTCCGGCCGCCGCCAGTCGCTCAAGGTCAGCCGGGCTTTGCAGCGATTCGTCGGCGACCACGGGCAGATCCGTGTGCGCCTGCACGTAGCCCAGCCCGTCGATGTCATCCCTGGCAACCGGCTGCTCGATCATCTCCAAATCAAAACGCTCCAGGGTGCGCAGCCGTCGCAGCGCCTCCTCACCCGTCCAGCCGCTGTTAGCGTCCACCCGCAGGCGAGCGTCGGGCCGGGCGGCGCGCACCGCGGCCAGGCGGGCTTCGTCGTCGTCGCTGCCCAGCTTGATCTTCAGCACCGGGTAGCGGGCGGCCTCGCGCGCCAGGCGTGCCATCTCCTCGGGCTCGGCAATCGCGATCGTAAAGGATGTCGGCAGAGGGGCCGGCACGGGCAGGCCCAGCAAGCGATAGAGCGGCACACCCCGGCGGCGGGCCAGCCGGTCGTGGAGAGCCAGGTCTAGCGCGCTGCGGGCGGGGGCCGGTCCGTCCGCGCCGACCCAGGCAGCGATGACGTCCGGGTCAGCCGGAAACGGGTCGCGCCGCCGGGCCATTGCATCCCAGAAAGCGCACATCTCGGCTTCAGGAATATGATAGTAGGCTGGGATAGTCCCCTCGCCCCACCCGGCATCGCCGTCACCCAAACCTTCGCGCGCGCGAGAGTCCGCGGCGGGTCCCGCGCTCGCCGCGGCTTCCTTAAGGCGCAGCCAGAAGGCGCGCCGCGTCTCGCTGACGCCATAGGAGAGGCGAAAGGGATTGCGCAGTTGCAGGGTGATCGCTTCGTAGGTGAGGCAGGGAGCCGGCATGGGTACTCCGTCTTGGGCAAGGGATGGCGCGTGCTGCGCTCCGCAGGATACCACAAGAGAAAGGACCGGCTCAAATCGCAGACGAGCACAAGCAAGGCCTATTTGACATGCCACTATTGCCCCCCGCTTCTCCAGATGTGGTAAGATTCNGGCGCACAGACGTTTTTGTGCCAGCGGAGCGCGCTGTGCGGCAACGTGCAAGGGAGATAAGAGGTGNGTCTCGTGGGTCTGAAANACAAAACGCTCTATATGATCGGCAACGCACACATCGACCCGGTCTGGTTGTGGCGTTGGGACGAGGGCTTCCAGGAGGTCANGGCAACCTTCCGTTCGGCTCTCGACCGGATGAACGAGTTTGACGATTTTGTTTTCACCGCCAGCTCGGCGGCGCTCTACGAATGGGTAGAACACAGCGACCCGGCGATGTTCGCCGAGATCCGGCAACGCGTGGCCGAGGGACGCTGGCAGATCATCGGTGGCTGGTGGATGGAACCGGACTGCAATATCCCCAGCGGCGAGTCCTTCGTCCGCCAGGGGTTGTACGGGCAGCGCTACTTCAAAGAGAAGTTCGGCGTCACGGCCAGGATCGGCTATAACCCGGACAGCTTCGGCCACAACGGCGCCCTGCCACAGATCCTCAAAAAGAGCGGGTTGGACAGTTACATCTTCATGCGTCCCGGACCGCACGAGAAGGCGCTGCCCGCGCACCTGTTCTGGTGGGAAGCGGACGACGGCTCCCGCGTGCTGGCTTTCCGTATCCACTCCGCCTACTGCGCCTGTCCGGCGGACATCTCGCAGCATGTGCTGATCTGCGCTGATGCCATCAAGGCTCCCTTCGACAGCACGCTCTGCTTCTACGGCGTCGGCAACCACGGGGGCGGCCCCACGGTCGCCAACCTGGAGTGCATCAGGAGGATGGACGCCAATCCCGAGTTCCCCCACCTGGTGTTGGGGGGCGCGGAGAAGCTGCTCGACCCAAAGGCCGCGCAAGCCTGGCCGCTGCCTGTCGTGCACGACGAGCTCCAGCACCACGCCAGCGGCTGCTACAGCGCGCATTCGGGCATCAAGCGCTGGAACCGGCAGGCCGAGAACCTGCTGCTGGCGGCCGAGAAGTGGGCGGTGATCGCGCAGCGCGTGACCGGCCAGCCCTACCCGACCGGCCTGGACCGCGCCTGGAAGAACGTCCTCTTCAACCAGTTCCACGACACCCTGGCCGGCACCGCCATCGAGGCCGCCTATGAGGACGCACGCGACCTTTATGGCGAGGCGCAAGCCATCGGCGGGCGCGCGCTGAACTACGCGCTCCAGGCGCTGGCCTGGAACGTA
>JGI24132J36420_10000806_pt1 | contig 14610 bp, 12 predicted proteins | sample BarGraNGADG00212_3_FD_36420 | JGI IMG/M metagenome (IMG submission 36420) | reverse complement strand
GGGGCTTATGAAAACCTTCTTAACCAGGATGTAAAACAGAAAGAAGAAAAACTTGAGATTTTTATTCCTAACGGTCCTCGCCTTGGTGATAAGGTGATAAAAGCAACACATGTGGCTAAATCATTTGGAGACAAACTCCTTTTCGAAGAGCTTGATTTCAATCTGCCACCAAATGGAATTGTTGGTGTTATCGGTCCTAATGGCGCCGGAAAAACAACTCTTTTCAGGATGATAATGGGACAGGAGCATGCGACAAAAGGTACATTTGAAACCGGAGAAACAGTCACTCTCGGTTATGTCGATCAGGCTCATTCTGAAATTGATCCGGGAAAAACTGTATATGAAGTAATTTCAGGCGGGCAAAATGATGTAATGGTAGGAAACAGGCTTGTAAATGCCCGGGCCTATGTTTCCAGGTTTAACTTTACCGGGGCTGACCAGGAAAAGAAATGCGGCGTCCTTTCCGGCGGGGAAAGGAACAGGCTCCATCTGGCCCTGACTCTTAAATCAGGGGCAAATGTGCTTCTCCTTGACGAACCGACAAATGATATTGATGTCAATACCCTCAGGGCACTTGAAGAAGGGCTCGAAAATTTTGCAGGCTGTGCGGTAATAATTTCGCACGACAGATGGTTTCTCGACAGGGTCACAACCCACATGCTTGCCTTTGAGGGCAACTCAAAAGTTGTCTGGTTCGAAGGAAATTATTCCGACTACGAGGAAAACTATAAGAAAAGAGTGGCAGATACTACGCCGGTGAGGATTAAATATAAGAAACTGGTGTAGGAGAGGCGTAATGTGTAACGTCGGAAGACTGGTCGAATAAAGAAAAAAGACAAAAGTCACAAGATAAAAGTTAAAGACCGCAAGACAATGTATTAAACTATATTTCCATGAAAACTATTACACAAATCCTCATTGTACTACTATTATTTACCCAGACAATCGTTGGGCAGATCGGAACAAGATTTCCTTCGGAGAAAAAGATTGTCACGGACCCGGTTACAGGGATACAACTTACATTTCTTACCAGCAAATCTGCCGGGGATTCAAAAATCTATCAGACACATAATCAGTGGACTGCAGACGGGGGATGGATTATTTTCCGTTCCGACAGAGTAAAAGGAGAAGCAATGGCTGTGAATGAAAAGACAGGAGTAATTGTCCAGGTTTCTGAGGGAGGTTTTACCGGGATGCTGAATGTTGCCAGGCAATCAATGAAACTCTATTTCATGAAGAATCATCCGTCAGAACCGGGATCTGTGCAGATAATTGAAGTAGATCTTGCAAAATTATTTGNCGACAGCGAAGCGGGGAAATTAAAGTCAGCTTCTGTCTATCAGCGTATTTGTGGAATCACTCCGCCCGAAATAGGAGCCAGTGGCGATATGGCACTTGATGCTGATGAGGAATATGTATATTTCAGGGCGGGTAAAGAGGAATCTTCAAAACATCTTCCTGAAGGGACAAAGATTTCAGCCAATTTCGGACCGCGCAATATGGGAGCTGGTCCTGCCGGTCTTGCAGGCATGAACATAAAAACAGGAGAAACAAGATTCATCGTTGCAGTACCTTTCCAGGTTGGACATATTCAGGCTAATCCATGGGTTCCGGGAGAGATAGTTTTCTGCTGGGAAACAGGAGGAAAGGCTCCCCAGCGAACCTGGACAGTAAGGGCAGACGGAACCGGGTTAAGGCCGTTATACCATGAATCNGATTATGAATGGGTAACCCACGAAGCAATTATATCAAAAGATGAGGTAGCTTTTGCCATTATGGGCGATCGTAAACTGAGCACCCCTGAAAAACCGGTTGATTTTAAGAATCCGGGACCGGAATTAACCTGGGGCAATTCAGGTACGCGGGAAAAACCTTCGGGGCTTGGTATAATAAACCTGAGAACCAGGGAGATGACTATCGCCGGGCAGACAGCCAGCGGAAGCGGACCCTGGCACGTTAATGGTTCGGCTGACGGNCGTTGGGCTGCTTTTGACGATTTTAAACGTAATATTTACCTGATTGACAGGAAGACACATGAAATGATCCTGCTTTCAGGCGGTCACAAAACGACAGCATCTGATCATCCTCATCCGACATTCAGCGCTGATGGTACCAGAATAGAGATTCAATCAGCAATGATTTCAGAAGATAACAAGTCAATGAATATTTGTATAATTCCGTTACCAAAAGCATGGCTTTTAAGGAAATAATAAAGTTTTTTAGAACTTAGAAATATTATATAAAAAAATCCCTTTCCTGGTATTCCGGAAAGGGATTTTACATTAGTCTTATATTTCTATGGGGAATCTTACTTGCTTATTAAATTTACAGACTCCATCCATTACGGTATTCATAATGCAGGAACTTATCTGCTTCCGGGAGATTCGGGAAACCGGGTTTTTCAGGATCGAAGGTCAGGATCTGTCCGCTCAGTTTTACCCTTAGTTCTTTTTTAAGGACAATATTTCCCAGCAGAACTGTTTCGGTCAGAGGTCCGGCCCAGTCAAAGTTTGATCCTGCAGGTGCTCCTCCCTTGCTGGCAAGGATCCATTCCATTTCGTGTCCCGGTGATGAGGGGATATACGGGGCAGGTCTTTTATATGAGTCACGAAGAGATTTTGGAACAATTTGATCATCAAGGATTTTTCCTTTTTCTCCAACAAACAAAGTGCCTCCGGCTCCCATAACCATACCTTCCTCAAGTTCAGCGATAAGAGGTGGCCTCAGACCGCCGTCATACCATGTAAGAGTCACAGGAGGCATTCCTGTACGTGCAGGAAAATCATAACGAACGATAGATCCAAGCGGATAAGTTTCTTCATTTACAAGGGTCGACACAGCCTGGAGGCTGAGAGGGTATTTAAGTTTTAAAGCCCTGAAAACAGGATCAAGTGAATGGCATCCTATGTCGCCAAGAGCGCCTGTGCCAAAGTCCCACCATCCGCGCCATTTGAAGGGGTGATATGAAGGATGATAAGGACGCATCGGGGCTGGTCCTATAAAAAGATCCCAGTCAAGAGTCGAAGGAAGTGGGGGAGTATCTTTCGGACGGGTTACTCCTTGGGGCCAGTAAGTATCTGAAAGACCCCTGTTGGGTCTGTCTGTCCATACGTGTACTTCTCTTATCGGACCGATAGCGCCATCCCAGATCATTTCACGCAACCGGCGGGGTCCGTCAGCTGCCTGACCGCCGTTCCCCATCTGTGTTGCTACCTTATATTGACGGGCTGCCTGGGTAAGTATTCTTGCCTCATGAACAGTATGAGTAAGAGGCTTTTCGGTATATACATGTTTCCCACGCCTCATAGCTTCCAGGCTTATTATTGCATGTGTGTGGTCAGGGGTGGCTATAACACAGGCATCTATATCTTTCTGTGTATCAAGCATCAGCCTGTAGTCTTTATATTTTTTTGCTGCAGGGTATTTATTAAATACTTTTTGAACTGTTTCACTCCAATCCACATCGCAGAGAGCAACAATATTTTCAGTTTTGGCAACTACGGCCAGAACGGATTGACCCCTGCCACCGAAGCCGATACCGGCAATATTTAATTTATCGCTGGGAGCAATATGCCCTAATCCGGAGACAGCATGCCGGGGAACGATTGTTAAACCGGCAAGAGCAGAGGCAGATGTGCCAATAAATCCTCTCCGGCTTATTGTTTTTGAAGTTTTGGTGCTCATAATTAATTAGTTTAGAAGGTTTCTATTTAATGTCCGGTGTAAGTACAAAATTATGATAAGATACTTTGTCAGGATCACCCCTTAGATTTAATGACCAGGGTGAAAAAAATCAGGCGCAATTAATTAATTACCGCTTCAAATACAACTTATTAATTATCAAATATCGTTAAAAAAAATCAATATGATTTAAAAATACAGTTTATAGTTAATATGGATGAAAAGATTTTTATAGGAATTTACTTGAATTATATAAATATTGTCTTGTAACTTTATGAGAATTAAATTCATTTTTTTATTTGATGGAATTAACATTAACCAAAAAAAATCATATGAATATCAATCGGCGACATTTTATTTCGACCACTTTTGCGGGTAGCCTGGCTGCTGCATTACCACTATCATCTTATGGCTCAGAAAAGATCGGGATATCAGGTTTTAAAACAAAGTACCCTGATTATAACGAACTTAATGAAATAGAAAAATTACCTGTTCTGAAAAGACAACTGTTTCCTTCTCCCGTAATTATCAAAACTCTTGAGTTACTTCGTTTTGGGAGAAGCTTTTTATGCAGGGTCCGTTCAGCTGACGGAGCAGAAGGTATTTCGGTTGCTCACGACGGGATATATAGTCATTATCTCATTCTACTAAGTCTTCGGTCTCTTTTTATCGGTAAGGATGCACGCGATCTTGATTCCCTTATGGACCAGGTTTACATACGAAATTACAGGTTACAGGGTATTGCACTGGGAATACCTGCAGCTACCATCGAATTTGCCATTCTCGATATGCTGGGTCGCATTGCCGGCAAGTCCATCGGTCTTTTGATAGGAGAGATCCATAAGCNCCGGATTGAATTTTATCTTGCTACTGAAGGTCGCGGAACATCAGCTGAAGAGACGCTTAAAGTCTGGCAACCCCAGGTAGAAGAATGTAAAGCCAAAGAGATTAAAATCAGAGTTGGTGGCGGGCATATGACCAACAATATTGATAATCCTCCAGGAAGGACGGAAAAACTTATTCCTTTATTCCGCAAAACATTTGGCGATAAAATGGATATATCAGCAGATGCAAATGGTTCCTATACTGTGGACGAGTCTATCCGTGTCGGTAAAGTATTGGAAGAGTATGGTATCATTCGTTACGAAGAACCAGTTCCATATGATTATTATGAAGAAACCAAAAAGGTGGCGGATGCACTTACAGTTCCAATTTCCGGTGGAGAACAGGATCAAAGTTTTCACCAGTTGCGCTGGATGCTTGTCAACGATGGGTTTGATATCATCGAACCTGATGTTTTCTATTTCGGGGGAATGATTCGTTCGATGAAAATAGCGCGCATTGCTGCCGCATGTGGAAATAAACAGTGTACCCCCCATATGACAGGCGGAAGACTCGGATTTCTATACGCTTTTCACTTTGTTTCTGCTCTTCCAAATGGTGGTTATCGTCCTGAATTTAAAGGATTTGAAACTGATGTGGTTTATGAATGCAAAACAGGTCCAATTAAAAGCGAAAACGGGGCGGTAACAGTACCAACCGGACCTGGTTTAGGCGTTGATATTGACCCGGAATATGTTAATAAACATAAATTGGTGCAAGCATTTTAATTAAACAAGTTGACGAATATACCTCCCTTTTTTCCACTCAAATAAATTACTGTATAGTACAGTAGCAACAATAAAAAGCCTTGATATTATTTCTTTATCAAGGCTTTATTTGATTGTTCATGTAGCCCCACCGGGAATCGAACCTGGATCTACGGTTTAGGAAACCGCTATTCTATCCATTGAACTATAGGGCCAATTGAAGGGCAAAAGTATAGATAATTTTCATCATTCCAAACCGCTGTTCACAGGAATACCAGCGCAAGGCTGCTGACACACGACGTTGGGAGGAAAGATTGGCCGTTTACCATGCGTCGTATATAGTGTCTCCTTCCTTTCCCTTTCTTAAAAATAAATTATCTTTGATATTTTCAAATACTTACCCTATGAATTGGATAGACACGGCAATAGTAATCGTTCTTATCATTTCGGTTGTGATGGGATTTATTAANGGACTTGTTAAAGAGGTAGCTTCCCTGGCNGCACTTATTCTGGGAATATGGGGTGCAATAAAATTCTCAACTTTCACAGCTGCAAAACTCTACGACTATTTTGATATGACCGGGCAATACGTTGGTATCATTGCTTTCCTGATCACTTTCGGAATAATTGTAGTCATTATTCATTTCATAGGAATATTGGCTGATAAACTTGTTAATGCTGTTGCCCTTGGTTTTCTTAACCGTCTGCTCGGAATCGTTTTCGGAGTGTTAAAATCGGTACTTATTATGAGTGTTTTCTTTGTAATACTGAATGCTATTGATGCCCGCAAGCCATTTCTCCCCAAAGAAAGGATAGAAGGATCGATATTTTATAATCCCATATCTGATATTGCTCCTGCTATATTTCCCATTATAGGAGAAGGAGGGTTCAACCGCAGCTTCAACAGGTTTAAAAAGAAACCCGATGAGGTTATTATTTAACCTGTTTGTTATATTTGCAATTCTGAAAAAACGAGGATATGAATTTTGTTGAAGAACTGAAATGGAGAGGTATGATTCATGATATCATGCCCGGGACAGAAGATTTGCTGAAAAAAGAAATGACCACGGGATATATAGGTTTTGATCCTACTGCCGACTCGCTTCATATAGGTCATATGGTCCAGATAATGTTACTAATGCATTTTCAGAGGGCGGGGCACGTTCCTGTTGCACTCGTTGGCGGGGCTACCGGAATGATCGGGGACCCTTCAGGTAAATCGGAAGAGAGGAACCTCCTTGATGAGGAAACACTTCGTAAAAACCAGGAAGCAATTAAGAAACAACTTTCCAGGTTTCTTGATTTTGATTCTGAAAAGAAGAACAGAGCACTTATGGTCAATAACTATGACTGGATGAAAGATTACTCTTTTCTGGGCTTTATAAGGGAGATTGGAAAACACATCACTGTCAACTATATGATGTCGAAAGACTCTGTAAAAAAGAGGCTGGGTTCAGAATCAAAAGAAGGGATGTCGTTTACAGAGTTCTCGTACCAGCTTGTTCAGGGAACTGATTTTCTTCATCTTTATAATGATTACGGTTGCCGGCTGCAAATGGGAGGCTCTGACCAATGGGGCAATATTGTCACCGGCACAGAGCTTATAAGACGTAAAACAGGCGGAGAGGCTTTTGCTTTGACATGTCCTCTTATAACCAAATCTGACGGATCAAAATTTGGCAAAACTGAATCAGGTAATGTCTGGCTCGATCCTGAGAAAACCTCACCCTATAAATTTTTTCAGTTCTGGCTTAATGTATCAGATGAAGATGCNGCNAAGTATATTAAAATATTTACCCTGCTCGATCAGAAAGAAGTTGAAGANCTTATTACTGCTCATAACTTAAATCCGCAGGATAGGCTNCTTCAGAAACGTCTTGCNGAAGAGGTCACGGTTATGGTTCATTCGCGCGATGAGTTTGAAGGCGCAGTTGAGGCATCACAGATATTGTTTGGGAAAGGAACCACAGAATCGCTTAAAAAGATGAGTGAAAGCACATTTTTGTCGGTTTTTGAAGGAGTACCGGTTTTTGATATCAAGAATGATTTACTTCAAAAAGGAGTTACCGCTGTTGATCTTTTAGCGGAACATTCACAGGTTTTTGCCTCAAAGGGAGAATTAAGAAGACTTGTTCAGGGTGGAGGTTTAAGCATTAATAAAGTAAAAGTTGAAAACCCCGAAATGGTTATTTTACCGGAATCGTTGTTAAACGGTAAGTATCTGCTTGTTCAGAAAGGGAAGAAAAACTATTTCCTGATCAGAGTTTGCTGAAAACTATTTCAGAAGATCTGCAGCAAGGATTGATACATCATCAAAAAGGGATGGATTAGTATCGGGTATGCCGAGAAAAGAAATCATATCCCTGATATTTTTTTCGACAGGTTCCTTATTTGAAATATGACGGATAATTTCTTTGGTACCAATATCTTTCCCGTCGTTACCTTTTAATTCTGAAAGCCCATCGGTATAGCAGACTATTTTTGAATTATTGTGAATTAATAATTCCCTCTTTTTCACAAGTGGTATCTCGTCGATCATTCCCAGTCCCACACATGAACCATACAGAGAGCTGACTTCACCAGTATCTGAGTTAAACAGGACGGGAGGATTGTGGGCTGCATTAATATACTCAAGGATCCTTGTTTTATGATCATAACGGGCAACAAAGAATGTGATAAATTTCTCACCGGAGGCATTAGCCATTACAATTGAATTAAGCTTGCTTATCAGTTTCTCAAGTTCAATATCCTGTGTAAACAGGGCTCTTAAGCTGGCCTGAAAATTTGACATCAGTATAGCAGCAGAGATTCCTTTTCCTGAGACATCAGCAATACAGAATCCAAATTTTGTTTCTGACAGTTTCAGGCAATCATAATAGTCTCCGCCAACCTCAGAATGAGGGTAATAGAATCCATTAATAATAAATTTCTCATTCCTGGGCATTTGTTTATTGTCGGGGATAAGCATTTTTTGCATCCTTGCAGCAAGTTCAAGCTCCTTCTTCAGAGCTTCCTGCCTGAGGCTTTCTTCGAAAAGCCTGATGTTTTCAATGGCAACAATGATGATGCTCGATAAGGTTTGAATGAAGTTCAGGTGTTTCAGCACCGGGCTCATGCCTTCACCTTCTTCTTCTATATCGCCGATAAAGACGAATGCAAGATGTATATTATTATTGAAAACAGGTACAATAATATCTACACCTTCAAATCCCATATCGGATGATACATACGTGATCTCGGTGAATTTCAGCAACCTTGATTCTACATTTATTGTTTCAAAATGTTTTGGGAAACCGCCATTAAGCAGACATTCCCATGTGTCTGAACGTTTAAAGATGAGTATTTTCCCAATGCCAAGGTTATTCCTTAGAATTGATTCATATTTCGATAAAAGCTCCCCGGTAGGCAGATTCGCATTGATCGATAATGTAATACCGAGCAAGGCATCCAGTTTAAACTTAGATAGTTTTAATCTGTCTGTTGAACTCTTTTTATCCTTCATGAACCAGGTTATGATTTTACACGTTCAACATAAGATCTGTCGCGTGTGTCAATTTTTATTTTATCACCTACATTTACGAACAGAGGGACCATAATTGTTCCTCCTGATTCAATCTTTGCTTGTTTTAGCGTATTTGTTGCTGTATCTCCTTTTATTCCTGGTTCTGAATATGTAACTTCCATAACAACAAACTGAGGAAGGTCTACCGACAAAATGTTTTCTGTATCGGCATGGACAACAACCTCAACGTTTTGGCCTTCTTTAAGAAACTCATTATTCTCTATAAGATTATCTGGAACATGTATCTGTTCAAATGATTCCACATGCATAAAATAATATCCCATATCATCGTGATAAAGATATTGATATGGACGTCTTTCAACTCTTGCGATGTTCACTTTTGTTCCCGATGAAAAAGTATTTTCAAGAACCCTTCCTGTTTTAAGACTCTTAAGTTTTGTCCGCACGAATGCCGGGCCTTTCCCCGGTTTTACATGTTGAAATTGCACAATCGTACAAAGGTCATTATTGAATTCGATGACCAATCCGTTCCTAAAATCTGCAGTACTTGCCATAAATGTATGATTATCCTCTTTTTTAATTTAATTATCTCTTCTTTATTTCAAACGGACTTACAAGGCCCTGGTAACTTACCATCTCGACCGTAAATGCCCCCACAAAGATATCAAATCGTATCTTAACCGGTAAAAAATTTTTATCAGCCGAAAACCAGAATGAAACGTCCTCTTCGGTTTTAAAGAGCCGCCCGGTTTCAGTAACAGGATTAAACCTGAGACATTTGATTTTTCCTGCCCTTGTTTTTATCTCTTCAGTGCCAATATATTTCATTCTTATCGGATAGAGTTCATCAGTAAACCATGTCATGATCGTTATAATTTCTCCTTTTTCTATTAAATTGATGTTTGGGAGTGTATGGTTCCGGAACCAGTAGAAGCACGATAAAATATCGTGTATTTTAGGAGGGGCGATATGAATTCCGGTGAGGTCGCTGTTCAGTATGGAAGAATCAGGTCTGGTCTTATGATCAAAAAGAACCACATTATATCTTCTGTAGCGGCCTTCCCGGATATTCCTGATAGATTTTACAGGAAGTTCCGTCTCCGGGTCAATATAGCTTTCATAGATATCCAGTACTTTAAAAACTGCATCTGCCATCCCGGTTGTTTTGGCAATCATTTTCGAATGCCAGACCGTCATACCGTTAAACGTATCCGCTTTGAGTTCAAGGGTGGCAATACCTCCGTTTATAACGCCGTAATGTATTAAATAATCGACTTTTTCATCAACCTGGTAAGAAACCACCTGTCCCCTGGCAAAAGATGAGAGAAGTAAGAAAAAGCAGAATATTGAAGATATTTTATTCATAGTTCTCCTGAATAAAGGCAATTTACGGACCAATTATTTTAAAAGAATATTTTTAACAGGTTTCGTGGTTATGAAGTCTTTCAAATAAAAAGGTTCAAAATATGCAACATCTTCATAATGATGATCTTTTAATGCCTGGTATGCAGGCTTTTGCATATGCGATGCAGAAATTTTATAATCCAGGGCAAAATAAACATTTGGCCGCTTAATAATATCTTTGCATTTTATTGCTCCGTCACCGAAAAAGATAATTCTGACAGATTGAGGGATTTCACTAAAAGAATTTTCATTTATGATTTCAGCTGCGATCTTTTTAATTTGTTTGCCTTTTGAATCAAAAACAGCATAATAAACTTCCATCCTTCGGGCATCGAGCATAGGGCAGAAGAGAGTATTGCTGTTGGTCATCATTTTTTCTTCCAAAAAATCAGTTATACCATAAAACATTGAAACGGTGGTTTCAACACCAATAACAGGTATGGAGGCGGCATATGCAATTCCTTTGGCAACAGATACTCCGATACGGAGCCCCGTAAAAGATCCCGGGCCTTTGCTGACAGCAACTGCTTTTAGATTATTAGCTTTCAAGCCTGCTTCATTAAGCACCTCTTCAATATAAAGTGTTAACATGGCAGCATGTGACATCCCCTCATTGCTTTCCCTCATGGCAATAACTCCCGAACTATCACACAATGCCACCGAACAGACGGATGTTGCTGTTTCAATACATATAATCATACATTCAATTGAATTCCAAAGATCTATTTCTTCTCTTTATAAAGTTGTTCTTTCTTTACAATTTCAATTAAGGTGCTGTCTGACAGTTTTTTACTTATGGCGCTGAAAGGCGCTGAAATTACCTGATCTTTTTCGGCGATCCCCGACACTATTTCAATATAATTGTTATCCTGAATTCCGGTCTTAACATCTTTTGCAAGAGCATATTTCCCATCGGTAATGAAGACAATTGTGCGGATATCTTTATCAGATGGAGTGAGCACAATTTTGGTTGTATCAGCGCGTGTTGTGACTGATTGAATCGGGACCGCAACTATTCCTGCTTTTGTTTCGGACTGGATATCGACGGTAGCCGACATACCAGGTCTGAAAGGATTTGGGTTGCCGGCGATAATTATCTCTTCATACGATTCAGGAAGAACCAGTATCTTAACATCGAAATTGGTGACCTGATCGGCCGATACTCCCGTGGTTTTTGCAGAATTGGCGATCTCGGTTACGATTCCTTTAAATTTTTTATCAAGATAAGCATCCACTGTGATTAATGCTGTATCTCCGAGATTTACTCTTACAATATCATTTTCATTGACCTGTACCTGTGCTTCCATTCGGGAAAGATCTGCAACCCTTAACATTTCTGTTCCTGCCATCATGCCTGTTCCTGCTACTCTTTCCCCAAGCTCAACAAGGAGCATTGAGACGGTACCGGTCATAGGCGCATAAATAGATGTTTTGGTGAGGTTTTCGTTAGCCTCTTTCAGGGAAGCTTCAGCGCTTATCACGGCAAACTTGGCTGCATCAACTTCAGCTTTTGCTACACTGTATGAAGCTTCTGCCTGTTCATATTCTGATTTGGATATAGTCTGTTCTTCAAAAAGCTGTTTGGTTCTTTTATAAGAAAGCTCAGCCTGGGTGAACTGGGCATCAGATTGTGCCAGCCGGGCGCGGGCCGAGCTTATGGCTGCGAGAGATCTGTCTCTCTGAGAAATATATATGTCAGGTTTAATTCTGATTAACAGCTGTCCCTTTTCAACATGGTTGCCTTCCTTCACGGTAAGCTCAACAATTTCACCGGAGACATCAGGACTTATTTTAACTTCCTTTTCCGGCTGGATTTTCCCGTTAGCAGTAATTGTTTCCACAACCAGTCGTTTTTCTGCATTTTCTACAGCAACTTTTACAGTAACTGCTTTACCGAACCATCCTGCTTTTTTACCGATTACAGCAAAGACTAATAGAACTATTACAACTGGCACCAGTATTTTTAATATCTTATTGTTTTTCATGGTTTTAAGCCTTAAAGAAGTTTTATTTATTCAGGTTAAGAGGTACGCCTTTATAGAAGTCGAGGACCTTTGTTTTAAAAATGAATTCATATTTTGCCTGCACCTTGTCTGACTGGGCATTCAAGAGNTGTGTCTTTGCTGCATTATAGTCAACNGGAGTAACCATCCCTACGTTGAATTTTTGTTCAGTATAGCGGAATGATTCTTCCATTGATGTGACCGCTTTTATGCTGGCATTGTACTTTTTCAGTGCAGCAACAGCATCAGTATAGGCTTGCTGTATATTCTTATATAGTTGCTTCTTTGTTCCTTCAAGTGTGAACTGGCTATCCTCAATTGCGAGGCGGGAGTTGGAGATATTTTTATTTACCTGCCATCCGTTGAGAATAGGTACGTTAAGCGAAAACCCCAACCCGTAATTAATATTATCATTTACCTGGCTGGCAAATGAATATTTACCAATACCATCTGGCTTTTTTCTGATATCCGAATATCCGGTACTGAATGAATGATTCATCGTAAGGCGCGGGCTTCTTCCACCCTGGGCAACTTTNAGATCATATTCGCTGGAATTAAGTTTGTATTCTGAACTTTTTACTTCAGGTCTGGTTCCAAGTGCAAGTTCATATATTTCATTGATATTACCTGTTATTATTGCATTTGAATCGACTTGAATTTCAGGTACCACAACTTCAAATCCCTCGGGTGTTTTGAGTTCCAGGAGCTGAGTGATATTGAGAAATGAAATGTCGAGTTGATTTTTATTATTTATGAGCTGGAGTTCCTCCTGAGCGGCCTGTGATTCAATCTGCAGCAGACTCCCGCGGGCAACGCTTCCTGCATCAACCAGCTTCTTAGTCTTTTCTATTTGTTGCAAAGTAATAGAGAGCTGGTTATCTGTTGCTGTAACCAATTCTTTATTAAGGAGAATCTGCAAATAATCCATAGCAACACTTAAAGCAATATTATCTTTAATATTCTTAAGATCTTCTTCGCTTGCAAGGAGGCTGTAGCCGTTCATTTTAATTGTATTATAATTCTGCAGACCGCTGAACAGATTAAGGTTACCCCCCAGATAAAAGTTATTTGACTGAACAGTCTGATGTTCAGTATACTGGTAAGTGGTCTGGTCAAGAGCGCGACCAAAAGAATAGTTATGAGAAGCAGACCCGTTGAGAGAAGGTAATAATTTCAGTTTTGAAAGATCAAGTGTATTTTTCTGATATTCAGTCTGAATATCCTGTTGCTTTATCTGAATGTTATTTTCAATAGCATATTTGATGCATTCTTCAAGTGTCCAGGTTTTCTGTTGCGAATTGATCATTCCCTGAGATGCAATAAGTAAGCTATATATGAATAATAATTTTTTCTTCATAGTGAATAATTAATTAAATGATCTTATACAAAATCTCTCAAAAAATACAGTTTTTACAAGGTAATGTTTCAATTGTATCGGATTTTATCCGTGCATAAATTTTTTAAATAAGGTTACGAAGATAAATAATATCTCAAAAAAAAAGGATTTTTTCTTTTAAAAGATTGAAATTTAGATCATTCTTTAGTTTTCTGACAGTGGCGCGCATTTTTTTGGAGACCAGGAATGGATAAATTGACAAGTGAACCGGAAATCCCGGCGACCTCCAGACATTGTGGGAAGATAATGATCCTTCACTTTTTACAAGGGGGAGTCCAAAAATAATTTCCGGAAAGTCTAAACCTTTTAATAATTTTACAGAATCCGGTATTATAAAATTGGATTTTTGATTTTTAATTCGGTGTTTTGTGTTTTTTAGTTTGCAGGAATAATTCCCGTTAATGATTGTACACTATGTTTCCGGAATGTTATAAAAGAGAGTCTTCAAAAAAAACTCCGAGAGTTATTATTGAGCCGGGACTGATATTCATTATGGGGAGGTCAATTCCGGAGAATCCAGGAGAATTTTACAGGACTGTTTATGAATGGATTTGTGAATATATAAAGGGGGAAAATAGGAAAACAAAGATCGGGTTGGGATTTGAATATATTAATACTGCATCAATCAAATGGGTATATTCTATACTCAAAGAAGTGTCGAAAATGAAAGATTTAGCTCTGAATAACCGTATATACTGGTATTATGAGGAAAATGATGACGATATACGTGAACTTGGATTTATTTTAAGATCACTTGTGGATTGTCCGTTTGTAATAGTTGAGGTGGAAGAGATGAACACAAATCTGTACGAAAAGTTTCTGTCAGCATCTTTTTAATTCGATCATAAGGAATATCAAATACCGCGGCAGATAAGCACTTTCAAAAATTTTATTATTTTTGCGCCATGATTTTATAATATTGACCCATGGTGTAATTGGCAACACGTCAGATTTTGGTTCTGAAGAGTCCTGGTTCGAGCCCAGGTGGGTCAACAAAAATCGATCTCATTTTTT
>JGI24132J36420_10000804_pt1 | contig 14618 bp, 13 predicted proteins | sample BarGraNGADG00212_3_FD_36420 | JGI IMG/M metagenome (IMG submission 36420) | reverse complement strand
GCCGAGCGACTCGGCCCCGCCGGTCTCTCCCGTGTCGCCTCGCGGGCGAGAGCGCCCAAGTCCGTCCACTCCTCGCGGAGGAACGGCCACGGCACCCACTCCTCGCCACATCCGCCAGACCAGGCGCCTGACCGCCGGGGAGAACGTGAGGACCGAGGCGACGAGGATGCCCGCCACTAGCAGCCCGGCCGCGTAACGAAGTCGAAGGAACACCATCGAAACGGTTCCGAAGGAGAGGACAAACGTCCACAGCCACAGCACCGCGACAGCCCAACGGTGAGTGTGCCCAAACCGTAGGAGCCGGTGGTGCAGGTGATGGGCATCGGGCTTGAAGGGAGACTGTCCCTTACCCAACCTGCGAATGAACGCCAGTGCCATATCGATGAGCGGCACGGCGACCACGGCGAGCGGCAAGAGGATCGGCAAGAACGCTGGAATCTGCTCGCGTCTGCCCAAGACGGCCGTGTCGATCTGGCCGGTCACGGTGATGGCCGCGGCCGCGAAGACGAGCCCCAGCACCATCGACCCCGAGTCGCCCATGAAGATGCGCGCTGGGTGAACGTTGTGCGGGAGGAAGCCGAGGCTTGCGCCAACCATCACGGCCGTCACGACGGTGGCGAGCGACGAGTAGTCGCCAGGCGAGGCGCCCCGCGCAAGGAAATACGTATAGACCATGAAAGCCGTGCCGCCGATCGCAACCAATCCCGCCGCGAGCCCGTCGAGGCCGTCAACAAAGTTGACGGCATTAATGGCGACGACGACAACAAGCACCGTCGCGATGAGGGAAAGGTAACTGTCGCCGATAGTGCGCCCGCCAATCGGCAGGGCGACGAGTTGAACTCCTCCCCACGCCATCAGCAGCGCCGCGAGGATCTGGCCCGCGAGCTTCGCCATCCAGTCGAGGTCCAAGATGTCGTCGGCAACCCCAAGCGCGCACACCAGTGCGGCACCGCCGAGAACAGCCCACGCACCGTGCGAATTCTCAAATACTCTGTTGAGGAAGGGAATCGTCGACGCCACGCCAAGGCCCGCCGCGAGGCCGAGGAAAACTGCAACCCCCCCAAGCCTCGCAGTCGGCACCACGTGAACGTCGCGTGCACGCACGGCCGTCACCGCGCCGACGCGAATGGCAACGTGCCTCATCACCGGGGTCGCCAAGTAGGTCACGAGGGCCGAAATAACGAGGAGCGCGAGGTAGACCTTCACTCGTCGTCCTCGGCGGCGTCAAAGGCCTCAACACCTACGACCTCGATGAGCTTGTCCCAACTCACTCCGCCGTCTCTCACGACGCGCAGTGCTGGCCCCGTGGCATCAATGATCGTCGAGGCGATTCCGAGCGGACTATCGCCCGCATCGAGATACACGGACACCGCGGGCCCGAGTTGTTCACGCGCATCCTCGGCGCTCGTGGCCGCGGCCTTGCCGGTGAGATTCGCGCTGGTCACGGCGAGCGGCCCCGTGCGAGCAAGGAGAGCGAGCGCGGCCCCGTGGTCAGGCACGCGCAGCGCGACGGTGCCTCGAGTCTCGCCGAGGTCCCACGCGAGGCTCGGCTGAGCGTGCACGATCACTGTGAGCGGCCCGGGCCAGAAGGAGTCCATGAGTGCGCGCGCCGCCACGGACACGTCGCGGGCGAGGCCGTCGACCGTGCGCACCGAAGGAATCAGGACGGGTGGCGGCGTCTGCCTGTCGCGACCCTTTGCGGCAAGCAATCGCGCCACCGCATCGGGCGAGAATGCATCGGCGCCTACGCCGTACACGGTGTCGGTGGGAAGGACAATCACTTCGCCGCGGGACACCGCATGGACGGCGGCGTCAAGCGACGGTCCCCAGGTCGCGGGGTCGAAGGCCGGCAGGATCACGCGGACCAGTCTGGCACGCTGGCCGCCACTTGACGGGCGTCGACGCCGAGTTGACCGGCTTCACGCCTCCCGTCGCTCACCATGATCGAACAGTTACCTGCGGCGCGCGACGAGCATCCGATCCCGGCCCGTCAGGTCGGCGCGCGTCTCGATCGACTCGAACGCGCCCGTGCGGAGGGCGATTTCCCTCGTCGGCCCGCCTTGAACGTCCGCGTGTTCCATGATGAAGAGCCCGCCGGGACGCAAGAGTCGAACGGCGGCGGCCACCACTGCGCGCGGCACGTCAAGACCGTCTTCTCCTCCGCCAAAGAGCGCGGACTCGGGGTCGTAGTCGCGCACCTCTGCGTCGATCGGGATTGCTCCCGAGGGAATGTACGGAGGGTTCGACACGAGCACATCGACGCTGCCGTTGAGTTCGGCGAGCACGCCAGGGTCTGTCACATCGCCGTAGCCCACGGTGACATTCGTCGCGTGGGCGGCGCCGGCATTGATGGTCGCAAGATCGACCGCCTCGCGCGAGGCGTCGATGGCGTGGACCACCGCCGCGAGAACCTCGGTGGCGGCTGACACCGCGATGGCGCCGGTGCCGCAACACAGGTCGACCACGAGCGGGCGACGGCCAGCCGCCGCAATGGCTTCGGACTCGTCGATCGCGACCTGCGCCACCACCTCGGTCTCGGGACGCGGCACAAAGACCCCTGCGCGCACCTGGAGCGTGACGTAGCGAAATACCGTCGAACCGACGATGTGCTGAAGAGGTTCTCGGGCTTCCCGCCTGGCCAAGAGCGCCTCGAAGCGCCTCGCTAGGTCGGGGCTTAGTTCTACCTCGGTCACAGGAATTCGGTCGACGCCCATCACGAAGGCGGCGAGTTCTCTCGCGTCATGATCGGGAGAGGGCACGCCAGCGTCGGCGAGGCGCTGCGATGCCTCCGCCACGAGCGATCGCAGGCGCGGCACTAGTCCTCGTGTGCCGCGAGGCGAGCGGCCTCGTCGGCATCGATCGCCGACTGAATCACGGGGCCCAGGTCNCCGCCGAGCACGTGGTCGAGGTTGTACGCCTTGTAGCCCGTGCGGTGNTCAGCGATGCGGTTCTCGGGATAGTTGTANGTGCGGATGCGCTCGGAACGGTCGACCGTGCGGATCTGCGACTTGCGGATGTCGGANGCCTCGGCGTCGGCCGTCTCGCGTTCCGCAGCAAGCAAACGNGCGCGCAGGATGCGCAGCGCCGACTCCTTGTTCTGCAGCTGACTCTTCTCGTTCTGACAACTCACCACGATGCCGGTGGGCACGTGGGTGAGGCGCACGGCGGAGTCGGTGGTGTTGACGGACTGGCCACCTGGGCCGGAGGAGCGGAACACGTCGACGCGGACGTCGTTCATGTCGAGGTTGACCTCGGTGACCTCTTCGACCTCGGGGTACACGAGCACACCGGCTGCGGAAGTGTGGATGCGGCCCTGGGACTCGGTCGCTGGCACGCGCTGGACGCGGTGCACTCCACCCTCGTACTTGAGCTGGGCCCACACACCGTCTTGGGGCTCGACTGCGCCCCTGGACTTGATCGCAACGGAGATGTCCTTGTATCCGCCCATGTCGGTCTCGTTCGCCTCGAGCACCTCGGTCTTCCAACCCTTGTGCTCGGCGTACTTGAGGTACATCTTCAGCAAGTCGCCAGCGAACAGCGCCGACTCCTCGCCGCCCTCGCCCGACTTGACTTCGAGAATCACGTCGCGGGCATCGTCGGGGTCGCGAGGAATGAGGATGCGACGGAGTGTCTCCGTCGCCTCTTCGACCGCCGCCTCGAGGGCGGGAACCTCTGCCGCGAACTCCGGGTCGGCGGCCGCCATTCCCTTGGCCGCTTCCAGGTCGTCGTACGCGGCGGCCCAGACGCGGTGCGCTGCGACGACGCGGCCGAGTTCAGCAAATCGGCGGCCTAGGGTACGCGCCCGTCCCCCGTCGGCGTGAACCGCGGGGTCGGAGAGCTCATGCTCAATCTGCGCGTACTCCTCCAGCAGGGGCTGGACAGCTGCGAATGCCTCGGCCACGTCGTTGCGCGGCGATTACTTCTTGCCGTAGCGCTGCTCGAAGCGCGCTACGCGGCCACCGGTGTCCATGATCTTCTGCTTGCCCGTGTAGAACGGGTGGCAAGCCGAGCAGACCTCGACGTTGACCTGTCCGGAAAGAATGGTGGACCGGGTCTCAAAAGTGTTACCGCAGGTGCACGTGACAGTGGTGGCCACGTACTCGGGGTGAATGTCCTTCTTCATGATCTCCCTTAAGTGTGCCGCCGGGTCCGCGCGCATACCTTGCGACGGTGAACCGGCTGGCCAGCGAATTAGTCTAACGGCCCGAGGGCCTGTTTCATGCCCCGAAGGGCATTAGTCCTTGTCTTCGGGTCCGCCAGGAGTGGTCTTGGCGACCGTCATGAGGAACTCGGCGTTGGTCTTGTTCTCCTTGAGCCTGCCCAGGAGCAACTCGATCGCCTGCTGCTGCTCGAGTCCTGTGAGGACACGACGCAACTTCCAGCTGACCTTGAGCTCTTCGGGGCTGATCAGGATCTCTTCGCGGCGCGTACCCGACGCATTGACGTCCACTGCAGGGAAGATGCGGCGGTCGGCAAGTTGGCGTGAGAGTTTGAGCTCCATGTTGCCGGTGCCCTTGAACTCCTCGAAGATGACCTCGTCCATCTTGGAACCGGTCTCGACAAGAGCGGTCGCAAGGATCGTGAGCGAGCCGCCGTGCTCGATGTTGCGCGCGGCGCCGAAGAAGCGCTTGGGCGGATACAGCGCCGATGAGTCGACACCGCCCGACAGGATGCGTCCCGATGCGGGAGCAGCCAGGTTGTAGGCACGGCCGAGGCGCGTGATCGAGTCGAGAAGCACCACGACGTCTTGGCCCATCTCGACGAGGCGCTTGGCCCGCTCGATGGCCAGTTCGGCAATCGTGGTGTGGTCCTCGGCCGGGCGGTCGAACGTCGACGCGATGACCTCGCCCTTGACCGTGCGCTGCATGTCGGTGACCTCTTCAGGCCGCTCGTCAACGAGCACCACCATGAGGTGGACCTCGGGGTTGTTCACGGAAATGGCGTTTGCGATCGACTGCAGCACGAGCGTCTTGCCGGCCTTAGGGGGCGAGACGATGAGTCCGCGCTGGCCCTTGCCAATGGGAGCGACCAGGTCGATCACGCGGTTGGTGAGGTTGCGCGGGTCGGTCTCCAGGTGGAGACGAGCCTGGGGATACAGGGGGGTCAAGTCGCCAAAGTTGGGCCGTTCCAAGGACTCTTCAGGGTCCATGCCGTTGACCTTGTCGATGGTGGCGAGCGCGCTGAACTTCTGGCGCTGGCCGCGCTCACCGGGACGGGGAAGGCGTGCGGAACCGCTCACGGCGTCGCCCTTGCGGAGCCCGTACTTGCGGACCTGGTTCATCGACACGTACACGTCGGACTTACCAGGCAGGTATCCGGTGGTACGGATGAACCCGTAGTTGTCGAGAACATCGACGATGCCGCCTACTGGAGTCAGTTCGTCGTCGTCCCTGACGTCGTCCTCATCCATGGATTCCAACTGACCGCCCTGCGGACGCCCGTCGATGCGCACTCCCGTGGTTGCGGTGCGACCGCGACCACGTCCACGACGACGACGGCCGTTGCGGTCCTCGTCATCTCCACGCTGCTGCTGCGACTGCTGCTGTGGCTGCTGGCGGCGGTTGTCGCCTTCGCCGGCATCGTCGCCCGAATCGCTGCGCTGGCGCGGCTGGTTTCCCGACTGCTGGTTTCCCGACTGCTGGCTTCCGGACTGCTGGTTTCCCGACTGCTGGTTTCCGGACTGCTGGCTGCGACCGCTATTGCGACCGCCCTGGTTGCGCTCGCCTTGGTTGCGCTCACCTTGGTTGCGCTCACCTTGGTTGCGCTCGCCCTGGTTGCGCTCGCCACCCTGGTCGCCCGTCGCTGCGATTGCGACGGCTTCCTTCGCCCGGCGTGCGCGCTCGTCGGCGGACTCCTCGAAGTCGGAAGCGACGTTCCACGTGGCTGTAGCGGGGGCCTCGGCCGAGGGGGACGCCTCGATCGTGGTTTGTGCAGAGCGCGCCGATCGCGACGTTCGCGCCGGGCGCGCCGTGCGGGCGGGGGCCTCGTTGGCTGAATCCGTACGGGCCGGTGCCGCCTTGGCGACTCCGCCATTGTTGATCGCGTCGACGAGGTCGCTCTTCTTGAGTTTGGAGACGCCTGCAACTCCGAGCTCGGAGGCGAGAGCCTGGAGCTGGGGCAGTTTCATGGCGCTAAGTGCCGCGGACGTGCTGGCGGCGACTGTGGTGTCTGTCACGGGTTTCCCTTCCTCGCACGAGCCACGGTGGCTCCAGAGGTGCGAGTGATTCCACGGGCGCGTCATGCGACGACGTCGTACCGACGCGTGGAACGTGGTTTGCTGTCCGCCGGGGCGATAGGCGCCTTCCGGGGGAGCACCAACACACTAGCATTGCGCGGTCTCGATACGCAAAGAGGCCCCCGGGGGTGCCCCGGAAGCCTCCTCGCGATTGCGCCGCTCGGGCCTGCGCCCCAGACGACGTCTCAACTGTCGATCGGCGCCGCGAACTGGGCCTCGTAGAGGCGCGAGTACGCGCCCTCGGCCTTGAGCAGTTGAGTGTGCGTGCCCTGTTCCACAATGCTCCCTTCCTCCATGACAAGGATGAGGTCGGCGTCGCGGATGGTCGAGAGCCGGTGGGCGATGACGAAGCTCGTGCGGTCCTTGCGGAGCTTCTCCATCGCGTGCTGGACCAGGAGCTCGGTGCGGGTGTCGACCGACGATGTCGCCTCGTCGAGGATGAGCACGCTCGGCCGCGCGAGGAAGGCTCGCGCGATCGTGATGAGCTGCTTCTCCCCCGCGCTGATGTTCGACGCGTTGTCGTCCAGAACGGTGTCGTAGCCGTCCGGGAGCGAGTGGACGAAGCGGTCGACGTATGCGGCCTCGGCCGCGTCGTGCATCTCTTTCTCGGTGGCGTCCGGGCGGCCGTAGAGGATGTTCTCGCGGATCGTCCCCTCGAAGAGCCACGTGTCCTGGAGCACCATCCCCGTGCGGGCGCGGAGGTCGTCGCGGGTCATGGTCGCGATGTCCACGCCGTCGAGCGTGATGCGGCCGCCGTCGAGTTCGTAGAACCTCATGATCAGGTTGACGAGCGTCGTCTTGCCGGCGCCCGTAGGCCCGACGATGGCGACGGTCTTGCCGGGAGTGGCGACCAGGGAAAGGTCGTCGATCAGCGGCTTGTCGGCGACGTACCGGAATGCGACGTGCTCGAACCGCAGTTCGCCGTGGTGCTCGCGCGGCGACTTGGCGGGATCGGGGTCCGAGGACTCCGGGTCGGCGTCGAGGAGCTCGAAGACGCGCTCGGCGCTCGCGACCCCCGACTGGAGGAGGTTCGCCATGGACCCGAGTTGCGCGAGCGGCTGGGAGAACTGACGCGAGTACTGGATGAACGCCTGGATGTCGCCGATCGGCAGGGAGCCGTGGGCGACCATGATCCCGCCGACCACCGCGATGGCGACATAGACGAGGTTCCCGACGAACATCGTCGCCGGCATGATGATGCCGCTGACGAACTGCGCGCCGAAGCTCGCCTTGTACAGCTCGTCGTTCTTGTCGTCAAAGCGCTTCCCGACCTCCTTGTGCCGCCCGAAGACCTTGACGAGCGCGTGGCCCGTGTACATCTCTTCGATCTGCGCGTTGAGGTCGCCCGTGTGCTTCCACTGGGCGACGAACATCTTCTGCGAGCGCTTCGCGACCTGCATGACGATGACCGTCGTGAGCGGGATCGACACGAGCGCGATGAGCGCGAGGTGCCAAGAGATGGAGAACATCATCCCGACGACGCCGAGCACGGTGAGCACGGAGATGAACAGCTGGCTCAGGGTCTGCTGGAGCGTCTGGGAGATGTTGTCGATGTCGTTGGTCACGCGGCTGAGGAGGTCCCCGCGCGGGTGCTCGTCGAAGTACCTGAGGGGCAAGACGTGGATCTTGTCCTCGACGCGCGAGCGGAGCTTGTAGACAGTGCGCTGCGTCGCCGCGTTGAGGATCAGGCCCTGGGCCCACCCGAGCAGAGCGGCGCCGACGTAGATGCCGATCACCCAGAAGAGGATGCCGTGAAGGCGCGTGAAGTCGATCCGGTGGGTCGGCGAGGTCAGGCCCTCGAAGATCACCGTGGTGGCGTTTCCGAGGATCTTCGGCCCCGTGACGCTGAGCGCCACGCTGATGGCGCCAAGGAGGATGACGAGCCCGACCCAGACCTTCTCGGGCCCGAGGAGCCCCGCGAGGCGCCGGGCCGAGCCCTTGAAGTCCTTCGCCTTCTCGGCCGGAAGACCCATTCCCCCAAAGGGGCCGCCGTGGCGCTGCGGGGGTCGCTGCGCCGGGGCGTCGTTCTGTCGCTCGCTCATGCCGCGTCCTCCGCTCGAAGCTGGGTACTGACAATCTCTCGGTAGGTCTCCGACGCCTTGAGGAGCTCGGCGTGGGTGCCGCGCGCGACGATCTCGCCCGCCTCGAGCACCAGAATCTGGTCGGCGTCAACGATGCTGGAGACGCGCTGGGCGACGACGATCATCGTGACGTCCTTGACCTTGGCCCGGATGGCCGCACGAAGACGCGCGTCCGTCGCCGTGTCGAGGGCGGAATACGAGTCGTCGAAGATGAGGATCTCCGGCTCGCGGACGAGGGCGCGGGCGATGCTCAACCGCTGCCTCTGGCCGCCGGACACCGTCGTGCCTCCCTGGGAGACCTCGGTCTCGATCCCCTCGGGCATCTCGGTGACGAAGTGCTTGGCCTGGGCGATCTCGAGGGCCCCCCACAACTCGTCGTCGGTCGCGTCGGGGTTCCCGTAGCGCAGGTTCGAGGCGACCGAGCCGCTGAAGAGGTAGGGACGCTGGGGCACGAGCCCCAGGCTCGCCCAGAGGATGTCGAGCTCGGCGTCGCGGACGTTGACTCCGTCGACGAGGACCTCGCCGCCCGTCGCGTCGTACAGGCGCGGGATGAGGTTGATGAGCGTCGTCTTGCCGGAGCCAGTGCTCCCGACGATCGCGGTGCGGGTCCCGCGCTTGGCGGTGAACGTGATGCCGCACAAGACGGGCTTCTCCGCGCCGGGGTAGGAGAAGCTGACGTCGCGGAACTCGACCGTCCCCGTCGCGTCGAGCGCGGTCACGGGGTTCGCGGACGGGACGACGGACGACTCGGTCGCGAGGACCTCCTGGATGCGGTCGGCCGCGACGGCCGCGCGCGGCACCATGATGAAGAGGAAGGTCGCCATCATCACGGCCATGAGAATCTGGATGAGGTAGGTGAGGAAGGCGAAGAGCGAGCCGATCTGCATTTCGCCGCTCTGGATGCGCGAGGCCCCGAACCAGATGACGGCGATGCTCGAGAGGTTGAGGACCACCATCACGACGGGGAACATCGTCACCATGAGGCGCCCGGCCTTGTAGGCGGACTCCGTGACGTCGGCGTTCGCCTTGGCGAAGCGGTCGCGTTCCACGGGCTCGCGGACGAAGGCGCGCACCACGCGGATGCCCGTCAACTGCTCGCGCAGCACGCGGTTGATCGCGTCGATCCGCTTCTGCATCCTGCGGAAGTGCGGAACCATCCGGCTCACGATTGCGCCGACGGCGCCGAGGAGCACGGGGATCGCCACGACCATGATCCAGGAGAGCCCGACGTCCTGCTGGAGCGCCATGATGACGCCGCCGATCGCCATGAACGGCGCGGAGATCATCAGCGTCGCCGACATGAGGACGAGCATCTGCACCTGCTGGACGTCGTTCGTGGTGCGGGTGATGAGCGACGGGGCGCCGAATTTCTGCACCTCGTTCTCCGAGAAGCTGCCGACGCGGGTGAAGATCTTCGCGCGCAGGTCGCGGCCAACCTTCATCGACATCTTGGCGCCAAAGTAGACCGCCGCGATCGCGCAGATGATCTGCACGAAAGACAGCGCGAGCATGATGCCGCCGTCGTGCCAGATGAGCGCGATGTTGGGATCGGGCATGCCGTTGGCGCCGACGTTGGTGACGCCCTTGTCGATCAGGTGGGCGTTAAGGCTCGGCAGGTAGAGGTTCGCGATGGACTGCGCGAGTTGGAACAGGATGACGCCCCACAACAGGCGCCCGTACGGGCGCATCGAGGTAACGAGGAGTTTCCACAACATGAGTTACTGGCCTTCCTTTGTAATGCCACGAAGAATGAAGTCGGCGAGATCCGCTGTACTGAGGTCACGAGCCGACGCGATGGTCGGAACCGAATTGGCGAAGCACAGCAGCCGGATGTAGTGAACCGCCTCGGCCGGCGACATCCTTAGGCGCTCGGCATCGGGCTCGAACAGGGCCTCGGTGGCCGTGCGTGACGGCGGCGCGTGGCCCTTGTGCTGATGAGGATGGACCATCCCAGGTGGAGGCCCATGGTGGACCCCGAGCGCGTTCATGATGCCCACCACGCCGCGGAAACGCGAACTGATGATCTCGACTACCGCCAACACCTTCTGCTCGAGAGGCAGGTCGGTATCGATCGCCTGCAGCATCGTGACAGTCGGCGCTGGATCCATGTATCTCGCCACCGCTGCGTTCACCAGGTCGTGCTTGTCCGCAAAGGCGCGGAAGATGGTCCCCTCCGCAATGCCCGCCGCATCGGCGATTTGCTTGGTCGTGACTTCGGCGCCTTGCTCCTTGAGGAGTGGCATCGCCGCGTCGAGGATCGACTCGCGCCTGTCCTCGACCGACATGCGGGGCGCCCTGCCCTGGCTCGGTGAACTCACCCTTGCATGCTAAATGAGTGAGCGCTCACTCCGCAAGTTGCGACGAACTTTTTGCGGACGGCGAAGAGGCCCGCACCGATCTTGTGGGCGTCTTCACGTTGGCGGCCGCGATGGGGTTCGGCGGCGGAATCGTGTGCGACGTGTTGCTCGGGAATCTGCCGCCCGCGGCCTTCAGGGACCCGTTGTACCTGCTCACCGCGGGCGTTGCCACAGGGATCGGGGCCCTGTTCCTGTATTACCTGCGCAAGCTCGGGCCCATCTTGTGGGTGCTCGACACGCTCATCGTCGGCCTCTTCGCCTCGGTGGGGACCAACGCGGCGCTTCTCGCCGGGCTCGACCTGCTCCCTTCGATCCTGATCGGAACCATCGCATCGGTGGGTGGCCTCATCATGGCCGACCTGCTCCAGGGGCGCCCGTCTTCGATCATGTACAAGGGCCACCCGACGCGGTCGGGGGCTCGCTGGGGCGGTCGCCTCTGCGCTCCTGTACAACGGGACGCGGCCCGTCATCACGACCACCATCGCCGTCATGGCGACCGTGTTGGTGCGGCTCTCGGGGCCCCTCTTTCATGTGACGGTCCCGCAGCCGCGTAAACACGCGTACGAAGTCAGGCTCAGGCGAGCAGGCAATCTCACGCCCAGGCGCCTGGCTCGCAACGCGCGGCGCGTGCGGCGCAACGCGGGCGGCGGCATCGGCGGCGGCGGCACGAGCCCGACGCTCTAGCGGGGACGCGAGCGAGCGTGACCACCCGCGACCCCCGCCCGCGTCGTACTCGGCGCTGGTGACCACCCGCGACCCCCACCCGCGTCGTACTCGGCGCTGGTGACCACTCACCATCCACAGACCGGTCCTGCTCCCGCGCCCCGAATACCCGTCGTCCAGTACTCCTCGCACATGCGAAACAACGCTGCGGTCATGCTCATCGAGGCGCTCAAACGAACCCCTCGCGCCTTCGACCGACATGCGATCGAGCGCCGCTGGCCCCGAGCGGCCCTGCGCGCAGCCGTCCGGAGCGGCGCTGTCACGCGTCTACTCCCGATGCTCTACGTGGCCACAGAGCACGCCGAGTCAACGTTGACACGAGTGCATGCCGCGACCACCTGGGTCGGGTCGGGCTCAGTCGTCATCGGTCCCGCCGCAGCATCGGCGTGGGAACTGTGCGATCCCCCGCGAACGATCATGGTGACCGCACCTCTCTCCATGTCGCGCGCCGTGCCCCCATGGCTCACGTTCCGACGCATCGCCGAGTGCCCTCCGACCGCTTTCTGGCACGGATGCCTGGTCGCCGCGCCTGCATGGGCAGTCGCCACCGCGTACGGTCATTTGCCTCGTGACCAGGCCGACGAAATGGTCTACCGCGCCGTGCGGCAGGGGCTCGCCACACCCGGTGAGATCGGCGAAGTCGCCGCGAGTCTGGGCTCCGTGCGAGGGCGGAGGGCTCTCGTCGCAACGGTCGCGGCGGCCGCGGCCGGGTCCGAGAGCTTTCTCGAAACCGTCGCTCTAAGAACGGTGTTCGTCGCCAAGGAATTCGCCGGTTTCATCCGCCAACACCGACTGCGGGCCGACGGCGTCAGCTACCGGCTCGACATGTACGACCCCGCAACCCGCACCGCCGTGGAACTCGACGGAGCCATCGCGCACGAGGGAACCGGCCATCGCGCACGCGACGTTCGCCGCGACGCAAGACTCGCATCGATCGGCATCGTGACGCTTCGCTTCGTGTATCGCGACCTGACGGAGCGGCCCGCCTGGTGCCGTGAGATGGTAGTCAGCACGATCGCGCGGCGTGGAGCAATGCGAGTGGGCATGAGCGCCGACTCAGACGCAGCGCACCCGTTTGAGTGGGCATGAGCGCCGAGTGGGCGTGGCGGTCACGCAGCGTGCGCTGGCGTCGCGCGAGTGGGCGTGGCGGTCACGCAGCGTGCCGATCCAGGTTGAAAGGGCTAGTTCGCTTCCGTGACAACACCGGGAACGCGGCCCACCGTGTGCACGCAGCGCCACGAGTCCCCGCCGATGCCCTCGGCCCAGCCAGGGGTTCCCGTCACCAGGCCTCCTGCGGCAAGCGCCGTGCCAATCACGAGTACGGCGGGCCCAGCGCCCGACACGACGGCGGGCAGCCCGCGCTCGCGCAGGTAGGCAACCATCGCCGTGGCTGAGGGCATGACGGACGCGCGGTAGCCCTGATGCAGTCGATCCTCGGTCGCGGCCCACAGGCGTTCGGGGTGACCAGACAGGGCGGCCACCAGGAGCGCGGCACGCCCTGCGTTGAAGGCGGCATCGTGGTGAGGCACCTGCTCGGGAAGTACTGCGCGCGCCTCCTTGGTGGGCAAGACGGCGTGCGGAATCAACACTGCAGTCTCGATGCCCTTGGCAACCTGGAGCGGCACCGCATGCGCGCCCTCGTGGTCGAGCCACGCCACCGTCGCGCCGCCCCAAATGGCCGGAGCGGCGTTGTCGGGGTGACCCTCGAACTCGGTCGCGAGGCGCAGCATCGTCTCGTTGTCGAGAGCCTCGGGCTCGGCGAGCAACCCACGGACCGCCGCGATTCCGGCGACCACCGCCGCGGCCGAGGANCCCAGCCCCTTCCCGTGCGGGATGGAGTTGCGGGCCACGATGCGTAGGCCGGTGTGCGGAACGCCCACAGCGTCGGAGGCNGCGCGGATCGCGCGAACGATGAGGTGCGTCTCGTCGCGCGGGAGGGTTTGCGCCCCTTCACCCTCGATCTCGATCTCGACCCGCGGCGAACCGAGCGCCCATACCTCGACCTCGTCCGTCACGCCCATGGCCATGCCCAAGGCGTCGAAGCCGGGCCCAAGGTTGCCCGCGGTGGCGGGAACGGTGACGGTGACGTGGTCGGTCACGTAGCGCATAGCGAGCCCTACAACCCCAGCACGGCCGCGGCCGCGTCGACGTCGACGGGGATCACGGCGGGGTTGACCTCGCGGCCCTGCAGCGCGGTCGCCGTGTCCTTGAGCCCGTTGCCGGTCACGGTGCAGGTGATGGTCGCGCCGCGTGGCACCTCACCCAAGGCCGCAGCGGCCAACAGCCCCGCGATCGGGGCGGCCGATGCGGGCTCGACGAAGACGCCGACCTCCGCGGCCAGTCGCGCCTGCGCGGACAAGATGGCCTCGTCGGTGACGGCGCGAATCCAGCCACCGGACTCGTCTCGGGCCGCGATGGCGAGGTCCCACGACGCGGGCTTGCCGATGCGAATCGCGGTCGCGATGGTCTCGGGGTCCTTGATGGGGTGGCCGACGACGAAGGGCGCCGCCCCAGCGGCCTGTACCCCCCAGATGCGTGGGCGGCGCGTCGAAATCCCAGCGTCGGCGTACTCCTTGAAGCCCATCCAATATGCGGAGATGTTGCCGGCATTGCCGACCGGAAGCATGTGGATGTCGGGGGCGTCACCCAACTGGTCGACGATCTCGAAGGCCGCGGTCTTCTGCCCCTGGAGCCGGTACGGGTTCACGGAGTTGACGAGCGCGATCGGGTAGTTCTCGCTCAGCTCGCGCACGATGTCGAGGCACTCGTCAAAGTTGCCGTCCACCTGGACCAGGTCGGCGCCGTGGACGATGGCTTGCGCCATCTTGCCCGCCGCGATCTTGCCTTGGGGGATCATCACGACGCACCGTAGACCGGCATGGGCCGCNTAGGCGGCCGCCGAGGCGGAGGTGTTTCCGGTCGACGCGCACACCACCGTATGGTCCCCGTCCTTGACCACCTGGGTGATCGCCGACGTCATGCCGCGGTCCTTGAAGGATCCGGTGGGATTCATGCCCTCGAACTTGACGAAGACCTCGGCGCCCACCTCGGAGGAGATCTTCTCCGCATAGATCAACGGAGTGCCTCCCTCGCCGAGCGTCACGATGCGGTCGGTAGCGTCAAACGGCAGGAGGTCCAGGTACTCGTTGATGATCCCTCGCCACACATGAGCCACGACTACTCTCCTTCGATTCTGAGCACGGAACGGATCTCGGTCACGGC
>JGI24132J36420_10000800_pt1 | contig 14644 bp, 15 predicted proteins | sample BarGraNGADG00212_3_FD_36420 | JGI IMG/M metagenome (IMG submission 36420) | reverse complement strand
TATGTAATACCCCCTTGAAGAGGGCATAAGTGTAATGATTATTATAATTAAACTATTTATTTACATCTTTGCACTCAATAAACCATATCGAAGATGCTAGGTAAAAAGGTCCAGAAAGAGTGGCTTACCATTGTTAACCCAAATGCAGGTAACGGAAAAGGAAAAAAGGACTGGGAAAGAATTTCCGGTCTTTTTGCAAAAAACGACATACCTGTTTTTCCGAGGTTCACCGGAAGAAAAGGCGATGCAATGGAATTTGTCAGAGAGGGTATTGCAGCCGGATTCAGAAAGATAATATCTGTTGGAGGTGACGGTACGCTAAATGAAATTGTAAATGGCGTTTTTACACAGGAATTTTGTCCGACTTCTGATATAATAATTAGTATAATACCGGTAGGTACAGGTAACGATTGGGGAAGAATGTTTGGTATCCCCCTTGTTTATGAAGGCAGTGTAAAGGTTATTAAGGAAAATAAGCTTATGCTGCATGATATCGGACTGATCAGCTATTATGACGGTTCCGAAAAGAAAAAAAGGTATTTCATCAATATTGCAGGACTCGGATTCGAGGCAGTTGTAGTAAAAAAGACCAATGCACAAAAAGACAAGGGCAGAAGCAGTAAAGCAATTTATTTCTTAAACCTTCTTGTAAGCCTTATCTTTTACAAAAACAAGAATGCAGATATTACCATAGATGGAAAGAAAACCACCTGTGATGCTTTCTCCATCAATGTTGGCAACGGAAGATACTGCGGTGGCGGAATGAGACAAACACCTGATGCCCTTCCTGATGATGGTCTATTTGACATAACTGTAATAAAAAGTATGGGGAGATTCGAAATAATAAGAAACTTGAAAATACTTTACGACGGAACAATTCTCAGTCATCCCAAAGTTGACGGATACAGAAGCGATAATATGCAGGTCTATTCAGATTCAGTTCTTTATGCAGAAGCNGATGGNGAANCACTNGGCCATACNCCTGTNGAATTCACTATNATACCCGTAAGCATAAAAATAGTTTACGGAAAAAAGATTATTCAGTGATTATTATCTCAAATAATTTGGGCCATCTTTTACCAGTGACAAATATTCTTTTCCCGATGCTATCATAAGCGATTCCGTTTAAAACATCGNTCGTGGGATTTTTATCCGATTCAGCCAATAAACCTTTAAGATCAACAAAACCATTTACCTTGCCGCTAACCGGATCAATTCGTGCAATCAGGTCGCTCTGCCAGATATTTGCCCATATTTCACCATTAATATATTCAAGCTCATTAAGCTGATCTACCTTCTTTTCATTATCGTAAACCTCAATCCTTGATACAACAGTAAACATCTCAGGATCAAAGAAATAAATAGTATTTGATCCATCACTCATTACAATTCTGTTTTCAAGAGTCGTCAATCCCCATCCTTGTGTAGGATAAAAAATCTTATTTAAAAGTTTAAATGTTGACTTCTCGTAAATAAATCCGACTTTATTTTCCCATGTAACCTGGTAAATCCGGTCATTGTAAAGAGTGATCCCTTCACCAAAAAGTGTCGATTCAAGATTATGCTGACGGCGTACTTTACCGGTCTCAAGTTCAACCTCTCTTAAGCTTGATCCTGCTTCCTGCCCTGTGCCTTCAAACAGCTGACCTTTATCATAAAACAGGCCTTGTGTAAATGCTTCGGTGTCGTGCGGGAAGGTGTGAATAACTTTGTACCCATACCGCTTTGGAACTTTATCGGAATATATAATAATGAACCGTGTAATTGTAGTTCTCCCTTTTCCTTCTCTAAAAGCTGTCACTTTTAATGATTTACGCCCTGTAGAACCAGTAAATGATGAAGGTATTGAAAATTCCCACGGTTCTGATTTAAGCACTGCAACATGCTTGCTGTCAAAATAGATCAACACTGAATCCGGCTCCCTCCCAATTGAGGTATTTCCAATCAGAACCTTTATCTGTTCATTAAGCTTGTAACCAGAATTCTCTTCCGGGGTAACTAATTTTATCAGCTTAACATCTGCTTCTTCTTTCTCAGGAATATTATTGACATTTGTTGAAGCTGATGGTTTCCCCGTACGCCCTGAGCATGAAAGTGTCCATGTCACAAGGAGAACAGAAACAAGGGAAATAAGGTACCCCGGATAATTAGTTTTCATTAGTCTTATTTTTCCTGCCAAATAATCGTTTAAAAATATTTCTGCCGGCCATCATTCTTTTTTCAGCTTCCTTCTGCTGAACCTCAAAAGGATTAAGCATTTGCCATATTTCACTCCAGCCCGGAAATCCGCCTACATTTTTGTCGTCAATATAAATATCTGCATCTATTTTACGACTGATTGTTTCATCAAATATTTCCTCGGGATAGCTCTTGTTAACTGCATAAAATTCAATTCCGTTCTTCCGGCAAAACTCAACAGCATCATCAAGTTCATTACCGGTACGAAATGTCCAGAGGATTAACCTGGCTCCTTTCTTTTCAAGTTCTTTCATTGACTGGAAAGCAAAAAGCTTCTCTTTCCCAATCTCAGGAAACTCATGTTCGACAATAGTACCATCGAAATCAATTGCAATCTTTACATTGGTGAAATCAATCATCACGAGTAATTTTCTATGCAAATCTAATAATAAACGCTATAAAATTATGATTACCTGATAGAACAAATCTGAGAAAATCAATGTCATCAGTAAGAAAAAAATATTTACTGCCTGTCATCAGTTCAATGCTGAAAAAAATCCAGTTAATATGACTAATTCGAATAATAATGAAATTTATCTTAAATTTGCACTCCTCCTGAACAATATGATTAATTCATGAAAAGACATATTCCAAACCTCATTACATCGCTTAATCTGGTATCCGGATTTATAGCAATAGTTTTTGCTGCAAATGGCAACCTTTTTACTGCTTCATGGTTAATCGTGGCTGCCATGATCTTCGATTTTTTCGATGGGTTTTCTGCAAGATTACTGAAGTCATATTCTGATATAGGAAAGGAGCTCGACTCTCTGGCAGATGTTGTCAGTTTTGGCGTTGCTCCCGCATTCATTATTTACCAGCTCCTGTACAGTTCTATGATGATTTATTCACCGGCTATAATCAACTCCAGTGGAACAGGCGCCCTGTTTATATTGATAATACCGGCTGTTATGCCTGTATGTGCTGCCCTGCGGCTCGCTGTTTTTAATCTCGACTCTACACAATCGACCTCTTTTAAAGGATTACCAACTCCTGCAAATGCCCTTGCGGTGGTTTCGGTTGTAATTGCAGAACATTATTCAGAATCCACTGTTTTTACATCCATTACCGGGTCTCTGACAGCACTGATAATACTTACTGTTGTACTGTCACTTCTTATGGTAAGCCGGATACCTTTGCTTTCATTAAAAATTAAGAACCTGAATTTCAAGGGAAATGAAGGAAGGTATATTCTTATCCTGTTGGTGGCACTTTCGCTTATTATTCTGGGTACCTCGGCTGTTCCGTTAATTATACCTCTTTATATAATAGCTTCATTTGCGGCACTTCTTTTTTAAATGTTTATTGAAGATCCCCGAAGCCTGTTGCCTGTAGCCTGCTTAATACACATGCCCCTCTCCTCTCAGTTCATCTTCTGTAATCTTTTCATTATTAATAGCTTTCCAGGCATACCAGATATACGTAAATATGAACGGAACAATAAATGAAACATATGTCATGGTTTTCAGGGTGAAGAAGCTTGATGAAGCATTCCGGATTGTCAATGAGCTTTGCAAATCAAACGAAGATGGATAAAATGCTGTATCGCCAAAACCTGCCACAAGAAACAATGAAAACACACTCATTACGGTACCTGGGCCAGTGAACCATATACCTTTTTTACTATTCTTAAAAACCGATATCCCAATACCATACAAAACGTTTATCACCCCTGTCAGGAAAAGTATAAGAACGACCGGCATATGAATGAAGTTATGCAGGTATTTGAACTTCTCCATCTTTATAATACCTGAAGACGGATCAGCAGCAAAGCCTTCAGCAACCAGAAGAGAAATAATAAAAAACAGAAAAAAGATCAGGAAAGATATCGAATTGAATATTACCCGTCTTTCGCATCTTTTTAAGATTTCTGCATTTTCAATTGTGTTTAAAATATATAACAGCCCATTTACCCGGGCAAGTAACAACACTGCAAATCCTAGTGCAAGGTTCCTTATATTCAATAATGCTTCAAGCCCATTCCAGGGTGTTGCCCACTTTACCTGATTAAAATTATTAAGGCTGAATGATGATCCCGTAAAAAATGTTGCAACGGCTATTCCTATAAGAAACGGGCCAAATGATCCGTTAAGAAAAAGAAAAATATCGAATGTCCTCTTTCCGAAAACATTGGCAGGTTTAGATCTGTATTCGTAAGCTATTGCCTGAATCATAAAGCATAATAGTATAGCAATCCACAACCAATATGCTCCTCCGAAGCTTGTTGCATAAAAAAGAGGAAATGATGCAAAGAATGCACCTCCGAAGGTAACAAGAGTTGTGAATGTGAATTCCCATTTCCGGCCCATAGCATTGACTATCATTGATTTCTGAATGTCGTTTTTTGGGAGGGAAAATATCAGCGATTGCCCTCCCTGAACAAACATCAGGAAAACAAGCAACCCGGCAAGAAGAGATATAATAATCCACCAGTAGTGTTGCAAAAACAGATATGATATCATTATGGTCATTGATTTTTATCCTCCTGATTTTCTGGTCCGGTTTTGATCTGTTTAATCATTATTGATATTTCAGCTATAAGCAGCACTGTAAAAAGAATTGCGAAAAGAATAAATGTTGTCATTACCGAACCTGAACTTATTTTAGAGACCCCTGCCGAAACCGGCATCAGGTCCTGGATTATCCATGGCTGACGGCCAACTTCAGCCAGGATCCAGCCGGCTTCACTGGCAACATATGTAAGCGGAATAGAAAAGAGGGCGATCCACAGAAACCATCTGTTTCTGACCAATGCTCCTCTGAACAGAAAAAAAAGAGCCAGGCTAAAGATCAGGATGAACAGGAAACCCAGCAGAACCATAATATGGAAAGAATAAAACGCAACAGGCACATTCGGTATCATATCTTCGGGGGAATCAAGAAAGGCATAACCAAAGTATCTGAAATAGTTATCCTGAAATTGCTTATCGCTGAACATCGCTTTAATCACTTCAATTTTTCCGCTATCATTATCCGTGCGTGCTTTTTTATAATCCATAAGTACGTCCCTGGCATATATTCCCCGTTCCTTCTTTTCATCAAATGATAAAATCTTTTTATCCCGATTACCTTTTACAAGATCAATGATTCCCGGGACGAAGCCATTTTTATTACCCGTAGTTATTGTTGAAAGGAATCCGGGAATTTCAATTTTGAAAACAAAATTTTTAATATTTTTTTCTCCAATCTTTTCACCCGAGTTTTTAAGCACCCCTGCAGCAACGAGGCCTGCATTATCTTTACCCTGATAATGTGCTTCGAAAGCAGCAAATTTAACCGGCTGAACATCTGAAATAGTTCTGGCTGATGAGTCGCCGGTATAAACAACCATCAACGATGACAAAAGACCAAATATTGAAGCAATGAGAATACTTTGTGTAGCTAATTGTTTTTCTCTCTTTTTTATCAGAAACCAACAGCTAATCCCGAGAACGAACATTGATGCAAGCAGAAATCCCGATGAAACTGTATGCAGGAATTTATCGATAGCAACCGGATTGAAGAGAACTGCCCGGAAATCAATCATTTCGTTCCTTGCTGTTTCNGGATTAAATGTCATACCCACAGGGTTTTGCATCCATGCATTTGCAACAAGTATCCAAAGAGCCGAGAGGCTCGCTCCTATTGCAACCAGCCATGTTGATACAAGGTGAAACCTCCTGCTCACCTTATTCCATCCGAAAAACATCACTGCTATAAAAGTTGATTCCAGGAAGAAAGCCAGGATTCCCTCAATTGCAAGAGGAGTACCAAAGATATCACCGACAAACCATGAATAATTCGACCAGTTTGTACCAAATTCAAATTCGAGGATAATACCTGTAGCTATGCCAATTGCGAAGTTGATACCAAAAAGTGTCATCCAGAACTTCGTTATTCTTTTCCATTCCTCCTTACCTTTAAGCACATATATCGTCTCCATGATAGCGACAATAAATGATAAGCCCAGGGTCAGGGGGACAAAAAGCCAGTGATAAATTGCTGTCAGAGCGAACTGGGCTCTTGACCAGTCGACAAGGGACAGATCGACATTTTCAATCATGATTAGCTGGCGATTTAATTAATTGATCCATAACATATTCGCTTCTCTGTTTATCAGTTTCAAATTTTTTTTGAAGAAGGTCGGGAAAAAAGAATATCTTCAATATGGCAAACATAATAAAAAGCTTTATGATAATTATTATCCACACTTTCTTCCCCCATGATGACATATTCGCGAAACCATCATAATAAAAACTGACTAATCGTTTGGAAAGAGTAAATAACAAATTCATCTCTTAAGTTTAATGGGACAAATAACTACCTCCTGAACAGAATATTATATAACATAATCTGATCCTGAATCCTTCCCGGAATCTTTTTTAGAATTTTCCCTGATGTGTCGTTTCTCAACCATATTTTCAGGCGAAAGACCTGATGTAATTTTCTGAACAGCTTTAAAATTATAGAAAAACTCCCTGGCAAAAACCCGTAAAACCGTATAGGCCGGAATTCCGAATATCATACCTGGTATCCCTGCAGCAAATCCTGAAGCAAGTACCACAATAAAAATCTCCAGAGGATGTGCCCTTACACTATTTGAGAAAATAACAGGCTGGAATACAATATTATCAATTAAATGAACAATAGCTTCAACTATTATCATATAATAAACCAGAGGTACAACAAAAGTTGTAAAATCCTGATTAATATGCGAGGCAACTCCCATAATAATTGCTATAAATAAACCCAGCCAGGGACCAACATAAGGAATCACATTAAGGATACCAAGTATCAGCCCCATAACAAGTGCCTGCTGAAAATCGATTCCTGCTATCGTCATACCAATATCAACAAGTATCATAATACAGGTGCTTTGAATTACGATACCAATGAAATACCTGGTCAGCAGTTTTTTGATGGAATATAAAGCACGAGTTACATTTTCGGTATATTTATCAGGTACCCACATCAATATCGATTCAAAAAAAAGACGCTGATCTTTTAAGAAGAAAAATGTAATAAACGTTATAGAGAATATTGCTACAGCAAAGTTCCCAAGAATACTGATCAACGATCCGATAAAGTTTTGTATCATATTAATATTGAGTACACCCGAAACCTTTGCAGCAATATAGTCCTGTATTGAGAGTTCTTTAGTGATCTCTTTATTTAATGCCCTGAAAATATTTTCTACTTTCCGGATTGGAGTTTCCACCAGCTGCACAATTTTTTCACTATCGATGGTGGAGAAATAGTTAATCTGCTGGGAAACAAGTGGAATAAATATGACAAAAAACATTATAATCGTTCCCCAGATTATTGCAAGGGTTATCAATGCACTGAGCGGACGGGGAAAACTCCACTTTCTTATTCTTATTCTGCAAAAGAGATCAACAAGGGGTCGTCCAATTATAGAGAATACCCCTGATACCAGAATGTAAACCACAATGTTGCGGAAATACCATGCACAAGCCAGAAGCAGTAAAATGCCAAAGAAAATAAGGATGTTTCTTAAGGTTCCTTTCATTGCCAGGGGGCTCTTTGATACAAACCTAATCCAAAATTTCCATATTTACCAATAAACTCTTCAAAACGGCACAAATCAAGATCTCGTAATTTCAGGTTAAAAAAAATCCGGCAACTCGCCGGGTTTCTTATTTTAAACACATTCCTCAATAAATTTCCTGGCAAACTTTCTGCCAAACTCTTTTAAGGATTCTTCCTTTAAACCTTCAGGTGAAAATTTGAATATTCCTGCTTCGTCAAATACTCTGAGTTTAAGATTCTTCAGATTCTCCAGAATAATTTTAGAGGCTTCACCGCTCCATCCATAAGATCCGAAGGCACCGCCGAGTTTCCCTTTATCCCTCAAAGGATTGATCAATGCAAATAATTTATATACAGGAAGTAATGTATTTTGATTAATTGTAGGTGAACCTATTATGATACCGTTTGATTCGGTCAGTTTTGCATCCAGTTCTCCCATATCAATGTTCTCAATATCGACAACATCAACTTTGAACTCACTTGTTTCAAGAATTCCCGAGGCAATATACCCGGCTGCACTCTTTGTATAACCATACGCAGATATATATGCAATAAGAATGTTCCTCTTTAGCTTATCATCAGTTTTTTTCAGATATTCATGAGAAAGTTCTTCAGTGAGGGTAACAACCTTCTGGTGATTTTCATGATGTACCGGACCATGTCCCGGACAAATAAAGTCAATATCGAGTGGCCTGATCTTTTCTATTGCTTTTAGCATAAACCTGCTGTAAGGCTTCANGATAACATCGAAGTAGTATCTGAACGCTTTAAGGTACTCATCCGTTAAANTGGTGAACATTTCATCAATACAATAATGAGCTCCGAAAGAATCACAGGTAAACAGTACCTTATCCTCAATAAGATATGTATAGATTGAATCTGGCCAGTGGAGGTTAGGAGCACCAATGAATTTCAGTGTTTTGTTTCCAAGATCAAGTGTATCGCCATCTTTCACCACCAGTGATCTGAAAGGCATGTTCACAATATCTTCGAGGTATCTTATGGCATTGCCGCTGCCAACCACAGTGGCTGAGGGCGCTAAACGGAGCAAATGACGGAGGCTGCCGGAGTGATCTGGTTCAGTATGATCAATTATAATATACTGTATCTCTTCCGGTTTTGTTACCGACTCTAATTTATTAAGATAAGTCTCCCAGAATTTTTCTTTGGCAACTTCAACAACGGTTTTCTTATCTGCATTGATAAAATAGGAGTTATAGGTTGTACCAAAATCAGTGCTCATAACAATATCAAAAGTCCTGATATCATAATCCATCACACCGATCCAACTGATATCCTTTGTAATTTCTAATGTTTTTTCATCTTTCTTTCTCATACCGACATGTTTTCAGAGTTTGGCCAGAATACTTTTGTTTGCCCTTACCTGTTGCAGGATCGGTACTTCAACTTCAGTGCCTACCGGTAAAAAAATATCAACTCTTGATCCAAATTTGATAAATCCAAGTTCATCACCCTGCATTACCTCCTGATTCTCTTTTGCATATGTAACAATCCTTCGGGCAACTGCTCCGGCTATCTGTCTGATCAATACTTCTGTTCCTCCTTTTGTTTCGATAACTATTGTGCTTCTTTCATTCAGTTCTGAAGATTTAGGGTGCCACGCAACCATGTAATTACCAGGATGATATCGAACATATTTTATACGCCCTGAAACAGGATACCTGTTACTGTGAACATTGAAAGGCGACATAAAAATTGAAATCTGAAGACGTGTATCTTTAAAATATTCATTTTCTTCTGTTTCTTCAATTACAACAACTTTTCCGTCTGCAGGAGCATAAACGAGACCTGGATCAGGTTCAAGATCTCTGGAAGGAAGTCTGAAGAAAAAGAGAATGAAGAAATATAACATCATTGAACAAAAAAGAAATAACCATTTCACCAAACTGTTATCTGACCATATTATATTTACTATAATGTTAAGGATCAGAAGTGTAATGAATCCAAAAACCAGAATCTTATATCCTTCCTTATGAATACTCATTTCTTAAAATTTTGCACAAAACTAATCAAGTCCTGTCAATCATCCAAAAAGTGCAATAAAAAGATATACCAGGGGAAATGAAATGATTGTACTGTCAAAACGATCAAGAAATCCTCCATGACCAGGCAATACTGTTCCGGAATCTTTAACACCACTGCTTCTTTTGAGCATGGACTCAACAAGATCACCGTATGTCCCTGTTATTGAAATAATTAAAGATATTATTAGCCAATGGGTTGTATCAACCACTCCGAGCCATCCTGAAAGCAACCAAGCCACTATAGCTGAGATTATCACACCTCCAAAAAATCCTTCCCATGATTTTTTCGGTGATATACTTTCCATTAACCTGTGACGTCCTAATGATTTTCCTGTAAGGTAGGCGCCTGTATCGGTTGCCCAAATCAGGATAAAAAAGCCAATTACTATACCCGGCGAGAAAGAAACATTTTCATGAGGTATTAATGAAGCAAGCCCTGTATGCGAGAAAGCAGCAAATGGAAACATAGAAAAGGGAAGTGCAGTGTACAGAACAGAAAATAACGTATGTGCCAGCGAATCAAATGGTTTATCCTGCTTCCGATAAAGTTCCAGAACCATAATCATTGACATTATTGGTATCAATATAAGGAAAGCAGCTTTTGGTAATAATCCTGAAGCAATGAGAGTTGAAATAACATATACTGTTACACCGGTTAAAATGCCTGTGATCATTTGCGGATTCACTCCGGTATTCCTGATCAGAATAAAATACTCATACTGAGTGCCAATCAGCAATATCAGGCCTGTCAGAAAGAATGATACGGGATGGAGCCAGAAACCTCCCATTACGAATATCACTATCCATGCACCGGTAAGAGTCCGTCTGAAGAAATTGTTCAAAATTTCAGTTTGTTAAGGTGTTACCTTTTGCTTTTGTTCTTTTTGCCGGCTTTCCAGGAGATTTATCCTTCTCCTTCTTTTGTTTTAATTTGCCTTTTGATTTTACTGCAGCAGCATTTTCTGTAACCTTCTCTTCTTTTTCAGGGATAGCTTTCACTACTGATATTACTTTAGTTTTAGCTTCAGCTTCCCGTGCTTCCTTTAAAATATCAGCTTTTCTCTTGCCGAAGATCCTTTCAAGATCTTCGGTGAATATTACTTCTTTCTCAAGAAGCAGTTCAGCCAGTTCGGTTAATCCTTTCATATTATTTCTGAGAACATCCAGCGCTCTCTCATACGACTCATCAATTATCTGTTTAACCTCCTGATCGATTATCTCGGCAGTTTTTTCACTATATGGTTTTGTGAAACCAAAATCAGATTGCCCCGATGAATCGTAAAAGCTGATATTACCAACTTTTTCACTCATCCCGAAAAATGCTACCATGCCATAAGCTTGCTTTGTTATCTTTTCAAGGTCGCTTAATGCACCTGTGGAAATTTTACCAAAAACAATTTTTTCAGAAGCTCTGCCACCAAGGGCATAAGCCATTTCATCGAGTAACTGTTCCCTTGTTGTAATCTGCCGTTCTTCAGGAAGATACCAGGCAGCACCGAGTGCTCTTCCTCTTGGAATAATAGTAACCTTGAGAAGAGGGCTCGCATATTCAAGAAGCCANCTCACTGTAGCATGTCCTGCTTCGTGATATGCAATAGTCTTTTTCTCTCCCATAGAGATGATCTTGCTTTTTCGTTCCAGACCACCAACAATGCGGTCGATGGCGTCAATAAAGTCCTGCTTTTCAACTACGGTTTTATTTTTTCTTGCAGCTATAAGAGCAGCTTCGTTACATACATTAGCAATATCTGCACCTGAGAATCCGGGAGTCTGTTTTGCCATAAAACCGACATTAAAATCTTTTTCCAGTTTTATCGGGCGGAGATGCACCTTGAAAATAGCTTCCCGTTCATTCAGATCAGGAAGTTCAACATGTATCTGGCGGTCAAAACGTCCTGCCCTTAAAAGAGCCCTGTCAAGAATATCAGCTCTGTTCGTTGCAGCCAGTATGATCACTCCCATGTTTGTTCCGAAGCCGTCCATTTCAGTAAGCAGCTGGTTCAGAGTATTCTCCCTTTCATCATTTGATCCGAAATTGGCATTTCTTCCCCTGGCTCTTCCTACGGCATCAATCTCATCAATAAAGACTATACATGGAGCCTTTTCTTTTGCCTGTTTAAAAAGATCACGCACCCTTGATGCGCCGACTCCTACAAACATCTCAACAAAATCAGACCCTGAAATTGAAAAGAACGGTACATTGGCTTCTCCTGCAACAGCTTTAGCCAGAAGTGTTTTACCTGTTCCGGGAGGACCTATAAGCAGGGCTCCTTTTGGTATTTTACCTCCAAGCTGCGTATATTTTTTGGGGTTCTTAAGGAAATCAACTATTTCCATTACCTCAGTCTTGGCTTCCTCAAGACCAGCTACATCATTAAAGTTAAGCTTAATATTGGTGTCCTTGTCAAAAATCTGGGCCCTTGATTTACCTACACTGAAAATTCCTCCTGCACCTCCTGCTCCTCCTCCCGACATCCGCCGCATCAGGAACATCCATATTATTATTAAAAATGCAAAAGGAAGTATCCATCCGAGTAAATCCATAAAGTAGTTTTTACGGTTTATATAATCGGGGTTGATGGTATCTTTTTCAGTGTACCCGGCATTCTTTTGTTCACCAATTATAAATGGTACAAAACTGGTTATATCACCTATATTATAGGTAAAATTAGGTTTGGGAGCCGATAAACCAAATCCTCCGCCAGGTTTAGGTATCTCCGGATATCTTCCGGAATCAATTGCTGTTTTTTTAAGGTAAATTTCAGCAAGTTCTTTATTGACAACTATGATCTTTTCGATATCGTGGTTAGCGATCATCTCTTTTATTTTGCTGGTAGTCGCTTTAGGAATTGTTTTTCCTGAATAAAGAATATTGAACAGGATGACGGATATTGCCAGAATGGCAAAAATCCAATTGGAATTAAATTTAGGTTTTAAAATCTTATCAGACTTCTTTTCGGGATTCTGATTATTATCATTATTTTCTGCCATAAATATTTAACTTACTGTATTTTATCTTCTATAGCCTCTATATTTGCATCTGCCCAAAGGGATTCAAGGTTGTAAAAATTACGGTGTTCTTCAAGAAAAATATGTACAATTACATTTCCATAATCAAGAAGTACCCAGAAACAATTTTCAAATCCCTCCACATGCAAAGGTTTTTCACCTGTACCTAACCTGACAGTATCATCTACTGAATCGCATATTGCACTAACCTGTGTTATGGAAGAACCATGACATATTACAAAATAATCGGTAATTCTGGTTTCTAGTTTCCGTAAGTCAATTTTAAGTACATTATTCCCCTTCTTTTCAAAAATTCCCTTAACTATATTTTTTAAAAGGATTTCAGCTTCATCAGATTTTTTCTTCATCAATAATTATCAGTTAGATATCAAGTCACAAAAGTACAAACTTTTATCAGTATTTTTGTTACCTGAACCTCCTTTTGCAATTTAAGTGCCAATTTCAGGAGTTAAAAAAAAAGTGATGAATAAAAAGAGAAATAAAATGATAAACATCTGCTAATCATGATTATAGGCTCAAAAAAGATTTTCTTTAAAAAGCTGACATCAACCAATTCGTACGCTGGTCAACTCCTGATTAAGGATGACCCTCCGGAAGGGACAGTTATCTATACTGATTTTCAGACAGCCGGTAAAGGGCAGTTGGGTAATAAGTGGGAAAGTGAAGAATGTAAAAACTTAACGTTCAGCATAATACTCTATCCCATAATGATTATTGCATCAGAACAATTTCTTATTTCTATGACACTTTCGCTCGGGATATATGATTTTCTGAAGAGTCATCGGGGTAATTACGCAATTAAATGGCCCAATGACATTTATGCAAATGATGACAAAATAGCAGGTATTTTAATTGAGCATGCTGTTATGGGAAATAAAATTAAGAGAACAATTGCCGGAATCGGAATAAATATTAACCAGGTTAAGTTTTTGAGTAATGCTCCTAATCCGGTTTCTCTTAAAATGATAACAGGAATTGATTATGATCTTAACCATGCCCTTGATGAGCTTTTATCCTGTCTTGACAAAAGATATAAGCAGCTGTTGGCAGGTGACTTCGATCAGATAAAAAATGATTATACAAAGAATCTTTACCGCTTAAAAGAGTGGCATAATTACAAAGATTCAAATGGTGTGTCAAAGGGCCGGATAATATCTGTCACTGAGGAAGGCAGGCTGCAGGTTGAAAACAGTGCCGGGAAAACAACGAATTACTCATTTAAAGAAATTGACTTTTTTCTTTAATCTCTTTCCACCCGCGGAACTTTTCCATTTCATTAATAAGTGTTTCAAGGAATTTTGCTATAGGCTTTTCTGCCATCATTTTTAAAAAAGGGTTCAATTCAGCCTGAAGGTCAATAATTACTTCAGCAAGGTTTTCACTGTTTTCAGTGATATTAAGAACTATGGAAAAACTGGTATTCTGTAATGCATTCCCTGAAAAGATGATTTTTTTGAATTGCTCTTTTTCGGTGACTTTGAAATTGACATTTCCAATCGAAGGTACCTCAAAACGACAAGATTCTTTTTCAGCAATCCAGTCAACTATTGCTCCTGACGGTGCAAAACGATGAAAGTTTCTGATGTCTGTTACGAAATTAAATATTTCTTCGGGGTTACATGACAATTTCCCAACCCTGCTTTTATATCCTGATATATTGCTCATAGTAAGATTCTTATTTTATCCCCCAGATAGATGGATTTGTCCTCCACTTTTTTAATGTTTCAACTTCAGTCTGCCCTATATATCCGGTAATGAGAGCTGTTTCCACCAGGGTAGAATAGTTGCTCAATGTATGCAGG
>JGI24132J36420_10000799_pt1 | contig 14691 bp, 9 predicted proteins | sample BarGraNGADG00212_3_FD_36420 | JGI IMG/M metagenome (IMG submission 36420) | reverse complement strand
CTTGTATTAAATCCATCTGGAAGTTTAATTTCCGTAAATCCCGAAGCTGAAACCCCCTTTTTCACCTCGACCATCCGATACTCTGTAAATGTATTACCTGCTTCCACTTTATTTTTTTCATAAGTAAATATATAATCCTTATCGTCGAAACTTACAACAGCATCAGAAGGAAGTGCAGTGACTTTGATATCGGATTCTGAAATAAAAGCATTCACATACATCCCTGGAAGAAGGTTTTTACAGACGCTTGAAACAGTTGCATAAACCATGAAGGTCCTATCTTCGCCAACCGATTTGCCTGTCTGGGTAATGACTGCCTCATGTGTTTCAGTTTCATTATTGATATAAAACTTTACTTTCTGACCTTTGGCCACCTTATCTGCATCTTTTTCAAATAGAGTCAACTCAAGAAACAGTTTATCATTATTTACAATTTCAAATAACACTTCTGTAGGGTTAACATATTTTCCAATATTGATATTAACTGCCTTAAGAAATCCATTAATCGGGGATAACAGATTGACTGTACTACTTATATTATCTTCCTTAAGTTGACCAGGGTTAATCCCAATAAGGATAAGTTTCTGCTCCAGAGACTTTACAAGCGCTTTGAGGTTTTTATATTCAACAGTCACCAATTGTACACTCTGCTCAGAATAAACATCATCTTTAAATAAATCCGTATGACGTTTAAAGTCAGCTTCGGCAAATGCCAATTTGTTTTTAGCCTCCATATAAGACTGCTGAACATCCACAAACTCCTGGTTATCAATCACTGCCAGAACTTGTCCCTTACTTACGGAATTCCCCGGGAGAAGTGATGTATTTTTAATAAATCCCCCCAAAGGCATGCATACGGTAGCAAGGTTCTGTGGTGCAACAGATACAATACCATTAACTTTAAGAATGTTCCCTAATGATTGCATTTCTATAGCGCCCAATTCAATTTTTGCCAGTTTGATCTGGTCCTCACGCAATTCAACAATATCTTCAGGGAGAACTTCAGCTGGTTTTATTACAACAACAGAATTATTTACCCTGCTGCATGAAGCAAATAAAACTAAACATCCCAATAATACTAATGATACTTTACAACATAATTTAGTCATGATCTTCATTGTTTAAAATATTTTACCTGTGATAAATTCAATGGAAATGATTGTCTGATTGCAATTGTTGAGNGCATCAATGTAGTTTCGTTTTATTGCAAGAGCCCTGTCAAGTGTCAGTACATAATCGAGGTAATCCAANGCACCCGCTTTATAGCTTAAGGCAGCCTGATCAATAATCAGTTCAGATTCAGGTACCGCCTGCTTCTCATAGTATTCCACACTTGAAGAGAATTTACTATATTCATCCAGCAGTGAGTTGTAGCTACCTGAAATATTTTTTGTATAAGCCTCAGCATCTGTACGGGCCACCGTTTCATTTATCTTTGCCGCCTTTGTTCTTGCTTTATATGGAATTACCCAAATTGGAATTGAGACCCCGGCCTGAAAGCCTGCAAAGCGGAAATCGTGTCCAAAGATACGGGATACCCCGTTTACTTCCTGCGATCCTGTTATTGTCTGACTAAAATAGCCAATATTAAAATCTGGCAACATCTGGCTCCATTCTAATTGCTTTTCAATTTGCGAAACCTCGACCTGGTGTTTAAAATAGCTAAGAGATGGGTTTTGTTCAACTGAGAGACTATCAATAATAATAGGAAATTCAATTTTATATAAATTCTTTTCTGCCGGGATTGGCAGAGATATACTGTTTAAAAGTAACTTAAGCTTTCTGCTGGAAATACCAATATCTGCTGTAACCTGAAACAACTGGTTTTTGATTTCGAGGCTCTGCGATCGGGCTGTGATCATTTCCAGCCGGTTAGTTTCACCGGATTTCGCTCTTAGTTCCGCGGCTCGCGTAAATCCTGAATACAGACTATCCTGATAGGCCAGTAACTTTTGTTTTGCAGTCTGGTAGACATATTCCCAGTAAATCCGTTTAACCTGAGTAGCAATTTCAACCTGAATAACTTTATATTGCCACTCACTGCTCATTATATTTGCACTGGCAAGTTTAGATCTGTTTATATAAACAGAAGGAAATGCAAACGATTGAGAAACTGTAAAACTATTATCATTTGTATATGAATTATACTGCCCATACTGCCCGTCAATAACCGTTTTTGGCAGGTCAAATGCTGCTCCTTTGAGAGCCCTTCGGGCATTTAAGGAGTATTCTGCCGATTTAATTGAGAGGTTACTATCCAATGCAGTCTGTATTGCGTCATGTAGATTTATTATCTTTACTTCCTGTGCGTTTAAGGTATTAAAAAATGTGGTTCCCGTTAATAACAAAACAATAAGTGTAATTAACTTACCACTTGAATTACCCGCTTTATTTTGCATTTTACCTGAAGAAAAAATGACATAAAAGACTGGTAAAACAATCAGAGTAAGGATAGTTGCAGTAAGGAGACCACCAATTACCACGGTAGCAAGAGGTTTCTGCACTTCAGCTCCTGCAGAAGTCGACAATGCCATCGGCAGGAATCCAAATGAAGCAACTGCAGCTGTCATAATAACAGGTCGAAATCTGGTTTGCAGTCCTTTTAAAACTCTTTCCGTAATGTCGGTGAGACCCTCCTTTTCGAGTCGGTTAAACTCGGCTATCAATACTATTCCGTTGAGCACTGCGACACCAAATAATGCAATAAATCCAACACCCGCAGAAATAGAGAAGTTCATTCCGCGTATCCATAGGGCGAAAATTCCACCAATAGCTGACATCGGAACTGCTGAAAAAATTAATAGCGATTGTTTCACTGAATTAAATGTAAAGTAAAGCAGTACAAAAATTAAAATAAGTGCTATCGGAACTGCAATTGAAAGTCTTTTCTGAGCAGCTTCGAGATTCTTAAACTGGCCACCATAAGTCACATAATAGCCAGCAGGCATTTTAATCTTTTTATCTATCTCTGCTGTCACATCATTAATTACACTTTGAACATCACGGTTTCTGACATTGAAACCTATGGTGATCCTGCGCTTTGTATTCTCTCTCGAGACCTGAGCCGGACCTGCTTTAATTGAAATATCAGCCACCTGTTCAAAAGGTATCTGTTTGGAATTATGCAATGCAACTGTCAGGTTTTTAATATCATCCAGACTCTGTCTGTAATCTTTATCCAGACGAACAACNAGACCGATACGTTTTTCCTCATCAAATACAACTCCTGCCTGACTACCNGCAAAAGCAGTTCGCAAAACACTATTCACATCTGAAACTGATAACCCATATTGTGCGAGGCGATCCCTGTTATATTCAACCTGTATCTGGGCAAGACCTGTAACCTTCTCTACGTTTATGTCCTGAACACCTGATATTGTCTGAATTATCTTTTCGACATCTGATGCCTTTTCTGCAAGCGTATTAAGGTCATCTCCGAATATTTTAACAGCAATGTCCTGTTTTGAGCCAGTCATCAATTCATTAAAGCGCATTGCTATTGGTTGTTGAAATTCAAATTTGACACCGGCAAGAACAACCAGCTTTTCTTCCATTTTTGCAACTAACTCTTCCCTGGTAGTGGCCGATACCCATTCACTTTTATCTTTAAGAGTTATAATGTAATCACCTGTCTCCATTGGAGTGGGATCAGTAGGAATCTCTCCGGAACCAATCTTACACACTGCATGTTTAATCTCAGGAAAATTTTCAAGTAAAATTTTATTTGCCTTAATAACCTGATCGATAGTATTTGTAAGGGAACCTCCCTGGAGTGTCATAACACCTGATGCCAGATCTCCTTCCTCAAGCTGNGGTATAAACTCNCCACCTAGCCTGCTAAACATAAAGAGNCTGAACACAAAAAGAGCAACAGACGAAACTGAAACCAGCAATTTATGNTTGAGAGAGAATGTGATTGCAGGATTGAATATTTTGCGGAACCAATTCATCAGTTTGTCTGAAAAATCAGGTTTATGATCTGTNTTTTTACTGAGAAANAGTGCAGACGCCATTGGNACATAAGTGAGCGAAAGAATTGCAGCGCCAATAAGTGCAAAAGTAACTACTTGAGCCATAGGACGNAACATTTTACCCTCAATTCCCACGAGCGCCATAATAGGGAGATATACAATTAAAATAATAATCTGGCCGAAAGTTGCCGAGCTCATCATCCGTTTTGCCGAATCGAGCACATTTTCGTCCATCTGATCCTGTGTAAGTTTCGTAACCCCCTGATGGTGACTTTTACTCATAAAGATCCGGTGAACAACACTTTCGACAATGATCACAGCACCATCAACTATTAGTCCGAAATCAATTGCTCCGAGGCTCATCAGGTTACCTGATACCCCAAATAGGTTCATCATTGAGACTGCAAAGAGCATTGCAAGGGGAATTACAGATGCCACAATAAGACCAGCACGGAAATTTCCAAGTAAAAGCACAAGAATAAATATGACGATCAGTGCACCCTCAATAAGGTTTCTGGAAACTGTACCAATAGATCGTCCTACCAGATCGGATCGGTTAAGATAAGATTCAATTCTGACCTGTGGTGGTAATGATTTCTGTATTGATTCGATCCGGGTTGCCACATTCTCAATAACTTCATGTGCGTTTGCTCCTTTCAGCATCATTACAACACCACCCACGGCTTCTGTTGTATCAACAACAAATGCTCCGTATCGGATTGCGTTACCAAGCTGAACTACAGAAACATCTCTTATCAGGACAGGAATTCCAGAACTATTTGTTTTGACAACAATCTTTTCAATATCTTCTATTGTTTTGATTAATCCTATTCCACGGATAAAATAGGCGTTTGGTTTTTTATCAATATAGGCGCTACCTGTATTCTCATTGTTTTTCTCAAGTGCAGTAAATATATCTGTCAATGTCAGGTTCATTCCTCTAAGTCTCTCAGGATTAACAGCAATCTCATACTGCCTGACAAAACCTCCATAACTGTTAATATCAGCAACACCGGGCGTTCCAAGCATTTCGCGGCGAACAATCCAGTCCTGTATTGTTCTAAGCGCCATTGGATTGAACTCTTTCTCATAACCTTTTTGAACTACAAGCCGATACTGGAATATTTCGCCCAACCCGGTCGATATCGGAGCCAGGGAAATCTGGGCAAGTCCGCCAGGTATAACCTCTTCAGCTTCCTTCAACCGTTCAGAAAGTTGTTGTCTTGCCCAATAAACATCCACCCCATCTTCAAATACGACTGTTATAACAGATAATCCAAGACGAGAGATAGATCTGAGTTCTATAATATCCGGTATATTGGCAACAGCCACTTCAATCGGTGCTGTAATAAAACTCTCAACCTCCTGTACAGCGAGAGCGGGCGCAATCGAAATGATCTGCACCTGATTATTGGTAATATCCGGTATTGCATCGATAGGTAATCTGGTAAGTGAATAGGTTCCCCACCCAATCAAAGCCAGTATAAATAATCCGATTATNAATTTATTCTTAACTGAAAATGAGATGATCTGGTTTATCATTATTTGGAAAATTCTTAATATTTGAACTAACTAAGCTTTGAAGCCACGAAGGCTCACAAAGGACATTCTTAACAAGCCTTTTAGAGGGAAATAGGGGTGGGTACTAGCTTATTGAAGGAGGAGCCCGGAGAGAAGATAGTTCAAGAAAGACAGAATTAGCAGGAGGTGTAATGAAATTAAAAATTCTTATCCAGGATAATTGTATATCAGAAATTTCAGTAGTAATAATACCAACTGTCACCAAATCCCTGGACTGAACATGCTTTATACTAAAATAAGTAATAGCCTTTTCTACTGTAAGGACATTAAATGCATGACAATGAGACGGGAATCCGGAATGATGACTGGTGTTATTTTTTGATACTGGAAATGAATCTCCCTGGCAGGTATCTGATTCTGACTGATGATGATCATGCGGTATAATCATATGGGCATTTAACAATAATACCGCGAGAAACAGGAAAAAGACATGTAAATTTTTAAAAACTTTGTTCATCAGATAAAATGCTTAACAGCTTTGAAGCATGTTCGCAAANATAATTATAAAATTAATGTAACTTAATTTCAGAGGTTCAATTTGTATTTTTTGACAATCTTCTGGTGAATTGAGCAACAAAAAACCCGGCTTTTCATTCTGCCGGGTTACATTTTGGATTACAATAGTATTTATGCCAGTATCTTTGTAGTAAGATTTGTGATACTTGTCTTGATAGCATCAAATGGCTTTCCATCCTTTGTGCTGTCCTGTTCCACAAACATATATTTCATTCCTGCAATATTTTTGGCAGCAAGAATTTCCTTGAAGTTTATCAAACCTTCACCAACAGGAGCAAAATCATTACTGGCAGTTTTAAAGAATGGCGCCTCTTTGGTATACATGTCTTTCATGTGGAAAAGCTGGAACCTGCCAGGGTATTTTTTGAAAAGATCAACTGGGTTTATCCCGGCTTTAATTGTCCAGAAAAGATCAAGTTCCATTGTCATGACGTCTTTGTCCATTTCTGTCAGAAAGATATCGAAATAGGGAACTTTCCCTTCTACAGTATCGAATTCAAAATTATGATTATGGTATCCGAACCGGACACCATTTTCTTTCATGATCTTACCTACTTTATTCCATTCAGCAACCATTTTCTGATAGCCGGCAATAGTTTTGCGATCTCCATCAGCTACGTAGGGCTGCATGCAATACTTTGCACCAAGTTTTGCATGATCTTCTGCCATTTTTTTAGCTTCCTCAGTTGTAATTCCCTGAGGATTAACCCCTGCATGACTACTGATGACTTCCATACCAAGATCATTTATCATTTTTTTGAATTCACCAGGCAGATAACCATAAAATTTTCCATTTGAATAACTGGCAAGTTCGAGATACTTAAATCCGATATCTGAAACCTTTTTCAATGAGCCCGGAACATCTTTTCCCATGGCATCGCGAATAGTATACAACTGCAGACCTATACCGAATGTCTTTGGATCGACAACCGCCTGATCCATAACCGGTGTTCCGAATGTTTTCCAGTCACTCTTTGATATAACCATTGCTCCGAGAGCACCTGTGGCAGATACTCTCAGGAAATCCCTTCTTGATTGTTTTGTTTTCATGGCAATGAAAATAAATATTTAAAATAAAAAATTATTGATCCAGCAGTAATAGAAAAATCAGAGATTAAATGTAATACTTAAAANGCAAAAGGCAAAAGGGAAAATAATGTTTCGCGTTTTTCGTTTCGCGTTTATTGTTAAAGGGTGATTAATAAAACAAGGCAAAAGGCAAAAGGCAAAAGGCAAAAGTAAAAGACCGCACGACTACAAGACTGCAAGACTGCAAGACTACAAGACTTAAAGACTTTATACACTATTCATTTTATCTTTTTACTTTTGTCTTTTATCTTCATTAATAATAATCATTTGATTCAGCTTATCAATACTTCCGACGGTTCACATACTATTTATGTTCCTGAAATAGATGAGCATTATCATTCAGTACACGGTGCTGTACAGGAATCAACTTTTATTTTCATTAATAACGGCTTCGAAGTTTGTAAAGCAGATCCGGTCTTTATTCTTGAAATCGGCTTTGGTACCGGACTAAATGCCCTGTTGACTGCTATCAGAAGCAGTTCTGGCACAAGAGAAGTCTATTATACTTCAATTGAAAAATATCCGCTCGATAGTAAAATGGTCGAATCACTGAATCATTATAAATTTGCAGGCGAACATGGGAGAGAAATTTTTCATTTTATACATTCAGCNCCNTGGAATAAAAGCGTGAATATCTGTAATAATTTCAATTTGAATAAAATAGAAACTGATTTTACAAAAATCCAACTTCAAGGCAGGTATGATCTAATCTATTTTGATGCATTCGGTCCGGATAAACAACCTGAAATGTGGACGAGGGATATGTTCGCTGGAATTGCTGCAGTAACAAATAAAAATGGTATACTTGTTACCTATTCAGCTAAAGGTGAAGTGAAAAGAAGTCTTAAAGCCTGTGGGTTTGATGTAACTTTGCTTCCAGGTCCCCCGGGAAAAAGACAGATGATCAGGGCAGTTAAAATTTAAAAATATTTTTTCGATGGCTTTTTTGTTTTCCCTAAAGTATTATCTTAGCGGAAATTTTAAATTTAAAAATGTAATATATGAAAATCAAAGGATTAATTGTTTTGACCGGTATAATAGCTTTAATGCTTGGCTCTTGCGGAAAGAGTTCTCTTAAAAGTGCAAACCTTAAGAGTAAAGAAGATTCACTATCCTATGCTTTCGGGATTGTAAATTATAACGCCCTGACTACAGACAGTCTGATTCTCAATCCTATGATTGTTGCAAAGGCAATGATGGATGGGAAAGCTGGAAAAGCAAAAATGGCTGATGACATTGCACGTTCATATATAATGGTTTTCATCAATAAACGTGAAGGTATAAAGGCAACAAAAAAGGCAGAAGTCAACAAAGTACAGTATAAAGATTATATTGAACAAAATGAGGCATTTCTGGCTAAGAATAAAGAAAAAGCCGGAGTAACAACAACAGCCAGCGGACTTCAGTATGAGGTAATTAAGATGGGTACAGGTCCAAAACCGACTGCTCAGAATACCGTAAAAGTTCATTATGTCGGAACTCTCATTGATGGTAAAGAATTTGACTCTTCTATTAAAAGAAATGAACCCGCAACTTTTCCTGTTTCTGGCGTTATCCCCGGCTGGACAGAAGCTCTGCAGCTTATGCCTGTTGGTTCAAAATTCAAACTCTGTATTCCTTCAGCAATCGCTTACGGAGCTGTAGGTGCAGGTGAAGTTATTAAACCATATTCAACACTTGTTTTCGAAGTTGAACTTCTTGAAATTGTAAAGTAATATGACTACCGCAGAAATACTAACTCCTAAAGGGACCATGAAGGTGAGCTTCTTTGAAAAAGACGCTCCCGGTACCGTGGAGAACTTTATTTCACTGGCGAAGAAGGGGTACTACGATGGACTTGCTTTTCACAGGGTTATTCCGGATTTTGTTATTCAGGGTGGTTGCCCGCTATCAAAAGACATGAGCGATCCAAGAGTTGGAACCGGTGGTCCGGGTTATCAGATAAAGTGTGAATTAACCGGAGATAATCAATATCACGATAAAGGAGTTCTCTCAATGGCACACTCAGGAAGAAATACCGGAGGATCGCAGTTTTTTATATGCCATAGCCGTTCTAATACAAAACATCTCGACAGACAACATACCTGTTTCGGAAAAGTATTTGAAGGGCTGGATGTTATTGATAAAATCCGTCAGGGTGACAAAATTGAAAAAATAGTTATTCACGAAGAATAAATAGAAATGGCATTCGAAATCACAGGAAAAATAATAGATATATCTCCTGTAAATCAGGTAAGCGACAAATTTAAAAAACGCGAGTTTGTCATCGAGAAAAAGGAAACAGGCGGCGCAGCTGTATTTATTGACTACATAAAATTCCAACTGATACAGGATAAGTGTGATCTTATCAATGAATCATATCTGAACGAAGATGTCAAGATATGGTTCAACCTCAAAGGGAACAAATGGGAACGGGAGGGTAAGATTAATTATTTTACCAACCTTGATGCATGGAAGATAGAAAAAACATCTTCAGCCGTGAGAGATCAGAATGTTCCGTCACACACTACACTTGAGGATATTCCTCCTGAAAATGACGAACTTAGTGATTTGCCATTCTAAAAAAATAAAGAGACTGAATTTTCAATTTGGTCTCTTTNTTTCTTTTTCCTATTTTAAATCAAAATTATGGAAATCAGACATTTCTTTGTAATTTTTCTTACAACTATCAGCCTTGTGAGCCAATCGCAGGCTCCAATAAACCAGGTCCTTCGAAATCCACATCAAATACTTCTCCCTTATGACAGGGTGATTCAACCTGCCGGTCTCCAAATCTATTTCGGCGACAAGTCGCTGGAAAACCATTCTCTCGATGCGGCTTTGTCACCTGATCATAAATGGCTTGCTGTCGAGGAGAGATATAGTATTGTTTTTATCAGCACTTCAGATAAAAAAGTAATATTCATACTTGACAATGATACGCATGCTGATCTCCAGGGTGGAATGAACACCTATTCGGGCATCACCTGGCATATCGGGAACAAAGGCCCGGAGGTATATTGGAGTACAATCGGAAAGGGCAACCGTTCATACGTTGTATCAGCAACCTGGGATGGTACAAAAGCTGTATTCGGAAGAATGCTTGAATACAAAACCACACCACCTTCCAAATTAGCTCTGCCGAATGAAATACTGATAACAAGAGAATCATCAAAAGAATACTTATACGTAATACTCAACGGAAATAATAAGGTTATAAAACAGGACTTCATAACAGGGGATATAATCTGGACAGTTGATCCCGGCGTAGCGCCGTACGGCATTACAATGGCTTCGGGAAAATTGTATGTAACCAACTGGGCGGGAAGAAATCCTGAAGCTGATGACAAAGATGTTGCAGGTGTACCATGGGGTTTCGCAAGAGTTGATAACAAAACAGCTGGCGGAGCTACCAGGGAGGGAAGCGTTGCGATCATTGATATGGCAACCGGTAAAATAATCAAAGAACTTGTTGTCGGACTTCATCCAAACGATATAATATCTGACAAATCCGGAAAATTTGTCTATGTTACTAATTCTAACAGTGATAACGTCACGGTAATAAATACATCAAAAGACAATATATCGGAAACAATCAGTGTAAGATTGCAGCCTGAAATTAACCCCTTTTTCGGTGATTCACCTAACGGTCTTTGCCTTTCGCCAGATGGAAAAATCCTGTACGTGGCAAACGGAATGGATAATGCACTTGCAGTCATCAAACTTGGGAAAAATGCAGCAGCCAAAGCTTCTGTATCCAACAGTTTTGTAACCGGATTTATACCTACAGGAGCTTATCCTTCAGCAGTTTGCGTTTTGGAATCAGGATATTTATATGTATGCAATTTAGAAGCAGCCGGAGCCAGGGTGGCCCTGACAAACAAAGGTACCAGAAACCCCGCTTATAACTCGCATAATATGCTGGCTTCAATCTCGGTGATCCGGGTTCCGGGCAGTAAAACTCTTCAGGCCTATACCGATACGGTAATTGCAGTAAATAACCTTTCAAGGGCAACACAGGCAATGGAAAAACCAAGGGAATCAATACGGCCAAAACCTGTACCGGAGAGAATAGGTGAACCCTCAGTATTTAAACATGTTGTCTATATAATAAAGGAAAACAGGACTTATGATCAGATTCTTGGAGATATGAAACAGGGCGATGGTGATCCGGGCTTATGTATATATGGATCTGAAATTACCCCAAATACTCATAAGCTAGCTGAAGAGTTTATGCTTCTTGATAATTTCCATGTATCGGGAAAATGTTCCGCTGAAGGACATCAATGGACAGATGCTTCAATTGTAACAGATTATATAGAAAAGAATATGAGAGCCTGGTTCAGAAGTTATGCACATGTACAGACCGATGCACTGGTTTATGCTCCAACCGGGTTTATTTGGGATAATGCGACACGTAAAGGCAAATCTGTGCGGATTTATGGAGAAGCCTCAGTGCCTGTTATGGATAAAAGCCTGAAATGGGCAGATATTTATAAAAAATATATGAAGGGAGAAAAGGTTGAGTTTACTAATTATACAACCATTGAACCCGTGAAGAAGATTCTCAGCCAGACCTATCCGTCTTATGGGAATCATGAGTTCTCAGATATGATGAGAGCTGATGCATTAATCAAAGAATTAAATGATTACGAGTCTGCACCAGGTGACCAGCTTCCTGAATTGATGGTTGTTGCTCTACCGAATGACCATACTGCCGGAATGAGACCCGGAAGCCCTACCCCACGAGCTATGGTTGCTGATAATGATGCAGCTCTGGGACGGATTGTAGAGGCTTTTTCAAAAAGCAGATTTTGGGAAAATACAGTTATTTTTGTTGTTGAGGATGACTCCCAGGGCGGGTGGGATCATGTTTCCGCATATCGTACTGTAAGCCTGGTTATCAGTCCATATTCAAGATTCAAAAGTGTAAATCATACTTATTACACACAGCCCTCAATGGTCAGGACGATTGAACAGATCCTTGGCCTTCCACCAATGAACATACAGGACGCTATAGCTAATTCGATGACCGATTGTTTCGGCACCAACCCTGACATTACTCCATACAAAGCATTACCGAGTAATATCCCGATTGACGAGATGACCCCTCCGCTTGCAAACCTGAATGGGAAAGCTCTGCATTTTGCTAAAAAGAGTATGCTCCCTGAATATGATGGTGTTGACACAGGCAATGATGATATGCTGAACAGGATACTGTGGTTTGCAGCAAAAGGAAATACAGCTTATCCGTCAAGATTTGCCGGGGCAGAAAGTGACGAAGATAATGAGTAACCCACTTCTGGCAGAATGGAATACACCGTTCGGAACACCCCCATTTAATATTATCGGGACAAATCATTTCAAACCTGCAATTGAGGAGGCAATTAAAATTGCAGCAGAAGAGATAAAAAAAATCATTGAAAACACTGAAGCGCCCGATTTTGAAAACACGATCGCAACGCTTGACAGATCCGGTGAAACTCTTGGAAAAATTACAGCGCTTCTTTTCAACCTTAACAGTGCTGAAACAAATAAATCTCTTCAGGANGTTACACAGGAAGTATCCCCTCTTCTCACTCGTTTCTCAAATGACATTACTCTAAACAAAAAACTTTTCAAAAGGATAAAAACTGTATCGGAAACCATAGAAATATCACGTCTAAATACGGAACAAAAGATCCTTACTGAGAGAAAATTCAGAAATTTTATTCTGGGTGGTGCAGCATTAAAAGAAGAAGAAAGAAAACGATTCAGGCAGATATCTGAAGAGTTGGCAACACTTTCTCTTAAATTTGAAGAGAATGTCCTTGAAGAAACAAATTCTTTTGAGTTACATATTACTGAAAGAGAAGATCTTGCAGGGTTACCTGAAAGCTTAATTGAAATGGCTTCAATGGAAGCTGAAAAGAGGAAAAAAAAAGGATGGATATTCACTCTTCATTTTCCAAGCTATATTCCATTTATGCAATATTCTGAACGAAGAGATCTTCGTGCGAAGATGTTAAAAGCATATTCTTCACGCGCATTCAGAGCCAATGAATTTGACAACAGCCAAAACACTCTGAATATAGCAAATCTTCGTCTGGAAATTGCCAAAATGCTTGGATTCAGCACCTTCGCTGAAATGATACTTGGGGATCGCATGGCTGATACACCGGAAAAAGTTGAAATATTTCTGGAAGAACTTTATCGTGCGTCAAAACCTGCTGCATTGCGCGACTTTGAGCATATCAGGAGTTTTGCACTTAGTCAGGGACATACAGATAAAATCGAAAGGTACGACTGGGCTTTTTATTCTGAGAAGCTGAAAAAGAAGCTATATGACATTGACGATGAAATACTTAAGCCATATTTTAGTCTTAATAATGTCGAAACTGCTGTTCTGGGTCTTGCCACCTCACTCTATGGTTTAAGCTTTATCCGAAACATTACAATTCCTGTTTACAATCCCGAAGTTAAGACCTTCGAGGTATATGACCACGACGATGCTTTTCTTGCAATTCTCTACATTGATTACCATCCTCGTCCGGGAAAGAGNGGCGGAGCATGGATGACAAGTTACCGCGATCAGAAGAATGNGAATGGGAAAGAAGTAAGACCNCTGATTTCAATAGTTGCCAACTTTACAAGATCATCTGAGACAAGACCTTCACTGCTTTCGTTTAATGAGTTGACAACCTTCCTCCATGAATTTGGACATTCATTGCATGGGATGCTGACTAAATGCACCTATGAGAGTTTATCCGGTACAAATGTTTCACGTGATTTCGTGGAACTGCCATCCCAGTTCATGGAAAATTTTGCCTTCGAAAAAGAGTGGCTTGATACCTGGGCTACACATTATCTTACTGGTGAAAAAATCCCTGATGAAATTATCAGCAAAATAAAAGAAGCTTCGACTTTTAATGAGGGCTACGCGTGTTACCGGCAATTGAGCTTCGGCTTTCTCGATATGGCATGGCATACGATAACAAATCCTGTTCATAGTACTATATCTGAATTTGAATCTGCAGCAATTGCAAAAACCGAATTGTTTCCCAAAGTTGAAGGTGTAAATATGAGCGCTTCATTCGGACATATATTCGGAGGTGGATATGCTTCAGGATATTATGGATATAAATGGGCTGAAGTTCTTGATGCAGACGCTTTCAGCTATTTCACGGATATGCTTCAGGATATTATGGATATAAATGGGCTGAAGTTCTTGATGCAGACGCTTTCAGCTATTTCACGGAAACCGGAATATTCAACAGGGAAACAGCAGCGGCATTCAGGAAAAACATTCTTGAAAAAGGAGGAACTGAAAAACCTCATGATCTTTATGTCGGGTTCAGAGGTAAAGAACCCACAATCGATGCATTGCTTACCAGGAGTGGACTCAAATAATCAGGTTCACGGTTCTTTATTCAAAACCCAGTCTGTAAATTAGTCTTTTTAACTCAATTTCTGCAATTTTAGCGGCATATTGCAGGTTAACAAACATATATCCTGCCGCCTCAAAGCTATCCTGAGCTGCTTTTACATCCAGAATTGTCGCCTGATTTAACCGAAA
>JGI24132J36420_10000792_pt1 | contig 14764 bp, 6 predicted proteins | sample BarGraNGADG00212_3_FD_36420 | JGI IMG/M metagenome (IMG submission 36420) | reverse complement strand
AGATTCCCATATTGGGATAGTTTTTTCAGATTCTGCACAGTCGCCACCAGCAGTTGCTGGATGCTTACGCGTCACAATGCCCACCAGCGAGCCCGCTTATAACCAAAACGTTTCCCATAAGCATAACTCCTTTCCATCAGATGCTGACGTCTCTTCAAATCTTTAATTCCTTCTTCACTGGCCGCGTCTTGCCGACCGGCCGCAATCAGATCGTCTCCAGGCAAGCGACTTATGGATCGCCCGTTTTTATCATTGGTACACTGGCTTTTAAGCTCGCAACTCGCGCATTGGTCTTTATCAATCCGATATCTCGTCCATTGCCGGTTCCGATTCCAGCTCCGCCGCTGCAACTCCTTTCCCGCCGGACAGATATACACATCCCGTTCGGCTACATATTCAAACCTGTCTTTGCCAAACACATCTCCCCGCCGGAAAAACATTGGGGTCTGGTCTCGAAATTAGCAGTTGAAATTGTAAAACAACTTTGCGTTGCTTGGACTCTCAACCCCGATCATGACTTGCTCTCAAAGCTTTTTTTCATGATAATATTGTCCCATTCCGGCCTTCTATTGTCAACAAATTAACGATATGATTTTACTTTTTATTTCTAACTTTTATCCGATTTGGGCAACAACCCGTCAAGACCTGACTCTCATTCCCTCAGGCTATTCCGGAAATAGAACGCCGCCAACTCCCTGTGCGTGAGTTTCGCCAGATCTATCACAGCGTTTTCCCTGCCTGGTGCGGATGGCGGTGGCGGATGATTAAAAAATGTGACCAATGCCAAAATAAAATAATGAAGGCGATTCGCCGGGGCGGCGATCGAGTTTTATTCCCCAATCAAAACGAAAGAGCAATGGTTGAAGATGCAAGCGAATACCTATCCCCGCTGATTTCCTTAACTTTGAAATATTATAATCCGCGATTTTTGCAAAAATATTCCCCCAGTCCGTAAAACCAACCACACTGATCAGTGGGAATATTTGCCAACGAAGTTCCTGTCTGAAAATCATGATCGCGTCCCCGCCAATCGCCTTGCCACTGATCCCTTCCACCGGCCCCACTTCATCGGCAGTGAAACCACGAATAACGCTCCGGCCGGAAGCAAAAAATTTCTCCACCAGTGAAAGCGTCTGCCCCAGTTCGTCAATAAGGCCAAAACTTAAAGAGCTTGCCCAGGTCAGATGCGGAGTTGCCCGTAGATAAAAATCAAATTGTCCTGAATAGCGGATGAAGGAATAGTCCGAACCCAAAAATTTGGCCGCATTCTGTATGCTGCCGGAAAGTAAAAAACCTTTACCGGGATTAAAGATATTGTCCCGTTTGTCATTATAGTAACCGAACGTCACATGGGCGACATTGGCTTTCTGACCGGATGTGCTGGGATCCAGATAGGTAACAATTTTGGTTTTCTCCCAGGTATAATTCCAAGAAAAAATTGAAGTTTTCCATAATTTGACCTGCTGTTGGATGGTGAAACCTTGGCGATAATTGCTGAATAAAGATTCCTCCTTTTTATTTAAAAATGCGGTGACAATGGTGTCTACTTTTTTAAACAGCAAATTGGGTAAGCGATAATAACCTCTTAAATCAGTTTCTTTGCTACTCAATTGGAAACCGACCCCGAGCGAATGGCCCAGCCCCAATAGATTTCTGTTTTCCAACTCAAAGCGGGCAGCAATTTGAGAATCCGTGTCGTATTGGCCACCAACCTTTAGATAATAATCAGGGCTTTCTTTCACCTTGATCTGAACCTGGAAATACTTTCGCCGTTCCCCATCCTTTATTTCATTCAGAGCGGCGAACGGCTGCGGCATTCCTTCTGCTGCCAGCAATTCAAAATCAACCAAATCAAAGATGCCCAAGTCATACAATTTTTTTCTGGATTTATTGATCTCGATAAAATCAACTTTATCGCCCACCTTGAAGGTCAGTTCACGGATAATGACCGATTCCCTGGTTTCCTTGTTGCCGACAATTTTGATTCCATTTATTAATCCCTGGGACCCTTCAGAAATCGTAAATTCGATGTCCACCTGGTCTTTGGCGGCTGCCAAGACGGATTTTGAAGATACTTGGACCTGGTTGAACCCCTTTTTTCTATAATAGTCCTCAATTTTTTCAATGGGAGCGTTTTCCTCGAGTTTGGAAATCGGCATATCTTTTTTTAACTTGGTCAAATTTAATAATTCAGGCTCGGAAATAATATTGTTTCCCGAAAAAGAAATCTTATTTATTCTATATAAAACATTCTCATTTATAGTAAAACGAATGAAGGCGGTTTCTTCAAGATCATTTAAGGAAACTTTCGGCAGGGAAACCTTGGCATTTAAAAAACCTTTATTTTTATAATAATTTTCAAGCTTTTTTCTGACTTCGCCGGGATCTGAAAATAATAGTGCGTCCAGCCGCCGATTTTTCAGTTCGCGTAAGATTTCTTTATCCGTAACCTGGCGGTTTCCTGTGAAATCATACTTGATATGGTTGAATTTCATTCCCTTTTGAATGGAAAAAGTAAAAAACAACTCGTGATCTTTCTCGACGCGCTGGGAAGAAACTTTCACGTGGTAATATTTTTTTCGGTAAAAAAATTGCGTGAGTTCGCTGGTCACATTGCTGACGCGCTGAGCGTCAAATTGTCCCTCCATCCACCGGCTGATGCATTTATTTCTTAAAGATCGCGTGATTCCCTCAGGCAGGAAGCTGAGAAAAACCTTGGCTCCGGCGGAAATCCGATAGAGAAGAGTAACCTTTCCTGCACCCGGATAATAATCGGCTGAAATTTTAACTGAAAGATAGTCATTTTTCCGGTAAAGCCGGCGGATACGTTCGCTATCCTCCTGAAATTTGATGAAACTGAAGCCCTTGCCCGGCTTCTGTTTGATCTGCTTTAATATGACCGGCAGGGCCAGGACAGGATCTCCCGTGATCTGGATTGTTTCAATCAGCAGAGGTTTTGGCTTTTTGGCCTTGGTGTCTGCATTCTGAACTGCTTGCTTCCGGGAATGAAAGCTGAGTTGGTATTGAACGCCCAAGGTGTACAAATCAGTATTGCTTTGAATTCCCTGGAAATTTAAACTCTTCAGAGGCTTGTAATTTAACATCCAGGTTTGGTTCTGTGTCTGCCGCAATCCTTGCGAATAAGTCAATTCGAGCTGGGGGGTAATATTCTTCCCGATCGTAATTCTGGCACCCGGATCCTCTTTTGCTGACAGCAGGCTGCCATCTATACGGAAGCTTTGCAAATTTAAATTATTTTTGATCAGTTCTCCCAACTTCCCGGTAACGGCATAGTTTATATAATTCAGAGCGGTATTTCCGGTTTCAGACAAAATCGGGCCGCTCAAATCATCTGGTGTTTTGCCGGTAGCAAGCATGGAGACAATATTTTGTTCCGCAAGAGGAGGAACAGAGGAAAAAGAAGCAATGAAATTTTGCGGAGTGCCGCTTAATGTTAATTTAATATCATAAATACCGATTTGAGTACTGGAAACAATATTAAAATCAGGTTCAATTAAATTGGGATTGATAAAATCGATCTGGCCTTTTTCAATTGAAAATATTCTGCTTCCAAAAAATATATTTCCTCCTTCTTTAACATAAATTCTCCCTGCCAGATGGGGCTGAAAATAAGTTCCGCCTAAGGTCAACTCCGCATTCAATTCGGAGCGGCAAACATTGTTGTCAACTACAAGCGCTTGCGGTGTTTGCAAATTAATATTGAATTTGAATCGTTTTTTAAAATCAGTATCCTCATTCTCAATAATTATTTCTTTTCTATTAAACAAAAACTCATATAAATAGGAGCCAACATTGAATGACTCATTGTATTTTCCTCCGTTTATATCAATGTTTCCTTTTAAAAGGTATTCCTGATCGGCAGAGAGCAGGTTCAATTGACCTGAAAGGTTCGTAAACAGACCTTTCGGAAAGTTGAAATTTATGTCCGCCATCTGCAACTGAAGATTGACCAAGGGTTGCTTTGTATCTCCCAGTCCAATCAGCCCTTTTGCTTCAATCGTTCCGCCATTCAAATTGCCTGTCAATCGTTCAATAGCAATATCCCGCTTGTTGATACGGACCAGGCAATTGAGCTGATTCACAAAAAGATTGAGTGCCGCAAATTGCAGGGTATTGTTCATGGCCTCAATCTTGCCATCCCATTCCATGTCTTTTATGGTTCCGCCAATATTTAACTCAAAGGCAATATTCCCCGAAGCCGCCAGCTCCGGGAAAAAACCCAGAAAAACTTGTGAATCCAATTTTCCCTTCATGGAAAAATTCAGCGGTTTTTCTTTTTGACGATCATAAAAACCTTTGATGACCAGATGGATATCCTCTTGTCCTTTTAAAACCACCTCCTGCAAAATGATCCCCTTCGCATTGCTGCTGATTTTTATTGGCCCGGCCAGGGAAAAAGGCAGGCCATTTATATTCAAATCATCCACGGACAGTGTCGCCGTGCAGACCAGATCAGAAAAATCGGGATTTTTTCCTTTTAAATGGATATCCCCGCTTATGGTCCCGGTTGTGTTTTCAGGAAATTTCCCGATCAGGAAAGTTTCAAGGTCGGCCACGGCGCAATGAGAAATGGTCAGGTCCACATTATAAGCTTCATTCATTTGCGGGGCTGATAAATTTTGCATCGCTGCTTTCAAGAATGGCAGCGGCAAGTTTCCTTTGCCGATCACTTCCCCTTCCTTGATATTGAATCTGAGTGAATGCATAATTAATAAATTGTCTTTCATATCCAGCTGCAATTGGATATTTGTCAGGGGCAGGGTCTGAGAATAGAGAAGCAGCCGGCCTTGTTCAACTTGAATAGATCCGGAGAAAAGCGGATCGGCCAGTGAACCATTAATTAATATCTTTGCGTCCAGATTCCCTTCAAAAAACAAATCGGGCAAAAAAACGCTTAAAAAATTTCCTCCGCCCTTTGCCAAAATACTGATTTCCTTTCCAGCTCTGGGTTTGGATGGGAGTTCCCCAGAAGCGTTGATTTCCGTATTGTCCATCAGCAAAGAAAAACTTTCTATTATCAGTCCGCCGGATTGATAGGTCAGGCGCAGCGGGTTTTTATTTCGAATATTTTGCTTTCCCGCGGCCAGGAGCAGATCAGATACCGCGAATGTAATTTGAAGAGATTCCATGAATTTTGACGGTAGAAAAGTCACTTGCGCCTGGCTGGTGATGGTTCCCGAGAATCCCTCTTGAGCTGGAATGGGAAGCAGCTTTAAAAATTCCTTTAGCGGGCCATTGCGGATCGAAAAAACGATTTTCGTCTGCAATTGATGGTGCAGGTCCAGCTCGGCGGAAATTTCAGAATTGCAGGAAGGAATCTGAAATAAAAATAAAATGTTCTCCTTGGTGGAGCTTAATTTTCCCTGGATATTCCCCAACTGCATTTGCTTAAAATAAAAATCTGTAAAGGAAAAATTCCCGGCAAGCAGTGGATTGAACAGGAAGGGAGCACCTGTCTTTTGCGTCAGCCTGACATTGAAATCCAATATTCCTTGCATGGATGGTACGGCAAAGGGAAGTTCTTTGCACAACTGGACCAAGTCCAAGCGATAAGCTTGCACCTCCAAATCCATGTCCTTGCCTGCGGATCCGACGGGTAAGGTGCCGTTCAAAGCTAACATTCCCCAGGTTTGGCCAATTTTGATGTTTTCCATCCGCAAAATCTGGTTTTTAAAAAACAATGCCCCGCTGAATTCCAGGGGCGAACGCGTGAAATTTATGATCTTTCCTTGCGTAAATTCAACTCGCAAAACAGGTTTGGCGATCGTGCCCGAAATCTTTCCTGAAATCACCATCTCGCCATCAATCTTTTTCTCTGCCAGCAATCGGAAACTATCGTTAAATGGTGAGAGAAACAGTAAGATTCCCCGCAGATGATCAATCTTGCCATTAATAAATCCAGAGACTCTATCCTCTTCAACTTTTAATTCGCCCTTGAACCTGTTCCCTTGAGACTGCAATGACGCTTTTTTAACAATGATTGTTCCTTGCAGAAAATTCAACTTTACATCTCCTGCCAGTGGTACTCCTTCCTGATTTTGCGGCCCCAGCGCTTTTGGTTTGAATTGAGCATTTAAAGAACCCTTTATTTCAGATACTTTAAAATCGGAAAAAGAGACATCCGCATTTCCCGAACCATAAGAAAAAAACTTTATTGGCAGAATCCCTTTAATAAGGCTGAAGTCCAAATCTTTCCACTTTAAAGACAAATGATTGGGGTTTTTTTCAGTCCGCCGCGGAAATACGGCATGGCCAAGAATTTCGCCTGCCAAAGCTGAGGCATGAATCTCCTTGATTTCCACGATATTTTGATCTTGAAATAATTGCAATCCGAAACGCAATGGGCCCAGACACGCCAATTCATGATTCACATTTCCTGGCGGCAGCAGGTCCGCAAATTCTCCGGGAAATATATTCCCTTTAACTTGCAGATTCAATTGAGCGGCCAACCAGTTGTTTAAAATTCCCGAAATATCCAAGTTGGATTTTTCAATCTGAATAAGAGATTTCGCAATTAACAGCCGCTGGTAATTGATAAGTCCGTTCATTTGCAATTTGTTTATTGCTCTCCTGCTGCCATTGAAAAAAAGTTCACCCTTGCCCAAACTGTCAATGGACAATTGGTGGTCACTATTCCCATTTGATCTCATCTCTACATTTAGCAAAGGAGAAAGTATGGTCAGTCTTTTTGTTTCATCGCGAAAAGAAAACTTCATTTCTTTGAAGGAAAGTTGCTGAACAATGAATTCGGGTATTGCCGGCGCCCCTGGCGTTTGCTTAAGGATCGGCAAATTGTTGGAGCCATCCTTGAGAATTTCAACAAGAACCCGGGGTTTGAAAAAGAGAATATGCCCGAAATGGATTTTCTTGCCCAGGATAAGATCCGGAGTGACTTGAATCGCCATGGCCTCGGCTTTCAGAAAGGCGTGGCCGGGATCTTTTCCCAGCGCGCAAACAACAGGCTGCGCCATGGAAAAACGGAGAGAAAAAATACTGAAATTACATGAAACCGCTGAAACCGACGAGGCAAGAGTTTTTTGAAAATAATTATTTACGGCGGATAAAACTATCTGGTTGACAAATAACCTATAAAAAACAAATATTATTAGAACGAGCGATATAGCAATAAATCCAATTATCCGTACTTTTTTTCTTTTCATTTAAAATTCACATATTAACAATACATAATAGTTTAAACCAATACAAACGCCACGGCCTGCGAAAACAATAATTTGAAAAACGGATCTCAAAAAATTTTTAATATATAATAAGGAAAATACCCTCGCCTGTCAATTAACTGTAAGAGTCCATAAGGATGGTGTTTGTACTTATGTAGTTGGCGTGATAAAAAAGGACCGCGGGGACCTGAAATATAAGGAGATTGCCAGGCTGCCGCGATTGGGCTCAGTCCCGCGATCACAAGGACTGCATAGGACTGAAAGCGGAAGGAGGGCATGAGGGTCAGGTCTTGAATTAACAGATTTTTATTAGTAGTTCTAAGGCATGTCGCGACTGTGACCGGTGGAGTATCCCGGAGCTGATCAGTATTCAAGTATTAGTCCAGCTCTGTGGACTTATGAGGGAGTTAATCATCTATCCGATAATTCAAGACCTGCTCCTCATTACTCCTGGGCTTTGACACCACTGTGAATGGTGTAGAAATCGTACGGACTGATGATGTTGAATCGTTCAACGAACAATTTGACCATGACCACACAAAGTGCGACTGAGATCCACAGGCCCGCGTAGAAGAACATATTGTCTTGAAATCCAACATAATCACCACCGGGAAGCTGCACAACGTAGAGCAATGAGTCGTGAACATAGTGAAAAATCATGCCCGGGATGAGGGATTTTGTTTTATAGGCGATGTAGGTGAAGCCTACGGCGATGATGATGACCGAGAATACATCAACCAGTGCCAGGAGATCTATGCCCTTGACGTGCCCCAGCCCGAAGAGGAGAATCTGGATCAAGCAGGCCCACTTGTATGATTTCGTCAGCCGCAGCAAAACGATCATAATCACGCCCCGAAAAAGCAGCTCTTCCCAGAGGCCCGGCGTGAGGCTGAATACGGCCTGAGCCAGGGTGATGGTGTCGGCAGAAAAGATGTATTTGCCGGTCATCAGCGAGCCGATCAGCATTCCCGTCAGAGTGAACATGGAGGCGAATAGGCCCAAGAGCACCAATTTAACTAGAGGCTGCGGCTTATAAAGCCCAAGGTTTTTGATAAACTCTTTGGGGCTCACTGAGCCAAAAGGGATCTTGAAAACCCTGGGGAAGAGGAGCAAAACGGCGGCGCTGGTGATGACCAGGGCGATCAGCGAGAGGCTTAGCTTGGAAAGGTCTAACCCCAGCCCCTTCTTAAGAAGGAAGGCCACGAGGAGTCCACTAGCTGAAAAAACAAAAGGCAACATGATTGAACGAATGGTTTGACGAAGCTCCGATTTGGTCATGAAGATAAATCTCCTTCTTTCTATTGGAAAACTCTTTTTGCATGAGCTTATTGAAATGATAGCGGGAAGGATTTTTTTTGTCAAAGACAAGGGCATGTACTGCAAACATGCAAATTTATCGTAGATCAGGTTTTTAAGGCAGCCGAGGTGCGCTTATAAAGACGCATTCGGTCGTTGCCTGAATCTCTGCTTTTTTTACCGGCAGCTTTCGTGGATGGCGGCGGCGAATTTGGCTATGTCTTCTTCGCTGGTGGCGAACGAGGTCATCCAGCGCACTTCGTTTTTTTCCTCGTTCCAGATGTAAAAGAAATATTTTTTGAGCAGGCGGTCAATGGCGACGCGGGGAAGTGAAGCGAAAATGGCGTTGGCCTGGACCGGCTGGATGATTGCCAGGTCCGGGATATCCTTGATTTGTTCGGCCAGGAGGCGCGCCATGTTGTTGGCGTGGGCCGCGTTTTCCAGCCACAGGTCGTCTGTGAGCAGGGCCGAAAACTGGGCGGCGATGAAACGCATCTTGCTGGCCAGTTGCATGGCCTGCTTGCGGATGAAGATGGTATTTTTACTCAGTTCCGGGTTGAAACAAACCACCGCCTCGCCGAGCAGCAGGCCGTTCTTGGTGCCGCCGAAAGAGAGCAGGTCCACGCCCAGAGCGCCGCTGCAATCATTCAGGCCGACATTCAGGCTGGCGGCGGCGTTGGCGATCCGGGCGCCGTCCATGTGCAGGTACAGGCCGTGGCCATGACAATAAGCCGCGATTTCCCTGATTTCAGCCAGAGTGTAAATGGTTCCCAGTTCCGTGGACTGGGTGATGGAAACGACGGCCGGCTGGACGCGGTGCTGGTCCAGGCGGCCTTCCAGCTGGCGGCCGATATCGTCGACCGTGATCTTGCCGTCTGCGGTGTGCACGGTTTTCAGCTTGCAGCCGAGGAAATTTTCCGGGGCGCCGCATTCGTCGGCATTGATATGGGCGTGCTCCGAGCAGATCACGGCATTGAAAGGCTGGGTCAGGGTTTTCAAGGCGATCACATTGGCGCCGGTGCCGTTAAAGACGAAATAGACATCGATATTTCCGCCGAAGTTTTCCTTGAATTTCTCGATGGCGCGGGCCGTATGGCTGTCTGCACCGTAGGCCACGGCCGAGCCGCGGTTAGCGGCGGCGATGGCGGCCATGATGTTTGGATGGACACCGGCATGGTTGTCGCTGCCGAACAAAGTGTTTGCGGTCATGAGTTCCTCCTGGTGTGCGCTACTGCGCTACCGTGGTCATTTGTGTCGCTGGCGGACGCTTCTGCGTCGCCGTGGCCGTTTGTGCCACTGACTGCTGCCAAAGAGCTGCGAATCATATATTTTTGATGATCACGAACGTAATGTCGTCATCTGGCTGGCTGTTGAAGGCAATCACATCGTCTTTGATGCGCTGGAATATGTCCCGGGCCGAAAGGTGTTTGTTTTCCCTGAGCCGTTCTTCCAGTCGGCCGGGAAAATATTTATGACCGTTTTCATCCCGATGGTCGCTCAGGCCGTCGGTATACAGGATCAGGATATCGCCGCTGCCCATGAGGTTGATTTCATTAACCGTGTATTTTTCCTTGACGCCGAGTAAAGGGATGGTGATCTCGCTGTTGCCGCGCGAAGGCATGGTGCCGATCTGGGGAAACGAAATCAACCGCTCTTCGCTGATCGCGACCAGGCGGTTGAATTTGTTGGAGAAAACCATGGGCGGGGGATGGGCGGCGGAAATGAAACGAAAGGTGCCGTTTTCGGAAATTTCGCCGTAGACCATAGTCAGGGTCTTGGAAATTCCCGAGGAATTGAAAAAGCGGGTGTTGATATTTTCAAACAGAGTAGTGGTGATTTCCCCGAAAAATTGCAATTCGTAGGAAACGCCGAGCAGGAAAGCCTGGTGAAATACCGAAGCGATGAAGGCCGAACTGAAATCGTGGCCCTCGACGTCGAGCACGAGAATACCGGCCCTGGCGGCGGTGGCGCGCAATTTTTTTTTAAGGTTTTCCGGGGCAGTGCGGATCAGTTTTTCCATTTTATAACGCTTCTTGAAATCGATATAAATGATATGGTCGCCGCCGGCCTGGCGATTGTATGGCAGCGATTCACCATAGACATCGATCCAGGGCACTTCGGGGAGTTCGCTGGGCGGCGGGTCGAAGGTATGGGCCAGGTCGCTGAATATTTCGAGTTCCCTTTCCAAAAAATGAATACGCTGCCGCGCTTGCGCGAGCAAATCGTTTTCTGGTTTTTCGTTCATGGCGCTTAAAAAAGAATTTCTATGGAATTCGGGCCGGTGAGTTTTTCGATGTCTTTTTTCATCGAGGCGGTGGCCTTGATTCCCTGCCCGGACTCGGAGTTGATCACCACCCGGGCATTGTCGGCGTGATTGATGACAATCATGTATGGAACCGAGTCGCGGTTTTTTTCCAGTTTCTGCTGCAGTTTTTCATTAAAATTCTCGTTGATCTGGTCATAGTTGATGGTGATGACGATTTTGCGGGCTTTTTTCTTGAGCATGGCTTCGAGTTCTTGCAGACTTTCCAGATAGATGTTGGTTTCCTCGCTTTCCGGCATCCGTCCCTCTAAAAAATAAGGCACGTCCAGGCGGAGGTTTTTTTCCAGGGCCGCCCACCTGTCCTTGAAGCAGAGTACCTTGATGCGCCCGCTCAAATCTTCGAAAAAGATTTCACCGTAGGCGTCGCCTTTTTTTGAGGTGCGCGGGGTGAATTCCGTGACCACGCCGCCCAGCTTGATGATTTCGCCTTTGAATTCCTTGTTCTGAATGGCCAGAATCGTGGTGTTGGATACCTTGCTGATTTCACTGCTAAATTTTTCCAGGGGGTTGTGGGTGACATAAATACCGGCGATTTCTTTTTCACCCTTGATCATTTCACTTTCCGACCAATCTTCCAATTTAGAGTATTCTTCTGGAATATAGGCATCGATAATTTCTTCTTTGAAAAGATTTTTTTGATTTTTACCGCGGTTTTTTTCGATTGTGGCGGATCTTTTAATGATGTCAGCGACGCTTTCAAACAAGGTCCGTCTTTTCAGGCCGAAGCAATCGAAGGCGCCGGCCTTGATCAGGCTTTCCAAAACACTTTTGTTGACCTTGCTCAAATCGACGCGAACGACGAAATCGTTGAAATTTTTGAATTCTCCGCCTTCTTTGCGGGCTTCGAGCATGATGGCCAAGGCGTTGCTGCCGACATTTTTCAGGCCGATCAGCCCGAAACGGATGGCGCTGGCCGATTCAACATGAAAATTTTCCTGGCTCTTGTTGATGTCCGGAGGCAGGATATCGATGCCCATTTTTTTGCTTTCTGAAACGTATTGGATGATCTTCGATGAGGTTGATGTTTTTTCCGATTCGGAGCTGAGATGGGCCGACATGAAATAAACGGGATAATGGGCTTTCAGGAAGGCGGTCTGATAAGCCAGGTAGGCATAGGCCGTGGAATGGGATTTATTGAAGCCGTATTCGGCGAATGTTTTCATCTGGCTAAAAAGTTCTTCCACTTTTTTTTTGTCATAACCACGCTTGATGCCCCGCTCGATGAATCTCTTTTCCTGGGCGGGCATCTTGCTGACTTCCTTTTTGCCCATGATTTTTCGCAGTTCATCGGCTTCACTCATGGAAAAACCGGCGACGCGCACTGAAATCTGCATGACCTGTTCCTGGAACACGATAATGCCGTAGGTGTCTTTTAAAATTTCTTCAAGATCGGGAAACATGTAAGTCACTTTTTCACGGCCCATTTTGCGGTTGACGTAGATATCGGCCATGCCCGACTGCAGCGGACCGGGACGGTACAGGGCGTTGAGCACTATCAGATCCTCGATTTTGGCTGGTTTCGTTTTTTTAAGGTAATCGCGCATCCCTGAGCTTTCAAACTGGAAAATACCGTCGGTATCGCCCTTTTGAAAAACTTTAAACGTCTTGCCGTCCAGCAGGTTGATGTTTTCAAGGTCGATGTTGACGCCCTGGTTTTCGCGGACCTCGCGGATGATGTTTTTGATGATGGTCAGAGTTTTCAGGCCCAGGATATCCATTTTCAGCAGGCCGATATTTTCCACCTCGTCTTTTTCAAAATGGGTGGTGATATCATCCTTGGTCTTATACAGCGGCATGTATTCGGTCAGTTTTTTGGGAGCGATGACCACGCCGGCGGCGTGCATGGATGTGTGGCGGATATTGTTTTCCAGTTTCAGGGCGTAATTGATCAATTTGGCCGTCCGGGGATTGTGCTTGATCTCGCGCTGCAGTTCCGGGTTTTTTTCGATGACATCCTTCAATTCCACCTTGGGGCCTTCGGGGATCATCTTGGCCAGCCGGTTGACCTCGGACAGCTTGATCTCCATCACCCGGCCGATATCGCGGATGGCCATTTTGGCTTTCATGCGCCCGAAAGTGACGATCTGGGCCACGTTGTCCTTACCGTACTTGGAACGGATGTATTCGATGACTTTGTCGCGGCGTTCGCCGTCAAAATCGATGTCAATGTCGGGCAGGCTGACGCGCTCGGGATTGAGAAAACGTTCAAAGATCAGATCGTATTCCAGCGGGTCGATGTTGGTGATGCCCATGACAAACGCCACCAGGCTGCCGACCACTGACCCGCGCCCCGGTCCGACCGGAATGTCGCTTTCCTTGGCGAAGCGGATAATGTCCCAGACGATCAAAAAATATCCCGGGAACCCCATTTCCCTGATTTTTTCTATCTCATACAGCAGCCGTTCCTGGTATTCTTCGTGGCTGTGCTTTAAATGCTTGGCCTTGGTCAGGTACTGGTGCTTGATGCGTTCGAAGCCCTCCAGGCATATTTTTTCGAAATAATCTTCAATGGCAAATCTGCCCGGTGCCTTGAAACTGGGTAGGAAATATTTTTTAAGTTTGAATTCAAAATTGCAGCGCGAGGCGATTTCAAAGGTGTTATCCAGGCAGTCGGGAATTTCGGCGAACAGGGAAGCCATCTCCTCGCTGGATTTAAAATACAGCTGTTCGCTTTCCATTTTCATCGCCCGGTCGGGGTTGCTGATGACGTCGCCGGTTTGCAGGCAAATTAAAATTTCCCGGGCGTCGGCGTCTTCCTTGGTCAGGTAATGGACGTCGTTGCTGGCCACCAGGGGAATGGAGAACTTGCGGGCTATGTCCAGCAGTTGGGGCAAAACCCGCAGCTGTTCCGGAAGACCGTGGTTTTGGATTTCCAGGAAGAAGTTATCCTTGAAGACTTCCTGGTACCAGCGGGCCGCTTCTACCGCTTTGTCCTCCCTGCCGCGCAGCAGCTGATAGGGGACTTCGCCCTGGATGCAGGAAGACATGACCAGCAGGCCGTCTTTGTATTTTTCCAGCAATTCCTTGTCGATGCGCGGTTTGCGATAAAAGCCTTCCAAAAATGAGGCGGTAATCAGTTCGCAAAGATTCCGGTAGCCCTGGTCGTTTTTAACCAGTACCAGCAGATGGAAATAATTGAGTTCGTTTTCGCGGCGGTTGGGCTTGTCGAAACGGGAATGCGGTGCCAGGTACAATTCGGAACCGATAATGGGTTTGATTTCGCTTTGCAGCGCTTTTTTATAGAAATTGACCGCCCCCAGGATGGAGCCGTGATCGGTCAGGGCCACGGCCGGCATCTGGAAAGCGAGGGCTTTTTTCAGCAGGTCATCGATTTTAAGGGTCGAATCGAGCAGGCTGTATTCTGAATGCACATGCAGGTGGATAAAACTCTTCATTCCCATTCGATGGTGGCCGGCGGTTTGGAAGTGATATCGTAGACCACGCGATTGACCTGGCGAATCTGGCGGACTATGCGGTTGGCCACGGCGTCGAGCACATCTGGCGGCAAAGCGGCCCAGTTGGCGGTCATGCCGTCGGTACTGGTCACGGCCCGCAGGGCGATGACCTGGCCGTAAGCCCGCTCGTCGCCCATGATGCCGACGCTGTGCACCGGCAGCAGTACGGTGAATGCCTGCCAGGTTTTTTCGTACCAGCCGCTGTTTTTCAGTTCGTTGATAAAAATATCGTCGGCCGCCTTCAAAATAGACAGTTTTTTTAGGGTGATGTCGCCTAGGATGCGCACTGCCAATCCCGGTCCCGGGAAAGGATGGCGGTTAAAAATATCGCCGGGGATTTCCAGCAGGCGGGCCACTTCCCGGACTTCGTCCTTGAACAGGAACTTGAAGGGCTCGATGATCCGGCCCTGCTTTTCCAGTTTCTGCACTTCTTTGACCCGGTTGTGATGGGTCTTGATGGTCTGCGACGGACCCTGGACCGGGTTGCTTTC
>JGI24132J36420_10000789_pt1 | contig 14795 bp, 17 predicted proteins | sample BarGraNGADG00212_3_FD_36420 | JGI IMG/M metagenome (IMG submission 36420) | reverse complement strand
CATCGTCCTCGCCGGGGGCGAGGGCAAGCGCCTGATGCCGCTCACCGCGCATCGTGCCAAGCCCGCTGTCCCGTTCGGCGGCACCTACCGGCTGGTCGACTTCGCGCTGTCGAACCTGGCGAACTCGCACTACCTGCACATGATCGTGCTGACCCAGTACAAGTCGCACAGCCTCGACCGGCACGTGACCAAGACCTGGACGATGGCGCCGATGCTGGGCAACTTCGTCGCGCCCGTCCCGGCCCAGCAACGCATCGGCAAGCACTGGTATCTCGGCAGCGCCGACGCGATCTACCAGTGCCTCAACATCATCGAAGACGAGCGCCCGGACATCGTGNTCGTCNCCGGCGCGGACCACGTGTACCGGATGGACTTCTCCCAGATGGTGGACTCTCACGTCGAGACGGGCGCGGAGCTGACCGTGGCCGGCATCCGCCAGCCACTCGCCTGGGCCGACCAGTTCGGCGTGATCGAGACGGACCCGNNAGACCAGATGCGGATCAAGGCGTTCCGGGAGAAGCCGACGGACGCGATCGGGCTGCCGGACGCCCCGGACGAGATCCTCAGCTCGATGGGCAACTACGTCGCGAACACCGACGCCCTCNCCGCCGCCGTCACGGCCGATGCCGACAACCCGGACTCCAGGCACGACATGGGNGGCGACATCGTGCCGTACTTCGTCAAGCGTGGCACTGCGGGGGTCTACGACTTCATCCACAACGACGTCCCCGGCTCGACGGATCGCGACCGCGACTACTGGCGCGACGTCGGCTCGCTCGACGCGTACTACGACGCGAACCGGGACCTCATCTCGATCCACCCGGTGTTCAACCTGTACAACGAGGAGTGGCCGCTCTACACCGGCTACATGGGAGGGCTGCCGCCCGCGAAGTTCGTGCACGGCGGTCCCGGGCGGATCGGCCACGCGGTCGACTCGATCGTCTCCCCCGGCGTGCTGATCTCCGGCGCCACCGCCTCGGGCTCGATCCTCTCCCCCGGCGTCCGCTTGCACTCGTGGTCGACCGTCACCGACTCGGTCCTGATGGACGGGGTCCAGGTCGACCGGCATGCCCAGGTCCATCGCGCGATCCTGGACAAGAACGTCATCGTGAACAAGGGCGTGCGCATCGGCCTGGATCACGACCATGACCGAGCCCGTGGTTTCACCGTCACCGACTCCGGCCTGACGGTCGTGCCGAAGGGCACGATCGTCGAGTCGTGATCCCGCGCCGCTGAACCCCGACCCGAGTCGATAGCCTGCTCGCGTGAACGAGGAGCGCACCCCCGCACGCCCGCGCCTCCTGGTCATGGACGTGGACTCCACGCTCATCACCGGCGGGTTCGCCGAGGTGGCCACGCCGCTCGCCGAGCGTCTGGGCATCCCGTTCGTCCGGGGCTTGAGAGCCCGGTGGCAAACCCCATCCCGGAGCGAGCCGGGAATCGGGTTGACCAACAGGCGCTGAGGTTCAGCACAGAGTCGTGGACGTCAGTCCATCAGGTGCACGAACAGACCAGAACGCAGCTTGGGCTCGAACCAGGTGGACTTCGGCGGCATGACCTCGCCGAGATCGGCGACGTCCATGACCTCGACCGGAGACGTGGGGTGCATGGCGAAGGCGACGGCGAAATCTCCGGAATCGACGAGGCGCAACAGTTCCGCTGTTCCACGGATGCCGCCGACGAAGGCGATGCGCTGGTCGGTGCGCGGATCGTCGATCCGCAGCAGGGGGGCCAGCACCTGCTGCTGCAACAGCGAAACATCCAGGCGCGCGATGGGGTCGGACTCGTCGACGATTCCGGCGCGGGCCGTCAGCAGGAACCAGCGGCCGTCCAGGTACAGGCCGAACTGGTGCCGTCCGGGTTCGGGGGCAGTGCTGGACGGCTGGACGTCGAAGCCCGCTTCCAGTGCCGTGAGGAAGGAGACCGGGTCGTACCCGCCGAGATCGCGCACCACCCGGTTGTAGGCCATGACGGTGAGCTGGTCGGCCGGGAAGACGACACTGGGGAAGTGGGCGGCATCGCCGTCACCGCGTTCGTCCCAGACCCTGGCCGCCGCGGCGCTGCGGTGGTGCCCGTCGGAGACGTAAAGGGTCGGAATCTTGTCGAACGCAGTGACCAGTGTCTGGACCATGTGCGGATCCTGAACGGTCCAGAGGGTGTGGCTGATGCCGTCGTCGCAGGTCAGGTCGTACTCCGGTGCTCCGGAAGTGACGCGTTCCAGGGCGGCGGCAATTGCCGCGGCACCGGGAGCATCCGGACGGTACATGAGGAAGACCGGCTCGTCGTGGGCACCGAGGACGTCGATGTGTCGGGTCCGGTCCAGCTCCTTGTCCGGGCGGGTGTGCTCGTGGGTGGCGATCACCCCGCGCCGGTACTCCTCGACGCTGGTGCAGCCCACCACTCCGGTCTGGGACGCCGTTCCCATGCGTTGGCGGTACACCAGCAGACCCGGTGCCTCGTCACGGACCAGGACGCCGCGGCGCACGAAGTCGTCCAGNGTTGCCCGTCCGAGCCGGTGGACNTCCTCCGCAGCTGGAGTGGCCGCCGGGTCGACGTTGATCTCGGGCCGTGAGATGCGCAGGAAGCTGTCCGGGTTGCCGGCAGCGAGGGCTCGGGCCTCGGCGGTGTCCACCACGTCGTACGGGGGGGCAGCAACTCGGCCGACAAGCTCGCGCGGCGGACGGAGGGCTCGGAACGGTCGGATCGTGGCCACGCGCCTAGCCTTCCATGCCCTCGGGCAGGTTCCCGAATCGGNNTGCGGACCCGGTGGTCGTCGATCGGACGTGCGGCACGTCGGCCGGCTGGCGTCAGGCCTGCCGGGCAACCCCGTCGCTCCGCCGCCGCCGCAGGCACGCCTCGACGACCTCCCGGGACTGNGCGACCAGCGCGTCGCGGTGCGGCGGCGGCGCGCATCGATTCAGCGACGCGGCGAGACGACAGCGGTGAGCCGGGAGTCCGCGTGGCCGAGCGACGCCCACGGCTCGCGGGTCTCGATCACCGCGAAGGTCGCGGTCGGGATGCCGATGCGCACCCGTGCGATTCCGGCGACGTCGCTCTTCGGCCCGGCCAGCCGGGTGGCGGTCGCCGACATCGTCGGCTCGTGCCCGACGACGAGCAGGGTGCGGACCCGGTCGTCGACCGCTCGCACCAGCTCGAGCACGTCGAGCACGCCCGCGCCGTACAGCGAGTCGAGGTACTCGATACCCTCCGGCGCGAGCTCACCGAGCCCAGCGAGGACGAGGTCACAGGTCTGCCGGGTCCGCACGGTCGCCGAGCAGAGCACCTGATCGGGCGAGAGCTCGGCCGCCCGGAGCGAGGACGCCACGGCGGATGCCTGGACGCGTCCGCGCAGGGCGAGCGGCCGGAGCTCGTCGACGACACCGCCGGACCGCTCCGCCTTTGCGTGGCGGAGCAGGACGAGACGCCGGGTGCGGTCCGTCATCGCGCGTTCAGAGCCCCATCGCGTGGACGCCGCCGTCCACGTGCACGATCTCGCCCGTGGTCGCCGGGAACCAGTCCGAGAGCAGCGCAGCCACCGCACGCGCGGTCGGCTCCGCGTCGTTCACGTCCCAGCCGAGCGGTGCGCGCTCGGACCAGCCGCCCTCCATTGCCGCAAAACCGGGGATCGACTTGGCCGCCGTGGTGCGGATCGGGCCCGCCGACACCAGGTTCACCCGGACCCCGTCCGGGCCGAGGTCCCGGGCCAGGTAACGCGCGGTGGCCTCGAACGCGGCCTTGGCGACGCCCATCCAGTCGTAGACCGGCCACGCGTACCGCGCGTCGAAGGTCAGCCCGACGACCGCCGAGCCGGCGCCGAGCAACGGCTTCGCCGCCACCACGAGCGCCTTGAGCGAGTACGCCGAGACGTGGAGCGCGGTCGCGACGTCGTCCCACTCGCCGGCCAGGAAGTTGCCACCCATCACGCTCTGGGGTGCGAAGCCGATCGAGTGCACGACGCCGTCGAGGTGATCGACGTGCTCACGCACCCGGTCCGCGAGCGCGGCGAGGTCCTCCTCGTTCGTCACGTCGAGCTCAACCACCGGCGCCTCCTTCGGCAGCCGCTTCGCGATCGCCTGGGTCAGCCGCAGCTGGCGGCCGAACGACGTCAGCACGACCTCGGCGCCCTCCTGCTGCGCGAGTCGTGCCACCTGGAAGGCGATCGAGCTGTCCGTCAGGACGCCGGTCACCAGCAACTTCTTCCCCTCAAGCAGACCCATGGGTCGGATTCCCTTCGTTCGTGCTGCGAGAGCGTTCCGGACCGGGCTCAGTGGCCCATGCCGAGGCCGCCATCCACCGGGATGATCGCACCTGAGATGTAGGAAGCGTCGTCTGACGCGAGGAACTGCACGACCCCGGCGATCTCGTCGGCTGCGCCGAAACGGCCGGCCGGGATCGCGGCGCGATAGGCCTCCTGGCGCTCCGCCGGGAGCTCCGCGGTCATCGGGGTGTCGATGAATCCTGGGGCGACCAGGTTCGCCGTGATGCCTCGCCCGGCGAGCTCGCGGGTGATAGACCGCGCCATCCCGACCAGGCCGGACTTGGACGCGGAGTAGTTGACCTGGCCGGTGCCGCCGTACATGCCGACCACGGAGGAGACCAGGATGATGCGGCCACGGCGGCGCCGGATCATGCTCTTCGAGGCCCGCCGCACGCAACGGAACGTGCCCGTGAGGTTGATGTCGATGACGTCGTCGAACTCCTCGTCCGTCATCCGCATCAGCAGCTGGTCGCGGGTGATGCCGGCGTTGGCCACCAGGACGTCCACCGGTCCGTGCGCCGCCTCGATCTGGTCGAAGGCAGCGTCGATCCCCGCGGTGTCGCGCATGTCCGCGACCGTGCCGAGAACGCCTTCCGGCGGTTCCCCGCTGCGGTCGATCGTCGCGACCTTGTCGCCGAGGGCAAGGAACCGCAGCGCGATCGCCGCACCGATCCCCCGGTTCGCCCCGGTCACCACAACGCTGCGTGGCTGCGACACACGCCCTCCCCTCGTCGTCGGCTGCCGACCGTCCCGGAGTCGTCGGCTGCCGACCGTCCCAAAACGGACGGACGGTGTCTGACGGTAGCCGACGACGGCGCGCGATGCGCAGCATGTTCGCGGTACGTGCACCGCGGCGCACCCGAGGTCATGGCGCGGGTAGCCTCGGGTGGTGAGCAGGAGCCACCGGCCGGCGGCCGCGGTGCAACGCGTGACGAACGCGCCGGTGCCTCTCGACGTCGACATCTCCCGGCGCACCCGGCGATACCTGATCCAGATGGGGATCCGGACGGCCTGCTTCCTGTTGGCGGTCGTCGTCCCCGGGGTGCTCCGCTGGGTATTCCTCGCGGGCGCCGTCGTGCTGCCGTACGTGGCGGTGCTGATCGCCAATGCCGGCCGCGAACGCCGGGAAGAGGCGCCGATCGGCGTTCCACCGGCGCAGCTTCCCGCCGGCCCCGACCACCCAGGAATCTCGCCACGGAGCGAGTCATGACGGGCCCGGNGGAGCAGGCCGAGCCGAACGCCAGGCGCGGGCTGGTCTGCAGCGCGCGCAGCTGCGGAGTCGACGCGACCTGGGCGCTTCGCTGGAACAACCCGCGCCTGCACACGCCCGACCGCCGGAAGATCTGGCTGGCCTGCGACGAGCACCTCGAGCACCTCACGACGTTCCTGGACGCGCGCGGATTCCTCCGCGACGTGGTCCCGGTGTCCGAGCTGGGCGAGGAAGCGATGTCGGAGGTGCGTTGAGTGCCTCGACCTGACCTCGATCTGGCGCGCCGGTTGGCCTCCGTTGCGCTGATCGGCCTGCTGGTCGCGGCCGGCTGCGTCCTGGCCGGGCGCTGGCAATGGGGCCGCTACCTGACCCGCAGCGAGGCCGCGCGGGTGGTCGAGGCGAACTACGACGCGACGGCCGTCCCGCTGGCGGACCTGCTGCCCGGCGCCGGTTCCACCGTGACCGACGAGGTGCTGTGGCGGCCGGCAATCGTNACGGGGCACTACGAACCGGCACGAACCGTGCTGCTGCGAAACCGCCCGGTGCTCGGCCAGGCCGGCTTCCAGGTGCTCGTCCCGTTCGTCGTGGACGCCGGAGCGATCGACGCCGGCTCCGGCTCGCCAACAGTCCTCATCGTCGATCGCGGCTGGGTGGCCACGAACGACGCGGGCGGTTCGCCGTCCAGCGTCCCCACGCCGCCCGCGGGCACCGTGCGACTGGTCGTGCGGCTGCGCGCCGAGGAACCCTCCGTGGTCGGCGCGGCCCCGTCAGGGCAGACCTACCGGATCTCCCGTGCGGACGTCCGCTCGGCCTGGGGCTCCGCTCGCCCCGCGACCGGCGCGGTCTGGTCGAGCGATGAGCTCTATCCCGCCTACGGCATCCTGGCCAGCGAGGACCCCGCACCGTCGACGCCGCTCGGTGCGATCCCCGCGCCTGACACCTCGACCGGCCCGCACCTGTCCTACGCGTTCCAGTGGTGGGTCTTCGCGATCGGCGCGCTGATCGGCACCGGCGTGCTGGTGCACCGTGACATCCTCGACACCCGGCCGGGTCCGCTCGCGGCGGCGGGCGAGGTCGACGGTGCCTCGGGGCCGCCGGCGCCGCGCGACGGGGCGCAGCGCACGCCCGCGGCTCGGACCCGGCGTCGGCCGCGTCGTCCCAGTGCTGAGGACGAGGAGGACGCGTTGGTCGAGGCGCAGCTCCGCCGCGACCTCGCGCCCTAGGCGAGTGCGATCAGGTCGGCGTAGTCCTCGGTCCAGAGGTCCTCGGCGCCGTCCGGCAGCAGCAGGACGCGTTCCGGCTCCAGCGCCCGCACGGCGCCCTCGTCGTGCGTGACGAGCACCACCGCGCCCGCGAAGCTGCGGAGCGCCGCGAGCACCTCCGCACGACTCGCCGGGTCGAGGTTGTTCGTCGGCTCGTCGAGCAACAGCACATTCGCCGACGAGACGACGAGGGTCGCCAGAGCCAACCGGGTCTTCTCACCACCCGAGAGCACCGCGACGGGCTTTTCGGCGTCGTCGCCCGAGAACAGGAACGAGCCGAGCACCCCGCGCACCTGGGTGTCGGTGAGATCCGGTGCGGCGGTCCGCAGGTTCTCCAGCACGGTGCGGCTGGTGTCGAGCGTCTCGTGCTCCTGTGCGTAGTACCCGAGCTTGAGACCGTGCCCTGGGTTCACGGTGCCCGTGTCGGGCGCATCGATGCCGCCCAGCAGTCGGAGCAGCGTCGTCTTCCCGGCACCGTTGAGCCCGAGGACCACGACCCGACTGCCCCGGTCGATCGCCAGGTCGACGTCCGTGAAGACCTCTAGCGAACCGTAGGACTTGCTCAGACCGCTCGCCGTGAGGGGCGTTCGGCCACACGGCGCCGGTTCCGGGAAGCGTAGCTTGGCGACCTTGTCGTGCGCCCGCTCGGTCTCGAGCGAGGCGAGCAGCCGCTCCGCGCGTCGCGCCATGTTCTTTGCCGCGACCGCCTTGGTCGCCTTCGCGCGCATCTTGTCGGCCTGGGCGAGCAGCACAGAGGCCTTCTTCTCGGCGTTCGCCCGCTCGCGCTTCCGACGACGTTCGTCCGTCTCGCGCTGCTGCAGGTAGGTGTCCCAGCCGACGTTGTACTGGTCCAGCTCCGCACGGTTCGCGTCCAGGTGGAAGACCTTGTTCACGGTCGCGCGCAGCAGGGCCGCATCGTGGCTGATCACCACGAAGCCGCCCGCAAAGCCCCGCAAGAAATCGCGCAACCAGGCGATCGAGTCGGCGTCCAGGTGATTCGTCGGCTCGTCCAGGAGCAGGGTGTCGACTCCGGAGAACAGGATCCGGGCGAGCTCGACCCGGCGGCGCTGGCCGCCGGAGAGCGTGCCGATCTGCTGACCGAGGACCCGCTCCGGCAGACCGAGGTTCGCCGCGATCCGGCCCGCNTCGCTCTCGGCGGCATAGCCGCCGGCCGCGGTGAAGCGTGCCTCGAGGCGCGGATAGCGGGCCATCGCACCGTCCCGGGTCTCGTCGTCGGCGCTGGCCATCGCGCCCTCGGTCTCCCGCATCCGCTCGACGATCTCGTCCAGGCCGCGTGCGGACAGGATCCGGTGCAGCGCGACGGTCTCCAGGTCGCCGGTGCGCGGGTCCTGCGGCAGGTAGCCGACCTCGCCCGAGCGGACGATCTGGCCGCCGGTCGCCTGACCCTCGCCCGCGAGTACCTTGGTCAGGGTCGTCTTGCCCGCCCCGTTGCGGCCCACCAGGCCGATCCGGTCGCCGGCAGCGATGCGGAACGAGGACTCCTCGAGCAGCACGCGGGCGCCGATGCGCAGCTCGACGGCGTGTGCGGTGATCATCTGGGCTCCTCGTGGTCACAAACGCCCTCGAGTCTACGGACCCGCTACTCTGCGGCCAGCATCGAGGGGCGATGACGAGGCCCGGGTGACCATTCTCAGGTAGGGGGATCTGGATGTCGGAGTTGTCGCAGANGGCCGCCGGTGCGGCGCAGGACGTGGTCGAGAACGTCAAGGATGTCGCCGGCGCCGCGGGAGGCTCGGTCGAGCACTCGACCGACGCGATGAGGACCGCCGCCGCCCGCAACCCGGTTGCGACGGACGTTGCGCTCGTCGCGACCTTCGCCGCGCTGATCGCGGCCAGCACGATCTGGCCCGGCTGGGAGCTGGTCGGCGGGGTTCCGATCACCTTGCAGACCTTCGCGGTACTGCTCTCGGGCGCCGTCCTCGGAGCCCGTCGCGGCGCCCTCGCGGTGCTGCTGTATCTGGCCGTAGGCGCCGCCGGAGCACCCGTGTTCGCCGAGCGCAAGGCCGGCATCGGAGTGCTCTTCGGGGCAACCGGCGGCTATCTGCTCGCCTTCGTGCTCGCCGCTTTCGTGGTCGGCTGGCTGGTCGAGCGGATCCGCGAGCGGGGCGTGACGCTGACGACGACCGCGATCGTCGGGGCCTGCGCGGTCGCCTCCTTCCTGGTCGTCTACCCGATCGGCGCGACCTGGCTGAAGCTGCGCCTCGGTCTCTCCACCGCGGACACCGTCAAGTTCGGCGTGCTGCCGTTCGTGCTCGGCGACGTCATCAAGTGCTTCGCGGCTGCGGTCGTGGGGGCCGCGGTGCACCGCGCCTTCCCGGCGCTGTTGCCGAAGCGGAAGTAGCCCCAACGGACCGCGTCCCGTGCTGCCATGATCGAGTTCGAGTCCGCCGGCGTCGTCGTCCCCGGCCCCGGGGGCGAGGACGTCCGCATTCTCGAGCCGGTGACCTGCACTCTGTCCGAGCCGCGGGTGAGCGTGATCGGGCCGAACGGCTCCGGCAAGTCGACCCTGGTCCGGCTGATCAACGGCCTCGCGCTNCCGGACCGCGGCGTCGTTCGGGTCAACGGGCTCGACACGGTTACCGACGGCCCCGCGGTGCGCCGTCAGGTTGGCTTCGTCTTCACCGATCCGGATGCCCAGCTCGTGATGCCCACCGTGGTCGAGGACGTGCTGCTCTCGCTGCGCCGCCTCGGCCTGTCCGCTGCGGACCGGCGGGCCCGGGCGCTCGGCCTGCTCGCCCGGTACCAGCTCGACCACCTCGCGGACGTCTCGGTGCACGCGCTGTCCGGCGGCCAGAAGCAGCTGCTGGCCCTCGCCTCCGTCCTCGCCACCGAACCGAGGATCCTGGTGTGCGATGAGCCGACGACCCTGCTCGACCTGCGCTGGCGTCGCCACGTGGACGAGTTGCTCGATTCGCTCGAGCAGCAGACGGTGATCGTCACGCACGACCTCGACGCGGCGCTGCGAGCCGACCGCACGCTCGTCGTCGATTCCGCCCGGGTGGTATTCGACGGCGCTCCGGCCGAAGCCGTCGCGTTCTACCGCGCCCTCGCGGCCCCGGCCGTGGAGCCCCGATGAGCCGCGACCGCGCGCTTTCTGCGGCGCGCCGCCGGTGGCGCCGCTCGACCGGCGTGGGGATGGCGTCGCTCGGGCTGTACCGGCCCGGCACCGGCCCGTTGCACCGGCTTCCGGCGCTGGTCAAGGTGCTCGGCCTGGCCGGACTCGGAGTGGCGGTCGTCGTCGCGAGCGGGCCGCTCGCCTCCCTCGACTTGTTCGGACTGGCGGCGCTCGCGCTCGCGCTGGCACGGCCGCCGCTCCGGACCACCGTGCGTGGGCTCGCCCCGCTCGTCGTGCTCGCCATGCTCGCCGCCGGTTACCAGGTATGGCGCGGCGACCCCGGACGGGCGATCGAGGTCGCCACGGACCTGCTCACCCTCGTCCTCGCGGCGACCGCGGTGACCGTGTCAACCCGGATGGAGGACCTGCTCGCGGTCCTCGTGCAGGCCGCGCGGCCGCTGCGCCGGTGGCTCCCCGCGGAGGCGCTGGCGTTGGCCGTCGCGCTGATGCTCCGCACCGTCCCGGCACTGGGCAGCGTGCTGGCCGAGACCCGCGACGCGGCGCGGGCACGAGGTCTCGGCCGAGACCCGCGGGCCCTGCTCATCCCCGCGGCGATCCGTACCGTGGCGCGCGCTCAGGCCACCGGGCAGGCCCTCGCCGCGCGTGGGATCGGGGAGTAGCCGGATTCGGTGCCCTGACGCGCGTTCCCGGAAGCGCATCGCCTGATCGCATCACGGCGCTGCTGCAGCTAGCGTTTGCCCGACAGCTGTGGAGGTTGAGATGAGCTTCAACGGGGGAAGCCAGCTCGACACCAGCCAGGTCGAGGTCGGCCGTGGCGGCCGTGGCGGTGGCGGGCTCGGCGGCCTGGGTGGCCGGCGGCAAGGGGATGGTGATCGGCGGCACCATCCTGACGATCATCATCATGATCGTCCTCTCGCAATGCGGCGGAGGGCTGAGCAACCTCGGTAGCTCCCTCAACCCCGGCTCGATCACCACCGGGCAGCAGCAAGCGACGACCGATATCTCCCAGGAGTGCAAGACCGGCGCGGATGCGAACGCGAAGGTGCGCTGCCGGCGGTCGGCATCACCTAGATCCAGCCCGGCGTGCACCTGTTCAGCGGCTCGATATCGACGCCCTGCGGCAAGGCGAGCAGCGCCACCGGCCCCTTCCACTGCCCCAACGACCAGAAGGTCTACCTCGACACCGGCTTCTACGACGAGCTCCGCACCCGCCTTGGTGCGTCCGGTGGCCCGCTCGCCGAGGAGTACGTGCTCGCGCACGAGTTCGGGCACCATATCCAGAACCTGACCGGCGCGTTCGACAAGGCGAACCGGTCCGGCACCGGGGCCACCTCGGACTCGGTCCGGATAGAGCTGATGGCCGACTGCCTCGCCGGCAGGTGGGCACGCGGCGCGGCGACGACGCAGGACAGGAACGGCGTGACCTACCTGCAGCCGCTGACCCAGCGGGACGTCAACGACGCCCGCTCGGCTGCCGCCGCGGTCGGCGACGACCGGATCCAGCGGGCCGCGACCGGCTCGGTCAACCCGAATCCTGGACGCACGGGTCATCGGCCCAGCGGCAGAACTGGTTCTCGACCGGATACAACACCGGCGACCTCAATGCCTGCAACGCCACCGTGATGACCAACAACCTCTGAGACGCGACCGCGCCCGGCAGGTCAGCTGACGTGCCGGGCGCGGTGCCGTTCGGACTGGGCGGCTCGGCCCGGGTGGGGGCGGCAGCCGCGAGGTGTCAGATGTTGAAGCCGAGCGCCCGGAGCTGCTCGCGGCCGTCGTCGGTGATCCGGTCCGGGCCCCACGGCGGCATCCAGACCCAGTTGATCCGGAAGCCCGCCGCGACGCCGTCGAGCGCGAGCGCCGTCTGGTCCTCGATCACGTCGGTCAGTGGGCACGCGGCCGAGGTCAGCGTCATGTCGATCACGGCCTGATTACCCTGGTCGACGGTCACGCCGTAGACGAGACCCAGGTCTACGACGTTGATCCCGAGCTCGGGGTCGATGACGTCCCGCATGGCCTCCTCGACGTCGGCTGCGGTCGGCGGGGTGGCCGCCGTGGTCGTCTCGCTCATTGCTCCTCCTCCTGCTGCGCGCCGGCCTTGTCCAGGGCATCACGCAGCGCCATCCAGCCGAGCAGGGCGCACTTCACCCGGGCCGGGTACTTCGCCACCCCGGCGAACGCCGCCGCGTCGCCGAGCGATTCGTGCAGCTCGGGATCGAGCCCGGCGCCGCGCGCGTGCATCAGCGCCCGGAACCGCTCGATCCACTCGTCGACCGCCTCGACGCCCTCGCCGCTCACCAGGTCGGTCATCACGGATACCGAGGCCTGCGAGATGCTGCAGCCCTGGCCCTCCCAGCACACGGAATCCACCACCCGACGGCCGTCGCCGGGGCGCAGCGCGACTCGCAGCCGCACCTCGTCCCCGCAGGTCGGGTTCACCGCGAACGACTCGCCGACGACCGCCGACGACGGCGCCGGGGTCAGCCCGCGGCCGTGCGGCGCGCGCGCGTGGTCGAGGATGACCTGCTGGTAGAGCTGCTCCATCGCGGACGTCGTCATCGCACGGCCACCGATCGGTCCGACTGCCCAAAGAAGCTGCGCACCCGGCCGAGCACCTCGAGGAACACCTCGACGTCGCTCTCGCTTGTGTAGACCGCGGCGGAGGCGCGGGTCGAGGCCGCGACGCCGAATCGCCGGTGCAGCGGCTGAGCGCAGTGGTGCCCGACCCGGACGGCGACGCCCGCGTCGTCGAGCAGCTGGCCGACGTCGTGCGCGTGGACGCCGTCGACCACGAAGGAGACCACGGCGAGGCGCTCGTCCGGCGTCGTCGGGCCGATCACCCGGACCCCGTCGAGCTCGGCGATCCCGGCGAGCAGCCGCTCGGTGAGCAACGTCTCGTGCGCGGCCACCGCGTCCATCCCGAGCTCGCGCAGGTACTCCGCGGCCGCACCCATGCCGACGGCCTGAGCGACCATCTGGGTACCCGCCTCGAAGCGCTGCGGCGGCATCGTGTACGTCGCGGACTCCATCGTGACGACCTCGACCATCAGACCGCCGAAGTTCGCCGGCGGCAGTGCCTCGAGCAGTTCCCGCCGCCCGAACAAGGCGCCCACGCCGGTCGGCCCGAGCATCTTGTGCCCGGAGAACGCCGCGAAGTCCACCCCGAGGGCGTGCAGGTCCACCGGCAGGTTCGGGACGCTCTGGCACGCGTCGAGCACCGTGAGAGCCCCCACCTCGCGCGCCCGGGCCACGAACGGGGCCACCGGCGTGATCGCGCCGGTCACGTTCGAGGCGTGCGTGAAGGCGAGCAGCCGACACCGGTCGGTCACGATGTCGTCCAGGCGCTCGGTCAGGATGCGCCCGTCGTCGCCGAGAGGCAGCCAGCGCAAGGTCGCGCCGGTCCGGGCGCACAGCTCCTGCCAAGGCACGAGGTTCGCGTGGTGCTCGGCCTCCGTGACCACGACCTCGTCACCGGGCGCGAGGGCGAACCGCCGAGCGGCCGCGCCGCCGCGTCCCGCCGTGGCGTGCCCGAAGGCATGCGTGAGCAGGTTCACCGCCGCGGTCGCGTTGCCGGTCCAGACCAGCTCGTCCGGGTCCGCGCCGACGAGCCCGGCGACGCGGCTACGGGCCCGCTCGAACAGGTCCGTCGCCTCCTCGGCGAGCTGGTGCGCACCCCGATGCACCGCTGCGTTGTGGTGCCGGTAGAAGTCCTGCTCCGCGGCGATCACGACCTCGGGCTTCTGCGCGGTCGCGGCCGAGTCCAGGTACACCAGGGGGCGCCCGTCGCGCACGGTGCGCTCGAGCAGCGGGAAGTCAGCCCGCACCGCGGCGAGCTCGGTCGCTCCCAGGTTCCTGGTCATGACAGGCGGTACCTCCTCAGACCGAGGCCGCGATGAAGCGGTCGTAGCCTTCGTTCTCCAGGCGGTCGGCGAGCTCCGGGCCACCCTCCTCGGCCACCCGGCCGTCGACGAACACGTGCACGTGGTCCGGCGTGATGTAGCGCAGGATCCGGGTGTAGTGGGTGATCAGCAGCACGCCGACGTCGCCGCCGTCGCGGACCCGGTTGACCCCCTCGGAGACAACCCGCAGCGCGTCCACGTCGAGGCCGGAGTCGGTCTCGTCGAGGATCGCGAACTTCGGCTTCAGCAGCTCGAGCTGCAGGATCTCGTGCCGCTTCTTCTCGCCGCCGGAGAAACCTTCGTTGACGCTCCGTTCCGCGAACGACGGGTCCATCCGCAGCCGGTCCATCGCGGCCCGCATGTCCTTCACCCAATGCCGCAGCGGCGGGGCCTTGCCGTCGATCGCGGTCTTCGCGGTACGCAGGAAGTTCGACACGCTGACGCCCGGGACCTCGACCGGATACTGCATCGCGAGGAACAGCCCTGCGCGGGCCCGCGCGTCGATGCTCATGGCAAGCACGTCGACGCCGTCGAGCGTGACGGTGCCCTGAGTGATCTGGTACTTCGGGTGCCCGGCGATCGAATAGGCCAGGGTGGACTTGCCGGAGCCGTTCGGGCCCATGATCGCGTGCGTCTCACCGCTCGCGACGGTCAGGTCGACGCCGCGCAGGATCTCCTTGGTGCCTTCCTTGGTCTCGACGCTGACGTGCAGGTTGTGGATCTCGAGTGTGGACATCGCTCAGTTCTCCTTCGGGGCATCGACGTCGACGAACACGCTCTCGCCCTCGACGGTCAGGGGGTACACGGGGACAGGGTCGGTGGCGGGCGGGCTGATCGGCTTCCCGGTGCTGAGGTCGAAGGAGCTGCCGTGCAGCCAGCACTCGAGTGAGGTGCCGTCCACCTCGCCGTCGGACAACGAGACGGCGGCATGCGAGCAGACGTCGGAGATCGCGTGCAGCTCCCCGTTCGCGTCGCGGACGACGGCGACCTCCACCGTTCCACGGGCACCCTCGAGCTCGACCCGGCGCGTGCCGCTCACCGCAATGTCGGTGACGTCACACGCGAACTG
>JGI24132J36420_10000786_pt1 | contig 14819 bp, 14 predicted proteins | sample BarGraNGADG00212_3_FD_36420 | JGI IMG/M metagenome (IMG submission 36420) | reverse complement strand
TGCCATTCCCCGGCCCTGGTCTTTCTGTGAGGATAATTGGGGAAGTGACCGAGGAGAAGCTGGATGTTGTCAGGGAAGCCAATGCAATAGTGGAAGAAGAACTCCTTGAACAGTTCAAACCATGGCAGACATTTGCCGCACTTGTTGAAAAAGGGACTGGCGTAAAAGGAGATGTGAGGGTGCATGGTTGGATAATAGCAGTGCGTGCGGTGCAATCAAGGGACGGAATGACTGCAGAGGCCATGGAATTACCNTGGGATGTACTGCAAAAGATCCAGTCCAGGATCACAAGCGAGATACCCAATGTTTCGCGGGTGCTGTACGACCTGACACCGAAACCACCAGCGACGATCGAGTTCGAATAAATGTCCCTAAAACCAAAATCATGTCACTCACTAAAATAATCCAAAATATCCGCGCAAAGCAGAAGATCAAATTCAATTCACCCGATAGACCCACAGCCGTCTGGACTGGAAAAGACCTGCTGGATGGAAAGCCAATAACTGCACTCACAGTGATTTTCCAGACATCAGGATGCAGGTGGAGAAATTGCACCATGTGTGGTTACATCTATGACAGCGCTCGGGAGGCGCCTTCGCATGATGACCTGATTAAACAGTTCGAAAATGCGATGTCACGCTGCAAGGATGAAGAGATTATCCTTAAAATATTCACATCTGGAAGTTTTCTTGATGATGCTGAAATATCCCGGGCCACACGGAATGAGATGCTCTCTCGCCTGAAAAAAGACGACAGGGTAAAAAAAGTGATAGCTGAGACAAGACCTGAATATGTGACTGATGAAAAAGTAGGGGATGCGATATCCGCTCTTGGAAAAAAATTCGAGGTAGCGATCGGTCTTGAAACCAGCAACGACATGATACGAAAAGAGAGCATCAATAAGGGTTTTACGTTTTCAGATTTTATCAGGGCAAGTGAAGTCGCCCGAAGGAATAATGCAACAGTAAAAGCGTATCTTATGTTGAAACCACCTTTTGTTTCAGAAGGCATCGCCATGAACGATATGATAAGATCCATAAAAGACGCTGCGCCGTTTGCGGGGACAATATCCATGAACCTGTGCAATGTCCAGAAAGGGACGCTTGTTGAAGAGATGAATGAGCGAGGGGATTACCGCCCTCCATGGTTATGGAGCGCTGTTGAAGCGTTAAAGAGAGGAAAAGAATCATCACCTGGGACAGTCATAATGTCAGATCCGGTAGCAGCAGGTTCTATGCGCGGCCCCCATAATTGCGGTAAATGTGATGCGGATGTTGCAGAAGCTCTCAGGGTNTTCTCAACGANGCAGGACACAGCAGTTTTCAATAATCTTGATTGCGATTGCAAAGAATTATGGAGAAAAGTTATCGAACTTGAGGATTTTGCATTTGGGGCGACACTGGTGAAATGAGAAAAGTGTTAATTTCTGTAAAAAGGAATATATTCACAGGCGATCAACCACAGAGCACACAGAGATCGCAGAGGGTTGCCATTTTTCTCTGTGTCCTCTGTGCTCTCTGTGGTTTTCAAAAAGTAGAAAATATAAGACAGTCTCTGAAATGATTGGTGTAAAACATAACTATGAAAATCCTTGTTCATGTCTGCTGCGCTCCATGTTTCACATATCCAAATGAAGCCCTTGTTGAAAAAGGACATGATGTAACAGCTTTTTTTTATAATCCTAATATTCATCCTTATATGGAATATAAGAATCGCCGGACTTCACTTGAACAGTATGCGCAAATAAAAAAGACAAAAGTGATCTACAATAATGAATATGACCTGGAAAACTACCTGAGGAGAGCGCTTGCTGCCGGGGAAAGATGCAGATTTTGCTATGAATGCAGACTAAATGCTACGGCAAAAACAGCAAGTGAATTGGGATTTGATGCTTTCACGACCACGTTATTGATCTCGCCTTTCCAGAAGCATGAAATGCTTGCCGATGTCGGGAAAAAAGCTGCTGATGAACACAGTGTGGATTTCTATTATGAAGATTTCAGGGTTGGATACAGGAAATCCCGTGAGATCTCAAAAGACATGGGGCTTTATATGCAGAAATATTGTGGGTGCATATTCAGCGAAAAAGAGCGGTATCTTAAACCGCAGAATCATAAACTGAAAAATATATCATAGCGAAAGACTATAATTATGTAAAAGCTCATTTTACATCAGAATTTTGAATGGCGCAAAAAATCAATATCGAAAATCGTGGTATTTTAATATCTGCTATCATATTAATTATTTCAGTTCTTCTACTTATAGACAGGCTTCTCGCCCAGGGCCCGGTTCAGCTTATTTTAGAGAACGGAAAAGCAGTGCCTGTAGAAGGAGCATCGTATTTTTCATTGAACGAAGTATTACTTTTAATTATAGCGGCCTGGCTTGGTGGCATGTCTTTCCTGTACATAATCATCTCCTCAAAAGAAAAAGAAACTCCACGATCGGAACAAATCCAAACAGCTATGCTGGAAAATAAAAGCGCAGCAATGGTTGCTGCTGATATCCTGGATGGGGATGAAAAGATTATATTCCAAAAAATTGTAGATAATGATGGTTTATTCCAGAGGGAACTTATCCTGAACACAGATTTCTCAGAACCAAAAGTCAGCAGGCTACTTGACAAGCTTGAAAGAAGGGGATTGATAATTCGAAAGAGGGATGGGATGGGGAACAGGGTAATGTTGAAAAAATGAAAGCCCATAGTTAATTCCATTTTTTTGAAACTGCTTTCAGGGGAATTTCAGGCTAATTTCAGGTAGTTCTTAAATGGTCTTTCATCCTTTGAACATCAATGAACACATGGAAAAAATTCGCATTGGTTATGCTCATACTCCTTGTCATTGTTGCCGGTATAAGATTTGCTTATGTGGAGACACATACATTCAAGCTTGATGAGGAACAGAAAGCTTTTGCAGCAAAAGCAGCCGTTGTCGGACTATCCTCTGAAATTGAAGTGAAAGATCATAATGTAACTTCTTCTGATCAAGGATGGATCATATTCACTTCATCCGGAGACCGAAAAGTTGTTCCCGTTGTTCTTATATATGAGAACACCACATTTTCGGCTCTTGTCGATATGGAAACCGGGGAGGTTGTGAGAAAAAGCAAAGTGGAATATAGCGGCTGGATGACGGAATATAAATATCCTGAGCGCTGGTCACATAAACGATTTTTTGGGTGATGTATGGAAAATAAAATTGAACTTCAGGATGTCTGGAAAATATATCACATGGGTGAGTTTGACGTCCCTGCCCTTGCAGGAATAGACCTGATGGTCAAAGCACGTGAATTCGTAGCTATAACAGGGCCCAGCGGCTGCGGCAAATCAACAATGCTAAATATGATAGGTTGTCTTGACATGCCCACACGAGGAAAGGTTTTGCTTGAAGGAAAAGATATTTCACAATTTAAAAGTGACGAACTGGCTCGAGTGAGAGGTAAAAAAATCGGGTTCATATTCCAGACTTTTAACCTGTATCCTACACTGACAGCTCTTGAAAATATTCGACTGCCCATGAGGATCCATGAAATTCCCGAAAAAGAAGTAGAAGACACATCAAAAAAACTGATTGACATGGTTGGTCTTTCAGAACGCGCAAATCATTTTCCTTCCCAGTTATCGGGCGGTCAGCAGCAAAGAGTGGCGGTTGCAAGAGCGCTCTCAACCGGTCCTTCGATCCTCCTGGCCGATGAACCTACAGGGAATCTTGATACGAAATCGGGGGGCGAAGTTATGGATGTTTTTAAACAATTAAACAGTGATGGTTTGACTATAGTAATGATTACACATGACCCGAAAATTGCAGGATCTGCAGGAAGAGTTGTGAAAATGCTTGATGGAAAAATAGTTGGTGGAATATGAAGAAATACAATATAATATTAATTATAGTATCGACATTATTGTTAGCACAGGCTGCGTCAGCAGCCTCTAATTATCTTGTGACTGAAAGTGTACCCGTGTATCCCGGAGATACAACATACGTCTATGTACCCATACAGAATATGGGATTTGGGAACTTTATGGAAGACGTTACTGTAAAACTTGTGCCCAAAGAAAATGCTTCGGCTAATGCTGTAACGATCCTGAATGATGTAGATTCGCTGGGAACAATTAACGATTGGGGCGCTCAACGTACTGCAAAATTTCGGATATATGTAAATCCTGATACAATAGAAGGAGATTATTATTTCAATGTTTTTATTACATACAAGGGACAGCAAACGGGTAGCTCTAATCCACAGACGACCGCGACACATAAGCTCGAAGACCAGATATTGACCATTAAAGGGAAGCCCATGATAATGATTGTAAATTCAACGCTCGATATCGTGGCCCCGACAAGCAAGAACACGGAGATGCTGACATTTAAAAATACTGGCACAGGTATCGTACAGAATGCTGTAGTTGAAATAAATCTTGCCGACACGAATTCAGTGTTTTCCATCCTGGGGGGAGGAAAGCAATTTTCTCTGGGTACTTTGAAGGCAGGAGATGTTGCATATATAACATTTGACCTGGCCGTAGATATTGCCGCACGCCCGGGTGTGTATAATATTCCTGTAAAGATCACAGGACAGAACAATTATTCAACCGATAATATCATTGGATTGGTTGTTGCAGGAATGACCGATTTTGATATAAGTTACGTGGAGACACTGGGCTCTTTTTCGCTCAATGTCGCAAATGTGGGGATAAGTCCCGCAAGTGCAGTAGCTGTCAACCTGCCGCGCCAGAAAAACTTCTCAATAACAGGGAGTACTACTTCTGTGCTTGGGAATTTAAATCCTGGTGATTACACGTCTGCAATATTCCAGATCACAAAAACTGCTGGAGCCGGGAACAATCTTGAACTGGAGATACAATATACTGACACCAGCGGACAAAGACACACGATCACTAAGTCTCTTCCTGTGACATTATCAACAACTGGATCACAAACCAAATCTACAAGTACAAATTATACAACATGGTTGCTGGGCGCTGTGATCATACTTGTGTTATACTGGCAGCGAAGAAAAATATCAACATACTTCCAGAAACCTAAAGGAAAGTGAGAAAATATAGACTATTCAAAAATATCCAGAATGGAGGCCCCATATTTAAATACGGAGGCTGAGAGGGACTAAAAGGGACCAAAGTAGACTAATAGGGACTAAATATGAAAGCTTTAGATATATTCAGGTTATCCCTGAGCCATGTTAAGAAAAGTAAGATGCGAAGCTGGCTTACTATAATAGGTATTGTTATAGGAGTAGCTGCGGTCGTAGCCATAATCTCCATTGGACAGGGCATGCAGGAAAGTGTGGCGTCTCGTCTTGGCAGTCTTGGAGCAGATCTGATCACGGTAACCCCGGGTTTTTCAAGGGCAAGCGGTGGTGGAGGTTTTGACGGTGGGAGATCAGCTGGAAGTGCCAGTATTAACCTCACTGATAAGGATATAAACGTGATCAAACAGGTACCCGGTGTGCTTTATGTAAATGGCATGGTTTCAGGCAGGTCGGAAATGATACTGGGTACAGAAAAGACATCAGTATCCATAACTGGCATTGATCCTATAGTCTGGCGCTCGATGGTTACAACAGAACTTGAAGAAGGAAGATATATTCAACCAGGCGATTCTAATGCTGTTGTCATAGGCTATTCCCTGGCTCATGAAACTTTCTTACAGCCGATCAACCTGAACAGGCCGATTACAATAGGTGGCAAAGCTTTCAAGGTCGTAGGTATCTTTGTCCAATCAGGAGGAGGTTTTGGAGGCGGAGGTGGTGATAATGCAGTGTATATGCCAAATGATCCGGCCAGGGATGTGATAACTACATACATATCCAGAAACACATTTTCTTCGATCATGGTAAAGGTGACTGATCCCAATCTGGCAAATCAAGTGGCTGCAGATATTGTAACAAAACTTATGACATCGAGGCACGTCAATTCAAGAACCAGGGATTTTACAGTTACTGAATTTGCAGTAATACAGCAGCAGATAACCAGTGTTGTCCAGAGCATATCGCTATTCCTTGCTGCAATAGCAGCCGTTTCACTCCTGGTCGGCGCTGTAGGCATAGCGAATACCATGTTCATGTCGGTCATGGAACGCACAAGACAAATTGGATTGCTCAAAGCTCTTGGCGCTACAGATGGTGAAGTTATGAAGCTTTTCCTTATGGAATCAGGATTATTCGGATTTGTAGGAGGAATCCTGGGGATAATTATCGGAGTATTGATATCGGTCACAATAACCGCTGTAGGGCTAAGGGCAATGGGACCCGGTGGGACAATGGCCACAGTTGTCTCGCCTCAACTTCTTGTCTTTGCGCTTGCATTCTCGATATTCGTGGGTATAATCTCAGGTGTTGCGCCTGCAAGGTCAGCAGCAAAAATGAACCCTGTGGATGCGCTGAGGTTTGAACAATAACTTAATATCCCACCTGCTATGATGCTTAAACCATGAATATCACCTCTCTCAGGAGAAAGATAGAACGTCAGGTACATACAAATTCCTCGGCACTTGTTCCTGATATCCTCAAATCCGGTTTTTCATGCGCCCGCTGCGGGTGGTGCTGCAGCCGGAATTTCGACATCAAGGTAACAGATGAGATTTCACGTCCATCTAATGCCATCTCGATCTTTCCGGGTGATATCAGGCGCATAATAAAAACTACTGGGCTAAAGTGGGATGAAGTTGCACAGCCGGATATCTATTCATGTTTTTCAGATGATAATAAAAACCTGGTCATCGGATGGATACTGAGGCGAAATGATGAGGAAACTTGCGTTTTTTACAAAAAAGGCGGATGCACAATATACAGTTGTCGTCCCATGATATGCAGATGTTATCCTTTTTTTATGGGTGAGGGGGAAGTTGAAATTATGCATTGCAGCGGGTTGGGAAAAGTTGCGGATAATGAAAAGGCTGTGGAAATTGGACTTGCGCTTAAGCGGTTTGAGATCAAGAAACTGCAAAGTTACATCCGGATAATGGAACAGGCCAGGGATAAATTGATTATTAATAACCTGCGAGCACTTCCGGGTAATTATTCAGGGGAAGTTCTTGTCCTGGATGGCGAAACTATATCGAAGCTAAATATATGAATCCAACATTTCCATCAATTTCTCTCTTGACTATCGACATATGAAAAACATTTTAGCCCATTCGGCAATCCTTATATTTATCTTTCGCCTTGTGGGACTCGGAGAATTCTATTGACGACTATATGCACAGCTCCGGGTAAAATATACCTGTTTGGCGAGCATGCCGTGGTATATGGAGAACCAGCAATAGCATGTGCTGTGGAGCTTCGTACACGCGTCAAAGTAAAAAGTTCAGCCAAAATTTCTATTTCATCGGACATCGGGACAACAGGGCTTGATTTTGAGATGCACCCTTATGTTTCAATGGCTATCCAGAAAATGGGTTCACAGGAAATTTCTGTTGAAATTTCCTCAGATATCCCCGTGGGCTCAGGACTCGGTTCCTCCGCTGCCGTAACCGTGGCGACACTTACTGCCATCAATATCGAGTGCGGCCAGGGATATGATCTGGATACGATCGCACAAATGGCACACGAGATCGAAAAAGAAGTTCAGGGAGCAGCAAGTCCAACTGATACATTCGTTTCCACCTTCGGTGGAGTGATCGAAATACCATCCCGCAAAAGGCTTAACCTTCTTGATTGCGGGATAGTAATTGGGAATACAGGTAAAGGCGCTTCACCCAAAAAAACATCCAAACTTGTAAAACAAGTAGCAATGCTTAAGGAAGAATACCCTGATTCCATAAATCCAATAATCAAGACCATCGGTTCATTTGCAAAACATGGTGAAATAATGGTCACTCAAAAAAAATACCAGGCACTTGGGAAACTTATGAATGTTAATCATGGGTTGCTGGATGCTCTTGGTGTCAGTACCCAGGAATTATCCGCCCTTGTATATGCGGCGCGAAACGCTGGCGCTTATGGAGCAAAACTCACAGGTGCAGGTGGGGGCGGATGCATGGTGGCTCTATCCGATTCACAGGATGAGGTGGCGCATGCTATTGAAAAGGCTGGAGGTAAAGCAATTATTACAAGATTTACACAGGAAGGTGTGTTGAAAGAATGAGTATCATAATATTGAAGATCGGTGGAAGTGTAATTACTGAAAAAGGCTCCATATCAAGATCAAGGGACGCTGAAATTGACAGGATATCACATGAGATCGCCACATTCAGGAAAGACTCGGATTCGCAGATTATACTTGTTCACGGCGCTGGCTCTTTCGGTCATCCACAGGCTATGAAATATAAGTTGAACGAAGGATTCGATGCAGAAGGGGCATATCTTACCCATGTATCCGTAAAACTGTTGAATTCAAGAGTCGTGGAGTCATTAAATAATACAGGCGTCCATTCTCTGCCAGTCCATCCAATGAGCGCATGCCTGCTTGAAAATGGGAAACTTATTGATTTTCAGCTCGGGCAGATAAAAGTGATGCTTGAAAAGGGAATTGTTCCTGTACTTCACGGGGATGTTGTCATGGACAGGATCAAAGGCGCATCCGTTCTTTCCGGGGACAGGATTATCCCATATCTTGCACTCTCCCTGAAAGCTTCAAAGATCGGAGCGGGAAGCGATGTGGATGGGGTTCTTGATGAAAAAGAAGCAGTTATAAGGAAGATCACACCCTTTAGTTTTTTTGATTTGAACAAAAATATTAAGGGTTCAGGATCCACGGACGTTACGGGAGGAATGCTTGGGAAAGTATCGGAACTGCTGGAACTCGCAGGAAAAGGTATTGATTCACGAATTTTTAATGCCTCAAGGAAAGGTATGGTTTCAAGATTTCTATATGGAGAAGATGTCGGGACATTAATATCAGACAAATGAGTTATATATTTTGGATTTAATAAGGGAAATGAAATGAGCACGTCGCAAAGGAAGATAGAACATTTATTATTATGCGTTGAAAAGGACGTTGAAGCGCATAGAAAGAATACTGGCCTGCGAGCGTCTGGTTTTGATGACATTGACCTTGTTCATAACTGTCTTCCTGAAATAAATAAGACGAAACTCTGCCTTGAGACTGAATTCCTGAGCAAGAAATTACGCGCCCCCATACTCATAGCATCAATGACCGGAGGTCATCCTGATACCAAAGCTGTGAATGCAACACTTGCATCCGCGGCAGAAGAGATTGGGATCGGTATCGGTGTTGGCAGCCAGAGAGCAGCAATCGAAGACCCGAATATGGAGGATTCATTCAGGATCGTCCGGGATAAAGCGCCAAACGCCTTTATTTACGGTAATGTAGGTGCTTCCCAGCTGAATGAGTTCGGTATCGAAGGGCTGGAGCGTGCAGTCGAGATGATAGGAGCCGATGCTATGGCAATTCACCTGAATTTCCTCCAGGAAGCAATACAGCCCGAGGGAAATGTTGATGCCACAGGATGCCTTTTTGCCATAAAAAAAATGTGTGAAGAACTATCAGTTCCGGTGATCGTAAAAGAAACTGGAGCGGGTATCGCACATTCCCAGGCTTTAGCTATTTGTGAAGCTGGCGCATCTGCCATAGATGTGGGAGGTCTTGGTGGAACAAGCTGGGCAGGTGTTGAAACATACCGTGCACAAAAGCGCGGCGATATATTGTCCGAGCATGTTGGCAAAGTATTCTGGAACTGGGGCATATCCACAGCTGTAAGCATAGTAGAATCTACGATCTCAATCCCTGTAATTGCAACAGGTGGCGTGCGTTCAGGCATGGACATGGCAAAATCTATCGCACTGGGGGCATCACTGTGTGGAATTGCATTGCCTCTTGTGGGTCCTGCTTTAAAAGGGCAACAGGATGTGGTTGACAGATTGAACCTCATGATCGAAGAATTACGGGTAGCCATGTTCTTATGCGGATGCAGGACAATTGAAGAGCTTGGCAACGCAGCGGTAGTTATAAATGGAAGCACCAGGGAATTCCTGGGGCAGAGGGGATTTGAAACAGGTAAATTTGCAAAAAGAAGATAATGGAATGATTTAAATGACAGAAATAGGAATAATTGCGGTCGGCGGCTATAATGAAATGGGTCGCAACATGACCGGTGTAAGAATAGATAATGATATTATTGTGCTTGATATGGGACTTCAGCTGGACAGGGTCCAGATACATGAGGATGTGGAAATTGACAAAATGCATTCCATGGATCTAATTAAATTGGGGGCCATTCCAGATGACACCATCATGAAAGATGCCGGAGGAAGTGTAAAAGCTATCGTCTGCACACATGGTCATCTTGACCATATTGGAGCGATACCAAAACTTGCCCACAGGTATAAGGCGCCAATAATTGCGACACCATATACTGCAGAGCTTGTAAAACATGAGATATCAGATGAAAAGAAATTCAAAGTTAATAATGAAGTGATCCCTTTAAAGATCGGAGGGCGTTATAATGTTACGCCGGATATCCAGATCGAATTCATAAGGATACAACACAGCATAGTGGATTCAGCTTTCGCAGCGATCCATACTCCTGACGGTGTGGTATTGTATGCAAGCGATTTCAAACTGGATAGGACGCCTACGATCGGTGAGGCCCCGGATTTCGCACGGTTAAGGAAGCTGGGAAAAGAAGGTGTAAGGGCTATGATAACAGAGAGTACGAATTCCGGCCTCTCAGGGAAAACTCCCTCTGAAAAAATAGCCAAAGATCTTGTTCATGATGTACTTCTTGGTACTGAAGAAACAGAATCGGGAGTAATAATCACAACCTTTTCCTCGCATGTGGCGCGCATCAATGCGATTATCCAGGCAGCAGAAAAAATGGACAGGATCCCGGTATTGCTGGGGCGGTCAATGGAGCGTTATCTTTCTATTGCACAGAAGATGGGATATATTAAATTCCCTAATAATCTTGAAATTTATGGCAATAGGAATTCGGTAGATAAATTCCTGAAACGCATATCACAGGAAGGAAAGAATAAATATCTCCCCATTGTTACTGGACACCAGGGTGAACCTGATGCAATTCTTACAAGGATCGCAAATGGTGAGACGCCTTTTCGGATCGAGCGAGGAGATAAGGTTATTTTCTCCGCAAACACGATCCCAAGCCCCATGACTATGGCGAACAGACATGTACTTGAGATAAAACTGAAAATGGCAGGTGCCCGCATTTATGAAAATGTTCACGTATCCGGGCATGCTTCGAGGGAAGACCACTGGGAACTCCTGCGTCTTGTAAATCCAGAGCAGGTCATACCATCTCACGGTAACATGGTAATGCATTCCCATTATGTGGAACTTGCAGAAGAGGCAGGATATCATTTCGGTGATACCGTCCATATTATGAGAAATGGAGAGGAAATGGTAGTATGAAATGCCTCTTAAGATCCCTTTTTTGTGATGAGGTCGCAAGTTCATGATAGAAGAAATCCTCCATAAAAAAGCAAAGTTGGTGGATGGAGCTATCCCCAAATTCCTCCCTATTACTCCTCCAGAGGATTTATACGGGGCAATGAGGCATCTCCTTGATGCCGGGGGAAAGAGACTTCGCCCATCAGCATTGTTGCTTGCAGCGGAAGCGGTAGGCGGAAAAGCGGAAACCGTGCTTCCTGCAGCTGTGGCGGTCGAACTCGTGCATAATTTTACATTGATCCATGATGACATAATGGACGAGGCAGATTTAAGGAGAGGACTTACAACTGTCCATAAGAAATGGGGTGTACCAAGAGCGATCATTGCTGGCGATGCTATGTATTCAAAAGCTTTTGAGATTCTTTCATGCACAAAGAGCGATCCACAAAGACTCGTTGAAAGTCTTGAGCTTCTTTCTAAAACCTGCACGGATATTTGTGAAGGACAATGGATGGATATGAATTTCGCGACCCGCAAAGATGTTACAGAGGAAGAGTACATGCGAATGGTCGAGAAAAAGACCGCCGTTCTTTTTGCAGCAGCACTTAAAATGGGAGCATCATTATCGGGCGCAAACCATGATCATGCCAGGGCATTATGGGATTTCGGCCGTTTCACTGGTATTGGATTCCAGATATACGATGATGTAATAGATCTTATCACGCCAGAGGAAATTCTTGGAAAAGCACAGGGCGGAGATATCGTTGAAGGAAAACGGACTCTTATAATAATCCATGCTCTTTCAAAAGGAGTAAATATTGACGCACTTGGAAAGTGCAATGCCACGCGAAGCGAAATTAACACGGCGCTTATAACTCTTAAAGAATCTGGTTCGATAGATTACGCTATGAACAAGGCGATCGAGTTCGTGGACCAGGGAAAGGCTGCATTGTCAGTGCTTCCCGACTCCGAAGCGAAGATCACGCTTATCAGGCTTGCAGATTATATGATCGAGCGGAAGTATTAAAAAGGAAATGTAAATAAATAATCAAAATTATGAAACGCCACCATCATCACGACGAGGAACACGGATGACGCGGATTGTGCGGATCTTCACGGATCCGTGCGCATCCGTGTCATTCGTGTTCTATTGCCCTCCCCCCATTTTGATCTGTGTTCATCCGCAGTTAATATTGGCTGACGATTTCAAGCCCCCATTATTTACAGAATNCGTGTCAGGAATTTCATTCAGGGGATAAATCGAGGTTTGACATAAAAATGCTTACGATCACAACTCCGTCCCGCCTGCATCTAGCGCTTATAGACATGAACGCAAGCATCGGACGCGTTGACGGCAGCATTGGCTTAACTCTAGATGATCCGGTCATTAAGATTAACGCCAAAAAATCTGATATTGTTGAAATAGCAGGGAAAAACGAGCACTTCGAACGCATGAGTAATAGTGTAAAGGCTCTGCTTCCTGATGGGGAGGGAATTAGGATATCGATCGAAGAAGATTATCCATCCCATATCGGTCTTGGTTCAGGCACACAGGCATCACTTGCGGCAGGAATGGCAGTAAATAAATTATACGATCTTGGACTCAGTATTTACGAGGTTGCAGTAAAAGTAAGAAGGGGTGGAACAAGCGGAATAGGCGTTGCAGCTTTTGAATCCGGGGGATTTATCGTTGACGGCGGACACAAATTCAGCGATAAAAAAGCATTTCTTCCTTCTGCGGCAAGCAGCCTTCCCCCGGCACCTGTTCTCGTTAGAAAGGATTTTCCTGATTGGGATATTGTTGTGGCAATCCCGGAACAAAAAGGCGCTTCACATGCAAACGAAGTAAATATATTCCAGAAAGTTTGTCCTGTCCCATTGCATGAAGTTGAAAAGTTATCCCATGTGATCCTGATGCAGCTTCTTCCTGCGCTGTCAGAAGAGGATATTGTCACCTTCGGGAAAAGCATCAATACGATCCAAAAACTGAGTTTTAAGAAACGTGAGATTGAGCTCCAGCCGGTATCAAAAGTGTTGATAAATATATTAGGTGATAGTGGAGCGTACGGGGCCGGCATGAGTTCATTTGGACCGACGGTGTACGCAATTGGTGAGAATGCCGATTATCTTAAAAAAATAGCGAAGGATTTCCTTGGAGGAAATGGGCAGGTATTTATTGGAAGAGCAAGGAACAATGGGGCAACAATAGAGATTTCTTAACATATTTGAGATACAACGAATTCAAAATAATACAACGCGGAGTTAGTTTTGAGTTCGTTGGGTTCGTTGTTAATTACTTTATGCTCCAAACAACGAACTAATACGAACTCCAACGAACTCTTGTCGTAAGGGTTAGCTGTTTTTCCTAAATCAAATACCGCCAATCCAACGGTTCATTGATGCCAGCTCATACGCATAATCATCGTCATCCGGACGCTATTTCATCCGCACATTGATATCCTGCCATGATCGAGCCGTTCATACTCCTTTCAGGATAATTCGTCTGTGAGAACATCCCGGCCAGGTAAAGCCCTTTTATAGCAGTTTTAAAGGGAAATACTTTTTTACCGTATCCTGTTTCATATACAGGCGCTGTATCCAGATCTCTTCGAAGGCGCCACCATTTGACTTTTTTCCGGATTTCCGGAAATAGCTTTTCAAGCCCCTTTGTGTATAATTCTATTAAATCTTCGTCCCCTAAACTCCATAGAATGCTTTTGGGATCCTGGAAATATGAGGTCGCATACATCAGGTGTTCCCCATAATCTGTGACAGGTATAAAATTCGTGTGTTCAATGACCGCGCCAAAAGGGACATCTTCTTTGATGTTCAGCCAGTAAATATCCTCCATGACCTTTTCGGATAGACCAAAAAGAGCGCATGCAGTTCCCTGATAATTAATATCAATATCAATCCCCGGAAGGTTTATATCCAGGATTTTTGAAAGGACATTAGGTGCAACTGTTGAAATAACCCTGTCGCATTCGATCTTTTCACCATCCACAATAACGCCTTTTATTGAATTGCCGATTACCTCAATTCGCGACACATTGCCTTTTCTTATGATCCCTCCCTTATTCTTGATATTTTGCCCCATTTTTTCAATAAGCGCTTCGAATCCCCCACGCATGTAACCCAATTTTTCACCCTTTGTTCCCCTGTTAGAGCGTATCTGGACGCGCCCCAGAAGCCACGCTGCTGACACTTTTTCTTTATTATCCCCGAACTTGCTGGATAGAAGCGGCAAAAAGAAATTATTATAAACGGATTCCCCTGCGGTATCGATTATCCAATCTTTTGCTGTGATATCATCAAAAGGAGTCCTGTCTTTTATGGACTTGGCTTTTAGTACAAGTAATGTCAACCTGATAACATCCATTAGCGGCAGCGCCCTTAATATCTCAAGCGGGGAATTCATAGGATAAATTGTACCATCAAAATAATATCCGGTCGTACCTTTTAACCATTCAAGCCGATCCCCAAGACC
>JGI24132J36420_10000783_pt1 | contig 14861 bp, 14 predicted proteins | sample BarGraNGADG00212_3_FD_36420 | JGI IMG/M metagenome (IMG submission 36420) | reverse complement strand
CTATATGCAAAGAGTATTCGGATAAAGTTTATGAAACGGACTGGATTGGTTTTGGACAACAGAAGAACCGGGCATTAAAATATGCGTCGGGAGATTGGATATTGTCATTGGATGCTGATGAATGGATAACGCCGGAGTTAAAGGCTGAGATTCTGATGGCTATACAAAACCCTGGAAGATATGTTGCTTTTGAGATACCCCGGCTGTCCAGTTATTGCGGTCAATATATGCACCACAGTGGATGGTGGCCTGATTATGTTACTCGTCTTTGCAGAAGGGGGATGGCTCGATTTAACGAGCAAATCGTTCATGAAAGAATGATTGCGGATGGGAGCGTCGGCCGTTTGTCCAATCATATAATGCATTCGTCTTTTAAAGATTTGGAACATGTATTGACTAAGCTTAATCGATATTCAACCGATAACGCTAATATGTTACTTGACAAGGGAGAAAAATCTTCATTATTAAAAGCCATATTGCATGGGTTATGGAGTTTTATTCATACCTATATAGTGCGCGCCGGATTTCTTGATGGCCGCATGGGATTTATACTTGCGGTTTCCAACGCGGAAGGTACTTACTACAAGTATATAAAACTAATGCTGTTAAACAAGGATAAAAGATGAAAGCTGCCGTCGTTCTTACAACCTATAATAACCCTGAATTCTTGGCTTTGGCCCTGGAAGGCTATTTGTCGCAAAATGATAAAGACTTCGAATTAATAGTGGCTGACGATGGATCGACAGTTGAAACCGAAAAAGTCATTAATCATTATCAGAAAAAAAACGTAATAAATATTCATCATGTCTGGCAGGAGGATAATGGCCGCCGTGTGGCGGCGATTCGCAATCGCGCAATAGCAAAAACGTCTGCCGATTATGTAATTTTCAGCGATGGAGATTGTGTTCCTCTGCCTGATTTTGTTGGCCAGCATAAAGCTCTTGCTGAAAAGAATTGGTTTGTTGCCGGAAGCCGTATTCTGCTTAGCGCGGCATTTACGCTCAATATTTTGCAGGAACAAATTCCGGTTTATAATTGGAATATTGGCCGGTGGATTTCGGCCAGAATCAAAAAAGACATCAATCGCTTGTTGCCTTTTTTTACTTTACCCCTTGGTAATAAATTACGTAAAATTGTGCCGAATAGTTGGGAAGGTGTCATGACTTGCAATATGGCTGCATGGAGGACTGATTTAATCAAAATAAATGGGTTTGATGAATCATATCCCGGATGGGCGCTTGAAGATTCCGACTTGGCCATTCGTCTCATCCACTCTCGTGTTCATAGAAAAAGCGGACGTTTTTTAATGCCTGTTTTGCATCTTTGGCACAAGGAATATGATCGCACTCAACTGCTTGAAAATCGCCGGCGTTTAAATGAATTGATTACTTCTAGTAGCGTATATGCTTCCTGCGGAGTAAACCAATACCTATGAATGCTCCAAAAAGAGTTCTTGTTATCGTTACGCGTCGGATCGGCGATGTATTATTGGCAACGCCATTAATTCGTACTATTCGTGAAGCTTGGCCAAAAACATCAATAGATGTTCTTGTTTATAAAAACACAGAAGGCGTCATTGCAAATAATCCTGATATAGAAAAAATCATTACTATTGAAGAGAATAGCACAATAGGGTCGGATATTAATCTTATTCTTAAAATATTTAGAAGATATGATATATCTTTTTGTACACTTGTCGGCGATCGTCAGGTGCTTTATTCGTGGCTTGCCGGTAGATACTCTGTAGGCCTGGTGCCGGATAGCGGATTAAATCACTTTTGGAAACGCTGCTTGTTGTCCAAATGGGCGTATTTTGACAATTTAAATACCCACACAGTATTAATGAACCTAAAACTAGCGGAATTGCTTACTCTTAATTTGCATCATGATGTTATTGTATCATGGCAGAAATCAGATGAATATCGTGTTGCCGCTATGCTGCCATTTGATATGATAGCCGAGCCGTTCGCTGTAATTCACATGTATCCCCAATACCCATATAAAGAGTGGTCCAAAGAAGGCTGGATTAAGCTGGTTGCCTGGTTTAATGCACAAGGCATTAATACTGTTTTTACAGGTAATGATGAAGTGAACGAGATAAATGGTATAAATCAAATTCTTAATTCTTTACCCGGTCCCTCTATTAATATGACAGGAAAATTTAGCTTAAGCGAAATAGGTTTTCTCCTGAGCCGTGCAGCCGTATATGTTGGGCCTGACACAGTGATTACGCATATGGCTGCTGCTCAGGGCATTCCCACGATCGCTCTGTACGGCCCGACCAATCCTGTCAAATGGGGACCATGGCCTAAAGACCACCATGTTAACCAAAATCCTTTTGTAAGACATGGTTCTCAAAACGTTAAAAATGTTTTTCTTATTCAGGGAGAGGAACAGTGTGTGCCATGTCATGAAGAGGGGTGTGGACGGAGTATTGAAAGCTTAAGTGACTGCCTGCAGAATCTTCCTGCAGACAAAATAATAACAGCAGTAAAACAAGCACTCGGGTAAAATACTGTAAAGGGAATAAATTATTAAAATAAATATCGGTAAATCATTAGCTTTTTTACGGCAGATAAAGAGGTTTTGAAATATTTGCAATAATTAAGTCAGCTCGATCGGAGCGAAATATTAGGTAGCGACTATTATTGTAATAGTCAATCACCCTGTGAAACATTTTTGTGGTTCATCAAAACTTTATACTTCAATGAAAATATCACGCCACTCACCTTTCATTTTTTCCTTGACATTCATTCTTAATTTCAGTAATTTCGTAGATGTTCACGTCATGAACAATTGAGGATGTTATGCCATATTACCAAGAAACCAAACTCGAAAGCGAAGAATCTTTGAGTGTACTTCGGGAAATCGAGGCCGATCCTGAAATGACCCAGCGAGTGCTTTCGTTGCGCCTGGGATTGAGTCTGGGTAAAATCAACTTCCTCGTTAAAGCTCTGGTCGAAAAAGGCCTGATCAAAGTAGAAAACTTTAAAAATTCCAAAAACAAAAGTGCTTATCTTTATACCCTAACTCCCCGTGGTTTAGAGGAAAAAACAAAGGCTACATACCACTTCCTTAAGAGAAAAATAGAGGAATACGAAAACTTGGAAGTGGAGATCAAGCAACTGAAAAAAGAAGCCGGTGTTGTTGATATACCGGGTAACGTTCAAAACAATATCCCGTCCTAGCACGAGAATATACATCATCTTTTTGTTGTTTCCTGGATACCCTCTTTTGTAATCCAGAGGGCGGAGCTGTATAATCATAGTTTCTGATCTTTGGTGATGCTCTCGTCAAAAGTCCAATAATCGTCATACCGGCGAACGCTGGTATCCAGAACATATCGAAATGACTGGATTCCGGATCAAGTCCGGAATGACAAAATTGCTGGTTTTATACAGTTATGCAAAGGTCTCAATATCAGATCAAGAATTGAATTTTACCGTTCCCGTTATCAATTCCTGTGCAAGTGGCATAGCCCGTTTTTTTATTATTCAGCCCGTGGATTAATTTTCCTGCGGTTACTGGTCGATTGGCTGGTTAATTTTGCGGCGGTAATCTTTTCGCTGGGTTTAGTAAAAAACGCGCGTCAAAAATTGGCGGTCTACTCTCAATTGATTTTCCGGCATTTTTATAAAACATAATAGACAACAGCAAAACTTGCGCACTAAAGTATTGACAGGACAATATGATTTTAGTAGTAAACAATGTTCCCTTGGTCGGTTACATCTTGATTATTCATGTAACTGAGAGGGCGGAGCTGTAAGATGAGAGACCTTTGAATTTTGCAAAATTCAAAGGTCTCGCTCTAAATGAGATTGTCGGTCAGTGGTGGTATAGTATGTGGTATAGTATAAGGAGCTGATAATGAAGATTATCTTTTTTTGGTCTAGGCATAATTATAGAAAAGTTTTATAAGTCAATCAGCAGTTGGAACTAAAATATGATGCAATTCAATCAAGATAAACAGCGGAAAAACCATCAAAAAGGTTTTACTCTTATCGAGATTCTCATTGTTGTGATTATCATCGGCCTCATCGCCTCACTTGTTGCTCCCAATTTGATTGGCCGTTATGAACGGTCGAAAGAAGAAATTGGCAAAGCCCAGGTCGAGATGCTCGCTTCCGGTGTATTGTCTTTCAAGCTGGATGTCGATAGATATCCGGTAGGTCTTGAGGAACTGGTGAAATCAACAGATCCTAAATGGCGAGGACCTTATCTTTCCAAACAGACCATTCCCCAAGACCCCTGGAAGCAGGATTATCAGTACAAAGTCCCGGGCGAGCACGGTCCCTTTGATCTTTATTCATTAGGGCCCGATGGCAAACTAGACGAAAAATCTCCGCATAATTGGTAAATATGTCATTAGGAAAAATATTACAGGATCGTTACGGCTTCCAAGATGAAGAACTGCAGAAGGCATTGAATCTTCAGCAGGAACTGGGCGGACAAATCGGCCAGATCCTCATTCAGATTGGATGTATCACAGAAAATCAGCTCATTGAGGCATTGGCGGCATATTTAAACATTCCGCTTTTTGATGGGGAATGGGAAGAGGATGAGACGCTCAGGACTTATCTGAATGAAAGACTCTCTTACGATTTCTTNATTAAAAACAAATTCCTTCCTTTGAAGATCGATCACGCCAACAAAATTATCACCGGCATTGTCAGTGATCCTTTCAATTACCAGATTTTTGACTATGTGGTGAACAAAACCGGGTACACCATGAAATTGCATCTGGCCACAGAGCAAATGATCAAGGAATTTTCCCGGGATTACCTGCAGACGGACGGGAAAGATTTTGTTTCCCTCACAGTAGAAGATGATACGGAAAAACTCAAAGAAATGGCATTTGAAGCGCCGGTTATCAAGTTTCTCAACAATCTTTTGAGTCGGGCGGTTGAGGAAAGGGCGTCCGATGTTCATATTGATTCCTCGGAAAAGGTCTTTCGTGTCCGGTTTAGGATTGATGGAATTCTTCATGATATTGACACTCTGGAAGAAGCATTTTATCTAGCTACAGTATCCAGAATAAAGCTTCTTTCAGGCTTGGATATTGCCGAAAACAGATTGCCCCAGGACGGAAAATTCACTACGAAGATAGCATCCCGCTTACTGGATATCCGTGTGTCCACGATGCCGACAATCGGCGGCGGCGGCGTTGTCATGAGGCTGCTCTATCGGGAAAAAATTTCCTTTGATCTCGAATATCTGGGATTTGAGGCCGATCATAAGGAAATCGCCGTCAAACTGATCTCCCAGCCTTATGGCATCCTTCTGGTAACCGGGCCCACCGGGTCGGGCAAGACGACGACTCTTTATTCGATGCTCACCAAGCTCAACAGCAGCGAGCGTAAAATTATTACTGTTGAGGACCCCGTGGAATATCAGTTGGAACGAATCAGCCAGATTCAGGTTAAAAGTGAAATTGGATTGACTTTTGCCAATGCCCTTCGTTCCATATTGAGGCATGATCCGGACATTATCATGGTCGGTGAAATCCGGGACAGGGAAACTGCCGAGATATCAATACAATCGGCGTTAACGGGCCATCTTGTATTATCAACATTGCATACCAACGATGCGCCCAGCAGCCTCTTTCGGCTCATAGAAATGAATATCGCCGATTATTTGATGAATGCATCGGTTATTGGCGTTCTGGCCCAGCGCATTGTAAGGAAAAATTGCACTTTTTGCAGCGAGCCCGATACACTTCCGGATTATTTGCTCAAAGAGTACGGTATCTATGAAATTGCTGAGCGTTTCAGCGGGTTATTTGAAGGGAAGCCGGCCTTTTTGAAGGGGAAGGGATGTTCTCACTGCTCCAACACGGGATACAGAGGTCGGATAGCCATTTTTGAAATATTTCAATATACCGACGATCTGAAGGAAGTATTTCTCAAGAAAATGTCTTTAGAATCACTGCGGGAAGCACTGCGGAAAGACAAAAAATTCCGTGTTCTCAGGGAAGATGGAATGCTCAAAGTAGCCAAGGGACTAACGACTCTGGAAGAGGTATTGCGGGTATGCTGACCGAGTTTGCCTACAATTCGCTTGATGCCGCAGGACATGAAAGCAGAGGATTAATCTCCGCCAATGATAGAGCTCAGGCGATTTCAACACTGAGAGCCCGGGGATTGACTGTAACCGATCTGGTGGAAAGGGAGGCGAAAAGCGGCACCAAATTTGTTTTCCGCAAGAATTTTAATGATACCGATATCTACAATGTGGCGCGGGAATTAAGCACATTGTTGCGCTCCGGGATGCGCATAGATAAAGCCTTTGAACTTTTAATCACGGCAACCACCAAGGATAGTTTAAGAGAGATTCTTTCCACAGTGCTGTCGGATATCAAATCAGGAAAAGGTGTTGCTCAATCTTTCGACAATACAGGCCGGTTCAATCCGCTGTTTATCAGCATGATTTCCATCAGCGAAGCGGTCGGCGAACTGCAGACGGCTTTTGAAAATATCGCCCAGTATTTAAAATTTCAGATCCAGTTCAAGGCCGAAATCCGCAATACCATGACCTATCCTGTCTTTCTTGTATTCGCCAGTATTGTTACTTTTCTTGTTATATTCCAATTTATTGTGCCGCGGTTCTTCAGCATTTTCGGCTCCGACAGCAGTCAGCTTCCCCTGCCGGCCAAAATTCTTTATGCCTTAAGCGGGTGGCTTAATTTTTATACTCTTGGAATTATTGCCGGGATCGTGGCTGTTTTCTTTGTTGCCAGAAAACTTTATCCAACCAGAGTGAAGCTCCCCAATATTTATAACTCTCTTGTCCATTTGCCCGGTATTCGTAATCTCATTCTGGATCTGGAGCTCTCCCGATTTTCCTACTCCATGTATGCGGTTTTGCAAAGCGGTGTCGAATTTATTAAGGCTCTTAAATTATCGGCATCACTTATTCAAAATGAAAACTACCGTGGCCCTATTGCGTCCCTGGTCGGACAGATCAAAGAAGGCAGAAAAATTGCCGATGTATTTGCACAGGTGCATTTTTTACCGCAGATTGTTCCCAATATGTTGAGGGTTGGTGAAGAAAGCGGAAATCTTAAAGACATGTTTTTTGAGCTTTATCAGATATTCGATGAACGCTTCAAAAACGGCATCAAAAGAGTGCTGGTTCTGGTGGAGCCGATGATCATCATTATAATGGGACTGATTGTGGGTTTCATTGTCATTACTTTGATTCTCACGGTCATGAGCGTGAGCAGCATTAAATTATGAGAAATCAACACGGGTTCAGCCTGATTGAGCTCCTTATTGTAGTGTCGATTATCGGTTTGATGATGACCGTGACTCTGCCTATCTCCTTCAATATGTATGCCCGGTACAAAGCTTCGCTGACGGCCCAGGAAGTGATGGTCGCCGTTGCCGATTTAAGGCGGGAATCTTTTCTCTATAGTGAAAACAAAGTCATATCCTCCGCCAGCGATAAGATGACGATAAACGGGGAAACAAAGATATTTACTGATACTCGTATTCGTATTGATTTACCCATTCAATTTTATAAAAACGGAACCACATCCGGGGGCATCATCAACCTGATTATTGGGGGATATGCTTTTAAGTTAAACGTGAAAGCACCCCTTGGCGATTTGAGTTTAGACGGAGGATCACAGGCAACATGAAAAAACAGCAGGAGAAGGGATTTCTGGTACTGGAAATTCTTATCGCCGGCCTGATTCTGACTGCAAGTATTGCCGCCACCATGTANCTTTTCCAGNTGGGTTATGGNTATCTCGANAAGACACGGCTCTCCAACGTTTTGTCCTCGAAGCTGATTCAGGCCGGTGGTCTGTTCAAAACTCTGGAACTTGATCGCGAGTCGGGAACAGAAGATATCGGTGACGGAGTTAAGCTGAAATGGAAATGCCGGCTCTTGAGTACTTCGACCCCGAAGTACGGGGGAGGCGGGTTTACTACTCAATTTGCCTACGAACTCCTTATTTACAGGGTAGATTTTACAATGCTGTACCAGGGGATGGACAGAGATTATCAAATTAATGTGTTCAGATATAAATTATCATTTTCCAACACCAACCAGAAAATGCCCAGCTAAAGGTTACACGCTGATCGAAGTCCTGGTGGCAATGGCCATCTTTACTTCCATGCTGGTTCTGGCCGGAATGGCGCTTAATCAGGGGCTCCGGCAATATCATGGTCTGGTCGCCAGAGGTCTCGGATTTTGGGACCATGCTAAAAAAATCTGGATCGATAAGAGTTTTAACTCCACTGTTGATTACTATGTAAACACAAGGAGTAATGGATGGTTTCCTTATTTTAAGGGAAATTCCGACAGTGTCTCCTATGTATCGCTGGCGCCCTTTGCTGATGAAGTTCCCGTCGTGGTTTGGATAAAAAGCGAAACGCAGGAAAACGGGAAAAGCGCCCTGCGGTATTATGAACTTCCTGTTTATGCCAAAACGTTTGAGGATATTGATCGGGATGAGGTATTCGGGAATTATAAAAAAGGGAAATCCTTTAACCTGCTTACGGATGTTGAAGGCATCTCTTTTGAGTATTATGGTTGCAGNATCANTGACCGGCAATGCCGNTGGCTGACTCTGTATGACGGGGGCAATATGAAGGTGCTTCCGTCATCAGTAAANATAGAATACAAGCNNAATGGCGAAAAAGGCTCTTTCCTTTTCGATATTCATGTCAATTCCCGGATGAAGATGCATTATAATGAATTATATTACAAACAATAAAGGTTCGACAACCATTCTGATCATACTGATTGCCGGGGTCATCATGACCGTTGGCCTGGGATTTAACTGGCTGGTCAGGGAACATATCAAGGCGTCAATGGGATTAAAGAACAAGGCGGAAGCAATTTTAAAGGCCAGATCTGCTTATGACACCCTGATTTATCTCATGCTCAACGGGCAACTGGCTGAAAATGAGATGATATTCTCCGGCGTTCAGGATTTGACGAAGCTTACGTCCATTCCGCTGAATGGGAAAGAAGTATCATTAGCGGATGACCTTTACGTCAAGGTTCAGGAGAGCAACGGCCTTTTATCTCTGACTAATATTAACTCACAAGCGATAGAAAGATTAATCAAAAACGTAGCCCAGGTGGAAAATCCCTCCATTCCCGTCAATAGTCTTCTGGACTGGATTGACTCCGGTGATTTCGCCAGGATCAATGGCGCCGGCAAGTCTTATTATCGGGAACAGCAGTTGCCATATCAGACGAGGAACTATGCCTTGCAGTACAAGGAAGAAATAACATTTGTCAGGGGTATCGGCCGTGATATTTATACGAAGATCGAACCGTATCTGACCATGCTGCCCTCTTCAGGTTTTAACCCGAATACGGCTGATGATGAAGTTTTGAAAGCCTATCTGAATATCGAAACGGAATCTCTGAATGCCCTGAAAGATTATATGTCCAAGACGCCACTAACCTCGTCCGCGGCATTGTTTTTGTTAACCGGTCGCCAGTTGACTTCAACTCTGGAAGTAGCGAATTTTTCTCCATCGCGATTCATGGAAATGACGGTCAGAGCGGGTTCACCGCGAAGCCTTTACACTATCAAGGCGGGATTGCACTTTATTAGTGATATCAATACTCCATATAGCGTTCTTTACTGGCGTGAAGAGTAGGTCTATGAAAAAAATGATGGCGGCATACTGGCATAAAGACGGCCTGGATATTTATTCATACGCAGGTCAGGTGCCGTTTAAGTTTGCCTCGGGGTCGCTTGCGGACATACGGCCGGTTAAAAGAAGACTGGGGATATATGCCCTGATCGTCGGCAAAGAGCGCTTGATGCACGTGCGGAAACGTTATCCGCCGGCGCCGATTGAAAAACTGACCAAAGCCGTCGCCCTGGAAATAGGAGAAATATTTCCCATTTCCCAACCGGCATTTTATTGCCGTACCTTCAAATCCATCAGTAATTATGTCGAGCTGGATATCTGGGCATGGGAAACCGATGCCTATGAAAAGCTGAAAGACGTTTTTCCCTTCAGTCATGTTATCCCGGAAGACGTTCTTTTTACAGCCGGCGATCCTGAAGTTCGGATCTTTCAGCAGCGGGATTTGATCCATATGGTGGCGCATGCTCGCGGAGGATTTCTCGATAGCGCCTCTGTTCCCCTTGCCGGTTTCGATTATGAACAGATCAACCGCTTTCTTCTGAACCTGAGTCAGACCGGGGAAGAAATTAAAAAAATCAGTATCTATGGATTGAGGCAAATCCAGATAAAAAACATACCTGGCCTGCAAATGGTCCGCACCGAAGAGAAAACTTATCCTCCTTGCGTAGAGACCATGGCTCAGATAGATCTCCGGGAATTCAAGATCAGAGGCGAACATAGTTTCCTTTCCCATTTGCCTCTGGCTATGCGTCTGTGTTTGTACCTGGCTGTCGGTTACGCGTTCATGCTTTTTTTGACAGTGACGAATTACGACCGGGCGGCAACGGAGATCAGGCAGAAGATAGCGGTTATGGATAAAACAGCCGCCGGCCTGGAGGCATCAAAGCCTGCCGTGGATTACTCTGATGTTGTTCAGGAGATCAATGCCAAGCTGCAGAAGTCTCCGGCGCCTGTAAAAATTATGAATATGCTGGCGCAGAAACTACCCGAAGGCAGTTATATCAATAGAATCATATTTGNCGAAAACAATCTGGAACTCAATGTTGCGTCTAAAAATCCTCTGGCGCTGNTTAAAGCGCTGAGCAGCGGAGANGGTGTTCAAAAGGTAACGATCAAGGGGNCGCTTTCCAAGGATAAAANAACGGGCTTCTATACCTGTACTGTGATTATGGAGCTTTTGGCGAAATAAAAATATTATGTGGAAGATGATTGAACCAAAAATATTNAAAATGATGGGGGTCTATGTGATCATTATCCTGGGCCTGATCAGATTTATATTATATCCTCTCCAGGATTCTGTCGCCAAAAAGAAAATCATTTTTAATGAACTGTATGAAACCTGTGAGCTCAAAGAGCAGCATTTTGCAAGACGGAATCTGGATCAGCAAAAACTGTTTAAAAGCAGAATGGATAAGGAGACGATTGCTCCTTATTTTTATGAAAAAGGAATGCCCTTTTCCTCCATTCATGCCGACATCCTGGAAGGCATAATTAAGATTGCGGAGAAAAAAGGATTGGTTGTGCAGAGTTTTGAAATGCTGGAACCGGCCAGCGGTAAGACAGTCAGCGAAGTACTGGTTTTGCTCAGGATGTCAGGAAAACCTCAGGATATGCTGGATATGTTTAAAATCATCACTGCCCAGGAGAAAATCATTCAGATCAAGAGCCTGGAGATAAATAATAGAAGCGGGGAAATTGCGTTTTCCATGACCCTNGTGGCTTTCCGGATGGAAAAATGATTAAAAAGTATATGCCCAATATATTTGCCGTTCTCCACCGCCTTTCCGAAAGGAACGTGATTAAAGAATATATTCCGGATGTATCTGCCGTTCTTCTGATTACGCTGATGGCCCTCATTATTGCCGGCCGGCCCGGAATAAATCCTCAGGTAAGACCGGCTTCCCCATATCCGGTTAAAACATTGTCTGCGGGGTCACCGCAGGAATTAAAAGAATCAAAGGGAATTGATCGGGCGATTGTGTCGGATCAGGCCATCAAAAATATAAAAGAAAGAAATATTTTTATGGAAAGCGGAGTCTATACGGACTCTACAGGGCAGATAGTACCGGATAATCCTTACGCTCTCATCGCTGTTTTGCAGGGTAAAGAGAGAAAGGCCGTTTTTCGCGATTACCAGGGTAAAGTGATGACCTTGCCGGCAGGGGGAAAGCTGATCGATGGATTTGTGATTACGGGTATCGCTGCCATGTCGGTGCGTCTTCAGCGAAGAAATGAACAAAAGAACTTGCGGCTGTTTAATGCAGGTGGTAGTGTGCCTTCCTCTGCTGTTGATAAAGACGGCGCTGTCCCCAGGAATCTTTACACATTGATCGGTATTCTTGCCGGCAAAGAAAAGAAAGCGGTCTTCAAAGATTACAAAGGTTCGATCTCCATCCTCGGCGTTGGGACAAAGCTCATTGATGGTGCTGTTATTACGGGTATTGATCCTACCGCTGTCCACATTAAAAAAGATGGAGAAAAAAGCGAATTGAAAATATTCAGTTTCCATAATAGTGAGCAGGAAATAAGAAATAAGCAGTAGGGCCGGTATGAAAATGGGTACGAAAATATTTCGGAGTTTGTGGATTCTTTTTCCGGCCATTCTCCTGGCTTTGTGGGGGGGCGGTGTGTCGGTGGCAGGTATCTATTGTTTTCGGGACAATGGCGGTGTAAATTATTATACCAATGTGCCCGGACCGGGGCGCACAAAAGTCCGTCTTCCCCTGATTGGCGAAAAAAGACACAAGGCTAAATTAAATCCCGATCATGGGGATGAGACTTATGAACCGGTGATCAGTTCCGCCAGCCGGCATTTTGTCGTTGATGCGGATATTGTCCGGGCGGTGATCAGGGCGGAATCCAATTACAATGCCCGGGCCGTCTCTCCTAAAGGCGCCATGGGGTTAATGCAGCTTATGCCGGACACAGCAAGAGAAATGGGTGTGGCTGATCCTTTTGATCCCGAAGCTAACATTCACGGAGGAGTAAAATATTTGAGTCAGCTTCTGGGATTGTTAAATGGCGATCTTCCTCTGGTCCTGGCTGCTTATAATGCCGGTCCGTCGAGAGTTGTTGGCAAGAACAGAATCCCCCCCATTCCAGAGACCCGTAACTATGTGGAGAGGGTGCTGAAGTACTATAATAATCTTAAAGGAAGGAACACCTTATGAGGTCAAAGCAATTAACCCTCCTGCCGGATATGAGCCGGGCGAGCCGGGAAGGATCAAGCAAAAAGGTTTATATTCTATATTTATTCATAGGCCTGTTTTTTATCGGCTGTGCCGAAAAACAGATTCTTTATAAGCCTGTCACCCTGCAAAAATCTATTCAGGCAACACAGGATACTGCGGAAAAAACCCCGGTTACTGCGAAGAAAGAAGTGCCCAGTTATGAAGCTCTCCAATCACCGGATTATGAAAAATCAAAGGCTCCTTTGGCCGAAAAGAAGATTCCGGCGACGGCAAAGATCGATTTAAAGCGCGTCAACGTGACCCAGGGATCTGTCATTATCAATGTGGAAAAAATGCCTCTTTCCGACTTTGTCATCTACGCCCTGGGCGAAACCATGAAAATTACATTTGTTATGGATGAGAAGGTCATGAGCAACAAACAGCTCGTGACGTTACGGATGCCGCAGGCCATGGCCGCGGATAAGGCGCTGGAAATAGTCGTCGGATTATTGGAAAAATACGGCATATATCTGGAGGAAAGGGCAAACGCTCTCTATATATTAAGTAATCCCCCGCAGCCGGCGGCAACTGAAGCCTATCAAATTCAATATGGTCGGGCACTTAACAGTAATTCCGGTAATATTTTGCAAATCGTTCCTCTCCGGTACACAACGCCCATCGAAATACAGCAAGTTTTAACTGATGTTTCGAAAACAACGGCTCAGATCAAGCCTTATGCCCGGGGGAATGTTATGCTTATTTACGGACAGGCTGATCAGATTAAAAAAGTTCTGGATGTCCTGGAAACATTTGATGTCCCTTACTTTGAGAATAAAAAGATATATTTGTTAAATCTCACTTATATGCGGGCCGCGGATTTCATCACTGAAATTAAAGCAATTTTGTCCGGTATCGGCTTTCGTGTGGGTTCTCAGTTCGGCGAAGCAGGCCCTCTCTTAATCCCGATAAAACAGTTGAATGCCGTTCTTTTGGTTTCTCCTGATGAAAAAACAGCGAAGCTGATCATTGAGTGGAAGGAAAAGCTGGATACGGCGGAATCGGCCGGCGCGGAAGAACGGGCATTCTCTTTTGTCCCCAAATATTCTAAAGCTTCGGATTTGGTGAAGTCGATTCAAAACCTCTATGGCGTTGCACCTGTAACGGAAGCAGCGGCTGCTCAGAAAACCGACGCCACAAAAACCACCACAATGGTTGCCGGCGGCCTGCCCTCCGGCATGAAAATATCGGCTGATGACGGCAAAAATGTCATNCTCATTATCGCTACACCGGTTTTATATAAAATTATCCATCGCCTGCTCACTGATCTGGATACGCCGCCAAGGCAGGTTCTCATTGAAGCTACGGTTGTTGAGGTCACTCTCACGGGTGATTTAAAATACGGTGTGGAATGGTTTATTAAAAATTCCCAGTCGGGAGGCCAGTACACCCTGGGTACATTGGGCAACCTGGGAGTGTTGTCGACTGCGGGGCTTGCCTATACGTTCGTCAGTGATACGGCGAATTTTGCAGCCACAATAAGTGCGTTGGCCACTACGAACAAAGCAAGTATTCTTTCGACTCCCCGTCTTATGGTCTTGGACAATAAAGAGGCGACAATCCAGGTCGGTTCCGACATACCGACAATAACGGGACAGATGACCACCCCTGGTTCTACCACAACGACACCCAGTGTTCTCCAAAATATTACCTATCGCAGTACGGGAGTTATGCTGAGAGTAAAGCCAAACATCACTACGGAAGGGCTCCTGACTCTGGAAATCAGCCAGGAGGTTTCCCAGCCGGGAGCGCCAGGTGTTGCTAATTCGCCGATTATTCTGACGCGGCGGATTAGTACAACAGTAGTTGTCGGACACGGGCAGACCATCGCCTTGGGTGGCTTATTCAAGGACACCAAGGGGGAGGCGGAAACTAAAGTGCCACTTCTGGGTGATATTCCTCTCTTGGGAAATCTTTTTAAGTACACATCCAAGACCAGTGAAAAGACGGAATTACTCATACTGGTTACGCCTTCTATTCTGACCACCACGGATGAGGCAGTTCAGATAACGGA
>JGI24132J36420_10000773_pt1 | contig 14986 bp, 15 predicted proteins | sample BarGraNGADG00212_3_FD_36420 | JGI IMG/M metagenome (IMG submission 36420) | reverse complement strand
CGACGCCGCCATGGCCAGGGCCGAACGCATCGGTTCGGACGGCAAGGCGGCCCTGGGCGCCGACGGCGACTTATTGCGCGCGAACCTCACCGAGAAGCTNCTNATCGTGGCGTTGTCCAAGTTGTCGAACTTCGTTCCCGGCGGCGGCATCTGGATGAACACGCAGCGTCCCGAGTGGAACGANGCGAACAACGCCCTCGTCGGCAATGGCGTGTCGATGGTNACNCTGTACTACGTGCGCAGGTACCTCGCCTTCCTCGACTCGCAGTTCCTGGCTTCTGGCCTCGTCGATGTCGAGATGTCGGCAGCGGTCGCCCAGTTCCTGCGCGCGGTCGCCGAGTCCTTTGAAGACCACGCCGACCTCGCGAATGGATCTCACGCAGCGGGTGCCATTTCGGAAGGCGGCCGCAAGGCATTGCTTGATCGCCTCGGAGCGGCAGGAAGCGCCTATCGCGCGGGTGCATACGACGCCACATCTCGTGGGGCCCAGACCACCATCGCGGTCGCTGAAATTCGCGACTTCATCGCGGGTGCGCTCCGTCACGTCGACCACACGATCGCCGCAAATCGCCGCGACGACGGCCTGTACCACTCGTACAACATCATGCTGGCGTCGGCGGACGGCATCGCCGTCAGGCACCTCAAGGAGATGCTTGAAGGTCAGGTGGCCGTGCTCAGTTGTGGCCTCCTCGAAGCCGGAGAAGTGGCGGATCTGCTTGACGCGTTGCGCTCTAGCGAGTTGTATCGCGCGGACCAAAACAGCTACATCCTGTACCCCGATCATGAACTGCCCCACTTTCTCGAGAAGAACCTGCTGCCCGAGGACGACCTCGCGGGTTCTGCACTTCTCGGCGCAATGCTTGACCGGGGTGACGAGCGCATCGTCGCCCGCGATGTCGATGGCGACGTGCACTTCAACGCGGCCTTCCGCAACGCGGACTTCCTTCGCGAGGCACTGGCCGCAATCGGCGAGGGAGAATACGGCTCGCTCGTGGTCGAGGACCGCGCCCGCATCCTCGACCTCTACGAGGCCGTGTTCCAGCACGCATCCTTCACGGGACGCTCAGGCACCTTCTACAAGTACGAGGGTCTCGGATCGATCTACTGGCACATGGTGTCCAAGCTTCTCCTTGCCGTGGACGAGGCACGCCTCGGCGCGCTCCGCTCAGGGGCGAGCTCGGCGGTGGTGGAACGGCTCGAGCGGCACTACTCGCAGATCCGCTTGGGGCTAGGCGTCCACAAGTCTCCCGACGAGTACGGGGCGGTGCCCACCGATCCCTACTCGCACACGCCGAGCTTCTCGGGAGTGCAACAGCCAGGAATGACGGGCCAGGTCAAGGAGGACCTGATCACGCGTGCGAGCGAGATGGGCGTGGTCGTCGCGGACGGGCTGATTCGATTTGAGCCGCGGATCGTGCGCGTCGAGGAGTTCCTTGACACCGATTTGTCGCTGAACTATGTGGGCCTTGCCGGGGAAATTCGCAGCCTCGCACTTGAAGCCGGAACGATGGGCTTCACGCTGTGCCAGGTGCCCGTGGTGCTCCACCGCGGAGGCGCGGAGGGGATCGTCGTGGCGCGTGGTGACGAGACGGACCGTGTTGAAGGGTTGAGCCTCGGCCGGGCCGACTCGGCGGCGATCTTCGATCGGACGGGCCTGATCTCACGCCTGGACGTGTCGTTGGGACTTGCCGACTGACGGTCTGCATCGGCTAGGGTGTGGATATGCGTGCACTCTCGCTCCTTCTTGGTTGCCGCGGCGAGGCCTAAACAGGCCGAATCCTCGTCGCGACTTGCCGACTGACGGTCTGCATCGGCTAGGGTGTGGATATGCGTGCACTCTCGCTCCTTCTTGGTTGCCGCGGCGAGGCCTAAACAGGCCGAATCCTCGCCGCGGTGGTTGTTGTGCCGGCTTCCCAAGACGAAGGCACCAGCAAGAGAAGGACACCAGCAGACATGAGCGACTACTACACCGGCGGCGAGCAGACGGCATCGAAGATGCCCATCCACAAGTACCGCCCGTTCCACGAGCAATTNNCNGTNGACCTGCCCGACCGCACGTGGCCCACCAAGCGCATCGACAAGGCCCCTCGTTGGTGCGCCGTCGACCTGCGCGACGGCAACCAGGCCCTGATCGAGCCCATGAATCCCGAGCGCAAGATGCGACTCTTCGAGTTGCTCGTGAGGATGGGATACAAGGAGATCGAGGTCGGCTTTCCGAGCGCGAGCCAGACCGACTTTGATTTTGTGCGCGCGCTGATCGATCAAGACAAGATCCCCGCGGATGTCACGATCCAGGTCCTGACTCAGGCGCGCGAGCACCTCATCGAGCGCACCTACGACTCTCTGCGCGGCGCCCCGAACGCGATCGTGCACCTGTACAACTCGACATCGATTCTGCAGCGCGACGTGGTCTTCCGGGCGACGGAGGATGAGATCCTCGACATCGCGACCCACGGCGCGATGCTGTGCCAGAAGTTCGAGGAACTGATCCCCGACACGAAGGTCTTCTACGAGTACAGCCCGGAGTCGTACACCGGCACCGAGCTCGAATATGCGGTGCGCGTGTGCAATGCCGTCCTCGACGTGTGGAAGCCGACCCCGGACCGCAAGGTCATCATCAACCTGCCCGCGACCATCGAGATGGCTACTCCCAACGTCTACGCAGACTCGATCGAGTGGATGAGTCGCCACCTCGACTACCGCGACTCGGTTGTGCTGAGCCTGCACCCGCACAACGACCGCGGCACGGCCGTCGCAGCCGCGGAGTTGGGTTACATGGCCGGTGCCGATCGCATCGAGGGCTGCCTCTTCGGCAACGGTGAGCGCACCGGAAACGTGGACCTGGTGACCCTGGGCATGAACCTGTTCAGCCAGGGCATCGACCCCAAGATTGACTTCAGCAACATCGACGACGTCCGACGCACCGTCGAGTACTGCACTCAGCTCGACGTACATCCCCGCCACCCTTGGGGCGGAGACCTCGTCTTCACGGCCTTCAGCGGATCGCACCAGGACGCCATCAAGAAGGGGCTCGAGCGCATGGAGGCCGATGCCGCCAAGCAGGGCGTCTCCGTAGATGACCTCCTGTGGGGGGTGCCATACCTCCCAATCGACCCGCGCGACGTGGGCCGTTCCTACGAGGCGGTGATCCGCGTGAACTCGCAGTCGGGCAAGGGTGGCGTGGCCTACCTTCTCAAGGCGGAGCACCACCTCGACCTCCCCAGGCGCCTGCAAATCGAGTTCTCGCGCGTCGTCCAGCGCGAGGCCGATGCCTCGGGCGTCGAAATGAGTGCGGCCGACATCTGGCAGATCTTCGAGGACGAATACCTGCCCGCGTCGAACCCTGAGAACAAGTGGGGTCGCTTCGCCCTTCAGGGCACCAGGGCGACATCGTCCGATGCCGGTCCGGACACACTCGCGGCAGACCTCGTCGACGGCGGCAACGCGGTGACGATCGAGGGGTCGGGAAACGGCCCCGTCGATGCCTTCGCGGCCGCGCTCGGAACCAGGGGAGTCAAGGTAGAGGTTCTCGACTACGCCGAGCACGCCCTGACATCGGGAGGGGACTCGAAGGCCGCGGCCTACGTCGAGTGCCAAATCGGCGACGACATCATGTGGGGCGTCGGCATCGACCCGTCGATCACGACGGCGACGCTGAAGGCCATGATCTCGGCGGTGAACAGGGCAGGTCGCTAGTGGTTCACGTGCGAGCCTTCGCTCCCGAGGACGAGGATGGCGTCGCGCGCCTGTGGTCGGAAGTGTTTCCCGATGATCCGCCGCGCAACGACCCTCGCACCATGATCGCGCGCAAGCTCGATCGCGACCGTGAGCTGTTTTGGGTTGCGATCGACGACGGCGACGTCGTCGGCGCAGTGGTCGCGGGCTACGACGGAGTGAGGGGATGGCTTTATCACCTCGGAGTGGCGCCCGCGCATCGCAAACGGGGGATCGCGACGGCGCTTGTCGAGCAGGCCGTCGGGAGCCTTCGCGCGCTCGGTTGCGTCAAGGTGAACCTTCAGGTGCGCCGAGGCAACGAGGGCGTACTCGGTTTCTATGAGGCACTGGGGTGGGTCCAGGATCCCACGTTGAGCATGGGACGTTTGCTCGAGGAGGTCTAGACCTTCCTCGCGCTCACCGGGCGGCCCGTGAACGCGATATTTGCTCGGGCGCCAGCGAACCTCACGTCGGACGCGTCATGCTGCACGGTGAGCACGGAGGCGTCGTCGAGCCGCACGATGGTGCGCCGCAGGGAACCCAGAAAGCTCGACGTGATCACGGTGGCTGGGATTCCGTCCTCGGTGAAGGTCACGTCCTCCGGACGCACGAGCGCGACCACCGGGCCGTCGGGAAGAGGGTCTCCCAAGAGTTCAAACGTCGTCCCATAGGCGGTAATCGTGCCTCCCGTGAGTGTGGCGGGCACCGGGTTGCTCAGCCCTACGAAGTCGGCAACAAACGCGCTGGTGGGGCGCGAGTAGAGGTCTTCGGGTGTGCCGATCTGCCGGATGACGCCGTTGCTCATGACCGCGACCCTGTCGGCCATCGCGAGCGCCTCCTCTTGGTCGTGAGTGACGAACAGCGTGGTGATGCGCAGTTCCGTCTGAATGAGGCGGATGAGTTCGCGGAGCTCGACCCTCACCTTCGCGTCGAGGGCGGAGAGCGGCTCATCGAGGAGCAGGACGCTGGGGCGGGTGACGAGCGCCCGGGCGAGCGCGACGCGTTGCTGCTGGCCCCCAGAGAGTTCGTGCGCGTAGCGGTGCCCGAGCTCATCGAGCCCCACGGAGGCGAGCATCTCGGCCGCCCTCTCGCGGCGTTCGGCCTTGGGAACCTTGCGCATCCGCAGCCCGTACTCCACGTTGTCCTGGGCCGTCATGTGCGGGAAGAGCGAGTACGACTGAAAGACCATTCCCACATCGCGCTTGTTGGTCGGCAGGTGCGCGACCGCCTCACCGTCGACACGCATCGTGCCTGAAGTGATGGGAGTGAGTCCCGCGAGAGCCCTGAGTGCGGTCGTCTTTCCGCAGCCGGACGGGCCCAAGAGCGCGACGAGTTCGCCTGGCTGCATCGACAGGGTGAATCCGCTGAGTGCGCGCGCGTTGCCATAGTCCTTGACCACGTCGATCATCTCGACGGTGGCGCCCTCAGCGTCAGGCCGGACGGCGTTGACGGCGCCGACCGCTTCGGTGGCCGTCATGGTGGTGTTGGGTGCGGTCATGATCGCGACCTCCGGGATTGAGTTCCGACTCGCCCGAGGGCGAACAGCAGGACAAGGGCGAACAGGAGCGACATGAGCACGACGATGTTCGAAACGTAGGGGTCTCGCTTCGAGACGAGGACCAGCGCTGTCTGGAGATTGGTGCGGCTGAGGAGCGAGGCGATCGTGAACTCCCCGAGCACGACAGCGATCGAGATGAACGATGCCGCCAACATTCCGCGACGGAGGTTCGGGAGGAGAACGTCCCTCATGGTCGCGGTCCAACTGGCGCCCAACGACCGGGCCGCCTCGGCGAGGGTGACGACGTCGACGGCGACGAGGTTCGCCTGGATGGCGCGATACGAGTACGGAAGCGTGACGATCACGTACGCAAAGGCGAGAGTCCATGACCCGCTGCCGAAGATTCGCGCCACCACAGAGAAGACGGGTGCGAGGCCGACGACGAGCGCCACCGTCGGGATCGTGAGGGGCAGGAGGCACACGAATTCGAGGGTCTTCTCGAGCCGCGGCATATGGAGCCTGACGAGGATCATGGTGGGAACCAACAGCGCCAACATGACAACGACAGTCACCACGGAGAGCAAGAGCGAGTTCTGCAGTCCCGTCCACAAGGGTCCGGATGATGCACCAAGTTCGCCGCCAAACAGGTCGTGCCAGTGGCTAAGCGTGACCCCGCCCTTGAGGCCGCCGCGCACGGTGAACGCGCCAAGCGCGAACAGGGGCAAACCGAGAAAGAGCGCTGTGATCAACAGGACGACGACGCGCGTCGTGCGGGAAGGGCCGACGTCGGCGCCGCGATGCCTGACCGCGCCGCGCCGGGGGAGTCGTGGTGCGTCCTGCGCTTCGGGGGTGGCGCGGGGGATATCGGTGAGCGCTGTCATCGTCGCCACTTTGTAGAGCGTCGATCGGCCAAGGAGTAGAGCGACATGACGACCACCATCGTGAGGATCATGCCGAGGGCGAGCGCCCCGGCGAGGTTCTCGTGACCCAGGACCGTCTCGCTCGACAGGGCCGCGCGAATCTGGAGGGGCACGATTTGTGAGCCTTGGCTGATGAGCGCCGCGGCGGTCGCGTAAGCGGAGAAGGCGTTCGCGAAGAGCAACAGGAGCGAGCCGATCAGGCTGGGCACCAGCACCGGAAGTCCGACGCGGGTCCAGTACGTGAACCGCGTGCCGCCAAGCGTGGCGTTCGCCTCGGCCCACTGCGGCTTGAGCGCCTCGAGGGCTGGCAGGAACACGATCACCATGAGCGGGATCTGGAACGCCATGTAGGGGAGAACCAGGCCGGGCATCTGATAGAGCCACGTGCCGCCCGAGTAGATGTTGATGCCCCACGTGTCCTTGAGAAACAGTGTGACCATGCCATTGAGCCCCAAGGCGGCGATGTACGCGAACGCGAGCGGCACGCCCGCGAACTGGGCGAGCACGCCGCTGATGGCGTTGATCGCGTTCCTGAACGTGCCGTCCGGCCGCATTCCAATGAGCGCATAACAGATGATGGCGCCGAACGTCACGCCGAGCACAGCGGTGAGCGCCGACAGCCAAGCCGAGCTCCAAAAGGTCCCGAGAACGACAGGGTCGCCGAGTGCCTTGATGGTGTCGAGCGTGAACCCACCCGACTTCGTCCTGAAGCCCGTTCCCACCGCGAGCAGCGTCGGGATGGCAAGGAAGATGGCAACGTATGCCCCGAAGGGGAGCAGCCCTAGAGCCGCTCCCCCCGGGATCTTGGCCTTAGTTGACAGCGGAAGCCCACTTGTTACCAAGGAGCACGCCCGCAGTCTTGCTCTGCTCCGAGGTCGGCACCACGGTCGTTGCGGGCACCGCCGGAAGCGCGTCCCACAACTGCTTATTGAGCGTTCCTGCCTTCGTCATCGCGGAGGCGCGCACGGGGCGGGCACCACCCTCGAGCCACATGTTCTGTGAGGCGTCCGTGTACAGGAACTCTTCCCACAGTCGCGCTGCCGCGGGGTGAGGGGCGTCCACGTTGATGGCCTGGTTGTAGTACGCGGCGTATCCGGTACCTGGCAGAATCACGATTTCCCAGTCGCGCTGGCCCTTCATCGCCTTCTTTTCGGCGGCCTGCAGGTAGTCCCAGTCGAAGTCNACGGGAACCTCGCCAGACGCGATGAGCGCGGGCGTCACGTCNACCTTGAGGAAGTTCCCAGCCTTGTTGAGCTTCGAGAAGAAGTCGACGCCAGCCTGGTAGTCGTCGAGCTTTCCGCCGTTCTGCACGGTGGCGAGGCCCACGGCAGCGAACGCGGCGCCTGCCTGGGTCGGGTCGCCGTTGATCGCGACCGCGCTCTTATATTCGGGCTTCAGCAGGTCGCTGAGCGAGGTAATCGCGGGAACAGCCTTGGGGTCATAGCCGATCGCCATGTAGCCGCCGTAGTCACCGGTGTACGCGCCCTTGGGGTCCTTGAGGCTGGCGTCGATGTCGCCCCAGCCTGCAACCTTGTAGGGGGCGAACTGGTCGGTGTTGGCGAGTGCAACGGTGAGTCCGACGTCGAAGACGTCGGGAGCGGTGTTCTGGCCCTTGAGGTCCTTGGCGGCCTTGATCTCATCGGCGCTCGAGGCGTCGGGAGAGGCCTCGTTGATCTTGATTCCTGGGTACTTCGCGGCAAAGGCGTCCAGTATTGCGCCGTAGTTCGCCCAGTCACGGGGAAGGGCGATGACGTTGAGTTCGCCCTCTGCGTTCGCGGCCTTCTCGAGGTCGGCCATCGTGCCAAAGTCGGAGAGGCTCGCGGCCTTGGCGGAACTTGAGCCGGTGCTGGCCGACGCGCTCGAGCAGCCTGCGAGGCCGAGCGAGGCGACGGCGATGGCGCCGACGATCATGCGGTTGCGGATCATGTGGCAGTCCTTAGAGTGCGGTGTCATCGGGCCAGGCGGCCCGAGGCATGGGGCGGAACTGGATCCGTCCTCATGGACGTCACGTTAGGAACACAAGACGACGTCGCGGTGAACGAGCCGCGGCGCTCGGGTAAACGACGAGCGACGGTTTGGTGAAGGCCGCTCCTGCCCCCCTGCGACGGCGGCGCCACGACATGGCGCGGCGCGGGGACGGGTCAACGCCGTCCCCGCGGGTGACAATGAGCCGTGCCCCTCTACCGTGATCACGCGATCGTGCTGCGCACCCACAAGTTGGGTGAAGCCGACCGGATTGTCACGATGTTGACGCGCGATCACGGCAAGGTCCGCGCGGTCGCGAAGGGAGTGCGTCGCACCACCAGCAGAATCGGTTCGCGCATGGAGCCGTTCATGCTCGCGGACGTCCTGCTCTATGAGGGTCGCAACCTCGACATCGTGAGCCAAGTTGAGATGCGCGAGCCCTACGCGAGGCGCATCGCCGAGGACTACGGGCTCTTCACCGCCGCGACGGCGATGGTCGAGACGACGGACACGATCGTTGCTCAAGAGAAGGAGCCCGCGCGGGAAAACTACCGGTTGCTTCACGGAGCGCTCGGTGCGCTCAGCAGGCGCGACCACGACGCGGGCCTCGTCCTCGACTCTTTCCTGCTGCGCGCGCTCGCCATCGCCGGTTACGCGCCCAGCTTTGACGTGTGTGCCACCTGCGGCGCGCCAGGACCGCACCGGGCCTTCGCCGTGTCGGGAGGCGGCGCAACGTGCGAGAACTGCAGGGAACCCGGATCCGCGGCGCCCGCGCCGGAGACCTTCTCGCTCCTCGCCGCGCTCCTCACGGGTGACTGGGAGACGTCGGATGCGTCCGACGCCAGGCATCGGCGCGAGGCGGCGGGCCTTGTGGCCGCGTACGCGCAATTCCACCTCGAGCGGCGCGTTCGATCCCTCGGGCACGTAGACCGCGGTGTTGACTATGGAGCCCGCTAGGGTGATGACGTGACGCCAGTGCGACCGCCTCAACACGCCTCGGGAGCAACCCCGCCAGCCCTCAATCCCTCCGCGGTGCCTCGGCACGTCGCGATTGTGATGGACGGCAACGGCCGCTGGGCGAAGGAGCGTGGCCTGCCGCGCACCGAGGGTCATGCGAGGGGTGAGGCGGCCCTCCTCGATGTGGTCGCGGGTGCCATCGAGGTGGGAGTCACCCACGTGAGCGCGTATGCGTTCAGCACCGAAAACTGGAAGCGCAGCCCCGACGAGGTTCGCTTTCTCATGGGCTTCAATCGCGATGTCATCAGGCGCCGACGCGACGAGATGCACGCATGGGGCGTGCGTGTGCGGTGGGCCGGACGTCGTCCCCGGCTGTGGAAGTCGGTCATCGACGAGCTCGAAAGGGCGGAGGAAATGACTCAGCACAACACCGTCTTGACGCTCACCATGTGCGTCAACTATGGCGGCCGAGCAGAGATCGCCGACGCCGCAAAGGCCATCGCTCTCAAGGTGGCTGCAGGACAGTTGGACCCCGCAAAGATCACCGAAAAGACGCTCGCGGCTCACCTGGACGAGCCGGACATGCCGGACGTCGACATGTTCTGGCGCTCAAGCGGGGAGCAACGGTCGAGCAACTTCTTGCCGTGGCAAGCCGCCTACGCGGAGTACGTCTTTAGCGACGTGTTGTGGCCCGACGTGAACCGCACCCACCTGTGGGCGGCTATTGAGGAGTACGCACGGCGGAACCGACGCTTCGGCGCCGCCGAGTAACCGCGAAGGCCGCGAGAATGAGGCCCGCGAGCACGGCGATCCCCACGGCGACCAGCAACGGAGAGCGACCCCACGCCTTGACGAGCGAGTACGAGACGAGCGTGTATGCCGCAGCACCGGCGATGCAGCCGGGAATCATGGCGACCGTGTAGAGGTCCCATCGCATCCGGATGAGGCCCCAAAGGTGTTGACCATCGTCTGGAATCCCACGGTGAGGAACGAGGCGGGGATTCCCAGGAAGCCCCACCGCTCGAGATAGCGTCGCGCGTGGTCGGCGCCAGGTCCCGACAGCCTGCGAGCCAGCGCGGCCGCGCGGGGATTGGCCGATGTGGCCGTCGCCTCGGCGCCCCTGCGGGCCCACCGCCCTAGCCAGAAGGTGCCCTGCGCGCGGAAGAAGACCACTCCCACCAGGAAGACAAAGACGGCCCACCAGCCGAGTTGCGCGATGAAGCCGGGAACTCCCGCCATTCATCGGCTCCTTTGTGAGCAGTTCTTGCACACGCCGGTAAGTTCCACGGTGTGCTCGATGTGAGCGTAGCCGTGCTTGGCGGCGACCTCCGTCGCCCAGGCCTCGAAGGTGGGGATGTCGACGTCTTCCGCGGCGCCGCACTCTCGGCATCGCAAGTGGTGGTGGTGGCTCGCGGTCGAATCGCATCGGCGATAGAGCGTCTCGCCCGTGTCGGTCAGCACGAAGTCCACCTCGCCCGACTCGGCGAGTGCTTGAAGCGCGCGATAGACGGTGGCGAGGCCGATAGGTGAGGCGTCGTGGCGCAACAGGTCGTGCCAGTCTTGAGCCGACCGGAAACCACCCTTGCCTAACACCTGCACGATCGCGGCGCGCTGCTTGGTCATGCGGGTCCTGGGTTCCTCGGTCACGATGCACGCCTCCCGCGGCGCAACAGGCCGGTGATGGCCGTGGTGACGACGTAGGCGACGACGCCTAGGACAACGATGAGTGCGCCTGGCTGCAGATTCTGAGTGAGGGTGATGGAGACTCCCGTGAGCGTAAGGACCGCGCCGATTCCCATGGCGAGGTACATCGTGCGCGAGAAGGAGCGCGTGAGGTGTTGAGCGATCGCCACGGGGAGAATCATGAGTGCGCTCACGAGGAGGACGCCGACGACCCGCATGGCCACGGTGATGGTGACCGCGGCGAGGACCGCCACGACGAGGTTGAGCGCCCCAACGGGCAGGCCGGTCGAGCGTGCAAATTCCTGGTCGTGGGTGACGGCAAACAGGGCGGATTTGAGCCCGACGCCGATCGCGACGATCGCAAGGGCGAGGCCCGCGGTGATCCAGACGTCGGTCCACGTGACTGTGGAGATCGATCCGAAGAGGTAGCCGAGCAGGTTCGCGTTTGAACCGCCCGCCATGCCGATGAGTAGCACTCCAGTGGCGATGCCTCCATAGAACAGGATCGCCATGACGACATCCGCGGCTTCTCCCTTGGAGCGCATGCGTTCGATGACGACGGCACCTGCGATCGCGAAGATGACTGCNCCGGGAACCGCCAGCGCATCGCGATGGGCGAAGCCCGCGGCGGATCCCGCGAGCCACCCAGCGGCGACTCCAGCGAGGGCCACGTGGCCAACTCCGTCTCCAAGCAAGGCCATGCGACGTTGCACCAAATACGTGCCGACGATCGGGGCGGCCAAGCCCACCAAGAGGCCAACCAGCAGCATGCGTTGGACGAGGGGATCACTAAGAAGACTCATCGGGGACCCTCCAGGCCGAGGGCGCGTTTCGTTGCGTGCGGCGGGTCTTCGTGCGCGTGCTCGTGGTCGTGACCTGGCAACGCGTGGACGCCAAGATCTTGTGGGGGTGAGCCGACGTGGGTCACGCAGCCGTGTTCGAGGACGACCGCGCGGTCGATGAGGCGGGTGAGGGCGCCCAGCTCGTGAACCACGATCACGATCGAGACGCCGTGTTCCTTGAGGTGGCCGAGTGCGTGGGCGAGGGCGACCTGCGACTGGAGGTCGACGCCGGCCATCGGCTCGTCAAGAATGAGCAGTTCGGGTTGCCTCACCAGGGCGCGGGCGATCAGCACGCGCTGCTGCTGGCCACCGGAGAGTCTGCTCACGTCGCGCCGCGCGAGGTCCGCCACGCTCAGGGCGCTCAGCGCCTCCCGCACGCGGGCCACCGCATCCCTGGGTGGGCGCAGCGAGCGGTAGCCAAGGAGGCCAGACGCGACAACCTCCTGGGCGGTGGCTGAGACACCCCCTGCAGCACTCACGCGCTGGGGAACGTAACCAACCGACCGCCTGGCGTCGGGCGTTGCCTGCTCGCCGAACAGGGCAATCGAGCCGGACGTGTGCGGGATCGCGCCCACGATGGCCCTCACAAAGGTCGACTTGCCCGATCCGTTGCCGCCCATGAGGGCAACGACCTCCCCGCGGGACGCGTTGAGCGAGACGCCATGCAGGATTTCGGTTCCTTGTAGCGACACGCGCACGTCGCTCGCTTCGAGTGGGATGCGCGCGATGGGTGCGTTCGGGAGCTCGCTAACTGCAGTCAAGGGCGGTCCTCAGGGCGGTGAGGTTCTGGTCCATGACACTAAGGTAGTCGGCGCCACTGGCCACCGATTCGATCGGGTTGAGAACCACCGTGGTGACTCCCGCGTCGGTCGCAAGCGCCTGCGCGACCCGGCTGCTCACGAGGGTTTCTGTGAAGATCGTGGTCGCCCCAGTCTTGGTGATGATGTCCTTGATCTCGCGCAGACGTGCAGGCGACGGCTCTGCCTCGGGGTCGATTCCCGCGAGGCTCTCTTGATGAAACCCGTATGCGTCGGCAAGGTATCCGAATGCCTCGTGGGTGGTGATGATGTCGTGCCGCTTGCACGTGGCGAGGCCCTTCTTGAAGCTGCTATCTAGGGCGGTGAGTTGTGTGGAGAGATTTGCCGCGTTGTTCTTGTAGGCGTCGGCGTGGGCGGGGTCGAGTTGCGCGAACTTGTCGCCGACGGCTACCGCGTAGGTCGCGACCAGCGCGGGGTCGAGCCAGAAGTGGGGATCGAACGTCAGGTCGCCCGTCTGGCGTGCCACCAGGGGGACCGCGTCGGCGGCGTTGAAGGCCGGCACACCCGTCGCCTTGATCGCATCTTCCACCGCGGGCTGCAGGCCGCCGACGTAGAGCACCACATCGGCGTTCTGCATGGACCTGACGGTTGCGGGGGAGAGCTCGAGATCGTGCGGCTCGATTCCTGGTGCGGTGAGCGTCGTCACCGTCCCGTAGTTCCCGGCAACGCGTTCGGCCACGAACTGCAGCGGGTAGAACGCGGCGTCGATCGTCAGTGATGCCTTGCCATTCGACGCGGAAGCTGCGGAGTTTGTCTGCGCGGAGCAGCCGGTGGCGACGAGGGTGAGCGCCGCCGCCGCGGCGAGTGAACGATGAAGTGCTGAGGTCACGACATTGACACTAACGGTAGTGAGAATCATTGTCAATCAGGCTGCTCCCGCCGAGCAGGTCGTGAAGACAGCGGCCCCTGAACCCCTCGAAAAGATGGCTACGGCCACGCTGCCCCAGCGTGCCGCCGCTCGGTCACCCGCCGAGGTATCGGGTGGTCCCCGGTAGCGAGGAAGGAACTAGCCGAGGCCAATGCGAACGGTGACGGCGCCCGTTCCGCCGACCTCATTGTTGCCGGGTGGGGGCGCGTCGATGCTTATCACCGTGACGGTGACGGGCCACCGGAGGTGCACGGTGTCGCCGACGCTCACGGCTCCAGTGGCGTCGCTGGCGGGACCGTCGATCGATGCATGCGTCGCGTCGCCCACCCCTACCCAAAGGGGACTTCCGTTGACCCGGTAATCCACTGCAGTTCGCAGCTTCGCCGTTTGGCCTGGCAGGTACCAGTCGTTGTTCGGCGCCGCCACCCACAGCACAGTGAACGCGAGCACGGTCGTGACCAGGGCCGCAGCCCACCGCAGCCCACGCCGCTTCGGGGCGCCGGCGCCGACCACCCGCGATGCGCTCACGGTGAATCCACGGAGTCGGGGGAGAACCGCGCCTTTCGCAGTAACGAGTGTTCTGACAAGCCCAACGAGACGATGTCAAGAAGAACTACGGCGTCGAGAGGATTCTTCGCAATCCGAGCGTCGGCCTTCGCGCGGGAGTGATGAAGCTCGGTGCTCTTGGCTTCGAGCCCGGCTGGATCGACGTGAATTCTCTCCATGATCGACGGCATCCCCCCTGGTCGAGATAGACGATGTGCACAGATTAGCAGTCGGTTTGCGCATGTGGAAGGCGCACATCGGGTGCGCCGTCTCGCGTGTGTGCATTGCCGAACGCGATCTCCGTGCCCGCGCCGCGTCTACACTTGGGCGAGCATTTCGGCAGCCTTCAACCCAGGAGAGTCACCCATGGCCACGCGACTCGAAGAAGTCATTTCCCTCGCCAAGCGACGGGGATTCGTGTTCCCTTGCGGCGAGATCTACGGGGGTACGCGCTCTGCGTGGGACTACGGGCCGCTCGGCGTTGAACTCAAGGAGAACATCAAGCGTCAGTGGTGGCGCGCGATGGTCACGAGCCGCGACGACATCGTCGGCCTCGACTCCTCGGTGATTCTGCCCCCGCAGGTGTGGGAGGCATCGGGCCACATCAACGCGTTCGTCGACCCATTGGTCGAGTGCCTCAGCTGTCACAAGCGCTTCCGCGAGGACCACCTTCTCGAGGAGTTCGAGGAGAAGAAGGGTCGCGTTCCCGAGAACGGCCTGGCAGACATCGCGTGCGGAAACTGCGGCACTCGCGGCCAATGGACCGAACCCAAGATGTTCAACGGCCTGTTGCGCACCTACCTNGGNGCNGCCTCNGACGAGTCGGGACTGCACTATTTGCGCCCCGAGACGGCCCAGGGAATCTTCGTGAACTTTGCCAACGTGCTGTCCGCGAGCCGCCAGAAGCCGCCCTTCGGCATCGGCCAAATTGGAAAGAGCTTCCGCAACGAGATCACACCAGGAAACTTCATCTTCCGCACGCGTGAGTTTGAGCAGATGGAGATGGAGTTCTTTGTGGTGCCTGGCACCGACGAGGAATGGCACCAGTACTGGATCGACACCCGCATGGCCTGGTACACGGGACTCGGGTTGAGCGCGGACAACTTGCGGCTGTTCGAACACCCCAAGGAGAAGCTCTCCCACTACTCCAAGCGCACCGTCGACATCGAGTATCG